>Ga0105047_10005714_pt1 | contig 21244 bp, 16 predicted proteins | sample MAT04_FD_78384 | JGI IMG/M metagenome (GOLD analysis project Ga0105047, IMG submission 78384) | Freshwater microbial communities from Lake Fryxell liftoff mats and glacier meltwater in Antarctica - MAT-04 (megahit assembly) | ecosystem: Environmental > Aquatic > Freshwater > Ice > Liftoff... | reverse complement strand
GAGCGCGGCCGCCATCGCGGTGCGGTTCGCCTCTTTCGAGAAGTCGGTCGGCGGTTCGTTCTTGAAGGTGAAAGGGTTCGCAACACCCAGGGACCGCTGTCCCTGGGCTTTCGACTGGCCCCCGAGTTCTGTCCCCTGCTCCCTGTCCCCCGATTCCTGCTTCATAGGGTTCATTAACAACACCTCTTCCGGAACGCCGTCGGCGAAGCCCTGCCGCAGGAACGAGTCGTTCGACGAGTTCTCCAGCAACCGCCGCACGAGGTAGGCCATGCCCGGTAGCAGCTGGCCGTAGGGGGTGTAAATGCGCACGCGGTAGCCGAGCGAGCGGATCGCGTCCTTGATCGGGTCGGCCATGCCGTAGAGCATCTGGAACTCGAACCGCCGCGGCGGGACGCCGAGCGCCTCGGCCGTCGCCATCGCGTGGGCGAGGCTGCGGACGTTGTGGCTGCCGAACGCCGGGACGAGCCAGTCGCAGTTGGCGAGCAGGTATTCGGTGCAGGCTTCGTAGTTCGCGTCGCTCTGCCACTTCCGCGTGAACACCGGCACCGGCCAGTCGTTCTGGGCCGCGATGACCGTCTCGTAGTCCCAGTACGCCCCCTTCACGAGCCGCACCCAGACCGGACACTGGCGCTCGTCGCGTGCCCAGGCGAGGAGCTGTTTCAGGTCGTCGGCGGTGTCGCGGAGGTACGCCTGGATGGCGATGCCGACGTGCGGCCAGGCGCGGAACTCCGATTCGGCGAGTACGTCGCGGAAGATGCGGAGGGTCGCGTCCTTGAAGGCGTACTGCTCCATGTCGAAGTTGACGAACGCCCCGGTTCGTTGCGCCAGCCGTAGGATCGGCCGCAACCTGCGTCCGACGGCGCGGGCGGTGCCGGCCGGGTCGATCGGGTCGAACTGGCTGTACAGGGCCGACAGCTTCACCGAGACGTTCACCCGCGGGAGCGGCCCGCGGTCGTCGCGGTCGATGGCGGGGTCTTCGGGCCAGGCGTTCACGTCGCGGGTGAGGCCGGCGAGGAGGTCGAGGTATTGCTTTTGAACGTGGTCGGCCTCGGCCTCGGTGATGGTCGCCTCGCCGAGCAGGTCGATGGTGAACCCGAGCCGGCGGGTGCGGAGGCGGTGGACGGCGTCGAGCGCCTCGGCCACGTTCGACCCGGCGATGAACTTCCGGGCCATCTGCTTCGCCCCGGTCCGGGCGGCGAACGCGAGGGCCGTTCCGAGCACGCCGCCGCGCGGCACGAGCGCGATGCCGCGCCGCACCCATCCGGGTAGCTCGTCCTTCGCCTCGCCGAGGTATTCGGCCAGATGGCGGCCGACCTCGCGGTCGTCCTTGAGGTACGGCAGGGTATCGACGAAGCGGAAGAGTTGCACCTTGAGCGCCGGGTCGTACATCCCGAGGCTCATGAGTCGGTCTTCGAGCCACGGCTTCGTGAGTACGACCGGCCCCTGCCGGTCGGTCCGGGCGAAGACCTCGCGGCCGTACTGCCGGGTGCGAAGTTCGAGGTCGGGTGTGGTCATTAACTTTTCTCGAAGCCCACCCGCTGCGACGGGCGGGCTTCCCGCCGTTTCGGGCATCGTTTGTCGCGCCCGCGGGGAGCGGTTATCATGTCCCGGTCGGAACGCGACCGGGGCGGGGGATGTCGTGGACAAGATCGGCAAGTTTACCGTGCTGCACACGCTCGGGAGCGGGGCACACAGCAGCATTTTACACGTCCGCCGCGAGGAGGACGCGAAGGAATACGCCCTCAAGCTCGTCCCCATCGACGGCAAGGACGACCTCAAGTACCTGGAGCAGGCGAAGTACGAGTACCGGGTCGGCCAGATGCTCAGCCACCCGAACCTCGTGAAAGTGCATTGCTTCGAGACCGAGGGCGGGTGGTTCTCCGGGCCGAAGAAGGCGAAACTGCTCATCGAGTACGTCCCCGGCAAGACGATGGACCGCCTCCCGCTGCTGCGGATGGCGAAGCTGCTGCGGGTGTTCGAGCGGATCGCCGACGGCGTGACGCACATGCACAAGCAGGGGGTGCTCCACGCCGACCTCAAGCCGAACAACCTGATCCTCGGCCGCGGCACGCAGGTGAAGGTACTCGACTACGGCCTCGCCTGGATCAAGGGGGAGCCGAAGGACCGGGTGCAGGGCACGCCCGAGTACATGGCACCCGAGACCGCGAGCCACAAGCTCGTCAACGAGCGGACGGACATTTACAACTTCGGCGCGACGATGTACCGGCTGGTGACGCTGCAACTGCCGCCGTGCGCCGTCCCCCTCCCCGGCGGCCTGCCGGTGGTCGAGAAGATGTTCCACGAGCAGTTGAAGCCGGTCCGCGACTGCAACCCGCTCGTCCCGCCGGTCCTCGCCGACCTGATCGAGCGCTGCTTGAAGTTCAACGCGAACAAGCGCCCGGAACGGATGAGCCAGGTGCAGGGCACCCTCGACCAGCTCGCCGACGAAGTCGCCGCGAAGTGCAACCCGGCGGACTTGGAGGAATAGTTTCGTTCCGGGTTCATCGTAGCGGCTTGGGTCGGGCCGGAAGCCCACCCATCGCTATGGGTGGGCTTCGCCCGGCCCCTTCCTCCCCTCTCCGGCGTCGGAGCCGACGGCATGGCCGAGTCCGCCGCCCGCGAGCACTTCATCCCGATCCGGGTCGCCGACCTCGTCGAGTTCCTCTGCGCCGAGTCCGGGCCGCTCGAAGGGCAGACCCTCACCCCGGACGAGCAGGCCCGATTCCGCCGCTTCGCCCGGTCGGTCGCCCTCCACCTCCACGCCGTCTACCTGACCGAACTCCGCCGCCTCAAGGACTCCTACGCCGCGTTCGACCCCGACGCCGACGCCAAGCCCCTCACCCCGCTCAGCGCCGACCGGCGGGCCGCCGCCCTCGACAAGTTGTTCGGCACGTTCGTCCACCTCATGGGGCGGGCCAACTACGTCCGCCTGACGCGGGCCGAGATGGAGGCGGTGATGGACGGGGCGAGCGACTGGGGCGTGGACATGAGCGTCGATTGGACGGCCTTCGAGCGGGTCGAAATCTTCTACCGCGGCAAGGGCACCAGCCGCCGCTTCCGGCGGCCGTGGCGGCGACTCTTCCGCAAGGAGGAGGTCGTCGTCCCGACCTTCAACCGCGTGGCGATCATCCTGAAACAGCAGCCGAACAAGCGGCTCGGGGCGGACGCGGACACGACCAACGTGTTCCTCAAACTGTTCAAGGAAATCCCGCGCATGGACATCGAGATGCTGCTGCCCGGCACGCGCATCAAGATGCCGCTGGTGGACCGCTTCAAGCTCGGCGGGTCGGTCAGCAGTTCCATCGGCTACGTCGGCTGGAAGCTGAGCGCCGTCAGCCTGAGCGGGCTGAGCGGGGCGCTGATGGCCGGCAGCTTCCTGACGCTGTACACCCCGATCGCACTCGTCCTCGGCTACGGCTACAAGACGTGGTACAGCTTCCAGGTGTCGAAGCAGACGTACTCGCTGCAACTCACCCAGAGCCTCTACTACCAGAATTTGGACAACAACGGCGGGGTGGTCTATCGCCTGCTCGACGACGCCGAGGAGCAGGAGACGCGCGAGACGTTGTTGGCCTACTTCTTCCTCTGGCGGTACGCCGGCGAGCGCGGGTGGACGCCCGCCGAACTCGACGCCTACATCGAACTCGACCTGGCGAAGCGGCTCGACCTGCGGGTCGATTTCGAGATCGAGGACGCACTGAAAAAGCTCGAACGGGCCGGCATCGCGGGGGTCGCCGACGGCCGCTACCGGGCGCTGCCGATCGACGCCGCCCAGGACCAGCTCGACGTGATGTGGGAACAGTACACCCGGGCCGACCCGCGGACGGCGGGCGAACCGGCGTGGGCACTTTAACCGACGGACATCCGCATGATCCCCGATTCGTGGCTCGCCGACCGCACCCGGCTGATCGAGATGTCCGGCATCCGCAAGGTGTTCGAGCTGGGCAAGTCGCTCAAAGACCCGGTGAACCTGAGCATCGGCCAGCCGCACTTCCCGGTGCCCGAGTCGATCCGCGCGGCGGCGAAGGCGGCCATCGACGGCGGGCAGAACGGGTACACCGTCACCCAGGGGATTCCCGACCTGCGCGCCCGCCTCGTCGCCGACGCCCACGCCCGCTTCCCGCACCTCGACCACGCCGCCCGCGACCTGCTCGTCACGAGCGGGACGAGCGGCGGGCTGCTGCTGGCGCTGCTGGCGACGGTCAACCCCGGCGACGAGGTCGTCACCCCCGACCCGTATTTCGTCGCCTACCCGCACATGATTACTCTCGCCGGCGGGCGGATGGTGCCGGTCGATACCTACCCCGACTTCCGCCTCGACCCGGCCCGCCTCGAAGCCGTTCTCACGCCGCGCACGAAGGTCGTGCTGCTCTCGACGCCGTCGAACCCGACCGGGGCGGTGGTCGGGGCCGCGGAGATGAAGGCCATCGTCGGGCTATGCCGCGCCCGCGGGATTTTGTTAGTGAGCGATGAGATTTACCGGGCGTTCCACTACGACGCCCCGGCCGTCAGCCCGGCCGCGTATGATGGGAATGTCCTCGTGCTGGAGGGTTTCGGTAAGACCTACGGCGTCACCGGCTGGCGGCTCGGGTGGGCGCACGGCCCGCGGCGGGTGATCGCGGAGATGGCGAAGCTCCAGCAGTTCACCTACGTCTGCGCCCCGAGCGTGTTGCAGGCCGGCGGGGTCGCGGCGCTCGACTTCGACGTGACCGGCATCGTCGGCGACTACAAGCGGAAGCGCGACCTGCTAACCGCCGGGCTGCGCGGGCGGTTCGAGTTCGCGGTGCCCGGCGGGGCGTTCTACCTGTTCCCGAAAGCGCCGTGGGGCACCGGCACGGAGTTTGTCGCGGAAGCGATTCGGAACAACCTGCTGGTCATCCCCGGCGGGACGTTCAGCGGGCGCGACACGCACTTCCGCATCTCCTACGCCGCGACGGACGACACGCTCGGCCGGGGCATCGAGATTCTAAATCGGCTCGCGGCAGGGGGGGCGGGGTGAAGAAGGTCTCACGCAAAGTCGCAATGCTGCCAAGAGAATGAGTGCGAATTCGATTCGATCCCCGTCTTTCTTCGCGGCTTTGCGACTTTGCGTGAGATCGGCCTTCCCCCGCGTAACGGGTGCGCAAATCGCGTTGACGGGTTGGGGTGGATCGGGACAATGTGACGGTGAGCGGCACGGACGGCCGGGCACGGCACCGGGTCGAGCAGGACAACCAGAAAGGTCGCAATATGAACGCGCGTGTGGGACTGCTGGGCCTCGTCGCCGCAGTGGCCGCGGCGGTCGCCGGGGCACCGGCCCGGGCCGACGCCCCGGCGGTCAAGGCCGGCGGGCCGTTCGTCGTGCTGGTCGGGGCCGGCGAGTTCCAGGACAAGGCGATCGACCCGCGGCCGACCGCCGACGCCGACGCCAAGGCGCTCTACGACCTGTTCACCGACCCGAAGTTCCTCGGCGTCCCGCCCGAGCGGGCCAAGCTCCTCCTCTCCGCCGCCGACGCCAAGCGCGGCGGCGTGGTCGCCACCCGCGACGCCATCGTCAAGGCGGTCGAGGCGGCCACCACGCAGACGGGCAAGGACGACCTCATCGTCCTCGCCTTCTTCGGCCGCGGGGCGTCGGCCGGGGACAAGACCGCGTTCCTCACCCCGGACACCGTGTTCAAAGACCGCGGCAAGACCGGCCTCGTCTTCGGCACCGACCTCGAAGCCACGTTCAAGAAGGCCAAGGGGCAGAAAATCCTGCTCCTGATGGACGTGCAGTACAAGGGGTTCAAGGCCGGCGAGGAGAAGGTCGCCGAGCCGACCCTGACCGACGTGGACGGCCTCCTCTTCGGGTCCGAGGACAAGGAAGACTCCGTCCGCCCGCAGGACCGGCTCATGCTCCTGAGCGGGTTCGTCTCGGCCGAGGCGCTCGCCAAGGGCGACCTCGGGCTGTTCGCCAGCACCCTCCTCGACGCCCTCAAGGGGGCCGCCGACACCCCGCCGAACAACGAGGGGTACGAGGCCGACGGGCTGGTCACGACCGACGAACTCGTGAAGTACCTCGACAAGGAAATCCCCGAGCAGGCCCGCAAGGTCGGCAAGACCGACAAGGAGAAGGAAGCCCAGCCGGTGCCCATCGGTGCCCGTACGAGCCACTTCCCGATCACCCGCAACCCGGCCGAGACCGCGAAGGTGAAGAAGCGGCTCGACGCCCTCGCGGCGCTGGAGAAGGCCGGAACGGTGACCGAGGAACTCGGCAAGGAGGGGGCCGCCCTCCTGTACCGGATGCCGAAGTTGAAGGCCAGCCAGCAGCTCCGCAAGGACTACGAGAAGCTCGCCGACGGCACCCTCAAGGCCGACGAGTTCGTCGCCGCCCGGACCGCCCTCAAGGAGAGCCTCAAGCTCGCCAAGAAGGACGCCGACGACTTCGCCCGCAAGATCAACGAGGCCGTGGACCTCGTCACCCGGGTGTACATCAAAGAGGTGAACGCCGGCGACCTGACGGCGGCCGCCATCAAGGGGATGTACCGGCGGATCGAGGAGTCGCTGCCGACCGACCTCGAAGAGGCCCTGAAGACGCCGAAGGAACTCGCCGAGTCGGTGCGCGGCGACCTGCTCCGCGACGCCCGCACCCGCCTCGGCCGGCGCGAAGACCTGGACGAGAACAAGGACGCCGATGTCGCCATCCTGATGATGATGGCGAGCCTCAACGACCCGTACACGGTGTACTACGACAAGGAAACCGTGCGGAAGATGGCCAGCGCCCTGCGCGGCCGGTTCCCCGGCGTCGGCATCCAGATCCGCCGCGACGCCGTCCGCGACGGCCTGCTCGTCGTCACCCCGATCAAGGGCAGCCCGGCCTTCGAGGGGGGCATCCGGGCCGGCGACCTGATCGTCCGCATCGTCCGCAGCGTCGACAACACCGGCAAGCCGCTCGCGGCCGGGGCGGAGACCGAGTTCTCGACCAAGGGGATGAAGACCGACGAGGCCATCGGCATCATCACCGGCAACCCGGGCACCCCGATCACCCTCGTCGTCAGCCGGGACGGCAAGGAGATGGTGTTCCCGCTCAAGCGGAACTGGGTGTCGGTCGAGACCGTCCTCGGGGTCAAGCGGAACGAGGCGTCCGACTGGGACTTCACGATCGACGAGAAGAACAAGATCGGCTACGTCCGCCTCACGCAGTTCACCCAGGCCACCTTCGACGACCTCAAGAAGGCGATCGCCGAACTCAAGGCGAAGGGGATGAAGGGCCTCGTCCTCGACCTCCGCGGCAACCCGGGCGGGTACCTCACGTCGGCGACGAACATCTGCGAGCTGTTCGTCGGCAAGGAGAAGCTCGTCACCGTCAAGCCGCGGACGGGGAGCGACGCCGGGCGGCCGAAGACGTACCGCGGGGAGAAGCCGGGCGACAAGACGTTCGAGATGGTGGTGCTGGTCAACGGCCACAGCGCCAGCGCCAGCGAGATCGTCTCGGCCTGCCTCCAGGACCACGAGCGGGCGGTGGTCGTCGGCGAGCGGTCGTACGGCAAGGGGAGCGTGCAGGACGTGGTCGGGTTCGACAAGACCGGCGGCGAGATCAAGCTGACCATCGCCCGGTACTACCCGCCGAGCGACCGGAACATCGACAAGCTGGCGTCCGAGCAGGATCCGAAGATCAAGGAGTGGGGCGTCCACCCGGACAAGTCGTTCGAGGTGAAGCTCTCCCGCGAGGAGTCGAACGACCTCGAAACGTACCTGCGCGACCTGGAGATCATCCAGGCCCCGGGCGGGAAGAAGCCGCAGGAGGTGAGCGAGGAGAAGGACAAGCAGTTGAAGGTCGCCCTCGACTACCTCCGCAAGACGATCTCGGCCAGCGGCAAGGGCGCGAGCAGGTAAACCCTGCCGCATCCGCCGCCCGCGCCGCGCGCGCGGCCGGTGCCGGTCGCAGCGACGTGGCCCGCCGGACTTTTCCGGCGGGCCTTTTTTGTCGGACGGGCCGAGTTGTCCGAATCCCCCGTGCGGTCAGAATTCATTCAAGTCCGGCGCGGGCGACCCTACCGCCACGCGGCGAACGACGACACGACGGGGGACGGGACATGATCCGCCGGTTTTTCACACTCGCCCTCGCGGGACTGGCCGCCGCCGCCGTCGGCTGCCGACACTGCGGCGAGCGCGGGTGGTTCGCGTCCACCCACCGCGGCGACGACCACGGCACGCTCACCGGCCGGCCCACTGCGGGCGAGGTGTGCTACGACCCGGTCCCCGGCATCCCGGCGTCGGGCGGGTTCGTCGGGCACGGGGCACCGACGACGCTGATCCCGAGCGCCGCCGTCCCGCCGCAGCCCGGCGTGCGGCCGGACGAACTGCCTTACCCGCAGCCGAGCGACTTAATCCCGCGGCCCGGCGTCCCGCTCGCCCCGCCGAGCGCCGCCCCGGGCGACGGGTCGGCCGGGGTGCTGCCCGCCCCACGGGCCGGGGTGTCGGTCAAGGGGACGAAGTGAGGTCGAGCAAGTGAAGAGAAAGCCGAAAGCCCACCCGTCGCGACGGTTGGGCTTTGTCCCTTGACAGCCCCTTCACTCCGACCCGTCACTTCGTCATCGCCGGCGGGTAGTAGTAGCTCGTCGTCGCCACGCCCGCGGCCGGCGGGGTGACGACGGTCGGGACTTCCGGGTTGGCGAGGCGGTAGCCCGGCATCACCGCGTCGCCCGGCGTCGGGCAGGGCGTGCAACCGGCCGCGCCGCGGCCCGGCAGGCGCGGGCCGTGCCCGCCCGCACCGCAGGTTCCCGTCGCACAGCCCGCCGTCTCCCGACACGGGAAGTAAGTGTAAGCCGGCACGATACGCGGGGTCGGCGTCAGCGGCAGGTGGATTGGCGTGGGGCGGAAGCAGAACCACGTCTTCAAGCGATCCCAACAGTTGCCGCTCGGTCCCGTGCGGCACTCTCCGCCGGCGCACGCGGCGGGGGCCGGTTCGACGTGCCCGACCCGGCAGATGCCGCTGTCGCAGCCGCCGCCGGTCGGGGGCGGCGGGAGCGGACGGCGGACCGCCGGGGCGCAGTCGCTACACCACGCCCGATGCGCGTCGCCCGCCTCCGCCCGGAGCCGCAGAGCAGCGACGGGCCGGACCCCGAAGGTGGGAAAGTAGCCGGTCGCCACGACCGACGGCCCCGTGCGCGGCACGAGCAGGCCGTCGAGCATCACGGGTGCCGACACCTGTGGCGTCGTCGGCGCGATCTCGGGGGGAATCGGGTCCGGGATCGTGTCCGTCGCCCGGAGTTGACCCCCGACGCAGAAGAACCCAGCCGTCAGAATCAGACCCGCGAGCCGTTTCATGTCGCCGCCTCCGTGCGGACCGCCCCGGAATGAGGTCGGATGACTGAGACGTTGTTTCGGCCGGCCGGTGCCGGGGAGTCGCGGGGAAGCAGTCGTGCGGGGTGCGACGAAGTGGGCGCGCGACCGCAGTTCGGACACAATCCGCCCAGCCGCTACAACCGGACGCTCACGCGACCTCGAAGCCGGGCAGGACGGCCCGCGGGCGGACCAGGGACGTGGTGGAAAGTGTCGGCACCGAGACGGAGTACGGGCGGGCGGCGGTGCGGCGGGCGGCGTCCGCGCGGCGCGCGAGCGGGATGCTCCGCGCCGGCACGTCCTGCCGGGCGGTGACGACGACCGCCGCCGGGTTCAGGTCGGCGAGGGCGTCGCGGCCGGCGGCCTCGGCGAGGAACGGGTGGTTGCAGTCTTTGCTCAAGTGGAGTTGGACGAGGTGCGACGGGAAGCCCGGCCCGGACCGGGCCGCCACCGCCCGGGTGAAGTCGGCGGCCTGCCGGTTCGACAGGTGCCCGGTGTCGCTGAGCACCCGCTGCACCAGGAATGCCGGCCGCGGACTAGACCGCTCCATCTTCTCGTCGTGGTTGTACTCGACCGCGAGCACGTCCACCCCGGCGAACGCGGCGGCGAGGTCGTCCGTCGCGTGGCCCAAGTCCGAGGCGTGGCCGACGGCCCACGCCGGGCCGTCGCCGCCGTCGCGGAAATCGAACCGGAACGCGAAGGTCGGGTCGGAGTCGTGCGACACGCGCGTCGGGCGGCAGGTGAGGCCGGGGGCGAGGTCGATGCCCTGCCCGTCGGCGTAGGTGCGGGTGAGGTCGGCGGCGTGGAGCGGGCCGAACGACGGGGCGGCGGTGTTCAAGTGGTTCAGGTGGGCGGGGTGGGCGTAGAGGGGGACGCGGCGGCTGCGGAACTCGGCGAGGGTCAGGTCTTTCCAGTGGTCGCCGTGGGTGTGGGTGAGGATCGCCGCGTGAACTTTCGCCCACGACGCCCCGACCGCGGCGAGGCGGGCGGCGAGGAACCGCGGGTGCAGCCCGCAGTCGATCAGGAGGCCGAACCCGTTCGCTTCGAGGAGCGTCGCGTTCCCACTGCTGCCGCTGGCCAGGACCGTGTACCGCGCCGTCATGCCGGCCGAACTCCGGATTCGGGGAAGAAGTTTCCATCCGTTGTAACCGCGCGCCGGCGGGCGGGGAAGGGCCGTAGCGGGGTTGCGCCGCACCCCCCGGCCCCGCGGCGACCAATCCGCCGGCCGTTTTCCTTGTGAGCGCCAGCGGGGGTTGGTATGGTGGGGGAAGTTTCCGCATGGGTGTGACGAGGTCCGGTCATGGCCGAGCAGCGAACGATTCTGATCGTGGACGACGACCGCGAGCTGGTGGAAGGCCTGCGGGCGGTGCTGGAGCGGCAGGGCTACCGCGTGATGCAGGCCCACGACGGGCACCAGGGCAAGCAGTCGATCTACAACCAGCAGCCCGACCTGGTGATCCTCGACATGATGATGCCGCGGATGGGCGGCTATCCGGTCCTGGAACACTTCCGCGGCAAGGCCGACGCCCCGCCGATCATCATGATTACCGCCAACGAGGGGAGCCGGCACAAGGCCTACGCCGAGTACCTCGGGGTGATCGACTACATCCGCAAGCCGTTCGCCATGGAGCGCCTGATCGAGGCCGTGAACAAGGCGCTCAAGCCCGCCCCGAAGGCGGCCGAGGGCGAGGCGAAGGCGGAGTAAGGCCGCGGGGCCGGCGTTCACTTCCGCGGCTTGGGCCGGTACAGGATGCTGTGGACGCCGTTCCCCTTCGCGGCGTCGAGGATCGCCGTCTGGACCCCCCACGGCACGTTCCCGTCGATGTCGAGGAGCATCTCGCGCCGCCCGGTGTCGTCGATCACCTTCTTCATGCGGGCGAACAATTCTTCGGCCTTCACCACGTCGGTATTGAGTTTCAACACCGGCTTGTCGCCGTCCATCCGGGCGGTCACGCGGAACACGCGGTCCTTGATGTCCTTGTAGTCGAGCTTCTGGGGCGACTTGCCCTTCTCGTCCGGGCTGTCGGGGACGGCGATGGCGCGTTCGAGCGAGGCGTAGGTGATGGTGAGGATGAAGAAGATGAGCAGCACGAGGCACACGTCGATGAGCGGGTTCATGTCGAGGTGCGTCTCGTCGGCCGGCTCGGGCGGGGGCGGCTCCAGCTCGGCCGCGGCGTCCTCGAACAGCGGGTGCGTCTCGATGGCCACCCACCGGGCGTCGGCCGGCCCCCTCACCTCGTCGGTCGGCAGCCAGATGCCGTCGCGCAGGCCGGCGAGTACGTCGCGCGGCGACGCGAAGGCGTGGGCAGTCGGGGCACCTTCCTGCCGGACGAGCCAGGTGGACATGGTCGTGGTTGCCCGAGTGAAAATGATCCGCGTCTTCGGTCACTTCTGCTGCGGCGCTTCGTTCACCGTCGCGTCGAACGAGTTGATTAGCCCCTTGTCCTTGCGCCACTTCAACTCGCGGGCGAGTTCGATCACGCGCTCGCTCGGCAACTCCTTCGCGCAGGCGACGTGAACGTCCGGCGGGCGGGTGCGGCCGTCGAGCAGGGCGGCGAGGGCGGCCAGCGCCGCCTCCGGCGTCGGCAGCTTGGCGTGCTCGGGCTTCGGGGCGAGTTTGCCGGCGCGGACGGAGTAGTACACGTCCTGCTCGCTCGCCTTCTCGATGCTGATGGTGATCGCCTCGGGGTCTTGGCTCAGCTCCCCGGCGTAGCGCATGTCGGGCACGTCGATCGGCGACAGGGCACCCGTCGCCGAGATGATGATGAAGAAGACGAGCAGCACCATGCTGATGTCGATGAGCGGGATCATGTCGATGTCGTCGTCGTCGTCGGCCCGCCGCCGCGTCCGGTACCCGAAGTCGGCCGGGTCCGGCAGTTCGAGCGGCGCGACCGGGGCTTCGTCGCCGCTCGCGACCGCGGCCGGCTTCGGCAGGTAGTCGGCGAAGAGTTCCCAGGCCGCGACCGCCTGCCACGCCTCCTCGGTGCCGGCCGCGCGGAGCGTGTCGGCCGCCCCGAGTCGGCCCTGCTGCACCCAGTCGGCGACGACCGTGTACGGCACCTGCTTGTACACGGTGTTGGCGGCGACCAGCCACACGTCGAACGCCTTCGGCGGCTTAGCCACGGCGCGCCCCCCCGCGGGTCCGGGCCTTCGGGCGCTCGTCCGCCTCGGCCTCCTCGCGCTCGGGGGCGAGCAGGTTCGGGTCTTTCTTGAAGTTCGTCACGAGCGTCACGAGCTTCTGCGACGCCGCCTTGATCTTGTTCTCGTACTTGCCGATCCACTCCTTGAACAGCACGTGGCTGAACACGAGCGGGATGGCGGTGAACAGGCCGAGGGCGGTGGCGAACAGGGCCAGCCCGATCTTCGAGGCGTGCCCGCCGATCTCGCGGGCCTTCCCGCCCTTCGCGTCCTGGCCGATGGCGTCGAAGGTGTTAATCATCGAGATGATGGTGAAGAACAGCCCGACCATCGTGGCGATCTTGGCGATGGCGAGGATCGGGGCGAGGAGGAAGTGGAGCCTGGGGACGACTTCGAGTTCGGCCTCGGTCGCCATGCTCCGCCGCATCGCCGCCCCCCCCTGGTCGGCCGCCTCCAGCCCGGCGACGTAAATCCGGTTCGGGATCAGCCCCTTCTCGTCCTTGCACAGCTCGACGGCCCCCTTCACCCCGCGCTTGCGGAGCGTCTCCTGGAAGATCGGTAGGAAGTCGTCCATGTCGGTGCGGGCGGACAGGTTCAGCAGCACCCGCCAGATGACGAGGGCACCGGCGATCAGGGACATGAGGACGAGCGGCAGGGCGAAGTACCACTCGCCGATGAAGAATTCCTGGACCGCTTGCATGCGGAGGTACCCGGGCGGGACGTGATCTGGACTAAGCCCAGGGATCGCTATCCCTGGGCTTTCAAGGACTATCTTACCACCGCGGCTACTCGTCGTCCGCGTCGGCCGCGACCTTCGACTTGCCCACGATCTGCTGCTGGACGGCCGGCGGCACCGTCTCGTAGTGGCTCAGCTCCATCGCGTAGGAACCCTGCCCCTGGGTCAGCCCGCCGAGCGCGGCCGCGTACCGGGCGACCTCGGCGAGCGGGGCGCGGGCGTAAATGATGGTCGTGTCGCCGGGCAGCGTGTCCTGGTTCTCGACGTGCGCCCGCTTCGTCGGCAGGTCGCCGAGGACGGCCCCGGTGTACTTCGACGGGACCGTGATTTCGAGCTTCACGATCGGTTCGAGCAGGGCCGGGCGGGCGGCGGCGAACGCCTTGCGGAAGGCGTACCGGGCCGCCGCCTTGAACGCGGCTTCGGACGAGTCCACGTCGTGGTACTTCCCGAAGTAGACTTCGACCGCGACATCCTGGATGCGGTACCCGGCGAGCGCCCCGCGCTCCATCACCTCCTTGCACCCCTTCTCCACGGCCGGGACGAAGTTGGTCGGGATCGTCCCGCCGACGACGTGGTCGAGGAAGGCGAAGTTCATGGCCGGGTCGTAGTGGCACGACCGCAGCTTCTCGAACCGGCCCTTGTTGGCGAACTCGGCCTCGCACTGCTCCTGCGAGGTGATGCCGCGGGGCAGGGGGTGGAGGCGCAGATGTACCTCGGCGAACTGCCCGCGGCCGCCCGTCTGCTTCTTGTGCCGGTGGTCGCCGGCGGCGTCGGCGGTGATCGTCTCGCGGTACGGGATCCGCGGCTCCTTCGTCACGACCTCGACCCCGAAGCGGGCCTTGAGTCGCTCGCGGATGATGTCGAGGTGCAACTGGCTCACGCCTGTGACGACGAGTTCGTGCGTCTGCGGGTCGTGCGTCACTTTCATGGTCGGGTCTTCGGCCGCGATCTTGTGCAGGCCGACGGAAATCTTCTGCTCGTCGCCGCGCGTCTTCGGCTCGACGGCCAGCCCGAACATCGGCGTCGGGAAGTGCGGGAGCGGGAGCCGCGGGGCGTGGTGCGTGTAGCCGATCGTGTCGCCGATCTCCAGCCCCTCGACCTTGGCGATGGCGACGATGTCGCCCGGCCCGGCTTCATGGACCTGCGTGGTCGCCTTGCCCTGCGCTTCGAGCAGGTGCCCGACGCGGTGCGTCTGGCCGTTGCGCAGGTTGACGACGTTGTGGTTGTGCTGCAACTTGCCGGCGATGACGCGGATGAAGCTCAGGTGGCCGACGAACTTGTCGTTGACCACCTTGAACACCTGCCCGACGAACTCCTCCTGCTCGGTCGGTTCGAGCTGGTGGGTGGACCCGTTGACGCCGACCAGCAACCCTTCGAGCCGCTTGCGGGCGAAGCTCGGCGACAGCCCGTAGCGGCTCAGGGCGTCGAGCAGTTCGCGGACGCCCTTGTTGCGCTTGGCGGACGTGCAGAAGATCGGGATGAGGGTGCCGGCGGCCAGCGCCCGGGTCACGTCCGCTTCGAGTTCCGCGAGGGTGACGGTCCCTTCGAGCAGGTACTTTTCCATCAGCGCGTCGTCGGCCTCGACGACGGCGTCGATGAGCCGGCTGCGGGCGGCGGGTACATCGACCGGGCAGGTCGGCGGGATCATCGCCCGCGGGTCGAGCAGGCAGTACACCTCGCGCATCCCGAAGCCGACCCGGTCGGGGACGTTGAACAGGGCGCAGGTGTTCCCGAACGCGGCCCGGATCTCCTCCACCAGCGCGGGCAGGTCGATGTTGTCGCCGTCGAGCTTGTTGACGACGACGGCCAGCGACAATCCCCGCGCCGTCGCCTCCTTGAACATCCGCCGGGCGCTGGCCTCGACCCCGTTCGTCGCCGACACGACGACGACGGCCGTCTCGACCGCGGCGAGGGCTTCGAGGGCGGCCCCGATGAAGTCGGGCGAGCCGGGGGCGTCGAGGATGTTCAGGTGCTTGCCGTCGTGGTCGGCGTGCAGGACGTGGGTGTCGATGCCGAAGTGGTGCTTGTGCTCCTCGTCGTCGAAGTCGGAGACGGACGTGCCGTCGTCCACGCTCCCCATCCGGTCGACCGCGTGGGCCTCGAACAGCAGGGCATCGGCCAGGCTGGTCTTGCCCGCGGCCCGGTGCCCGACGAGTGCAATGTCCCGGACGTTCTCCACGAGATGCTTGACGGCCATGACTGGCCCTCCTCTGGGGGAAAGGACGCCCCGCCCGCGGAAGCGGCGGCCAGCGAGGAGGAGGCTCGGCGGCGTGCGCCCGCGGCGGGAACCCGCCTCGGGACGGCGCGTCAGAGGAGTCGCCTGTCGGGACCGGTCGCCCGGGTCAGGGCCAGAACCGCGGACAGATCGAGCGTGCCTTCGTACAGCGCGCGGCCGATGATGCAGCCGTAAGTGTCGGCTTCCACCAACCGCCGCACGTCGTCGAGCGTACACACCCCGCCGCTGGCGATCACGGGCAGCGGCACGGCGGCCTGCATCTCGGCGAGGGCGGCGAAGTTCGGCCCGGCCATCATGCCGTCCGTGGCGATGTCGGTGTACACGACCGCCGCGAGCGGGGCGGCGCTCACCCGCCGGGCGAGATCGACCGCCTTCACCTGCGACACGGCCAGCCACCCGTCGGTGGCGACGAACCCGTCCTTCGCGTCCACCCCCAAGACGATCCGGCCGGGGTGACGCCCCGCCGTCGAGATCACCCACGCGGGGTCTTGCAGCGCCCGCGTGCCCAGGACGGCCCAGCGGACGCCCCAGTCGAACACGGCGGCGAGGTCGGCGTCGGTGCGGATGCCGCCGCCGAGCTGGCACGGCACCCCCGCGGCCTCGACGATCTTGCGGACCACCGGGCCGTTGACCGGCTTGCCGGCCTTCGCACCGTCCAGATCGACGATGTGCAGGCGGTCCGCCCCGAGCGCGACCCACCGGCGGGCGACCGCCGCCGGGTCGTCGGAGAAGACGGTTTCCCGCGCGTAGTCGCCCTGCCGGAGCCGTACGCAGCGGCCGTCGAGCAGGTCGATGGCGGGGTAAACGTGCATGAGGCCCGTCCGGACTCGACCGCCGGCCCCGGGAGAGGGGGCCGCGCGAGTCGCCGGTATTGTGGCCCGGCCGCGGGGCGAATGCAAGGGGCTGCTCGGATGCCGGGTCTTTCAAAGTAGGCGGCTCGCTCCGCGAGTCGCCTTTTCCGGGCGGGCGCAAACCCGGCCGAAACGACCGCTCGCGGAGCGAGCGGGCCACATTGAAAGACCCCGTGTAGATGGGAAACGTCGGCTGCCGACGAGCGTCACTCCGCGACCGCCACCGCGACCTCCGCGAGCCGCCCGCGTTCCGTGGTGACGGGGCGGGTCCGTTCGATCGGCGCGGCGTAACTCATCCGCGTGATGAGGCCCGATTCCGGGTCGCGGTCGTGCCGGGCGGCGGCCCACCCCGGCATCCAAACGACCAGTTCAACGGCCCCCTCCGGCACCCGCGTCAGCGTGAACCGGCCGTCGCGGTCGGTGAGCGTGTAATAGGGGTGGTCGGCCACGAAGAGGTCGGCGCTCGCCCAATAGAACCCGGCCCCGCTCGACAGCTCGACCCGGCCGGGCGTCTCGAACGGGCGCGACGACGCGCACTCCGGGTCGGGGAACGTCAGGCTGAAGAACGCCGCCCCCCGCCCGCGGAGGACGTGGAAGAACGGGTCGCGCGAGGTCATGGTAACCGCGTCCCCGCGGCGGACGAAGCCGGCGCGACTCGCCGCCCCGTCGCCCTGCCGGACGACGACCTGCCGGTCCGCCATCTCGACGCGCACCGGCGGCAAGTCCCACGGCTTCGCCGCCGCCGGGTCCACGCCGCGCAGGAACACGACCGCCCCGGCGACCGCCCCCGTCGTCGCGTCGATCGCGGGGGCGTTCGGGTTCGGCATCATCCGGATGTCGAAGCCGCCGCGGTCGGGCTTCGGGACGCCGAACAGGAACTCATCGGCCGCCGGCCGCGCGCCGGCCCAGGTCACGCGGCCGCCGACGGTGCCGCACCCCGCCGGGTCGAAGGATGTCACCGCGGCCGGGGGCGTGGGCGGCGGGTGATCGGGCGGGGACGAGTCGGCGTCGCACCCGACCGAGACGACGACCAGGAGCGGGAGCAGGCGGCGCACGCGGAAATCCTTCGTCCGGAGATGCCGGGTCGGGTAGGCTGGCGGCGACGACCGATCCGCCACCGACCGAGGAATGCGAATGCCGCCGGGAACGTCGAACGGGTACCTGGTCCGCCGGCTGGCCGACGCCCCGACGGTGCCGTGCCCGTGCGGGGAGAGCACCCGCCCGCTGGCCGCCGCCGACGGCGCGCCCTGCTCGCTGCACGTCACGGCCATCCGCGACGCCGCCCGGCACTACCACCGGGAAACCACGGAGGTGTACTACATTCTGGAAGGGTCCGGCAAGATGGAGTTGAACGGCGAGTGGGTCGAACTGGAACCGGGGACCGTCGTCTGGATCGAGCCGGGCACCCGCCACCGGCTCGTCAGCGAGGCGGGAATACGCACGATCGTGGTCGGCATCCCGGCGTTCCGGGCCGACGACGAATGGTTCGATTGACGCTCTGGCGGGAACGCTATCTCCCGCGGGCATTATCGCGGACACTCGGAATTCGTTTCCGGCCATGATTTCGACCGAATGTGTCTACGCCGAATGCGCGTTCGCGCCGCGGCAATCTACCTCGTTCGCACATCTCAGCCACCAACTCACTTCTCGGCAAGCGCGAAAGTTATGGTTGTCAAAGTAAAGCGGGGAGGAATTCCGCCCCGGTGGCGAAAATAGTTGGGATAAGCCGAGAAGTCGTATTGGCGCAGTATTGCCGGATCACCAAAGTGACGGCGTGGCGAATTATGATCCGTGCCGACTTCTCTTCCCCCTCAATCGGAGGTCGCAAGTGAGTTTTCGTACCCGCCTGAGCTTCATGTCCCTGGAAAGCCGCGACAACCCCAGCCTCCCCGGCCTGGACGAGCCGCCCACGTTTCCGCCGGTAGACCCGCCTTCCGATCCCGGCCCGTTCAATACCGGTGGCACGGGCGGCACGGACGGTAACGCCGCCGGCGACCTGCCGCCGCTCGACGGCGGTGATACGACGGACGTACCGTTCCCGCCGTTCCCCCTGTAAAGATCACCGCCCACCCCGGTCAATCCCGCGGCTCCCGATCTCGCTCGGGGGCCGCTTTTTTTGTCGTGTTACGGTTCACCGCGAGAGTTCCGCCACCGCTCCGAGGAAGACCTCGAACTCCGGGAGCGAACGGATCGGGTCGATGTCGTGATCGGCGGCGTACCGGCTCTTATCCCGGTACCCGTCCCGGTACGCTTGCCGCAACAGGGAGAGCGCGACACTCGCGTCGGCCGGGTGCGACTTCGATGTCAAAGCGAAGACACACGCCCGGTGATAAGTCACGTCCAAGTCGTCCGAAAGCTCCCGGGCTAACGCCGCTTCCCGGTGGGCCTCGTCCCGCCGACCGAGCCGGGCCAGCAGGACGGCTTTAGCCACTCTGATCGGCGCGTCTTCGGGAAAGAGTATCGTCGCCCGCGTCGCCACGGTTAATGCCGCGACCGGGTCGCCGAGCTGTTCCGCCAACACCCCGGCCTGGCGCAACGCCGCCCGCCGTGATCGGGGGTTCATTTCGAGCGCGGCTTTGAAGTCTGCCAGGGCAGCCGTCGGGTCGGTCGCCGTCCGCGATTGTCCCCGTATCAGGAAATCGTTCGCATCGACCGGGCGATATTCCGCAACCGTGTCACGGTCCGCGGCAGCACCAACCGGATCGCCGAGCGCCTGCCGGAGTTCCGCCCGGGTCGTGAGAACCCGGACCGGCGAGGCACCCCGGGACAGAGCCGCACTGAGATCGCGTTCGGCGTCGGCGAGGCGACCGAGTCTTTGCCGGACGGTGGCGCGGGTGCGATACAGTTCGCCGAGTGCCGGGGCGAGGTTGATGGCAGCCGTGAACTCGTCATCGGCCGCGGCGTACTTTTCGAGGATGAGGAAGACGAGGCCGCGTTGGAAAGACGGTCGCATGTCGGTCGGCAAGAGTGCCCGTGCGACATCGTACCGTTCGACGGCCCGCTGGTGTTGGCCGGTCTGGTGTAGACAATTCGCCAGTAGAAATTGTGCGGCGGCGTGGTTCGGTTGGGCCGCGACCGCCCGCCCGAACAGCGGCGTCGCCGTCGCGTACCGGCCGACGGCGGAGTGCGACACGGCGTCGAGGAAGTAATCGCGGGCAGTGGCCGGCGGTGTCGGCGGCAGCGCCGCTGCCGCTTCCCCACCCAGTTCGGATCGCTGACGCGCGACGAACGCTGGGGCCGGGCTTCCGACGAAACATCCTTCGGCGATCTGGTTGTATTGCAGTGCGTCGGTAGCCACGGCACGCCGGCCCGCGTCGTCCGGTGCGTGGCGGACCTGCTCCCAACGGGCGTGACCGAGCAGCAGTAGCAGTTCTCCGAGATCGGCGGCTACGGCGGGGCGCTCATTCGGGGCGATCCGGTGGAAGGCCGGCTTCCGCCGCCACTCCGGGTCGTTCGGCAGCCCGTACCCGGCGAGCAATTCTTCCGCCTTCGCCATTCCCCGCGCCCGGGAGGCCGAATCGTTGGGCAGGATCAGGTCGAGGCGCGTCGCGTCGAGGGCGTCGCGCAACCTGCGGGCCTGCGTCTCGGCGACGGCGTCGGCCTGCGCCTCGGACGCCTGGTGCGCGACCGCCCCGGCCCCCCCCGCGAGGGCGAGGACGACCGCCACGACCATCCCCACCAACACCCGCGGGTTCCGCCGCCGCCACTTCACGACCCGCTCGCGGACCGACCGATCGGCCGCGAACTTCAACGGGCGGTCGGCCAACTGGCGGCGCACGTCGTCGCGCAGGTCGGCGGCCGTCTGGTAGCGGTCCGAAGGTTCCGGGGCGAGGAGTTTGCGGACGATGGCTTCGACCGCCGGGGTCACGTCCGGGTTGAGTGGGCGGACGGGCGGCGGCCCCCGGCGGCGGGCGGCGACGAGGCCGTCGAAGTCGGCGAGCGTCTTGGACGTGGCCGGGAACGGGTGCGCCCCGGTCAGCATCTCGAACGTCATCACCCCGAGCGCGTACAGGTCGGTCCGGGCGTCGACGTTCCCGTTCCCGTGCGTCCGCATGTCCAGAATCTGCTCCGGGGCCATGTACGGGACCGTCCCGCCGACCAGTTCGCGGCACACCTCGGCGGCGTCGAACGACAGGTTGAAGTCGAGCAGCATCGGCTCGCCGGTGTCGGCGAGGAGGACGTTCGCCGGCTTCAGGTCGAGGTGCAGGATGCCGCGGGCGTGGGCGTGGGCGAGGCCGTCGGCGAGCTGGGCGAGCGTGCGCAACACCGCGCCGACATCGCCGATTAATTCCCCACCCGGGGCGTCCGCGGTGCGGGGTGCGGCCGCCGCCGGTTGAACGCCCGGCGTGGAGCCGTGCGACCCGGGCCTGCTGCCCGCGACGGTCGCGGACGCCCGCCGCGCCCGCGTCCCGTTCCGGGTCGAGAGGCCGGGCGACTTCTGACTCCGCCGCCGCGACTGGAGGAGGTCGGCGATCGTCCGCCGTCCCAGGTACGGCATGCAGATCAGTTGGACCGGGGCGGCGTCGTGGACGGAGTAGACCGGGACGACGTTCGTGTGTTGGAGGCGGGCCAGGCGGTCCGCTTCCCGGGTGGGGCGGAGGGTGACTTTGACGGCGACTTCGCGGCCGGCGAGCGAATCCTGCTTGGCCAGGAATACCCGGGCGAACGACCCGCGGCCGAGTTCCTCGACGAGCCGGAAGCCGAGGAACGTCTCGCCGGGGTGCGGCATCGTCGGGGGAGCAGACGCGCGGACGTATCCGCTCACAAGACTCGACTCGGGCACGCCGGACCCGGTGGCAGGAACCCGCGTGGCGACCGCCGCGACCGCCGAGCCGGATGCCGGCAACGGGAGCGATAGGAAACGCACGGTCGGCGGCGGCGTGTGAGCGTCCACCGGCTCCGGCCACCCGATGGGGTGGGTGCCCGGTACATCCTGCGGAACAGTCATCGGCGCGGGCGGCATGGGCGAAGCCGTTGGTG
>Ga0105047_10005713_pt1 | contig 21244 bp, 18 predicted proteins | sample MAT04_FD_78384 | JGI IMG/M metagenome (GOLD analysis project Ga0105047, IMG submission 78384) | Freshwater microbial communities from Lake Fryxell liftoff mats and glacier meltwater in Antarctica - MAT-04 (megahit assembly) | ecosystem: Environmental > Aquatic > Freshwater > Ice > Liftoff... | reverse complement strand
CGGGCGTCACGCCCGCTTTGGTCGTGCTAGGTCAACCGCCTTTGGCAAAGGGGCAATCCGCTGGAACTTCGGTCGTCCCCAGCGGGCGGGACGCCCGCGCTCCGGCAGCAAAGGCCCCTTCATAAATACGCGCTGGACCAACCCAGCGACAGCGCATTGGTAGTTGCCGACATGAACACGTTCACCACCAGCCCGGCGATCAGCCTTGGAGCCTGGCGCACGGCAGGCTCCTCAGCGCGCGGCACCTTGATCGGCCACGCTGGCAGTGCGCGGTTGCCGCAAACCGGAAAGGAGGCGGGCTACGAAGGCACTCTGAACCTGCTTCGGCTGCCGGCATCGCGGGCAGGCGCACGGCTACGCGCGAGCAGCCAAGCGACGGGCAGGAGCAGCAAGCGATGAAATCCGGCCCATCATTGTTCCACGGCATGACGCTGTTTGCGGCGATCGTCTTCGCCCACGTTCGCGCCGTGGCTGCCGAGCCGACCCAGTTCATCTGCTTCAATGTCAGCGGTCAGTCGCTACCGGAAGCATTCGAGCAAGTCAGCCGCGCGTTTCCCGCCTCGACGAATGCTCAGAAAGCGGTCGGCGTGGCGGCGATCTTCTCCTACTTGCACCACGGGCGTGAACAGACAATCAAGCAGTTGCAGGGTTTCCTTCGCCTGGCGCGGGAGAGCCAGATGCCCGTGGTGGTCCAGCTTGATGGCGAAAATTGGTGGGGCGCGCGACCGGAGCTTTGGAACTGGTGGGATGCGTCGCGGGCCGGCTTTTCACCTTCGAACCGCCTGAATGTCGAGTGGACAAGCTGGTCCCCGGACGACGCCATCAAGCTCGCCTGGCGCAACTGGGGCCGGCAAATTCGCGTGCTCCCGCCGCCGAACCTGATGAGCCCGGCCTATCGCAAGGCGTGCGACGACGAGATGCGCGTGCTCATTCCGCTGGTGCTGGACTGGTGGAAGGCACTGCCGGCGGACCAGCGGCATCTGCTCGTGGGGATCAAACTCGGCTGGGAATCCTCGATCGGTGTGAACGCGTGGTATTACCCGAACGGCAACGCGCTCCTCAACCAGCCGGAAAGCGACGATCCGAAATCAGGACTGAAGGCGGACGAACTGCCCGCACGCGGCGTGACGCAGATCGGCTACGCGGCGGTGAAAACGGCGGGCATTCGCAACGAAGGCGCGATCACGGAAGCCGACCTTGCCGAAGTCGTGCGTCGTCATCTGGAGGATCTTGGCCGACTGGCTGCCGGACTCGGCGTGCCGCGCGACCAGCTCTTCACGCATGTTGCCGGCTGGAAAGAGAATGAACGGCTCTACGCGACCGCACTCAACCGTTTCACTTCTCCCGGTTGGAGTTTCTACCAACATGCGACGAATCCGCGAGACGATGCCGGCGTGCAGGCCGTGCTCCGGCGCAGCGATGTTCCCCACTGGGCAGCGGTCGAATGGCTGTTCCAAGGGCCGCGCCAGACCGAGCCGTGGCGCCAGGCACTCCAGGCCACACTGGCGGACCCCCGCTGCCGCTATCTCTGCATTTACAACTGGGAAGGCGTGCGCGACTCGAAGGAAATCCTTCAGGCCGTCCGGGAAGTCGTGCAGACTTCAATCCGACCATGACCCTCATGCAGAACTCGTTTTCGCCGGGATCCCGTAGCCGCCGACGTCAGTCGGCGCTGACCTGGTTAATGCGCGGAAGGAGATGGCGCGGACTGACATCCGCGGCTACGAAGTTTGGGGACAGTCAGCCGCACGTTCCCACCAACCTGCTCCTCGACCCATGACGGATTTCTGAATGAAGACTCTGAAGCCTTGGCTCCTGCTCACGGTGCTCGCACTGGGAACGCCAACCTCCACACCCGCTGCCGACTCGCCTGCACCCGCGAAGCCCAACCTCCTCTGGCTCGTCAGCGAGGATAACACCACCCTCCTGGGTTGTTACGGCGACCCACTCGCCCGCACGCCGACGCTCGACAAGCTGGCCCGCGACGGCGTGCTGTTCGAGCGTTGCTTCACCCAGCCGGTGTGCGCGCCGTCAAGGTTCACGCTCATCACCGGCACCTTCGCCGTTTCGTCCGGCCCGGCGCAACACATGCGCGCCCAGGGGAAAATCCCGCCGTGGCTCAAGGGTTTTCCCGTCTTGCTGCGCGAAGCCGGTTATTACACCGCGAACAACGCGAAGACGGATTACAACGCCCCGATCAACCTCAAGCAGACCTGGAATGAGTCCGGCAAGAATGCCCACTGGCGCCAGCGGCCGGACCCGAAGCAGCCGTTCTTCAGCGTCTTCAACCACGAGGTCACGCATGAAAGCTGCCTCTTCCCGGCGCAGGACGTGAAGCTCGGCCTCCCGCCCACCGACCCCGCGAAAGTGCGCCTCCCGCCCTATCAGCCGGACACGCCGGACATCCGCGCCGACTGGGCGCGCTACTACGATCACCTCGCCCTGCTGGACGGGCAGATCGCGGCCAAGCTAAAAGATCTCGCCGATGCGGGGTTGGCCGACGACACCATCGTCTTCTACTACGGCGACAACGGCGGCGTGCTGCCGCGCAGCAAACGCTTCCTCCAGCAGAGCGGCACGCACGTCCCGCTGATCGTCTATTTCCCGCCGAAGTGGCGGCATCTGGCGCCCGCGCCGCCCGGCTCGCGCCTGACGCAGCCGGTGAGCTTCGTGGATTTTGCGCCGACCGTGCTTTCGTTGGCCGGCGTGAGGATTCCCAGTTACATGCAAGGCCGCGCGTTCCTCGGCCCGCAGGCGGCGACGAACGAATTCGTCTTCTGCACCCGCGACCGCATGGACGAGCGCTACGACATGATGCGCTCGGTGGTGGATGCCCGCTGGCTTTACATCCGCAACTACCGTCCTGACGTGCCGTTCGTGCAGCCGCTCGAATACATGTTCCGGGCGCGGGGCTACCAGTCGTGGGCCCGGTTGGCGCGCGAGGGAAAACTCACGTCCGCGACCGCTCAGTACTGGGGCGAGAAACCGAGCGAAGAGCTTTACGACACGCGGGCGGATCCCGACAACGTGCAGAACCTCGCTGCCGATCCGGCGCATCGCGCGACGCTGGAGCGAATGCGGGCGGCGCTGAAACAACACACGCTCGCCATCGTGGACAACGGTTTCCTGCCCGAAGGCTCGCCGCTCGAAGGCTTCGAGGCGTCCCGTGCGCCGGCCGCGTTTCCTCTGGAACGCGTCTTCGAACTCGCCAACCTCGCCTCCGAGCGCAACCCGGCAAACCTGCCGAAGTTCATCGCCGCACTCGATGACCCAAGCGAGCCGATGCGCTGGTGGGCCGCGCAAGGCTGCACCCTCCTGCGCGCGCAAGCGGCGCCGGCGGAAGCGGCATTGCGGCGGCGGCTGACCGACGACTCCGGGGCCGTGCAAGTTGCCGCCGCCGAAGCGCTCGCCCGGCAGGGCAAGGTTGACCTCGCGCTACCCGTGCTGGCCCGGCAGTTGCAGGACACGAACCAGATCAACTTCGCCCTGCAAGCCGCGAACGTGCTCGACCGCCTCGGCGAAGCCGCGCGTCCCGCGTTACCCGCGATGCAGGCAGTGCTGGCCAGCGTCGCGGGCGAGACCGGCGAAGGCCGGGCCGGCGGCTACTTGCAGCGCATCCTCAGCTACCGCAGTTCCGTGCTGGAAGGCAGGGTGCAGCCGCTGGTTTATCCTTCCGCAGGCGCCCTGGCCCGTTGAGTTTGTTTGCCCCCGGCAAGCGTTCCGAGGCTTGGTGGTGGCGTTCCGGGAGGCGGCCGAGCAGGCGCTGAATCAAGTCGCGGCGCTTGACCCGGCCACGGGCCACGCGGGCGCGCAGGCGGCGCAGGCGGCGCAGGTCCCGGATGAGCCGGCGCAGGGTGCGACGGCGCATGGCGCGCTCTTTTTGCACGCGCCCGGTGCTGCGGCACAGGACGAAGAGTTCGTCGGCCTCGGGGATAAGTTGCACCTGCACCTGGGCGGAGACTTGCTGCCAGTCGCCGGTGAGCAGTTGCTGCTCGTAGGCTTTGATCTGGCTCTTGGGCGTGCCCACGAGGTAATGCGCGCCGCGCTCACGCAGCAGGGCGAGGTTGTCTTCACTGACGATGCCGCGGTCGAAGACCCAGCGGCGGCGGGCGTGGCCAAACTTCTTTTCGAGCGGGTCGAGAAGGTGTGTGAGCGTGGTGCGGTGGAAGTCGCCGAAGCGGCGCGGGGACTTTACGGCGAGGGTGGAGAGCTTGACGGTGACGGCGTCGGAGGCGAGGGGGACGGGGCGTGGTGGTCGGTGAAGAGGCGGAGCTGACGGGTCTGGCCGTCTTCGTGGAGGACGGCGAGGGTGCGCTGCCAGGCGTCGAGTTGGGTGGCGTTGAGTTCCCCGAGGTGAAGGATTTGGCGCTGGACGACGCAGGTGGGGCTGACGCGCAGGGATTCGCAGACGGAGTAGTAGGTGTGGGTCTTGCCGTCCTTGGTGCGGGAGCGGGGCTTGAGATACATGCGCGGGAGATTACCACGGGGAGGGCGGGCTCCGGCAAGAGGGTAGGTCGGCCCACAAGGGGGGCGGGCGGAGGAAAAGTGCGGAAAATAGGGGGTTTTCGCAGGTGAAGACTGCGAAAATAGTCAAAAACAGGGGGAGCGTTCGAAAGTCGGGCTAAAAGGCGACTGCCGCTCAAGCTCGGGAAGGCGAAGCAGGAACCGCTTCAGGCGATGCGAGAGACAGGCGCGACGCCTGTCCCACTGAATAATCACGGCTAAGGCGGGTCAGGCGGACGGCCTGGCCCCCGCTTCGCGGCCGTCATGCAGCTTGCGGTAGGTGGCCAGGGCCAGCAGCGGCCAGGCGTTGCGGTACATGTCGTACTTGAGGTAGAACACTTTCGGGAAGCCGGTGCCGGTCGTTTCGTCTTCGCTCCATGAGCCGTCGGCGTTCTGCGTGCGCGCGAGGTATTCGAGGCCGCGCTTCAGGCTGGGGCGATCTGAATCGCCCAGCGCGCACAGGCCCATCACAGCCCAGGCGGTTTGCGAGGCAGTGCTGGGGCCTTGGCCTTTGAACACGGGATCGTCGTAGGTGTTGCAGCGTTCGCCCCAGCCACCGTCAGCGTGCTGGACACTTTCCAGCCAGTCCCGGGCCTTGAGCAGGCGAGGATCGTTCATCAGGAAGCGGAGGGCGCGCAGGCCACGCAAGACCTGCCAGGTGCCGTAGATATAATTCACGCCCCAGCGGCCATACCACGAGCCGTCGGTCTCCTGCGTGGCGAAGATGAAATCCAGCGCGCGCTTCACCTGCGCGTTTTCCGGAGCCACGCCTTCATAGCCGAGCACCTCGACAATGCGCGCAGTGATGTCGGCGCACTCGGGATCGAGCATCGCGTTGTGATCGGCGAACGGCACCTTTTCCAAAATGTTCTTGGTGCAGTCCTTGTCGAACGCGCCCCAGCCGCCGTCCTTGCATTGGAAGGCGAGCATCCAGTCCATGCCGCGCTTGAAGGCGGCCTGTTTGCGGGCGGCGTCCGTGCTGTCGGTCAACCGCAGTGCGAGCAGCACCATCGCCGTGTCGTCCACGTCCGGGTTCCACTTGTTGTTAAACTCGAAAACCCAGCCGCTCGGCTCGACCTCCACGGGGTTCTTGTATTGCCAGTCCCCCCGGAAGCGGATTTCGCGGTCGAGCAGCCAGTCGGTGGCCTGCTTGAGCGCCGGGTGGCTGGCGGGCAGGCCGGATTCCGCGAGGCAGATGGTGACGATGGCAGTGTCCCAGACGGGCGAGAAGCAGGGCTCGATGCGCAGACTGTCCTCGGTTTCGTGCTGGAGGCGTTTAAGTTCCTTCCACTCGCGTTGGAGCACCGGATGACCGTCCGGGTAGCCGAGAGCTTTCATGGCGATGACGCTGTTGAGCATCGCGGGGAAGATGGCGGCAAGGCCGTCAGAACCTTGGAACCGTTCGAGCATCCAGTGCTCCGCGTTCTTGAGGGCGCGCTTGCGAAAGGGATGAATGCCGCGCTGGGCGAACCATTCGGCGAAGGCGTTCACGCGGTTGACCCAGAGAAAGAAATTGCGCCAACTGAGCTTGTTCGGATCGGGCGGCAGGGCGAGGTCGCGCTCGTGGAAGCCTTCGAGGTAAAGCTCATCCAGCGTGACGCCGGACTTGAGGGCGCGGGTGGGCTTGAAGTGGTTGATGATCGAGAGCGGGACGATCATCGCGCGGCTCCAGTTGCTCATCTCCCAGAAGTTGACGTGGAACCATTTGCCGATCAGCAGCACCTCGGCGGGGATGGTGGGGACGTATTCCCAGGGGAAGAGGCCGAGCAGCGCGAGGTAGAGCTTGGAGAAGGTGTTCATGCGCGGCACGCCGCCCAGGCTGAGGGCGACCTCGCGCGCCTTCAGCAGGCGCGGATGCGTCTCCGGGATGCCGGCGAGCTTGAGCGCGAGATAGGCCTTGATGGTGGCGTTCACCTCGGCGGGGCCGCCGAAGTAGATATTCCAGCCACCATCGGGAAGCTGCTTGTCGAAGATGTGTTTGACCGCCTTCTTCTGCCACGCGGGGTCCACGTCGCCCGCCCAGTGGTGGTAGGCGACCATGTCGGAGACGAGCGTGACGTCCACGAGGAGTTCGCCGACCCAGTAGCCCTCCGGCTTCTGCACACTGAGGAGGTAATTCTGCGAGCGAAGGAGGGCGGCGTCCACGGACGCCAAGAGGTCAGCCTCGCCGGTGAGGGCGGGAGGTGGAGCGGCCGTCGTGGGATGATTGGGCACCGGGTCAGGGGACACGGGGCATACTGTGCGAAAGGGCCGGAATGGGGGAAAGCGGGAAATGGGCAGGGGGAATTGAAGGTCGAAGGTCGAAGGTCGAAGGCAATCCGGAATCCATCAGGAATCCGGACGGCTCCCTCGACGGGCGGGCGACGCTCAGCAGGCGCCGGCCAAAGCTGCGGCCGGTTGGGCCGGGAGCTTCAGGGCGTCGAAGGCGTGGCGCAGCGGGCGTGTCTTCGGACTTCGAACTTCGAGCTTCGGACTTCCGCTCTCCCTCCCAATCTCGCGGCTGCAATCCAGCACGCTGCCGGTGCGCAAAGACCTTTGCCCGACCGGCGGGTTGTGCCACCTTCCCCGGCGCGCGAGCCTGGTCGGCTGAATAGCCCGACGCAGCCTCCCGTCACTAGGCGCGTTCCGGACGATCCTTGGTGAATTCATAACTGAATCTGTCCGCGCCGCGTCCCGAGGAATCCGAAATGAAACGACATTGTTGCTGGTTAATCTGTGTGGCCGCCCTGGCCCTGCGCGCGTCCGCGCAGGTGTCGGTGGAAGCGGCGTTGGATCAGGAGCAATACTTGCCTGGCGAAGCCATGGAGGTGGCGGTCAAGATCTCCAACCGCTCTGGCGAGAAGCTGCAATTCAGTCGGACCTCCGAATGGCTGACGGTGCGCATCGAAGGCGATGGTGGTTACATGGCCGAGGCGTCATCCGAGCTGCCAGACGGGGCGGACTTCAGCCTGGACTCGCCCCGGATGGCGACCAAGCGGCTGAACGTGGAGCCGTACTTCCATCTGACCAAACCCGGCCGCCACAAGCTGAGCGTCCGACTGCGCCTGCCGGGATATGAGCAACCAATCCTCAGCCCGGTCAAGAACTTCGACATCGTGACGGGCACCAAGCTGTGGGAACAGGAGTTTGGCCTGCCAGACACCGGCCACCCGCCGAAGGTGCGCAGCTACATGCTCCAACAGGCCAATTACCTCAAGCACCTGGAGCTTTACCTCCGCATCACGGATCCGCGCGAGCAACTGCCCCTCCACGTGGTGCGCCTGGGTCGGATGGTCTCCTTCGGCCAGCCGACCGCGTTGCTCGACCGCCGCAACGACCTGCATATAATTTTCCAGAACGGTGCCCGCAGTTGGCGGTATTGCGTCCTGACGCCGGAGGGCAACTTCAGCTTGCGGCAAACGCACGCCATGAGTGAAAACCGCCCACGGCTGGTCGTGGACGAACAAGGCGCCATCAGCATCAAGGGCGGCCTGCGGGCCAAGAGCGCGGATGACCTGCCCCCGGAACCGGAGCCGGACTTCCTGGCCCCACCTCCAGCCACCACGAATCATGTTGCCCCGCCACCGCCCTGAACGGCCCCGGGTTCGTCGCGGCAGCCTGGCCCTGCTCGCACTGCTGGCATGGCTCCCGGGCATGGCCGCTGACATCGTCGTGCTGCACCTGAAGAACGGGGATCGCGTGGCGGGCAGCGTGCTCCGCGAGGACAGCGCCACGCTCACCCTGTCCAACGCCTGGGCGGCGGCGCTGAGCGTGCCGCTGGAAGCCATCGAGCGCCGCGAGCCGCTGCCCTCACTAAGCACCCAAGCGCCGGGCACGCCAACCAATTCCCCAACCGCCGTCGCAAGCGCCACGAACGCGCCCCTCCCCGGCGCAGACCACGCCCTCGTCAAGGGTGCCGCCCCCAAAGCGCCGGCGCCGAAGCGCTGGAAGGCAGACGTCAACTTCGGGCTGGATGCGACCTTCGGCACCAGCGAGGCGCAGAGTTTCTTCGGCGGCGCTTCGCTGACGTATTCCGTGCCGTACCAGCAGACGCCGCAACGGTTTTTCCGCGCCATGTCCAAGGTCGCGGGCAATTACGGCCGGGCGATCGGCGTGGTGAGCGCGAACCAGGTGGTCGGCAGCCTGAAGACTGATTTCGACCTGGGTCCGAATTTCTATGCCTACAACTTGGGCGGTGCCGGCTACGACGAGGTGCGGCGCATCAACCTGCAATGGGAGCTCGGGCCAGGTTTGGGCTGGCACGCGCTGAAGCAGCCGAAGTTCGTGCTCGATTTCGAGTTGGGCGGGCAATACCTCGTCCGCGATCTCAATGTCGGGGAGGATACCCGCAGCGTGTTCCTGCGCTTCGGCGAAAATCTCACCTGGCAAATTGCCCCGCGGGTGAGCTTCAAGCAGAACTTCGCCTACCTGCCGCAGTCCACGCAGTTCTCGGACTATCGCGTGCGCTTCGACGGAACATTGAGCTTCGGCATCTTGCACAACCTCTCGCTCAACCTCACCGCAGTGAACCTCTACGACAGCAATCCGGCTCCAGGGGTCGAACCAAACCAACTCCAGATCCGCTCCACGCTGGGCATCAATTTCTGAGGCGTGGCGATGCGGTGGGACAGGCATCGCGCCGGTCTCTGACCTCGTCTGAAACGAATCCTGCTCCGCGTTCCCGAGCGGGACGGCAGTCACCGTTTAGTGACCACCTGGAATGAATCTGGAAACCGGCGCGACGCCTCTCCCGCGCGGCTGGCGGTGGCTGCCGAAATGACGGCGCTGGAGTAATGACGGGCTTACAGGCCCAGTTCCTTAAAAATGCCGCCGTAGAACTGCATCCAGAACCGGACGATGTAATACGCGATACCAATCACCACCAGCAGGTACACCCCGAAGGGCAGCACTCGCGCGAACGTGCGCATCCGACGGTTGCCTTCGTCCAGATACAGCGTGCGCAAGTGGATGAGGCTTTGATCCAGCGAGCCGCTGAGTTCGCCAGTCCGGTAATGCGAGGCGAACAAGTGGGGAAATTCCCGGCTGCTGGCCAGCAGTTCGCCGGGGGTCTCACCGTCCGCCAACTGCGGCTGCCACCGGGCAACGCGCCGTTGGAGGGCCGGGGATCCGCTCGCCGCGGCTGCCAGGGACCAGGCTTCCACGATGTTCACGCCCGCGGCCAGCAACACATCCAAGGTCTCGGCCAACCGTGCGAGGGCCAGGCTGCGACGGGCGCTGCCGATGACCGGCACCAGCGACAGCAACCGGTCGGCCAAGCCCCGCCAGCGTTCTCCATGGCGGCCCAGGAACACCCAGGCCAGCCCGCCCGCGACCGCATAAATCGGCCCCAGCAGCAGCAGCACCTGGCCGGCGTAGGCGGCGAAGTTGCCGGAGAGGACCAGCTTGGGCAGCGGCGCGAGCAGGATGGCGACATGCACGATGGCCGCCGGGTAGATGAGCGCGGCCAGCGTCTGGCGCAACTGGCGGGCGTTTTCCTCGTAGGTTTCCGCGAGGCGGGTCAGACAGTGGTCCAAGCGCCCGCTGCGTTCACTGGCTTCGATCAGCGTCGTATCCAGCTTGGTGGACCAGCGGTGGCCGGCGCGGAGACCTTCAGCCAAGCTGCCGCCGGCACGGGTCGTCTCGAGGAGCTGGCGGAGGAGCGGGCGGAAGGAACGATTCGGTGGCGCACGATGCAGGTTCTCCAGCGCCTGCACCACCGGGATGCCCGCCGAGAGATACTGTCCCAAGCGCCGATACAGATCCGCTTGGGCGCCGAGCGAGCGAGGCGTGTTCACGAGCGCGTTGCGCCCGCGGACCGGTCAGGCCGCGAGCCGTTCGAGGCTGGCTTTCAAGTCGCGCTTGCTCTTGGCGCCGACGAGTTGCTCGGCCACTTCGCCGCTCTTGAAGAAGAGCAGGGTAGGAATCGAAGACACCCGGTACTGGGCCGCGAGTTCCGGCTCCTCGTCCACATTGACCTTGCCGATGCGGGCCTTGCCGGCCAATTCCCCTGCCAGTTCGTCGAGCACGGGGGCGATCATCTTGCAGGGGCCGCACCATTCGGCCCAGAAATCCACCAGGATGGGCTGGGCTGACTGAAGCACTTCAGCGGCGAAGTTGGCTTTGCTGAGCTTGACGATTGCGGGGGAGGCCATGGGGAGTGCGGGGGTTGGGGGGAGAAAGCGGACTGGGAGATTCAACTGCCGGTCTGGATGACGACGAGCAGCAGGTAAAGCACGCTGGCGAGGGCCGCGAGGGCGCCGACGGCGGCGGCGATGCCGAGGCCTTTGTCCACGCCGCTGATGGCCGGGGCGGCCTTGGCCGCCGTGGGCACCGGGCCGGGACGAGCGACCGGGCGGTTGATGGCGCCGGCGGCGGGTGCGCCGCTGCGGACTGCGCCAGCGGTCGCGCTGGGGGCGGGGCGGGCCGCGGCGGTGGACGCGACCGTCGGCGGCGCGGCGGATGCGGCGCCGGCGACCGGAGCGCCCGGCGGCAGCGTGGGCAGCTTGATGGTCGGCGCGGCCGTCGGCTTGGGCGGCAGGTTGATGCGGACGGTTTCCTTCTTGGGTTGGACCTTGCCGGAGTCTTTCTTGGGCGGCAGTCCTACGCTGGGAGCAACCGGGGCAATCGGAGGGAGATTGGGGGATTCGTCAGCCATAAAAATCTGCGCGGAGCGTAAAATCGGGTGCGCGATGTGTCAAATTGTTAATCCAGAATCGGGGGTTTTCTCGCCGCCGACCAGGCTCACCAAAACTGCCAGTCGCCTTTCCAGACCACCCAGACGGCCAGCAAGAAATTCGTGATGGCGTGGGCGGCCATCGCGTCGCCCAACCGGCCCTTGCGAATCACCAGCCACTGGTAGCCCGCGGCGCAGAGGATGCCGGCCAGCCACTCATTGTGCGCGAAGCCGAAGATCACGGCGGAGATCAGGAAGGGCACCCAAGAAAAGAAATTCAGCGGCAGGGTTTCGAACTTCGGATTCGCAATGAAACGGTACAGAAACGACCGGTAAAACGTCTCTTCCAGCGGCGGCACCACCAGTGCGGAACCCAGCGTGCGGGCGACCACAAAGAACCACGCCAACGCCGTGCCCTCGCCAAACTGCCGAAACGGGTTCCACGCCGTCGCGACGTCCACTTTCTTCAGCGCCACGCCGCCCAGTCCCACCCAGAGCACCACCACCGCGATCCCCACCACGACGGCTTCCCAACTCACCGACCAGCGCATCTCCTGCACCAACGGACGCATCATCCAGATGAACCAAATCCCCACCAGCGTCTTGCCGAAATAAATCCAGTAACGCCCCGCCTCCCCCAGGCTGTCCTGGGCAAAGGTCAGCAGGAGGAAAATCAGGAACGGGGCCACCCGCGCGGCGGCGGGCGACTCCTTCATCGCTTTGGTCAGTGCATTCATTGGGTTCCCATCCGCCCGGTGGCGGGCTTCAGCGGCGGGGAAGTTGGCTGCCCACCGCGCTTCGCGCAAACGAGAAGTGCGCCCGCTCAGCGCGCCAAGGCGACGAGGTAGCGCTGGAGCCGGGTGGTTTCCGCGGTGTCGCGGTGATGGTAGTAAATGCGGTGCAGGTTGCCGCACATCCGCATGAGGGTGCGCCGCGAGCTGAGCGGCTGGAGGGACTCGTCGCGCAATTCGTGGTTGCCGCTGAGCAGAAAATGGACGCAGTCCGCCTTCGTCATCAGCCGCCCGCGATGGAAGCAATCAATATAGATTTCCTCCGTGCTCGTCTGAAAGCGGCAGACGAAATGCCCCGGCAAGCCCACGCCCACCACCGGCAGATGGAGCCGCCGCGCGAGGCCCAGGTAGATCGTGCAGAGGCTGATGGGGATGCCGATGCGCCGGTCCATCACCCGCGTCAGGTAGCTGTTGTCGGGGTTGTAGTAATCTTCCTGGTTGCCGGCAAACCCCAACTCCGTGAACACGAATTTGTTGATCGTGTTGAGCATGGCCTTCGCGCCGGGCACCAGCACCACGCGCTCGCGGAGCGTCGCGGCGAAGTCGTCGAGCTGCGCCTGGTAGGCTTCGAGGTTGGCGTCGGGATGGCGCGTGTGTGCGAGCAGCAAGGCGCCGAGTTCGAGGTCCAAATCCTCCCCCTGCTTGAGGCAAAAGGCGAGGAAGCGGTTGTCCGCCGTCTGCCGACCGAAGTGCGCGAACACCTCGCGCACCCCGCGGCGCACTGCCGGGTCGTTGCTCAGCAAATGTGGCCGCAGCCAGTCGCGCACGCCGGGGCCTTGCGCCAGCAGTTGCTCGTGCGCCGCCCGGTGAACGGCCGCATCGTCGTCGGCGAGCAGCGTGAGCAGCGCCTTGCGCCGGGCTTCACTCAGCCCGCCGGAGGTGGTGGCCAGGGTGGTCGGTTCCATAGCAGCGCGGGCGGGATTAAACCAGCCCGGCGCGGGATTTCAACTGGCAACGACGAAAAGGAAATCCGAATGACAAATGACGAATGACGAATGAAGCCCCACCCCGGCTTCCAGCCAGCAGTTCTCCGTTTGACCCCGACCGCCTAAAGGCGGGACTCCAAACCCCGCTCTCCGCTGCCGAAAGCCGTTTGGAGTCCCGGCTTTAGCCGGTTCGGGGCTCGACCCAGGGCCAAAATGGGAACTGCTGGCTCCCGGCAACTCCCGCTTGCCTGCCCGCTCCGCGGCCCATACCGTGCGAGCATGACCTCCACGACCCGCCGCCCGGCCTGCCGCGGCCCGGCTCTTCGCGCACGCGCATGAGCAGGGCTGGATTCAATTTCACCGCGGCCTGGCTGGCCGCGGCGGCGCTCGCAAGCGGGGCATCGTCGCCGCCGCCCGTGGATTTCAACGCGCAAGTTCGCCCCCTCCTGTCCGCCAATTGCTTTGCCTGTCACGGTCCCGATGAAAGTTCGCGCCAGGCAGGTCTCCGCCTCGAGCTGCGTGAGCACGCGGTGCAGCCGCGCGAGGGCCGCACCCCCATTCAGCCCGGCAATCCCCCCGCCAGCGAACTGATCCGTCGCATCACGAGCACCAATCCCGCGTTCGTCATGCCGCCGCCCAAACACGGCCACGCGCTCAAACCAGACGAGGTGGAAATCCTCCGCCGCTGGATCGCCGCCGGGGCGGAGTACGCGCAGCATTGGGGGTTCGTGCGGCCAAAACGTCCCGCCCTGCCGCCGGTCACCGACGCGGATTGGCCACTAAATCCCGTGGACAATTTCATCCTCGCAAAGCTCGCCGCCGCGGGCCTCAAGCCTGCCCCGCCTGCTGAACCGCGCACCCTGGCGCGCCGCCTCTCGCTCGACCTCACCGGCCTCCCATCCACGCCCGCCGAGATGGAGGCGTTCGCGGTGGCCGTCGCACGCGATCCGCAGGCCGCGATTTCCGCCTACGTGGAGCGCCTGCTCGCCTCGCCCCACTTTGGCGAGCACTGGGCGCGTCCCTGGCTCGACCTCGCCCGCTACGCGGACTCCGCGGGCTACGGCTCGGACCCGCTGCGACCGAACATCTGGCCCTACCGCGACTGGCTCATCGCCGCGCTCAACCGCAATCAGCCCTTCGACCAGTTCACGCTGGAGCAACTCGCCGGCGACCTGCTGCCCGATGCCACCGAGCAGCAGCGCGTCGCCACCGCCTTTCATCGCAACACGATGACCAATACCGAGGGCGGCACCGACGACGAGGAATGGCGCGTCGCCGCCGTGAAGGATCGGGTCAACGTCACGCTGCAAGGCTGGATGGGGCTGACCGCTTCCTGCGCGTCGTGTCACACGCACAAGTTCGATCCCATCTCGCACCGCGAGTATTACCAACTGTACGCGCTCTTCAACCAGACCGAGGACGACGACCAGCCGGACGAGCGGCCGACGATGCCGTTGTTCACCGCGGCACAGAAGGCGCGCCGCGTGGAGCTGAAGGCTGAAATCGCGCGCCTTGAAACCGTCGTGAAACAGCCTGATGCGGCCCGCCAGCGCGAGTTGGAGACCATTCAAGGCCCCCCCGTGGAACTCTTTCAACTCGATGGCCAGCGCCGAGAACTCACAGCTCTCAATGGCACACCGTTGCCGGTGATGCGTGAACTGCCGCCTGCCAAGCAGCGCAAGTCGCACCTCCTGAACAAGGGCAACTATCTCGATCCCGGCGAGGAGGTTTCCCCCAGCGTGCTCGCCGCGTTCCACCCGCTCCCGGACGGCACGCCAACCAATCGCCTGGGCCTCGCGCGCTGGCTGGTCAGCCCGGAGAATCCGCTCACCGCCCGCGTCGTCGTGAACCGCCTCTGGGCGCAACTCTTCGGTGCCGGCCTGGTGGAGACGGAAGAAGACTTCGGCACGCAAGGCACTTTGCCCTCGCACCCGGAGTTGCTCGACTGGCTCGCCTGCGAATTGGTGGGACCGACTGAAGGTGGTCTTGGTAACACGCATTACGCATCACGCATCACGCCCCCCACGCCCTGGGATCTGCAACGCCTCATCAAGCTCCTCGTCACCTCCCGCACCTACCAGCAAAGCTCACGCGCCACGCCGGAACTCTTGGCGCAAGATCCGCGCGACCGCCTGCTCGCGCGCTACCCGCGACGGCGCCTGGAAGCGGAAGCCGTCCGTGATCAAGCCCTCGCCCTGAGTGGCTTGCTCAGCCCGAAGATCGGCGGCCCGAGTGTATATCCGCCGCAGCCCGCGGGGCTTTGGCAGGCCGCCTTCAACGGCGAGCGCACCTACCCCACCAGCACCGGCGAGGACCGCTACCGGCGCGGTCTTTACACCGTCTGGCGGCGCACCGTGCCTTATCCCAGCATGGCCACCTTCGATGCGCCGAGCCGTGAGACTTGCACGTTCCGCCGGCTGCCGTCGAACACGCCGCTGCAAGCCTACGTGACCTTGAACGACCCGGTGTTTGTCGAGTGCGCGCAGGCGCTGGGGCGAAGGCTCATCAAGGAAGGCGGTGCCACGCCGGCAGCACGCGCTGAATTCGGTTTGCGGCTCTGCCTCCTGCGCCCCCCGGAATTGGAACAAGTCGCCGCATTGGTGAAGCTCTACGAGTCGGAGTTCGCCGCATTCCGTGCCCAGGAGAAAGCAGCCCACAAGCTCGCCACCGATCCGCTCGGCCCGCTGCCGGAGGGGTTGCCCGCCGCCGAGGCCGCCGCCTGGACCGTGGTGGCCAACGTGTTGCTCAACCTCGACGGCCTGCTGACCCGCAACTGAGCCTAGCTGTGAATTCAAGCGAACCAAGGAAGGAGACAGGGGAGTCTTTTCTGCAAAAGCCCGTAGCCGCGGACGTCAGTCCGCGCCATTCTCCACGCTGCATGCCGACCTCCGCCAGCGGCCACCCTGTTAGCTCCGGTTTTCCTTCCGTGTTTTCCGTGTTTTCCGTGGTTCAACTCGGTGTTCGTGTCGCATGAACCTCACCCCCGCCCAACTCCGCGCCCGCGCCCTCACGCGCCGGCAATTCTTCACCCGCACCGCGTTTAGCCTCGGCGGCATTGCGCTGGGTCAATTGCTGGCGCGGGACAGTTTCGCCGCTCCGCCGGGTCCCTTCGCGGTGAAGCCGCCGCCGCGGCCGCCGCGCGCCAAGTCCGTCATCTACCTCCACATGTCCGGTGCACCGCCGTCGCTGGACCTCTTCGACTACAAACCCAGGCTCCAGCAACTGCACCTCCAGCCCTGCCCGGCGGAGCTGCTCGCGGGCCAGCGCTTCGCCTTCATCAAGGGCGTGCCGAAGCTGCTCGGCTCCCCCTACCAATTCCGCCAGCACGGCGGCAGCGGCGCGTGGTTCAGCGAAACGATTCCCCACATGGCGGGCGTCGCCGATGAGCTTTGCCTCGTGCGCTCGATGTGGACCGACCAGTTCAATCACGCGCCGGCGGAGTTGTTTCTCTTCACCGGTTCGGCGCGAGCGGGCGCGGCGTCGCTCGGTTCGTGGCTCACGTACGGCCTGGGGAGCGAGAACCAAAACCTCCCCGGCTTCGTCGTGCTCCTGAGCGGCGGCACCGACCCGACCGGCGGAAAAAGTCTCTGGGGCAGCGGCTTCCTGCCCAGCGTGTATCAAGGCGTCCAGTGCCACGGCGGGCCGGAGCCGATCTTTTTCGCCGGCAACCCGCCGGGCATGGACCGCGCCACGCGCCGCCGCAGCCTCGACACGTTGCGCGACCTCAACGAAGCCGAGGCGCGCGCGTTCGGCGACCCCGAGACGCTCACGCGGATCGAGCAATACGAGCTGGCCTTCCGGATGCAGGCCACCGTGCCGGAAGTCTTTGATCTCGCCCAAGAACCGCCGGGCATCCTCGAACTCTACGGCGCGAAACCGGGCGAAACCTCCTTTGCCAACAACTGTCTCCAAGCCCGCCGGCTCGTCGAACGCGGCGTCCGGTGCGTGCAACTTTTCGACTGGGGATGGGACATCCACGGCACCAGCGCGGGCGACGATCTGATGAACGCCTTTCCCAAGAAATGCCGCGAGGTGGACCGCGCCAGCGCGGCCTTGGTGAAGGATCTCAAGCAGCGCGGTTTGCTTGATGAGACGCTGGTGGTCTGGGGCGGTGAATTCGGCCGCACGCCGATGAATGAAGCCCGCAACGGCTCGACCTTCCTCGGCCGCGACCACCATCCCGGCTGCTTCACAATCTGGCTGGCGGGCGGCGGGGTGAAGCGCGGCCTGGTCCACGGCGAGACCGACGACTTCGGCTACACCATCACGCGCGGCAAGACCAGCGTCCGCGACCTCCAGGCGACGATCCTGCACCTCATGGGCTTCGATCCGAACCAATTCAGCTTTCCCTATCTCGGCCTGCGCCAGCGCCTCATTGGCCCGACGGACGAGGCGCGGATTGTGCGGGAGCTATTGACGTGAACCAGCGACAGGGCGTCCAGTGACACGGCAAGCCCAACCCGATTCCACCGAATTGAAACTGCGGCCAAAGCGGATGGAGAACCTCCTCGCTGAACCGCCCGCAAATTCGGAGCCAAACGCAGAAAGAAAAGGCCCCACTATAACGGCCCAGCAGTTCTCATTTTGGCCCTGGGTCGCGCCCAGCACCGGCTAAAGCCGGGACTCCAAACAGCTTTCGGCAGCGGATAGCGGGGTTGGGCGTCCCGCCTTTAGGCGGTCGGGTTCAAACTGAGAACTGCTGATAACGCCCCCCGAATCTGTGGAGGACATGGGTTGGTCCCTCGTGTCTCAGCCGTAACCGCGTTCGCCAGCCGATGGCGCCGGGTTTTGCAGCGGCGCCTGCCGACACGTTCGCGTTTACCTCGATCTCCGAAGCGGAATGGGGAGCGCGCCCGCCCCGGGCGCTGTTTTCCGCGCCCCCGCGGAAAACTCCGGACGCAGGGAATTTGCCCGCAACTGCTCACCCTGCTCGCGTGCCGGAGGCTGGCCGCGAGGGCGCGTCCAGCCACGCCCGTGGGCGGGCGTGCTCCCCAACTTCGGAATTCGGATTTACTGGTTCGTGGCCGTGGGCACCCGGAGAGAAGCTGGCCCGGTTCTGGTTCCCCGCGGCTGCGGCTGAGACAGCCGCGCTCCGGCTGCATCGTTACTCCTTGGTGCTGCGTGGACAGAGTAATGATCGTGACTATTTCCGGTTCATCCCGTGGATTCGGCTGCCCCCGCTCGATCCTGCCCGTGAACTTGAACCGCTTCCCGTTGTGACAGTCGAGCGACACTGGCGAGCCGGGTTTCACCGCCGCCTTGCGCCGCGTCGGGACCACTGCCCGCGGGCGCAGGGAAGGGCGCGGTGGATTTGACCGGCTCGGGCAGCCAGAGCACCGAGAGAACCAGGAACAACAACAGCGCCGCCAGACCCACCCATTCCCAGAACGCGAGCTGCCAATACATGGTGGAGCGCAGCACGTCGGCGGCGTGCAAGGCCCACCCCTGATCCGCCTTGCGTCCGAGCAGCATGATTCCGGCGAAGATGCCGCAGACGATTGGCATCAGCGGCAGGCACACCCAGCAGAACGAGAGTCGGCCGCAGAGCAAGCGGTGGCCGCCAAGCCCACGGAAGCGGTCTTTGATCGCATGGGCACTGCAGCACAGCATTCCGACGGCGAAGGCCCCGGCGGCGGCCCCGGCAAGGCGTGCGTGCAACCGGCCGAAGCCGGCCAGCGGCACCGCCGCGCCCGCCAGCAGGAGCAGTCCCAACGCAAACGACACGCTGGTCCAGCGGGCCGCCAGCCGGTCAATCGCGACCAGGCGTCGTTCCACGTAGCCGGCGAAAGGCAGGGTCAGCAGCACCGACACGACGATGCCGATGGAAGGGAGCCAGTAAGCTTCCGGGTTGTCGCGCGGGGAAATGACGTCGGACAGGACATGTTTCTGCCAAAGGAAGGGAACCGGGAACCAGAGGATGCCGAGCAGCAGGGTGCCGAGAAAGGTGGCGAAGCTAAGCGGCAGCAGCCGGGTCAGCAGGGTGCTTCTGGAAACGCGTCCAGCGAAGAAGTCCCACGTCCGACGCTGGGTGAGGGCGATGATGCTCTCTCGCTTGCGCGGGCGCGGACAGGTGCCGTTGGCGTCCACGGGGACACGGGTGGTGGAGTCAGCCGAGGCCGCCCGCGCAACGGGGGGCGTGCCAACCGGTCTGAAACCTGGTGAAGGGCGTGTTCGCTTCATCTCCGGCAGCTCATTATCGAAGGATCGCCGCGGCTCTCTTCAGGGTTGCCCGACGCGGGTTAGGTGGCTGGCGATACAGCCCGCAAACTTCTCCCGCAGCCCAGCACCATCCATCTGTCCGTACGCGCCGATGGCGACGATCTGGGTGCGCGGGGTCGAAGCGACCGGCGGAGAGCAGGATTTCCAGCGGCGCTTCGCCGCAGGTGGCCTCGACGAGGCGGTAGCGGCGGAAACGTTCGTCGAGCCACGCCTTGAGGCGTGCGATCTCTTCGCGGCTGGCGAGGTCAAATTTGTTTAGGATGAGCATGTCCGCGTAGGCAATCTGGAGGAGCTTCAACTTCATCATCTCCGGCGCCGCGAAGATCTGCGAGGCGTCCATCAAGCACATGAGACTGTCAAGTCGGCTGCGGTCGCGCAATCCTTGATCCATGAACGTGGCCGCGATTTCCGAAGGTTCCACGACGCCGCCGACGAGGTTGCCGCCAATGTTGCTGGAGCCGAAATCATTCACGAGCACCGCGATGCGTAGTCCCTGGTCTCCGTTGAGAATGCGGTTGAGCAGTGTCGTCTTCCCCGCGCCGAGGAAGCCGGTCCGGACGGTGACCGGGACTGCTCTGCCAGAAGGCTGTTACCATGCAAGGTTGAACTGCAATTGGACGACCATGGCGGGGCCGGCATCCGGATTAAACGCCGGGCTCCACACGACCTGGAAGTCCGGCTGTAGCTTCATCGTGGGCGTGAGTTGCAGGGCGTCGAACGTCTCCAGAATGAATTCGTTCTCGTGGTAAATGGTTTTGCTCGTTGCGGCGGGCTGGCTCCAGACGAAGCCGACGCCAAGGAGATCGCTGCTCAACTTCGGAACCAGACCGGCATACTTGAGCGGCGCTTGCACCACGAAGCCGGTGCCCACCTGCCTGTCCGCGTCGGCGGCGACTTCGGAGCCGCCGAATCCAATATTTCGACAGCGGCATGGCCTGGCTGTGGAGCAGCGCCGAGTTCATGAACTCGCCGCGGCCGGTGTGGGCCGCGGCGTTGCCATCGAGCTAATTGCGCTGGCTGATCATGCCGGCGAGCATGACGATCTCGCCGTCGCGCAGCGATTCCCGCCACCGGTCTCAACGCCCTTTGGTCCGCCGTGGTGGAAGCTGCCGGCCGTGCCACTCCTTTCACCGCCAGTTACCTCAAGGAGACCCACCCGGTCGCGTTCGACGGACGCACCTTCACCTTCGGCCTCGCCCCCGAGTTTGCCGATCACCTGAACCTGCTCGACGTGCCGAAGACGCATACGCTGCTCCAGACCAAGCTGCGCGAACTCGGCCATGCGCAAACCCAGGTGAAGTTCATCCAAACCGAGCGTCCCGAGGGCTGGACGGCTACGCCCGCCGCCGCGCCCGCCAAGAGTGGACCCGCCGCCGGCCTTTCGGCAACGGCCCCCACCCAAGCCGCGCCCAAACCTGCCGCCAAGCCCGCGACCAACGGCCTCACCAAAGAAGACTTCAAGAACGACCCGCTCATCAAGGCAGCCCTGGAAATCTTCAAGGACCGGATCGTGGATGTACGGGGGTAAGGGCTGGATTCCCTGGCGAACCAAGTTGAGCAGCCCGCCAGAAAGGTGGCCGCCCTCGCTCGCAGTAGAACCATGAAACTCCACCAGCGCGTCGTCCACCCCAGCTTCTAAATCTAAATAACTCGCTCGCTCGCAGCAGAACCATGAAGCTCCACCAGCGCGCATGAACTACTACGCCCATACGGCAGAGGATGAGAGCGGCAGGCGACTGTCGGATGAAAGCCGCTGGCAGTCGCTCAAGGACCATCTCTGCGCGGTGGCCAAGTTGGCGAGCGGCTTTGCCCGCCCCTTCGGCTTGGAAAAAGAAGCCGAGCTGGCGGGGCTTCTCCACGACCTCGGGAAGTACGCCGAGCGGTTTCAGGCGCGGCTCCGCAACCCCGCGATTCACGGAATCAATCATTGGGCGGCCGGCGCAAGTCATGCCGCCGAGTTGCGCGCCCACACCTCCGCTTTCGCCGTGGATGGCCACCACACCGGAATGCCGGCGCGGGATGGTGATGGCCTGAAACAAACCATTGCTCGGATGCGCTTGGATGCGGAACGGGAAAACTTCTGCAAATGTTCGGAGTCCGTCTCTGAACTGCTGCTCCGACTGGAAGCGGATGGACTTCGCTTGCCGGAAACT
>Ga0105047_10005712_pt1 | contig 21245 bp, 18 predicted proteins | sample MAT04_FD_78384 | JGI IMG/M metagenome (GOLD analysis project Ga0105047, IMG submission 78384) | Freshwater microbial communities from Lake Fryxell liftoff mats and glacier meltwater in Antarctica - MAT-04 (megahit assembly) | ecosystem: Environmental > Aquatic > Freshwater > Ice > Liftoff... | reverse complement strand
TTCATCAGCTCGTTGATCAGCAACTCCATCGCGTAGCTGCCGTAGCGGCCCGAATCGCCTGAACCCTCGGGCAGCATGAAGTGGTTCATGCCGCCGATGCGGCGCTCGCGGTCCCACAGGCAGGCCGCGATGCACGAGCCCAGTGTGGTGGTGATCAGGATGTCCTCGTCGAAGACGAAGTACTCGCCGGGCAGCACCTTGACCGCCTCGTTGCGGAAGTGCGCGTCCCAGTAGAAAAACGAGGCCTCGCCCGGCTTGCGCGGCGAAGCCTTGAGCCGGTCGAGCCGGGGTGTGGCGTTGAGCACCGAAGGGCGTGTCAGGGTCGGGGAGGGCATCATGGGCTGGGTGTCCTTGCTCGGCAGGATATCGGCAACCCGGGGCCGAACTTCAGTGCGCACCGGGGGTGCTTCGACCGCGGGTTTCAGGCGCCCGGGCGGTCAGACACGCTGGTAGATCGTCTTGCCGCGCAGATGGAACAGGTCGCGCGATTCGGTGAAGTTCTCCGAATGACCGACATACAGCAGGCCGCCCGGCTTCAGTACGCCGTGCATCTGCTGCAGCACCTGGCGCTGGGTGGGCGCGTCGAAGTAGATCATCACGTTGCGGCAGAAGATGATGTCGAACGGCTCGCCCAACGACCAGTTGCGGCCCATCAGGTTGAACGGTCGAAACTCGATCATTTTGGCCAGCTCCGGCTTGATGCGGATGAAGCCGACGTTGCCACCCTTGCCGCGCATGAAGTGCCGCGCCAGACGCTCGGCCGACAGGCCCCGCGCCTCAGCGTCGTACACCCCGCGCTGCGCAGTGGCCAGCACCTTGGTGTCGATGTCGCTGGCCACGATCTGCACCTTGGTCTGGCTGCCCAGGGCCTCGGCCACGGTCATGGCGATCGAGTACGGCTCCTCGCCGGTGGACGCCGCGCTGCACCAGATGCGCAGGGCCCGCCCCTGGCGCTCCCGCAGGTCATCGACCAACGCGTGAAAGTGATGGTCCTCTCGAAAAAACGAGGTCAGGTTGGTCGTCAGGCAGTTGACGAACTCTTGCCATTCGGTCTCGCCGGACGGGCCGTTGTTGGCCTGCAGCCATTGCAGGTAACCGGCAAACGTGCGGTGACTGGTCTCGCGCAGCCGGCGCGACAGCCGGCTGTAGACCATGGCCTGCTTGCCGGCGTTCAGGCTGATGCCGGCACGCTGGTAGATCAGTTCTCGCACACGTTGGAAGTCGGCGTCCGAAAAGCTGAACTCCTGGTCTACAGCGCCGCCGCCTGGGGTGGCAGCCAGTGCGGGGGGGGACTTGTCGGCAAGCTCGGTCATGGTGGCGTCGGGTGCATCGGTTGGGTCGGTCCAGCGAAGGCGCGGCATCGCGCAGGCTTTGCCGAGGGCGTGAGCGCTTGCGGCCTGGCAGGCGATCTGCGGCGGTCCAGTCTGGCTGTTCGTGCAGGGCGGTCAGCGCCGGAGGAGCGGGGCAAACGGTGCGCAAATCTGGCGCCGGCTGCCGGGCGCGGCCGCTAGACTGGCCGCCTGTCCGTTGCCTGAGCCTTTGCGCACCACGCCTGTGGACCCCACCGCACCTGCTGCCCCGCCCGAGTCCGCCGGCCATACCGCCGGCCCGGCCGCGGCGTTGCGGCTGGAGACTGCGCTGGCGCTGCTGCGGCAGGCGGGCCAGGCCGAACCGGCAGGGCCGCCGGGGTCGCCGGCCTACCTGCAGATGCTGATCGACCAGCTGGTCGATTTGTCCAGCCGCGACGCGCTGACCGGGCTGGCCAACCGCCGAACTTTTGAGCTGGCGCTGGCCCGCGAGGTCGACCGGGTGGCGCGGTCGGGTGAGCCGGCTTTGCTGCTGATGGTCGACATCGACCATTTCAAGCGGGTCAACGACAGCCACGGCCATGCCGCGGGCGACCTGGTGATCCGCGCGGTGGCCCAGGCGCTGACCGACAGCGTGCGGCCGATGGACCTGGCCGCCCGCATCGGCGGCGAAGAATTTGCCGTGCTCCTGCCCAACTGCCCGGCGGCTTTTGGCCCGCAGGTGGCGGCCCGGGTGCGCCAGCGTGTGGCCCGCACCGAGGTGGCGCTGCCGCCAGAAGGGCTGCGGCTGTCGGTCACGGTCAGTGTGGGCGGGGCGTTTGCGCCGCAGTGGGTTCGGTCTACCCCTGGCATCTGGCTGCAGCGCGCCGACCAGCAGCTGTACCGCGCCAAAGGCGAAGGGCGCGACCGCGTCTGCCTGGAGCACGCCGCCGTGTTTGACGTCAGCGCCCTGGAGCGCGACATGCTGCTGGGCGGCCACCCGATTCAGGAACCCGAATGAGCCAAGCCGTACCTTCGCCGGCTGCCAAGCCGCGTGCCCGCATCACCGCCGTGACCAGTGGCAAGGGCGGCGTAGGCAAGACCTTTGTGGCCGCCAACCTGGCCGCCGCGCTGGCGCGTCAGGGCGAGCGCGTGCTGGTGCTGGACGCCGACCTGGGCCTGGCCAACCTGGACGTGGTGCTCAACCTGGCCGCACGCGTCACGCTGCACGATGTGTTCACCGGCCGGGCCTCGCTGGACGAGGCGTTGCAATCAGCGCCTGGCGGGTTCTCGGTGCTGCTGGCCGGCTCGGGGCTGGTGGAGTACTCGCGCATGACGCCCGAGGTGCGCGACAAGCTGCTCGATGTGATCGCCCAGGTGCGTCCGCGCTTCGACCACGTGCTGCTCGACACCGGCGCGGGCATCTCCGACGTGGTGCTGTTCACCGTCTCGCTGGCCGACGAAGTGCTGATCGTGGCCACGCCCGAGCCCACCTCGCTGACCGACGCCTACGCCACCATCAAGGTGCTGGCCTCGACCCAGGCGGCGCGCCCGGTTCGGCTGCTGGTCAACCAGACCCAGCGCCGCAGCGAGGGCCGCGCGGTGCTGGCCCAGCTGCAACAGGTGCTGGACCGCTTTGTCAACCCCACGCTGCCGCAGCCGCTCAAGCTGGCGCTGCTGGGCGAGGTGCCGCTGGATGCGGCGGTGCGCGAGTCGATCCTGCGCCGCCAGCTGCTGCTGGAATCTCTGCCCGGCAGCCCGGCAGCGATCGCGCTGGCCGGCGCGGCCGCCAAGCTGCTGACACCCTGAGCGCGCCGGCCCTGCGTGCGACCCGAATGACCGAACCTGCCTCCACCGATCCTGCCGGCGACGGCCCAGCCAGCGCCAACGCCGCTGTCGCCACGCCGTTCGAGCGCCTGGGCGGCGAGCCAGCGGTACGGGCTCTGGTGGACCGCTTCTACGACCTGATGGACCTGGAGCCGGCACTGGCGGGCATCCGCAAGCTGCATCCCGCCAGCCTGGACAACGCCCGCGACAAGCTGCACTGGTTTTTGTGCGGCTGGCTGGGCGGCCCCAACCACTATGTCGAGCGTTTTGGCCACCCGATGCTGCGTGCCCGCCACCTGCCGTTTGCCATCGGTATCAACGAGCGTGACCAGTGGCTGGCCTGCATGGGGCAGGCGATGGGCGAGCAGGGCGTGGATGCGACGCTGGCGCAGCGGCTGGCCGAGAGTTTTTTTGGCACAGCGGACTGGATGCGCAACAAGGGCGGCTGAGCACCCACGGCGCCAGACCGGCCTCAGCCGGTCGGCGCAAAGCTCAACTTGGCTGCGTGGCGTTCAGCCGCGGCGCCTGACCAGCGCCCCCACCATCACGATGCCGGCCAGCATCAGCGCCCAGGTCTGCGGCTCGGGCACGGCTTGCACCGCGTTGAATCCGGCAATCTGCTCGCCCACGTAGTTGCCGACAAATTGATTGAGCACATTGCCGTGCGGCGTTTCAGCGGCTTTCGGGTCTACCAGGCCCTCGTCGTCGAAGCTGCCCTTGTACTTGAAAAACTCGTAGCGGATGACCACCGACGGGTCGCCATTGGGCTGCACGGCCTTGCTGACCTCGTCCACAAAACCCGGCTGAAGCACCTGCCATTCAATCTCGGTTTCGGTCTTGTCGTTCAGCGCGGCCACGCCCGGATTCTCGAACGGGTTGTGCCCGCCCATCAACTCGTTGAGATCGACGTTGCCGGGCAGGGTCGTCTGTACGATCTTGACCCAGAAGGCGTTGTTCTGCGGCACCACAGGGTCCAGCCGCTGGGCCTGGATCACGGCCACCACGGGCTGCGGCGGTTGGCCCTGCACCGGGGGCGGGGGCGGGGTGAAGGTCACCGACGGGATCGCCACCCCGGCGGCGCTGAGCACGCCGGGCGAGCCGGCCACCTCCACCAGCCAGCTGTAGGTCGTCCGGGTGGGCGAGCCGATCGTGCTGACGCCGAAATGGTCGCAGGGCACGTTCGGGTAGCCGACATTGCCAAAGGTCCAGCAACTCTCGCCCGGGGTGTTGAACACGCCCGACGCAGTGCCGGCGCTCCAGGTGTTGTTGGCAAAGCTGGCGAGGTAGGTGACTTTTGATCCGATGACCTTGCCGGTGCCGTCCAGCAGATCGGACACGGTGGGCAGGCCGTAACGCTCCACATCGCCGGGTGAGGCGGTGCCGAAGTTGCGGTTCAGGCCGAAGACATCGGCAATCCGGCTCTTGTCCAGCCCTTCGAGCTCGATCTCGAAGCCGTGCGCGGTCCGGCCTGTGTCGTTGACGCTGTCGAAGTTGGCCAGGCTGCCGAAGGTGCTGGTGGCCAGCGCGGCGGTGGCGGGCAACAGCGCGGCCAGCGCGGCCAGCGCGGCCAGCCTGAAACGTGCGCCCGGTGCGCGCTGGCGGCGGCAAGGGTGGCGGGTGGCGGTCATGCAGATCCTTTGTCGACGCCGGGATGTGGCGCACCCCGGATCATCCCGATCAGCGTGAACCCAAGCTGAACCGGTCCGCCGTCGGCCCCGCGATCCGGTGGCCGGTGGGCTTGTGATCAGGCCGGACGATGATCCAGGTCAAGGTCGAAACGCAGGCAGGCGCTGAAGCCATGGCCGTCCGCCAGTGGTGATGTCAAGACCAGCCGTGCGCCCGATTGGCGCGCGATGGTGTCGACCAGGCTCAGCCCGAGGCCACTGCCGGTGACCGCAAAGCTGGCGCTGCCGCGCTCGAACTTGCACACCAGGCCGGCCACCCGGTCGGCCGCCACACCCGGACCGTCATCGTCCACCCGCAAGGTCTGGCCGTCGATGTGCACCGTCACGCGGGCATTTTCACCACCGTGCTTGAGCGCGTTGTCGATCAGGTTGCGCAGTGCGATGCCCAGGGCGTCGATGTCGGCCTGCACCGGCAGCGGCCGGGCGTCGACCTGCAACAACAGGCGGCCGCTGCGCTGGGCCTCGGCAAAGTCGTCCGCCACCAGCAGGGCCAGCTGCACCAGATCGACCGGCGCGTGCTGCAGGGCGACGCCGGATTCAACCCGCGCGAGCTGTAACAAGCGGGTGGCCAGCCGTGTCAGCCGGGCCAACTGGCGCAGCAACGCCTGTGCCGGCTCGCGGGTGGCGGGGTCGCCGCTGGCCTGCACCAGACGCTGGGCCTGCGCCATGGCCGCGGCCAGGGGTGTGCGCAGCTCGTGCGCGGTATGGGCGGCAAAGCTGCGCTCGCTGTCGACCAGCGCCTGCACCCGCACCAGCAGGCTGTTGACGGTGTCGAGCCACGGCTGCAATTCGGCGGGGGCGGCGGTCAGCGCCAGCGGCCGCAAGTCGTTCTGTTGGCGCTGGGCCAGGTCAAGACGCGCGGGCTCCAGCACCTGGAAGCCGCGCCGCAGCACCCAGCCCACGCCGATCGCTGCCAGCGGCAACATCGCCAGCAAGACGCCCACCAGCCAGCCCACACTGGCCCACAACACCTCGTTGCGGTGCGCCATACGCTCGGCCACCTGGGCGCGCCGAGAGCCGTCAGCCGCGCTCAAGGTCAGCACCAGCCAGCCACGCGCCTCGCGCAATCCGTCCGGCGCGTCGGCGTCCAGCGGCGTGGCCGGCGCATCGTGCGAATGCAGCTGCAGCGCGCCTTGGCGGTCGAACACCTGGTAGACCACAAACTCCTGGTGCGGACCGAGCGTGGCCAGATGGTCTGCGGTGTCGGGCACGGCCAGTGCCGCATCGGGCAGCAGCAGCAGGCGCTGCGCCGTCTCGGTCAATGCGCTGTCGAGCACCTCGTCGGTCTCGTGCCACAGACCCAGACCCGCCGCGGTTGCCCCCAGCAGCCAGACGCCGGCCAGCAAGGCCAGCAACTCACGGCGCAGCTGGGACTGCAGGCGTCGAGGCGCCGCCTCCACCGGCACGCCAAGGCGATGCCGGGCACTGGCGCGGCTGGGAGCATGCGCCGGCGGGGTGGTGTTGCGGCCTGTGTTGGCGCCCAAAAGCCTGGCGTCGGGCGATGAGCGATCAGGCTTCAAGCCGGTACCCCAAGCCGCGGTGGGTGCTGATGGTGTCGGGCCCCAGCTTCTTGCGCAATCGGCTGACGATCACCTCCAGAGAATTGCTGGCCGCCCCCGACAGGCCCGCCGCATCGAGCTGGCTGTCGATCTGGTTGCGGCTGCAGATGCGGCCGCGCCGTTGCGCCAGGCAGGCCAGCACGGCCCACTCCATCTGGGTCAGGTCGGGCCGTTCAGCCCCACGGCAGGCGGTGCGGGCATCGAGATCGATGTGCCAATGGCCGGCTGCACCGGGCGGTCGGGCAGTACCCGGCACCAGCATGCGGCGTGACACGGCGTTGACCCGGGCCAGCAACTCGTCCAAGTCGAAGGGTTTGACCAGGTAGTCGTCGGCGCCCGCTTGCAGGCCGCGGACGCGGTCGCTGACCTGATCGCGCGCGGTCAGCACGATCACCGGCCAAGCCTGGCCCGCCGCGCGCCAGGTGCGCAGCAGGTCCAGGCCATCGCCGTCGGGCAGGTGCAGGTCCAGCAAGGCCATGTCGGGCGCCGGTGCGGCCCGTGCGTCGGCGATGCTCAGGCACCACTGCACCCGGTGTCCTGCGCCGCGAAGGTGATCGGCAACGGCCTGACCCAGGTCTTGATCGTCTTCGAGCAGCAGCAAATGCAGCGGGGGAGGTGTCGCCAAAACGGTTGCCAGGACGGGGGTTGAATTGCCGGATTGGACCTGCTTCGGCTGAACCGAAACTTAACGTCGGGCCTGTTGCCCCCGGCCCTGCGCCCCACGTCAGCGGCTGCCGGCCAGCAGCACCATCAGCGCGCCGGCGCCACCTTGCGGGCCGCTGGCCTGCGAGAAGGCGATGACCTCGCCGCACTGCGCCAGCCAGCGCTGCACCCGGGCCTTGAGCACCGGCTGGCGGCCGGGCGATCCGTTGCCCTTGCCGTGCACCACCCGCAGGCATCGTTTGCCCAGGCGGTGGCTGTCGCGGATGTAGCCGGCCAGCACTTCGCGGGCTTCGTCTCGGGTGCAGCCGTGCAGGTCGATCTGGCCCTGCAGCGCCCAGTCGCCGCGCCGCAGCTTGGTCACCACGTCGGGCCCGATGCCGGGCCGCCGGAAGCTCAGGCCGTCGTCGGTCAGCAGCAGCGATTCGACATTGACCTCGTCCGACAGCGATTCGGCCAATGCAGCCTGCTCGTCCAGGTCGCGCTGGCGTGGATGGGGTGCCGGGCGTGGCCGGTCGATATCGGCCAGCCCGCTGTCACGCAGCGGGTGCACCGTGCCCACGCTGCGTGCAAACAGGCCATCGGGCAGCGGTTGCTGGCGCGCCTGGGCCGACAGCGCCTGCTGCAAGGCCAGCGCGCGGGCCTGCTGCTGGGCGTCGGCCAGCGCGGCACGCCGCATGGCCTCGCGGATGGCGCCCAGCTCGGCCAGGCTGTGAACCTTCAACGGGCGCACCTGGGGCGCATCGGGCTCACAGCAACCCCCGTTCGGCAAACGACACCACCTGGCCGCAACCGATCACCAGGTGGTCGAGCACCCGCACATCGATCAGCGCCAACGCGCTTTTCAGTGACTGGGTCAGAAACTCATCGGCGCGTGAGGGCTCGGCCACGCCGGACGGGTGGTTGTGCGCCAGGATCACCGCCCCGGCGTTGTGCGCCAGCGCGCGTTTGACCACCTCGCGCGGATAGACGCTGGTTTGCCCCAGCGTGCCGGTGAACATCGTGTCGAGCTTGATCAGCCGGTGCTGGCCGTCCAGAAACAGCACCGCAAACACCTCGTGCGGCAGGTTGCCCAGGTGCAGTTGCAGGTAGTCCTTGACCATCTGCGGCGAGTCGAACACCGGCGCTGCGCTCAGGCGCTGGGCCAGCGCGCGCCGGGCCATCTCGATGACTGCGGCCAGCTCGGCGCGTTTGGCCGGGCCCATGCCCTTGACCGATTTCAAGTCGCCGGCATCGGCATGCAGCAGGGCCGCGAAGCCGCCAAAACGCGCCAGCACCGCGCCGGCCATCTGCAGCACGCCCTGGCCGCGCACGCCGGTGCGCAGCAACAAGGCCAGCAGTTCGGGGTCCGACAGGCTGGCCGCACCGTGCTGCAGCAGCTTTTCTCGGGGCCGGGCTTCGGCAGGCATGAGCTTGATCGACATGGTGTGGCGCCGGCGGCGTGGGTTGGCGGGAGGGCAGCTGGGCGGGCAGCCACCAGGCCGGCCCGTAGAATGAAGCCAGTCTATTCGGGCGATTTGCTGCCCGCCTCCCCCAACACACCCCCCTTTAGCGTGATCACCATTCAGGAGGGGTCGTTCCTGACCCTGCATTACCGGCTTGCCGGCCCCGACGGCGCGGATGTGATCAACACCTTCGCCGACAAGCCCGCCACGCTGACGCTGGGCGCCGGCCAATTGGCCCCGGCGCTGGAGCGCCGCCTGCTCGGCCTGGCCGAGGGCGCCCGCACGGTGTTTTCACTGGCCGCCGGTGAGGCCTTTGGCGACCGCAACCCCGAGATGCTGCAGCGTGTCAAACGCAGCCTGCTGGCCGAGCTGGGTGATCCGGATGCCGACTACCACGTCGGCGACGTGGTGCAGTTCCCCACGCCGGACGGCTCAGGCAGCTATGCCGGCCTGGTGCGGGATACCGGTGAGGCCTGGTTGCTGTTCGACTTCAACCACCCGCTGGCCGGTCAACCGGTCACCTTCGAAGTTCATGTGATCGGGGTGCTGTGATGGCCATTGAGCCGCTGCCAGAGTCGCTGCCTGTGGCGACATCCTTTGTCAACGAGGTCTTGCTGGCCGAGCCGCGCGGTTTTTGTGCCGGCGTGGACCGCGCCATCGAGATCGTCGAGCGGGCGCTGCTGCGCTTCGGCGCCCCGATCTACGTGCGCCACGAGATCGTGCACAACACCTATGTCGTCAACGACCTGAAAGCCCGCGGCGCGATCTTCATCGAGGACCTGGCCGACGTGCCCCCAGGCGCCACGCTGGTGTTCTCGGCCCACGGTGTCAGCCGCACGGTGCGCAACGAGGCCGACGCGCGGGGCTTTCAGGTGTTCGATGCCACCTGTCCGCTGGTCAGCAAGGTGCATGTCGAGGTGGCCAAGCTGGCCCGCGAGGGTTATGAGTTCATCATGATCGGCCACAAGGGCCACCCCGAGGTCGAAGGCACGATGGGCCAGTTGTCCGAGGGCATCTACCTGGTCGAGGACGTGGCCGACGTGGCCCGTGTGCGGCCGCGTGGCCCGTTGCTGGCGGTGGTCACGCAGACCACGCTCAGCGTGGACGATGCCGCTGCCATCCTGGGCGAGGTCAAGCGGCTGTTTCCGCATGTGCGCGAGCCCAAGCAGCAAGACATTTGCTATGCCACCCAGAACCGGCAGGACGCCGTCAAGCTGATGGCGCCGCAGGTCGACATCGTGATCGTGGTGGGCAGCCCGACCAGCAGCAACAGCAACCGCCTGCGCGAACTGGCCGAGCGGCTGGGCACACCGTCTTACATGGTGGACGCGGCCGACGACCTGCAGCCGGCCTGGTTCGAGGGCCGCCCGTGTGTTGGCCTGACCGCCGGTGCGTCTGCCCCGGACATCCTGGTACAGCAGGTGATCCAGCGGCTGCGTGAGCTGGGCAGTGTCAGCGTGCGGCGCCTGCCCGGCGTGGAGGAGACGGTGCACTTTCCGCTGCCCAAAGGCCTGGGCGACCGGTCGATGAGCGAACTCTCCGCGTCCCGACCTTAAGCGCGCCGTTCACACCCTCGATGTTGAACGGCACCCACGTGGTGCCGTTTGTCTGCGTAAACCCCCGCTCGGGACATTGACCCGTACCCCAGGACACCCCCATGCTCGACATCAGCCTACTGCGACGCGACCTGCCCGCCGTCGTCGCCCGCCTCGAAGCCCGCAAGACGCCGCAGCCCTTTCTCGACGTGGCCCGCTTCGCGGCGCTGGAGGCCGAGCGCAAGACCCTGCAAACCCGCACCGAGGCGTTGCAGGCGCGGCGCAACAGCCTGTCCAGGCAGATTGGCCAGCACAAGGCCAAGGGCGACGACAGCGCCGCGCTGGTCGCCACGCTGATGGCCGAGGTGGCCGGCATTGCCGACGAGATGAAGTCCGGCGCAGAGCGTCTGGAGGCGATCCAGGCCGAGTTGCACGGCCTGCTGATGGCGCTGCCCAACCTGCCCGACGCGAGTGTGCCGGTGGGTGCGGACGAATCGGCCAACGCCGAAGTGCGGCGCTGGGGCACACCCGGCCAGTACAACTTCACGGTCAAGGACCATGTGGATCTGGGTGCGCCGCTGGGGCTGGACTTCGAGACCGGCGCCAGGCTGAGCGGCGCGCGGTTTTCGTTCTTGAAGGGCAAGATCGCCCGGCTGCACCGGGCGCTGGCCCAGTTCATGCTGGACGTGCAGACCACCGAGCACGGTTACACCGAGTGCTACACGCCCTACATCGTCAACCGCGAGATTCTTGAAGGTACCGGCCAGCTGCCCAAGTTCAAGGAGGACATGTTCTGGGTGCTGCGCGGTGGCGACGAGGACCAGCCCGAGCAATACCTGATCTCCACCTCGGAGATCTCGCTGACCAACAGCGTGCGCGAGCAGATTCAGAAACCCGAGGACCTGCCGGTCAAGCTGACCGCCCACAGCCCCTGCTTCCGGTCCGAGGCCGGATCGGCCGGCCGCGACACCCGCGGCATGATCCGCCAGCACCAGTTCGACAAGGTCGAGATGGTGCAGGTGGTGGCGCCCGAACACAGCGAGGCCACGCTGGAGCTGATGGTCGGCCATGCCGAGGCCATCCTGCAAAAATTGGAGCTGCCCTACCGCGTGGTGCTGCTGTGCACCGGTGACATGGGCTTTGGTGCCGTCAAGACCTACGACCTGGAGGTCTGGCTGCCAGCGCAAGCCAGCTACCGCGAGATCAGCTCGTGCAGCAACTGCGGCGACTTCCAGGCGCGCCGGATGCAGGCGCGCTTCAGGCGGGCCGGCGCCAAGGCCGACAGCAAGCCCGAGTTGCTGCACACGCTGAACGGCTCGGGCCTGGCCGTCGGCCGGGCGCTGGTGGCGCTGCTGGAGAACCACCAGCAGGCCGACGGCAGCATCCGCATCCCGGCGCTGCTGCGGCCCTATCTGGGCGGGCTTGACGTCCTGTCGGCTTGATGGACTAGAATGCTGGGCTTCACCCAACTGACCGTGGGTGATCTGGAGAGGTGGCAGAGTGGTCGAATGTACCTGACTCGAAATCAGGCGAACCGCAAGGTTCCGAGGGTTCGAATCCCTCTCTCTCCTCCATCCTCGGCTTTGAGGAATTGGCAAAAAAAATCGGTGCGGTCCACCCACTGACCCACCGATTCACTGACCTACTGATCCACCGACACACTGACCCACTGACCCACCACCCGGGAATGCACCCTGGCTGGTGGGTTTGGTTTTTCTGGGTCGTGCTGTTTCGCCGATGCGGGCGGGTGGGCGGCGGCGTTTTTACCCGGTCGCGCGGCAAATCTGGCTCGGTCGAGGGTGACCTCAGGGCCCGCCCGCTGCGTCAGCGGCGCATCTCCGAGCGGCTCGGGATCGACGAGGCCTTGTTCGTCGCCGGTGCCAACTCAGGCGCCGGTAGCAAGACCGGGCGCTCCGCAGGCTCGGCCTTCACCTTGCTGGCCAAGCAGCGTCTGTGCATGCATGGCCAGCATCAACTCCTCATTGGTCTGCATGACCCAGGCGGAGGTGCGGCTGCCGGGCTTGGTGAGGCACGGCCCGCCGGCAAGGTTTGCCGGCTGATCCAGCTCGATCCCGAGCCAGGCCGCGTCCTGGCACACGCGCCGGCGGACCGTGGCGCTGTGTTCGCCGATGCCGCCCGTGAAGATCAATGCATCGAGCCCGCCGAGCGTCGCAGCCAGCCCACCCAGCTCGCGCGCGATGCGGTTGACATAGAGGTCGATCGCGGCGGCGGCATCGGGATGGCTGCTGGCCTCGAGGGTGCGCATGTCCGGTGAAATGCCGGACACCCCGAGCAGCCCGGACTGCTGGTACAGGACCGCCTCGACCTCGTCGACCGACATCCCTTGCTCGGCCATCAGGTACAGCACGACACCGGGGTCGAGGCTGCCGCAGCGGGTGCCCATCATCAGCCCGTCGAGGGCAGTAAAGCCCATGCTGCTGGCCACGCTGCGCCGCCCGTTCATGGCGCACATGCTGGCGCCGTTGCCCAGGTGCGCGACCACCACCCGACCCTCGGCGACCGGCCCGAGAACGGCGGGCAACTCGCTGGCGATGTACTCGTAGGACAGGCCGTGAAATCCGTAGCGCTTCACGCCCGCCCGGCTGATGCGCTGCGGCAGCGCATAGGCCTGCATCACCCAGGCTTGGCCGGCGTGGAAGGCCGTGTCGAAGCAGGCGAACTGGGGCAGCCCGGGCTGCACCGCCCTGATCGCCCGGATCGCGGCCAGGTTGTGCGGCTGGTGCAGCGGCGCGAGGCGTTCCAGGCGTGCCAGGTCTGTCGCCACGTCCGGTGTCACCAGCACGGGTTGCAAGAACTGCTCACCCCCGTGCACCACCCGGTGGACCGCCGCGAGCGGCTGGCTTTGTGACGGGTGACGGTCCAGCCATGCCATCAAGGTGCCCAGGGCGGCTTGATGGCCAGCGGCGTGGTCCGCGGACAGCGCAAGCGGCAATTCTTCGAGCGGCGCGCCCTCATGCGCCCAGGCCAGCAGGCGCGGCGCGCTGCCGATGCCGTCAACCCTGCCGTGCAGGATGCGCACCGGCAGCGCGCCGGCGGCAATGTCGTAGGACGCGAACTTGACGCTCGACGAGCCCGAGTTGATGACCAGGATGTTGCCTTTCACGCCAACAACTGCCTTCGGTACTTCAACCACAGCAGCGCCATGGCGCACGAGGCGATGCGCGAGTGGGCCGAGTCCGCCCGGCTGGTCAGCACGATGGGCACCCGTGCGCCCATCACCAGGCCGGCGGCCTGGGCGTCGCCCAGGTACTCCAGCTGTTTGGCCAAGGTGTTGCCCGACTCCAGGTCGGGCACGACCAGGATGTCGGCATCGCCGGCCACCCGTGACTCGATGCCCTTGGTCCGCGCTGCGGCCATCGACACCGCATTGTCAAACGCCAGCGGGCCATCGACCAGCGCGCCGGTGATCTGGCCGCGGTCCGCCATCTTCGACAGCGCGGCAGCGTCCATGGCCGACCTGAGCTTGGACGTGACCGTCTCGACCGCCGACAGGACCGCCACCTTCGGCTCCGGGATGCCCAGCGCATGCGCGAGGTCGATCGCGTTCTTGACGATGTCGACCTTGGTGTCGAAGTCCGGCGCGACGTTGATCGCCGCGTCGGTGATCAGCAGCGGCTTGGGGTAGCGCGGCACGTCGAGCACAAACACATGGCTGATGCGGCGCGCCGTCCGCAGGCCGCCGTTGGCCTGAACCACCTCGGCCAGCAACTCGTCACTGTGCAGACTGCCTTTCATCAAGGCCTCGACCTCGCCGCTGCGGGCCATCTCGACACCTTTGACGGCCGCGGCATGGCTGTGGGCGACATCGACCAGGCAAATGCCGGTCAGGTCGAGCTGGTGCTGCTCGGCCAGGCTGCGCATCTTCGCCAGTGGCCCGATCAGCACCGCTTCGATCAGCCCGAGCCTGTGGGCATCCAGCGCACCCTCCAGCGCCTCGCGGCTGCAGGCATGCACCACGCCCATGCGGATGCGCGGGCAATCCCGGGCGGCTGCCAGCAACTGGTCGTAGCGGAGGTTCTTGTCCGCCATCAAGGGCTCGGGCAGCTCGGTCCGCAGGATGCGCAGCTTCTCCCTGGGCGCCAGAACCTCCGCCTCACCTTCGATGACCACGTCGCCCTCCTGGTCAACACAGCGTGTGTCGAGGACCAGGCTGTGCTTGACCGGGTCCAGCGACTTGACCGTGACGGTGACGGTCAGGGTGTCGCCGATATGCACCGGCTTGAGAAACTTCAGGCTCTGGCCGAGGTAGATCGTGCCCGGGCCGGGGAAGCGCGTGCCGAGCACGGTCGAGATCAAGGACGCGCCCAACATGCCGTGCGCGATGATCTCGTGAAAGTGGCTGCTCTTGGCGTAGAGCGCGTCGACGTGTGCCGGATTCACGTCGCCCGATACGGCGGCGAACAGCTGGATGTCGCGGTTGCTGACGCTGCGGATGAGGCTGGCGCTGTCGCCCACGCGGATACCCCCGAACGGGTGGTTCTCCAGATAGTCCGAAGCCGGGTCGATGTGAAACACCTTGGTGTCCATGGTTCAGCCCATCACGTGGTAGCCAGCGTCGACGAAGACGACGTTGCCGGTCAGGGCCCGGGCCGCGTCGCTGCAAAGCAGGGCGGTCACGGCACCGACGTCGGCGATCGTGACCAGCTGGTGCGCGGGTGCACGAGCGGCCGTGTTGTCCAGCAGCTTCTCGAACTCGCCGATGCCGGACGCGGCGCGCGTCCTGATCGGGCCTGGCGACACGGCGTGCACCCGGATGCCGGCCGGGCCGAGCTCGGCCGCCAGGTAGCGCACGGTGGCCTCCAGCGCGGCCTTGACCGGGCCCATGATCCCGTAGTTCGCGACCACTTTCTGGGCGCCGTAGTAGCTCATGGTCACCAGCGCACCACCACCGCCCATCAGCGGCTCGGCCAGGCGTGCCAGGCGCACAAACGAATGGCACGAGATGTCCATCGCGCGGGCAAAGCCCGCAGCACTGCTGTCGACCACCCGGCCGTGCAGGTCGGCGGCCGGCGCAAAGGCAATCGCATGCAGGACAAAGTCCAGCCGGCCCCAGTGCTGCTCGATCTGGTCAAAAACGGCCGCCATCTGTCCGGGTTGTTCCACATCGAGCGGGGCGATGATCTCCGCGCCGAGCTGGTCGGCGAGCGGTCTGACATACGGCTCCGCCTTGGCGTTCATGTAGGTCACGGCGATGGCGCCGCCCAGCTGGCGAATCACCTGGGCGCAGCCGTAGGCAATGCTCTGGTCGTTGGCGATGCCGACGATCAGGCCCTTCTTGCCGATCAGGCTGGGCAGCGAGGCCGATGCGGCGGGTTTGATGTGGGGGGTCATGGTGAGTTTTTCAGGGGATAAGGACGTAGAGGCCGGGCGCGTCGTCCAGCGGTGCAAAACCGGCCGGCCCGTTGCCCATCGTCGGCGGCGCAACACGCGGGCCGGCGTGCTGCTGCAGCCAGGCCTCCCAGGCGGGCCACCATGAGCCGTCGTGGGCCGGCGCGGTGGCGAGCCAGGTGTCGGGATCGACGTAGTTCGCCTGCGCGCCGCAGCTGGCGAGCTGGTAGCTTCGCGACACGCCCGGCCCCGGCGGGTTGACGACGCCCACGTTGTGGCCGCCGCTGCTGAGGCAGAAGGTCACCTCGCTGCGGGTCAGCAGGTGGATCTTGAAGACCGATCGCCAGGGCGCGACCGTGTCGCGCTGCAGGCCCAGCGAGAAGACAGGCACACGGATGTCCCGCAGCGCGACGGGCTTGCCATCGACCAAGTAGCGGCCTTGCGCCAGGTCGTTGTCGCGGTAGAGCCCGCGCAGGTACTCACTGTGCTGACGGTAGGGCATGCGGGTGGCGTCGGCGTTCCAGGCGCCCAGATCGCTGACGGGCGGGCTGCGGCCCAGCAAGTAGGCACTGACCCTGCGCGACCACAGCAGGTCCCGCGCGTTCATCAACGCAAACGCGCCGGCCATCTGCGCGCCATCGAGATAACCCTTGTCCGCCATCGTGTCGTCGAGCACCTGCAACTGGCTCTCGTCGATGAACAGCGACAGGTCTCCCGGCTCGGTGAAATCCACTTCAGAGGCCAACAGCGTCAGCGAGTTCAGTCGGGTGTCATCCGCACGGGCCATGGAGGCTGCGGCGATGGACAGCAAGGTGCCGCCCAGGCAGTAGCCGAGGGCCTGGACCTTTTGACTGGGCACGATGCTGCTCACCGCGTCGATGGCCGCCATCACGCCGGACTTCAGGTAGTCGTCCATGCCCAGGTTGCGGTCCTCAGTGCCCGGGTTCAGCCAGGAGACGATGAAAACGGTGTGGCCCTGTTCGACGAGGTAGCGCACCAGCGAGCTGGCCGGCGACAGGTCGAGGATGTAGAACTTCATGATCCAGGGCGGCACCAGCAGCACCGGGGCCGCAAAGACGGTCTGGGTCTGCGGCGTGTACTGGATCAGCTCTATCAGGTGGTTGCGCAACACCACCTTGCCGGGCGTGATGGCAACGTCCTGGCCCGGCTGGAACGGCGCCGATCCGGCCGCAGGCCTGCTCTTGAGCAGCTGCGCCGTGTCCTGCCAGTGGTTGCGTGCACCCTGCAGCAGGTTGGCGCCGCCGCTCGTCACCGTGGCATTCAGCACTTCCGGGTTGGTCAACAGGAAGTTCGACGGCGACCACATGTCCAGCACCTGCCGCGCCAGAAAGGACGCCTGCTGTTCGTGGTGCGGGCTGACGCCGCGCACGCCGGTTGTCGCCTCCAGCCACCAACGCTCTTGCTGCTGGAACTTGCCGGCGATCTGGTCGAAGGGCCAGCGCTGCCATTCAGCGGCCGAGAACCGGTGGTCGTGGGGCTGCGGCTCTGCTTTTGGCGGCGCCCCGACGCCTGCCAACGCCTGCATCGCCAGCGCCTGTTGCTTGCCGGGAGACACCGCCAAATGGGTGAGCCAGTCCACACAGGCCGCAGCCATGGACGCCGGCGACAGCCCCAGGGTGAGCCGGGCCAGTTGGGTGTGAACGAGGCTGTCCAGGTCGTAGGGCGGCGCTGTTTCTGCAGCTGGCGTGGTCGGCGAAGGCGGGTGCGTGGTGATGGCAGTCTGGGTCATGTTGTGCGCTCAGGGGGCAAGGGGCTGGGTGGGGTCACGGCGTTGCCGGGGTGGGCCCGCAAGCGTGCGAGCCGGTGCTGCAGGTCCAGCAGCGGCAAGGTGGTGGTGTGCACAGCGCCGGCATAAACGGCGCCGTCGTTGCCGTCCAGGGTCAACAAGTCGCCCTCGTGCAGCGTCAGCTCGCCGATCCGGAGCGTGCGTGCCGCCTCGTCGATCTGCATCGCGCCGCAGCCGACCAGGCAGACCTTGCCCAGTTGGCGCGCGACCACGGCGGCGTGCGAGGTGCGCGCGCCGCGCTGCGTCAGCAGACCGGCCGCCAGTTCAAGTGCCGCGATGTCGCCGGTTTCCGCATCTCTGCGGACCAGCACCACGGCGGCACCCGCAGCATGGCGCGCCCGGGCTGCCGTCTCGTCAAATGCAATCTCGCCGACCGCCACGCCGCTGCTGGCACTCGCGGCATGCGCCAGCGGCGTCAAGGGTTGGCCGTCGGACGACAGGGTTTGTGTGCTCACCAGATCCTTCGGCGTCAACGCCGCCGTGCGTTGCCGCGCAACATCGGCTGAAATCACGCCGGCGTCGCACAGGTCGAGCGCAATGCGCGCCAATGCTCGTGCCGAGCATTTGCCGGTCCGGGTCTGCAACAGGTAGAGCTGGCCGTCCTGCACCGTGAACTCGAAGTCCTGCATGTCGCCAAATTCGGCTTCCAGCTGGGCCGCCGTGTCGCCCAGGGCCTGCCAGACCGCCGGCATCACGGCGGCCAGTTCGTCGTGGCCATAGGCGCTGCGCCGGCCCGAGACCACATCTTCGCCCTGGGCGTTGAACAAAAAGTCGATCCACAAGGCCGGCTCGCCGCTGACCGGGTCGCGGCTGAAGCCAACGCCCGAGCCCGAGCGACCACCGGCGTTGCCGTAGACCATCGTCTGCACCGTCACCGCGGTGCCGACGGTGTCGGCGATGTCGCGCTGGCGCCGGTATTCGCAGGCCTTGCTCGACTGCCAGCTGGCGAACACGGCAGCCATGGCGCCGGCGAGCTGGGCCCGGGGGTCCTGCGGAAACGGCAAGCCTGCGGCCTGCGCATAGGCGTCGAGGTAGCGCCGGGTCAGTGTGCGCAACTCGGCGAAGTCGAGTTCGCGCTCGTCGCGGGTGCCGGCCAGGGCCGTGTTCTGGGCATCGAACACCGCCACCGGCACGCCAGCCACCACCTCGCCGTAGCTGGCGACCAGCCGCCGGTAGGTGTCCCAGACCAGCCGCGGGTTGCCGGTCTGGCGCAGGAAGCCCGGCAGCGTGGCGTCGCACAGGCCGATGTTGAGCAGCGTCTCCATCATGCCGGGCATCGACACCGGCGCGCCCGAGCGCACCGACAGCAGCAAGGGCAGCCTGGCGTCGCCAAAGTGCAGGCCGGTGGCGCGCTCCAGCGCGTCCAGGCCCGGCTGCCAGGTCGCCGCTTCGGTGGCCGCAGCGCGGGCTGTAGCGCCTCCGCAGTAGGCCGTGCCGATCACAAACGCCGGCGGCACGGGCAGGCCCAGGCCCGCCATGCGCAACAGGTTGTAGGCCTTGAAGCCCATGGCCTGTGCGCCAGGCCCGGCCTCAGCCGGTGCACCGCCAGCCGGCGCCTCGCAGCCGATCAGGAAAAGTGCGTCCGGCCAGGCCGGCGTGGTGAGGGGTCGGCGCGGTTTCATGCCCGTGCCCCGGCCTGGTCGAAGGCAAGATCGCGCAGCGCATAGCCCGCAACCAACAGCCGGTCCGACGCCAGCTCGAGCGCAATCGCCAAGTCGTTGGCCAGCATCAGCGCCGCAGCGTCCTGGACGGCGGCCAGGATCGCGCGGCGGGCGGCGCGCAGCAACTCATCGCATTTGCGCTCGGACCGCAGCACGTTCCACGACGCGGCGAGGAATGCGTCGCTGTCGGCGGCGTCGCTGCCGCTGTCATTTCTGGACGCGAGCCGGCGTGCGATGGCCAGCGCCTTGATGTGTTCCTGCGTCGCCGACAGCACGGCCTGCGCCAGCGTGCAGAGGATCTGGTGGACGTCGCTTGTCCAGCCCTGCCGGTGGTCTTCGGCGATCAGGCTCATCAGGAAAGCAGCCTCCTCAAGCGCATCGGCGATGTCATCGGACACCTCAAGCAGGCGCACCACGGGTTGCCAGCGCGGCTGGCGCTGGGCCTGGTCCCGCGCCTGCATCACCAGGTGATCGGCCTTGCGCTCCCAGGCTTTGGCCCGTTCCGCCAAAGTGCGTGCAGCCCGGTGGTCAACCTTTCCGGCGGACGCAGTGATGTCGTGCGCCAGACCATCGCTGACGGCTTGTGCCAGGGCGTGGCAGTAGGCGGCATGCTCTTCGAGCAGGTCGAACTCGCTGCTGCGCTGGCGCATGCGCCGGGCCAGCAGCATCCGGGTCTCGTCGGCCACCAGCGCGGTCGGCAGGCCAGCCAGCAGCGCCTTGCTCGCGAGGCACATCACCTCGACCAGGAGGTCATGGGCATCGGCCTGGCCCAGCACGGTGTCGAGTCGGTCGCCGATGCGGAACGCGCCGTTGCCAACCGCCTGCATGGCGTCGAAGAGGGTTTGCTCGCCGCCGGCCTTGAGCCAGGCCATGTGGCCGACGTCGCGCCGCGCAGCTTCTCGCAGGACGTCGATCGCGCAGGCCTTGCCAACGAAGGGCAGCAGGCGCTTGCGCGCGCGGTTCCAGTCGATCAAAAAGACAATGCGCGAGGCGATGCCTTCGAGGGCCTTGTCGAGGGCTGCGTCATCGACGCATTCGAAGCGCGCGGTGCCGAAGGTGTAGGCCTGGCCGGCGTTGAGCAATGTGTCGACTTTGGACTGTGTGCCGGCCCATGTCGCGCCGAACGGCGCCAGCAGCGCCTGGAAGAACTCGAAGCGCGCGCGGTGCAGGTCCGAGTAGTTCAGCGTGATCGTGCTGTCCTCGACCTGCAGCACCAGCACGTGGGCGTCGTTGGTGCCGATGTCGTTCTGCAGCAGCAGCCGGTTGCCGTCTCGGGTGGCGGCGGTGTCGAGGCCGGGGTGCTCGAACTTCAAGGGCGCGGTACGGTTGAGGCCCCGCATGAACGCCTCCACCCGCGCATGGTCGGCCGGCAACAGTTGCCATACATGCGCGCCGGCCAGCCGTTCGTCGGACAAGGTACCGGCCAGTCGGTTGAGCTGCTTGTGCAGGTCCATCACCAGCAGGTGCAGGCTGTCGCCATCGGGGTCGGCTGCGTCGCCGCCGTGCCCGTGCTGTACTTCTGGCTGGCCCGGACGCGTGCCGGCCGGTTTGTCGTCTCGCTTGTCGTCCGGTTTGCTGGCCCGTTTGCTGTCGCGTTTGCCACTCGTCAACGCCCGAAGTTGTTCACCGCTGAGCGTCTCGCCGCCGCTGTGCCCAACGGCGAGCGCGCCCAGCCACTCGACCCAGTGCTTCACGCGTTTGTGGAGCGCGTGTTCGGCCGGCTGCCCCTGGATCACGGGGCGCGCCATGAGGCCCAGGTCCACGGCCAGTTGCTGAACCAGCCGACCCAGTTCAGGGATGAGCAGCGTGCCGCCCGCCTGCGACGACGCGGCCGCCAGCTGACCCAGCCAGCGCCCCTCGATGCCCGCCGCAGCCGCCTCCCGGCCCAGGTCCAGCGGCTCGGCGTCGGGGTGGGCTGCATGCGCTGCCGCCGCCTGCAAGACCGTCAGGTACAGCTTCAGGCGGTCATTGGCAGCCAGGGCCGCCTTGATCCACACGGGGAGGAGCAAGGCGCTTTGCCCCAGGGCAGCAACGGCGTCGGACTTGTGCATTCGGTTCTGATTCCTATCGGACAGGCCTGCCAGTCTGGGCACTGCACATGACCGTTTCGCGGCAGCAGGCGCTCGGGACGGGGCAACTTGAGACAGATCAAATTGCAGCAGCAGCGCGCCCGCCGACTGTCTCGAAAACGATGCGTCGGCGCGTTGGCGCACAGACCCCGCTGGCGCTTTGGCATGTCTGGGCCGTGCTCGGCAACCGGGTTGGCCGGTACGCCGGACCGTGTGCTGCCGAGTCTTGTCGGGCGGCGCCGCACGTCCCCGTGCACAATCCTGCACCATGCCGATCGCCGCCGAGCCGGACCCTGCCCACGGCCTGTCGCCGACGACGGCTTGCCGTTGCGGCGGTCGATCCGTCCCGGCCGCTGGCCCGA
>Ga0105047_10005711_pt1 | contig 21247 bp, 20 predicted proteins | sample MAT04_FD_78384 | JGI IMG/M metagenome (GOLD analysis project Ga0105047, IMG submission 78384) | Freshwater microbial communities from Lake Fryxell liftoff mats and glacier meltwater in Antarctica - MAT-04 (megahit assembly) | ecosystem: Environmental > Aquatic > Freshwater > Ice > Liftoff... | reverse complement strand
TGCCGGGAATGCCGGGAATGCCGGGAATGCCGGGAATGCCGGGAATGCCGGGAATGCCGGGAATGCCGGGAATGCCGGGAATGCCGGGAATGCAGGGAATACAAGTGGTGCAGGTGGTCGCGGTGGACGTGGTGGACGTGATGGACGTGGTGGTGCTGCCGGAACCCCTGGTGGACGCGCGGGTGGCGCCGCTGCAGGTGCGCCAGCGCAGCGTGTTGCGACAAGCGTGCGCTACATGAATTGGTTGCCTCCATTTGGTACGACCGACACGAAAGTGTTGTACGAAGGTGGGCCGCAATTCAGCGGCCTCACGTACAGCGTTGATGGCCGGACGACGTTCGTTAACGACAGCGGTTCTGTCCTCGCATTTCACAACGCTGATGGATCGAAGCGCTATAACCTTGGCCGCGGCGTAACGCTGGCGGGTACTGGTGGCGGTGGGTTTGGTGGTCGCGGCGGTGGAGCTGGCGGTTTCGGCGCCGGTGCGGGTGCATCCGATACCGCCATCACGGGTGGTGCCATTGCGACGAAACCTGGCGCCAATGGTGAATCACGCGTGGTTGTCAGTGCCGACGGAAAGTCAGTCGTTGTTTCGGGCACACGCGCACCTGGTGCCAAGTGGGCATCAGTTGGTCCGCGCGCATGGGCGGAGAAGCTCAATTTCGAAACGGGTCAGCGCACGCGCCTCTTTGACGCGCCGGGCGATGCGTACGAAGAGTTTGTCACGCCGCTCGATGACGACTACTCCAGGTTCATCTACACGCACGAATCACCGACCGTGATTGCTGACGCGTATATCAAGGATGTCGCGGCCGGCACGACGAAGAAGATCACCAACAACGTTGACGTCGGACCGGAAGTTTCCGGTGCCCAATTCAAGCGTATTCAGGTTACACGTCCGCGCGACGGGTACAAGATCTGGGTTGATGTCACGTTGCCCAAAGACTGGAGAGCCGGCACGAAATTGCCTGGCATCATCTGGTTCTATCCGCGCGAATACGCTACCGAAACTGCGTACGAACGTTCGAAGTATTCGGTGAACATCAACAAGTTCCCGGAAGTGCCAGCACTGCGGCCCGCGTCCGCCACGAAAATGTGGGTGTCGCAAGGCTACGCGTATATCGAACCAGACATTCCGATTTTCGGCGATTCTGGCCGGATGAACGACAACTACACGCGCGACCTCAAGGAAAATCTCGATGCCGTGCTGGATGCCGTCGTTGATGCCGGTTACGTCGATCGCGACAAGATGGGCATTGGTGGACACAGCTATGGCGCATTCAGCACCGTGAACGCCATGACCTTGGTGCCGTACTTCAAGGCCGGCATTGCGGGCGACGGCATGTACAATCGCACGCTTACGCCGTTCGGTTTCCAGAGCGAACGACGCAACTTCTTCGAAGCGCAGGACACGTACATGGACATGTCGCCGTTCCTGCGTGCGGACAAAATCGCCGGTGCGTTGCTGATGTACCACGCCACCGAAGATCAGAATCAAGGCACGGCGCCCATCAGTTCAACGCGTATGATGATGGCGCTGCAGGGACTGGGAAAACCGGCCGCGCTGTACCTGTACCCGTACGAAGATCACAGCGTCGCGACGTACGCCAGCGATCTTGATATGTGGGCGCGTTGGTTGGCCTGGTTTGATGTGTACGTGAAGAACCCGAAACCCAAGAGCGGCTTCACGCCGTAGTCATTACTCCGTAATCGCACCATCGGCAGCCCCGCTGCCACCGCGGTACCGTAACAACCACTCGGCACTCCACGCCTCGAAGTTCCCGGCGCGGAGTGCCGAGCGTGCATCGCGCATGAGGTTGCACAGGAAGGTCACGTTGTGGAGGCCCAGCAAGCGATGTCCCAACGCTTCGCCGCACGCAAACAGCTGACGCAAGTACGCCCGGTCATATTTCGTGCAGCTCACGCAGTTGCAGCCTTCAACCAGCGGGCGGCGATCCATGCGTAATGAACTCTTGAGAATCTGCAACTTGCCGTCGAACGTAAATGCCGTTCCGTCGTGACCAAGTCGGGTGGGTGCAATGCAGTCGTACATATCGATGCCGCGCTTCACCCCTTCGATGAGATCGTCGGGAAATCCAACGCCCATGAGGTAACGCGGTTTGTCGCGCGGCAATTCGGGTTCGCACACTTCGATGGTCGCGTACATCGCGGGCTTCGATTCGCCGACCGACAGGCCGCCAATGGCGATGCCGTGCCAATCGCCCGCACTCAGGATTCCACGCGCGGAGGCACGACGTAATTCCGGATGTGTTCCGCCCTGCACGATCGGGAACAGGGACTGTGGTGGCGCGGGTAAGTCGGTGTCCGGAAACGCCGTATCAAGCGGTGGCGCGCCCTCGGGGATGTCGATGTGTGGAGCGGGACCGCGTCCTTCACGCGTGAGTCGGTCAAATTCTGTGCGACACCGATCCAGCCAACGCAGGCTGCGTTCCATGGCGCCGCGTGACGTTGCAATGTCTGCGCCCGCAGCGATGAGTTCATCCAACTGCATGATGACATCAGCGCCCAAATTGCGTTCAACACGCATCACGCTTTCTGGCGTGTATTGATGCAGCGAGCCATCGATGTGACTGCGAAACTCAACACCTTCTTCTGAGACCGTGCGAATTTTCGCCAGCGAAAACACCTGAAACCCGCCCGAGTCGGTCAGCATTGGGCCGCTCCAGCGCGTGAAGGCGTGTAGCCCTCCAAGCGCTCGTATCATCATGTCGCCGGGACGCAGGTACAGATGGTAGGCATTCGACAACACCATTCCCGCGCCCGCGGTCGCCACTTCTTCCATCGTGAGCGTGCGCACTGCGCCGTGTGTGCCCACGGGCATAAAGGTTGGCGTCTCGACAACTCCGTGTGATGTGTGAAACCAGCCGAGTCGTGCGGCGCCGCTGTGATGTGATGTGCGAAAGGAAAAATCGGGCATGCCAATTGGTAATCGGTGGCGAGCACAGCTCCAAGACACGCGGTACGCTTTCGCTGGAAGCTGGTGCGCTTTATGCTGGAAGCTATCAGCTACCAAGCTGGACGCTGTGCGCTTTGGTGGCAGGAGCTTCTTTTGCTGCTCGTGCCGCCTCGTCTATTTGACTCAACTCCGGCCTCACCCACACATTGGTGTTCGCTTTCCAACCTCTATTAAGTGGTGGCATGCTCTCACTGATCGGCATTCTCATCGTCGTCGCCGGATTTGCCCTGCGGCTCAATCCGCTGCTGGTCGTCACCGCCGCGGGCATTTCCACTGGACTCGTGAGCGGTCGAGGGCCCGTTGAGGTAGTGGGATTGTTTGGGAAAGCGTTTATCGAGAGCCGGTACGTTGCGATTGTGTGGCTCGTGTTACCGGTCATCGGAATGTTGGAGCGTGCGGGGCTCAAGGAGCGCGCGCACGAGACGATCGGGCGCATTCAGGCGGCAACCGCCGGACGCGTATTACTGGCGTATCTCGCGATTCGACAAGCCACCGCCGCAATGGGACTGGTTTCGTTGGGCGGCCATGCGCAAATGGTGCGGCCACTGGTAGCGCCAATGGCCGAGGGCGCCGCAGAACATTCATTCGGCACAATCGATGATGACACGCGCGCCACGATTCGCGCGAACGCCGCGGCGGTGGACAACATTGGCGTCTTTTTTGGTGAAGACATCTTCATCGCAATCGGTTCTATTCTGCTGATCAAGGGTTTTCTCGAACAGAACGGAATTGTCGTCGAGCCGGCGCAACTCGCACGCTGGGCCATTCCAACGGCGGTCTGTGCATTTGTGGTCCACGGTGTGCGTTTAATGTTGCTCGACCAAAAACTGGCGCGGACTGCAGGGCGGGCAAACGCCGCCAACGCAACGCCATCGACTAACGCATGATCAAGCTCGAGTTCATATATGTGCTGATGGGGCTGATGCTGGCCGGCGTGGCCATCATCAACGTGCGTGATGCAAAAAACCCGCGCCGCTACGTGAACGCGGCGTTCTGGGGCATCTACGCCGTCACGTTTCTCGTCGGGTCCTATTTGCCAGACGTGGTCAACGGGTCGCTGGTGATTGTGATGGTACTCGTCGCCAGTATCGGCAAGTTGGGGCAGGGCGTAACGCCAACAACCTCGCGCGACGAGCGCGTCGCGAGCGCCAAACGTTGGGGCAACAAACTCTACATACCTGTTCTGCTGGTACCAATCTGCACATTGATCGGGAGCACGTATCTCAAGGGCGTCATGTTCAACGGCACGCCGCTGATCGAACCGAAACAGATCACGGTAATTGCCCTGGGCATTTCAACGTTGATCGCGTTGACCGTCGGTGTGCTCATGCTGCGTCCACCTGTGCTCTCGCCGCTCTTAGAATCGCGTCGGTTAATGGACTCGGTTGGCTGGGCCGCGGTACTCCCGCAATCACTCGCCGCGCTGGGTGCGGTGTTTGCCGCGGCCGGCGTGGGCCAGGTTATTGCGCGACTCGCGTCAGATTATCTGCCGCTGGGTACTCCATTGGCCGCCGTTGCTGCCTATGCAGTTGGCATGGCGCTCTTCACCATCATCATGGGAAATGCATTTGCCGCATTTCCTGTCATGACGGCGGGTATTGGGCTGCCGCTGGTCGTGAATCAGTTTGGCGGCGACGTAGTCGTGGTATCGGCCGTCGGTATGTTGTCAGGCTTTTGCGGCACGCTGATGACGCCGATGGCGGCCAATTTCAATATCGTTCCCGCCGCGTTGCTCGAACTGAAAGACAAATACGCCGTGATCAAGGTGCAGCTTCCAACCGGCCTGATATTATTGCTCGCCAACATTACCATCATGTACCTCTTTGCGTTCAAGCGCGCATGAGTCAGGACATCGCGCTGCACCTGAACGCGGAGTATGCGGCCAATTTCGTTTCGCTGGCGCTGTCACACCTCACGCGTGAGTATCCGAACAAGCTTGATCACGTGTTGTTGAGCGGCGAGGACGCCCGCGGCCCAAGAGCCCTGCATCCCATCTTCTACGGCAGTTTCGATTGGCACTCGTGCGTGCACGGCTACTGGCTGCTGGCGCGGCTCTATCGTCAGTTTCCGAACCTGCAAGAGGGTACTCAGATTCGCGCACTGTTCGACGAACATCTGACTGCCGCCCACGTCGCTGTTGAAACGGACTATGCAGCGCATCCGTCGCGCGCAGGATTTGAACGACCGTATGGCTGGGCGTGGCTGCTCAAGCTCTGCGCCGAGCTGCAGTTAAATAAAAGCGAAGAAGGTCAGCGGTGGGCCACGACACTCAAACCACTCGCGGAAGTATTTGCAAAGCGGTTCATCGATTTTCTGCCCCGGGCCACGTACGCCATTCGCACCGGGACGCACTTCAACTCGGCGTTCGCCGTGATTCTCGCGCTTGAGTATGCAGCCACGTTCGGCGACGCGAATCTGGCCGACTCCCTTCGTGAATCGGCCCGGATTTGGTATCGCAACGACAGAAATGCGCCGGCCTGGGAGCCCAGTGGCGACGACTTTCTTTCAGCAACGCTGGTCGAAGCCGAATGTATGCGACGTGTGTTGACTCAGGCCGAGTTCCGTGATTGGTTCGCAGCGTTCTTGCCCAACCTCAAGTCGCAGGAGCCTGTCACGCTCTTTACGCCGGCAATGGTGAGCGATCGGACCGATGGCAAGATTGCGCACCTCGACGGGTTGAACTTGAGCCGAGCGTGGTGCTGGCGCGCGTTGTCGTCACAGTTCGCGTCCGACGATGCGCGCAGCTTACTAATGCAAGTCGCGGCCGACGCGCACCTGCGTGCGAGTTTGATGCACGTTGCCGGCGACTACATGGGCGAACACTGGCTCGCGACGTATGCGCTGCTGGCACTCGAAGCCTGAACACAGAGCCGGATAGCGACTTCTGTCACACAAAGAGTCATAGCAATTGTGACGGTTTACAAGGCAGGGGATTGACAGCGTTGGTTGACACTTCTAGTTATACACTCGTTAACAGGAACGCAGTCACTCGGCACACAACATAGGTCCGGAAACGGACCACCTTAGCGAACCAGCAATTGGCTGGTCAGCGGAAGGCGCGCTGGAATCGAAGTCATGATTCCATCGCGCCATTTTTATTTTCCGGACAGAATCCATGCATACATCCGCGCACAACTACAACACACTGGTGACTGGCATGGCCCGCGGCGACGAACGCGCGGCGGCCGCTCTCTTTGATGAATTCAGCTCGGTGCTGTTTGCGCTGGCGCTACGGATTGTTGGTGAACGGGCTGATGCCGAGGAGGTTGTACTCGAGGCGTTCACGCAGGCGTGGAAAAGCGCCGCGTATTATCAGGCAGATCGCAGCTCGGTGTTGTCGTGGCTTTCAATGATTACACGCACCCGTGCGCTCGACTTTGTGCGCGCTCGTGCACGCCGCAGCACGGCGCTTGCCGCCGCTACCCAGCAGATGGGGGACGAGCCACTCGCGCTTGGCGCGCAAACTCGCTTCGCCGCCGATCGCCTCGAAGAGGAGGAACGCGCGGTGGCCGTGGGCTCGGCGCTGCACTCATTGTCGGCCCCACAGCGCATCGCAATTGAACTGTCGTTCTTTTCCGGCCTGACGCATCTCGAAATCGCGGAGCGCCTCGGCGAACCGTTAGGTACGGTGAAGACGCGAATTCGGTTGGGAATCCAACACCTGCGCAACAGGCTGGGTGATCTCACCACCATCAGCAACAAACTGCCTCGCGTGCAGCTGTCCTGAATCTTCTGCGGCGCTGCTCCCCGTAGTGGTTGGAGCTGGACCGCAAAACTCTCCTTCGCAAACTGAGGACTTCTATGAGCAAACTTCTGAGAGGCGTGGCAGCAGGTTGGGGAGCCAAGAAACTTGGCGGTGGCTGCTTTACGACCGTGCTGGTGTTTGTACTGTTGTGGTACTTCCTGGGCAACTTCGGCATCTTCAAGTAGGCGTTGGCGCGATCCTGTTCGGTCGACCCGTTGCGAAACACATACGGCACCCCAAACCAAAGGCGCGGGGTGCCGTTTTTTCGCAATGAGTAGTTTTACCCCGTTTTGCACTTATCAAAATGAAATAAGTCGCGTAGGGTGCAGTCGACTGTCATTGATTCCCACTAGTAGTGCATAGCGCGCGGCGACGCCGCAAAACCTGCAATCAACTTCTTCAAATCGATAGAAGGCGCGCGGCGCACTTCGATTTTTGTGTCGGTGTCGCGGCCACTCAAACTCTGAATCTCGCCAGCTTTGTTTACGGTCAAGTACAGCGGACCACTGCTGGTCCACATGCGCGCGGAGTCGGCTCCGAGGAACTTGACCTGAATTGGGCTGGGCAGCTCGGGTGCGTTCAGCGGCAGACCCGCGAACGAAATGCTATCGGCGTCCACGGTGCGAATAAAACGAAATGCAACTTCGAACATCCCAAGCGAGGTACCGAGCAGCGGGAATGGTTTGCTGACCGCAAACTTGCGCGTGACCACCGGATCCTTTTCAATAATGATGACGGATTCCTTGTCTCCGATGGTCAACGTAACGGCTTTCGGACCGTTCGGGATTGGGCTTCCGTCTGCTCGCTGCTGCGTCAGATCCAGACGGCTTGGTGCGTTGTTCACGTCAAACCGCAGCACGTAGTGATTCACCACGAGGCTACCTTGGCGTGTTACGTAATCGCCGGTCAACACATTTCCGGTACGGACAAACTGTTCCACCGCAACTGTGTCCCGACCAAGTATGGTGATAAATGCGCCTGACGTGGTTTGCGCGGTCAGTGGAGACGCCGCGAGGAAAACGAAACAGGCTATCACAAGCGCACGCGCTGCAGGGAGATCGACACGCATCAAAGTGGGGCGAAGAGGATGTGACGCTGTACAGCCGCTCATGGGTGGCAGTCGGTCAAACGCCTGAACGGAAAGTTATCCCGGCAACTGGCCAAATACATAACTGGACTTCGTGAAGAATCCGTCACCGACGCGACGGAGTCGATCAAACGCGAGCGGATCGGGTTCGCCAGGGTGTTACCATAAGCGCCAAACAAAGCGAAGCCCGGGCGGGGCCGATACGACACCAACCAGTCTGCGGCCAGGTTGTTGGAGGCGATCGCATTCACTCTGTTTGTGGGAGCCGATGCCTGCCACAATACTTGCCCCTTTCGTGGATCTCGCAGTGCCGACTGCAGCGTTGCTTCATACTGCGCTACCAGGCGCCCGAACAGCAGACGTGTTATCTGATACTCCATCTTGACTCGCGGGATCCGACTGGACTGCGCGACGTCACCTGAGGCACGACGGGTCAGCTTGGTGCTCACGTATGTTGCGTTCAGTCGAATGCGTTCGGTGGGGCGAACGTCCAGCGTCGCGATGTAGGCTTCGCGTCGCGCCTATGACGTTTCCAGAAAAGACAGGTCGGTACCGAGTGTCATTCCCGCACTCGCTGAGAATCGTCGAAATTGCGGCGTACTGAGTGACGCCGCGGTGGTGAAACTGGACGCCTGTTCGGCCGGTATGAAAGGCGTGAGCGCCGCGCTTCGTGTGCGCGTTGGCAAATGTGCGTACGCGGTGGGGTCGAAGTCGAATCTGCCAAAGGCGGGCGTGATCGACAACGACCAACCACGAGGAAATGTGAACGAGTTGTTCAGACTCGCGCGGCTTTCAAGGGGACTGACTCCGTCCTTGAACGCCTCGTATATCCACAACGCACTCGTAAACTGAAACACGTTGTACCGCTCAAACAGTCCGCCCTGTTTTCCGAACAGAGTGAATCGATTGTTCAAACTCGGCTGCACATATCCCGTGCGTGCTACAAATCCGTTGTCCGCCTGGAAGTCCGGAGCAATACCAATCAGGCCGTAGTGAAATCCAGACTTGCGACCGGTGCGATCGACCACTCCTTCCCACAATGATCCGCTGCGCGTTGTGCCCGCAACGCTTGTGTGGCTTCCCGCAACCTGCAACTGTGCGTAATACGGTTTGCCAAAGACGTAGCGCGTATCAACTCCTACGGAACGATTGCTAGGTCCGGATCGTACGCGTTCACTGTAGAGCAGGCCGACCGTGCTTTGTCTGGCGTAGTCGCGCGGCAGCCGCAGAATGTGTACCAAGGGGCGATCAGTGGGTGCGGCGGACGTTGGTGCATCCAACGCGGATAACAGCGCGACATTGCTGCCTCCAATCTTGCCCGTCAGCTTGAGCGCACCGTCAGGATTCACGATGCGTCGTGTGTAGACCAGCGTTTTTGGAACGTTGAATTGCTCAGCGCCTTCCACAAAAACGGGCGACGCTCGGCGTAGAACAGTGCAAAGCAGGTGTCAGCCGCGACCTGTGCGGCGTCGGCCTCGGCCTGTGAGAAGTCGGGTCCGATAGTGCCGTTCACTACGAAGTTGCTGCCCAATCCCAACCGCACGTTGCCACCAACGCGCTGCTTCGCCGTGTACTGCCACGAATCACTGATCGCATTCGCCGACTGGTTGGCACGTCCCGAAACGGTACTCGTGACTTCGGGATTGATCATGAGATTCGGTCCGTGCTGAATGTCGCGCATCCCTCCAATCCAACCTTCTTGCGCGATGAACGAAGCGCTGGCCTTTTTCACCGGCGTCCGCGTTTCATCGTACCCGGAATGCTGGACGCGACGGTTGAACTGCAATCCCCATCGATGCTCAGCGCGCGCAGTGTATCGCAAACTGTTAAACGGAATGCGCACTTCCAGTTCATATCCCCAGGTTTCGATGTGGCCCCTTGATTGCCAGATGAAGTCAACGCTGCGACCATTCTGTCCGGGCGAGATGTTGGAGCCCGGAATGAATCCACCGCCATCTGTTTTCGTGCCGTCGGCCTGAATGCCAAGTGGGTTGACGATGAACACGCATGCGCGTCGGCGTTCCGAAAAGGTGTCGAGGTGTTGCCAGATCTCTTAGTCAAGACGACCATCAATAGTGACCAGCACATCGGATTCGGCGGCAGCAAACGCCTCGGTCCGGCCATCGCGCGCGTGAAGGCAGGGGGAGTGCGTCTTGCAACTGGAGGGACAAGCCAAGCAGGAGGGAGGAAATCATCGAGCAAACCTAACCGCCCGGTGCGACCGCGCTGGGCGAGCGTGACAGATGTGTGCCGCGGAGGTGGCATTCTTCGTCATGTGGTGAGAACGATAGCGAACACTTCGGAGGCGATGGATGGGCGAGGCAGTAGCGTATGCCAGGTCACTCGGGCAGCTGCTTGAGGCACTGAGAAGAGGCGCACCAGAGGCATCGCTGAAAGCGGACCTCGTGCGTGTGCGTAGCCACGCCCGCTCACAGGCGTTGGAAGTGGATCTCGCGGATGACGGCTCGTTCCTGATGGACGGATCCCCGACGGATTCAAACCGCTCTGAGCTTCGTCCGGTTATCGACGCCATGCGTCGGCACGGCATCGGGCGCGTGACAGTGCTGGAAGGGGCGGTTCCCAAGGAGCTGTTGCATTTGGCGGTGCTGCTCTCGAAACCGGCGCCGTCCTCTGAAAACGACACCAATGTCTTCGACGAAGCTCGGGACCTGGCTCTCTGGTCGATCCGGATCGTTCCGATGCAGCGTGCCAACGACCCCAGTGCGCAGGCGGCGCAGGCGACCGAATTCAACGAACTGCCTCCCGCCGAGATTTCCGCCAAGGCCGAAGAAGTGGTGGTGAAAGTGGCCATAGCGACGGCGGAAAGTGATGCCCCGGGAGCACTTACGGCACTTTGCCTGTTGTTCGAGGCAGAAACGAGCGCGCCCGACGTGGTGCGGAAGAGTGCGTGGACCGGAGCGTTCGACAAGGCCGCAACTCCGGCCGCCATTCAATTGGCTGCCAGCCTGTTGCCCGAAGCCGGCAAGGAAAGCGGCGTGTTGCGTGGCATGCTCAGGCGCGCCGGTGATCCCGGAGCGGAGGCGCTGATCGCCCTGTTGCCAACCGCAGGCAGTCTCACCAAGCGCCGAGTGTACTTCGATGCCATCGTCGAACTGCGCAAAGGTGTGCCCGTGCTGATCGACGCGCTGCACTCTCCGCAATGGTTCGTCATTCGAAATGCGGCCCTGCTGTTGGGTGAAATGAAGGCGCTGGAGGCAGAAAAGTCGTTGGGGCGGCTGCTGGACCATCACGATGAGCGGGTGCGCATTGCGGTGACCTCGGCTCTAGCGCAAATGGGAACGTCGTCAGCGCTAACCCTGGTGCAGTCGGCCATCCACGACTCGTCGTCGGAAGTGCGTCGCCGTGCCGTGGGTGCCTTTGGGGTGGATAAAGGTGGTGCCGTCAGCGCATCGCCGCTGCTGCGGGCGCTGGCTGTCGAGAAATCCCTCGAAGTCGAGGTGGAAATTCTCTACGCGCTAGGTAGAGTGGCTTCAGCCGATGCTGTGCAGAAACTCATTCGGCTATGTTCACAGAGTGGCGCGGCTGACAAACCCGCCAGCTATCGTATTGCGGCGATCGAAGCCCTCACTGTCGCGCGTCGTTCGGCATCCATGACGATTCTGCGCGAGATGTCGAGCGACTCCGAACCGACCGTGCGAGCCACCGCCCGCAATCTTATTGAATCCGTTAACGCGATGGCCGGTTCTCGCTGATCAGCGATGGCTGACCCACCACGCTGACGGTTCGCTCCTCGCGTCCCATCAGCCTGCATGCCGTCCCCGCGTACTGAACAAGCCATTGCCCGACTCGCCGATCTCACACCGCGCCAAATTGTGGCGGAGCTGGATCGCTACATCGTAGGGCAAGCCGATGCAAAAAAAGCCGTTGCCATTGCGCTGCGAAATCGCTGGCGTCGTCAACGCGCGCCGGAAAATATTCGCGACGAAATTTCGCCCAACAACATCATTCTGATTGGACCCACGGGCGTGGGCAAGACAGAAATCGCGCGTCGTCTGGCCAAACTTGCCGCCGCGCCGTTTGCGAAAGTTGAAGCGTCGAAGTTCACGGAAGTGGGGTACGTGGGGCGCGACGTCGAGTCGATGGTCCGCGATCTCGTTGAGAATGCAATCGACATGGTGCGGACCGAACGCGAGTCGGAAGTGGAAGATCTGGCAGCGGAAAAAGTTGACGAACGATTGCTCGACTTGTTGCTCCCCCCCGTTCCGCCAACGCCCTCCGCTGCAGCTGCCACGCCACCGCCGCAGCCCTCAGGGCTCACGTTGGTCAGCGATGATGTGTTGCCGATCTCGTCAAACCCGTCGTTCACCACCAACGCCGCCGGCATCACAAGCGCGAACACGTCGGCGGCCGATGAAGCGTCGGCCGAACGGCACAAGCGCACGCGCGAGAAGCTGAAGGCGTTGCTGCTGGATGGACAGTTGGATCAGCGTGAAGTTGAGATTGAAGTCACGCAACCAACGCCGGGCATGCCCGATGTCATGACGCCGCAGGGTGCACCCGAAGGCATGGAGAGTTTCACAGACTGGTTCAAGGACATGATGCCCAAGCGCAAGAAGAAGCGCTCGGTCAAGGTTGCAGACGCCCGTCGTATTCTGATGGACGAAGAGCTCGACAAGTTGATCGATCTTGATGACGTCACAACGGACGCGCTCGAACGCGTGGAGCGCCTGGGGATCATCTTCCTCGACGAGATTGACAAGATTGCCGGCGAACGCGGGCAAGGTGGCGGACCAGATGTGTCACGTGAAGGCGTGCAACGCGATCTGCTTCCAATTGTCGAAGGGTCGAACGTATCGACGCGGTACGGCATGGTGAAAACCGATCACATTCTGTTTATCGCGGCGGGTGCATTTCACGTATCCAAACCCAGCGATCTCATTCCCGAGCTGCAGGGACGTTTTCCAATTCGCGTTGAGCTCAGGCCGCTCACCGAACAGGATTTCGTACGTATCATGACCGAGCCCGAGAACGCCCTCACCAAGCAGTACGCGGCGTTGGTAGAAGCCGAGGGCGCGGCGTTGACGTTTTTGCCCGAAGGCATCAGCGAAATTGCGCGGTTTGCGACGCTGGTCAACGAAAGCATGGAAAACATTGGCGCGCGCCGGTTGCACACCGTCATGACCACGTTGCTCGAGGAGTTCCTGTACGAACTTCCGGATCGCGGCACCGACCCCATTGTCATCACAGCCGAACATGTGCGTGATCGTCTCAAGGCGATCGTCGACGACGAGGATCTCAAGCGATACATTTTGTAGAAACCGTTCACAGTTCTCCTTCACTACCGATGCCCGACACTCCGCACCGCGATTTCCTGAACATCGCCGATTTTACGCCGGCTGAAATACGCGCTCTTTTTGCGCTCGCGGAAAGCATGCGCAGACGCGCGTACGTCGGACGTCCGCTGGCGGGAAAAGCGCTCGCGATGATATTCATGAAGTCATCAACGCGCACGCGTGTTTCGTTTGAGGTGGGCGCGACACAGCTCGGTGGCACCGCGCATTTTCTCTCGCCGCGTGATGTGCAGATCGGTCGCGGCGAGCCGGTGGCTGACACCGCGCGTGTGTTGTCGCGGTATGTCGACGGCATCATGATTCGCACGTTTGCGCACGTGGAGGCGGAGACGTTGGCAGAGTATGCCAGTGTGCCGGTAATCAACGGATTGACGGATCTCTCGCACCCATGCCAAATCCTCGCCGACGTGCTCACGGTGCGGCAACACCTCGGCTCGCATGAAGGCAAAGTTGTCGCGTGGATTGGCGATGGCAACAACATGGCGAATTCATGGATTGAAGCCGCGGCGCACCTCGGTTTTTCGCTGCGACTGGCGTGCCCGGAAGGATACGATCCCGATGCGTCGTTCATGGCGATGGCGGAGAGTAAAGGCGCGGACGTAACGTTGTTGCGTGATGCGAATGAGGCGGCCAGCGGCGCGGATGTGGTAACCACTGACGTGTGGGCGTCGATGGGGCAGGAGGAAGAGCAAGCCATTCGCGGGCGCGCCTTTGCAAATTTTCAGGTCAACAGTGCGCTCATGCAGCGTGCCAGGACAAACGCGATTTTTCTGCATTGTTTGCCGGCGCATCGCGGCGAGGAAGTCACGGCCGAAGTCATCGACGGCGTGCAAAGCGTCGTGTGGGATGAGGCCGAGAATCGGCTGCACATTCAGAAGGCGATTATGGCGGCGTTGATGGGCGGCGAATCGCTGCTGGGCAATTGACGGCGCTCGCAGTGCTGGTTCCACCGAAGGGAAACACCGCGCCCGATTTCACCGTGCTGACCGACGCGGGCGAGCCGCTCAAACTTTCGTCGCTGCGTGGCCGACCCGTAGTGTTGTTCTTCTATCCCAAAGACAACACGCCGGCGTGTACGCTCGAAGCGTGTGCGTTGCGAGATGCGTTTCCGCAATTCGGCAATGCAAACGCGGTAGTCCTGGGAATTAGTCCAGACTCCGTGCGCAAACACCAGGCATTTCGCGAGCGGTTCAAGTTGCCGTACCATTTACTCGCCGACCCCGATCATGCGGTTGCCGAGAAGTACGGGGTGTGGGGGCAAAAATCGTTGTTCGGACGCAAGTACATGGGTGTGTTGCGCACGACCTTCGTGATAGATGCCAAGGGAAAAATTGCCCACGTCTTCGAAAAGGTGAGTGTGCTGGGGCATGCGGCCGAGGTGATGGCAGCGGTGGCTGCACTCAAATGATACTGGGGTCAGAGTCGTCATTCTGACCGATTTCTTTTTCGCGCTGGCGTCAAAATCGACAAAATGACCGTCATCCGCAGCAAAAACAAACGGGCCGCACCAGTCCGGTGCGGCCCGTTTGTTTGTCCGTCGGAATGACGACTCTGACCCCATTACCGATTTGTTGCAATCGGTCAAGATGACGACTCTGACCCCATTACCGATTTGTTGCAATCGGTCAAGATGACGACTCTGACCCCATTACCGTTTTGCTGCCATCGGTCAAAATGACGACGCTCACCCCCGTCCCAAATTACGGCGCAACCTTGGGTGCCGGCTCCTTATCCCACACAAACCGCTTCAGGAACTTCGTCATCGCACCAAACGTGTCGACCCAGTTCTTGTGAATCATCGACTCGTGCAGGTCGTCGGGAACGACGATCGTTTCATGGTAAATGCCACGTGCCCGCAGCAACTGCACCAGACCCACCGTCTGCGCAAAATCCACGTTGCGGTCGTCGTCGCCGTGCACGAGCAATACCGGCGACTTCCAACCATCAATCGCCCCAACGGCCGATGATTTGAACGCCGTGACCGCGGTGTCGAGGTTGTTGCTGTACAAATGCACGCCCGCGAGATCGACACCCGCAATGAAGATGTCCGAATTGCGCGCCAAGGCTTCGGCCGTCAGCAATCCCCCGTACGACAAACCCCAGATACCAATGCGTTTGTCGTCAACGTCCGCGCGTCCCTGCAGGAACTTCGCGCCCGCCATCACGTCCTGATATTCCGAGTTGCCCGACGAATTCGTACCGGGCGCACTGCGAAAACTGCGGCCATATCCAACGCCGCCACGATAGTTGATCGACAACACGATGTACCCCTGATCGGCCAGGAACTGATTGTACGCGTACGCCCAGTGATAGAACTGCATGTAGTGGTACCCCGGCATCATCTGACGCGCCGGGCCGCCATGCACGAAAATCACGGCGGGACGTTTCTCGCCCGCTTTCACATCCTTCGGCAGGAACAGCTGATTGTGCACGTCCATTCCGTCCGCCGCTTTCGTCATGATGATTTCGGGCATGACATGCGCCGACGTCGGGAATTCCTTCGTCAATTTCGGAAACACAATCTTCGGTTCCGAGCCTTCAATCGGCACAATCCCGATCGATGCCGGCGTCTTTTCATCCATGTAGATCACGGCAACACTTTTGCCCGAACCCAACGGCTGCGGATAGGTCTCAATACCCTTGCCCATCGAGATGCGTCGCGGCGTTCCACCCGTGGTCGGCACTGCGTAAATGTGCCGGCGTTCGATGTCATCAGAATTGGTGCAGTAGAAGAACGTCTTGCCATCACTCGACAACGCAATGGACGTGTTGTCCTCGATGATGCCATTGGTGGTCGTTAAACGAATGGGCGTGCCGCCGTTGACACTCAACGAATACCAACGCTCCCATTCGTCGCGTGGAACCGTAACCGGAAACACTACCTCGTTGTTCGCCCAGCGCATGTTGTTGAATGACGTGAACAGTGTGTCGCGCGGCGCGTTGTGCCACACCTCCTTCGCTTCACCAGTTGTCGCGTCGGCAATCATCAACAACAAATTGTGGCCGCCGGGAAACGCGGTCGAATAGAATCCCGGAGACTGACGAATCGCGGCGCCGCCAGGCGTGTCGGCGAGCGCTGCATTGCTGGGGCCACCAGGACCAGCAGTGGCCGGTGCACCAGCTCCAGGTCCCACGCCGCCGCCAAACCGACCGCCTCCGCACGTCGCGCTATAAATCGTGGCACCCGCGGCCGCCGCCGACGCCGCCGCTGTTGCGTTCACGGCGGCGCCCGCCGGACTGCCAATGCCGCCCTGTCCCGTTTGCGCCTGCAAGCCAAACGGCGTGCCCGGACGACGCGAGAACGCAATGCGCTTGCTGTCCGGTGACCACGTGGGTGTGCCATCACAATCAACACTGGGCGCCATGTATTTCAGTTTGCGCGCGACCATGTCATACACCGCGATGAACGCGTGATTTTCGCGCGCGCTCACAAACGCAATCTTCGATCCATCCGGTGACCACATGGGTGCACTGTTGCGCCCCCATTCCTTGATGAACGGGACGCCACCGGTGTCCATCGCGGTCGTCGTCGCACTCTTCGCTACGCGCGCGCGGTAGATCTGACCGTCTCTCGCGTACAACACCCAACGACCGTCCGGCGACAGCGTCGGCGCCGATCCAACCGCCACACGCCACGCCGGTCCACCACTCGATCGCACCGCCCAAATCGCACGCTCGGCGCCGTCAGGATCCTGGTTTGGATTGGCCACCCATCCAAAACGATTGGGTGCCGACCCGCGCACAAAAATGATGATCGATCCGTCGTCCGACAGCTCGACATCCGTAAGATCGGTACCATCGTCCTTCAGGAAATTCGTCAGGCGGACGGGCGTAAACGTCGGAGCGGCAGCGGTATAAACGTTTCGCATTCCGCGGTCGTACGTCATCCACGCCACACGATCGGCCTTCTTGGCCGACGCCAGCATCAAGGGTGACGCCGGCGAGAGAAACTGTTCTACGGTGGCTTTGGGTTGGGCCTGAAGTGGGCCTGCCAACGAAGCCAGCGCGAGAGCGGTTGCGATTCGCGCCAGCGGGAAGGCGCCTGAACGGGGCTGCGGTCGTGACATGGGGATCCTGGGGGCCGATTGTGGTTCGATGTGCAACAGCGGAAGCATTGAGGTTTTCCGCAAATGGTGCAAGAACAAAGTCCGGGAATAAATTGCCCTCAGGTTACGTCCACAAATCTATGCCTCAGCCCCCTGCCGCCATTCCCGACAGCCTGCTGGCTGCGGCCGAGGTGCGCTTCAACGCCCTCGTATTGCCGCACCTCGATCGCATGCTGGGATTTGCCAAACGGCGAACCCCATCGACCAGTGACGCCGAGGACGCGGTGCAGGAAGCGTGCATTCGCGCGTGGACCGCCTTTGGTGATTTGCGGGACGATACGAAAACGCGCGCCTGGCTCTATCGCATTCTCCGCGGCGTTTTGAGTGACGCGGGCGAAAAACTCGCCCGACGCTCGGCATTGGTTTCCATGACGCGCCTCGATGACGTGCATGAGGACCTCCTCGCGAGTCACACCGACAGCGTCTTTGCAGAGGTGGCGGCTCGCATCGACAGCGAACAATTGGGCGAGGCGCTTGGCCTCATTCCACAGGACTTTGCAATTGCCGTCGAACTGCACGATATCGACGGATTCAAGTACCACGAAATCGCGGACATTGTTGAAGTACCGCTGGGTACGGTGATGAGTCGCATCGCGCGCGGGCGTCGATTGCTGGCCGCAACCATCGCATCGAATCGCAAACTGTGGGCGCTTGGTGTCGCGAACAACACGCCCAAGGTGATTCACTCTGGCACCCGAGGCCGTTCATGAGCGAGCTTCGCTTGAACGTGTCCGATGTCGATTTCGCGCATGATGAAGAAACGCGCGAAGCACGGCACGAATTGTTAGCTTCGTTTCTGGGTGCGTATGCCGACACTGAACTGCCACCGGAAACGCGATCGCAAATTGATGCGCACTTGACCGGCTGCGCGCGATGCCGACGCGAGTTGGACGTGCATCGTGTTGTGCGCAATCGGTTGGGCACTGAGCCTGTGCCCGCCGCTTCGATCGCGTTGCGGGATCGTATTTCGGCGGGAATCAAGAACGCTGCGCCGCCGGTGTTTGCGGCCGAAACCAGCGATGCTCCTGGTTTATTGCCACGTCGGCGTTTCACCGGGCGTGCGATCGCAATCGGTGCGGTTGCGATTTTCGCATTGAGCGTGCTGCTCACGGCATCATCCTGGCTTGATTCGCGATACGCGGTGCGGGAAACTCGGGTCGTCAATGCGCAGTCCGCAACGCTATTCACTGCAATTCTTGCTGATTATCGGCAGGTCATGGCGGGCAATCTGCCCGGTCGCGCGCGCGATCTTGAGGCGGTCCGTGCCGCCGTGCCATTTGCATTCGCACCACTGTCCAGCAGTGCGCTGCGACTGCTTGGTGCATGGACCACCACCATCGCTGGCGAACCGGCAGTGGTGCTCGAGTACCGGTGGAATGATCGCATCATTCTGCAGTATTTCGTAACCGATCAACTGCTCTTTCAATCGGCCGGCATTCGGGCGGCGTTGGCGCAGGCTGGCAGCGCCTCGGTGACCGATGGGAGCGAGGGAATGTTGTTGTGGGCAGAGCCTGAATACGGCACCCTGCTCGTCGGCAACTTCGCGCCCGAGAAGTTTGCGACGCTGCGCGACGCGAGCCGGAAACACTGATTGCAACGGTTGGGAACGATGGGTCGTGTTGGCCGGTGGTGCGCCGCGTGCCTGACGTTGATTCTCGCGATTGCTGTGCGCGTTTCTGCGCAATCGGCACCGCCGGTTCAGCGTGACTCCGCCTCGATCGCTGCCGATTCCCTCGCGGCACGCCTGGCGCAATTGGAAAAAGACCTCGCGTTGCTTCGCCAACAGGTCGCCGATGAATCGCGCCTGTCTACGCGTACGCGTTCACGCATCGGACTGACGCTCACGGCACGCATTCAACTCAACGTGTTTGCCAACGACAAACGCGTCAACACCGTCGATGTCCCGCAGCTCCTCGCAGCTCCACCATCCGCTGGTAATCCCGCCAGCGGTCCGGGAACGCGCACACTCGGGATGTCCCTGCGTCAATCGCGCATCGGTGCGGCCGCGTCCATTGACAGCGTTCTTGGTGGACGCTTCGAGGGCGATCTCGATCTCGACTTCTTTGGGGGCGTGAGCACCGGTCCCGGCGACCGGCGATTATTTCCCGAGCCACGCTTGCGCACAGCACGGGCACAGTTGCATTGGGCGCACACCGAATTGCTGGTGGGATCGGAAACGCCGCTCATTTCGGATTTGAATCCGATCAGCATGGCGGCAGTTGGTCTGCCGGGTTTTGTGGCCGCCGGCAATCTGTGGAATTGGCTGCCGCAAATTCGGCTGACGCACGAAGTATTTCGTTCTGCCAACGATGCGTCACCGGTGTCGATTGCTATTCAAGGAGCGGCACTCGCTCCATTTTCCAACGCGCAACACGTTGCCGAAACCGACGCGGTTGATGCCGGCGAACGATCCGGTCGTCCATTTCTGGAAAGCCGAGCGCGCATACGTTGGGGCGCAAGGCAGGACGGCAGCTTGAGTGATGGCGAAGTCCTCACACGTGGCGGAGAAATTGGGGTGAGCGCGCATCATGGCTGGGTACGCACGAGCGGCGGCTCGATGCAAAACAGCCAGGCGATTGCGGCCGACGCACAAATTGCGTTGCCGGGCCATCTCGAGTTGCGCGGCGAAGTATATCGCGGACAGTTGCTGCGTGGTTTGGGCGGGGGCGGCATCGGGCAGAATTTTGGTCGACCGCCAGACTCACTCACACTGGGCGGCATCCTCCATGACACGGCGGGTTGGTTGCAGCTGAACGCACTGCTCCATCCCACATTGATTGCAGGTGTGGGCTGCGGCAGCGACGCGGTGAATTTGCGAGAGAGGCCCGTGCGCGAACGCAACACCACCTGTGCGGTGCACGCACTGTATCGGCCCGGCCAGCCAGTTTTTCTGTCATTTGAGTATCGTGCGCTGCAAACGCGGTACTCTGGCAAGAACTATCATGGCTCGCACTTCAATCTCGCCTTGGGGTTCGAGCTATGAAATATTTTCGCAAACGGTGTCGCGCATTCCTGGACGAGCGATTGCAGTTCACAGTTCCGTCCGTTGTTGCAGCAATAGCCGGGCTGCTATACATAGCCGCGCCTCGCCCGGTCAATGCGCAAGCCACGGTGAGTGGACACGTGGGGCTTCGGGAATCGGGCCGAAAGCAGTCAAACGATATCAGTTCGGCCTTTGTCTGGTTGGTCCCCCTCGGATTCACGGACACCAAACCGAACACGGTTCCGAAACAAACGTCAATCGCGATGCGCACGCGAGAGTTTCTGCCGCACATCTCCGTGGTGGCCGCAGGCGGATTGGTGCAATTCCCCAATGAAGATCCGTTCAGTCACAACGTCTTTTCAAACTCCGAAATCGGCCGATTTGATCTGGGGTTGTATCCACGACGGAAAACTCGTGCTGCCGCTCTGCTGAAGCCCGGCGTTTACGCGGTGTACTGCAACATTCATTCACGGATGTCGAGTTTTATTCTGGCGGTGCCTACGCGTCATGTGGCGCAAGTTGACAAGAATGGCAGGTTCGAAATGCGCGATGTACCGCTCGGAGAATACGAGTTTCATGTTTGGCACGAGCGCGCACCCGAGCAGGAAGTGCGTATCAGGATTGAAAGCGCCGGAACGGTGATGAATCTTGATCTGGACGCGCGTGGATACGTTCCCGGCCCACATCTGAACAAGTTCGGTCAAGTGTATCCCGTTACACGCGCCGATCGGTATTGAGCGTCGTGTTGACGACCGCCGAGAAACTGCCGAAAGCGTGGTCGCTCACGACGCGCGCATTCGTGGGAGTTTCGCTCGTCGTGTGCGTTGTCGTTGGGGCAATCGCTGCCTCGTTTTCCGTCACCGCACGGCGAGCCGCTACTGAGGCGGCGCAGCGCAGTCTCGAGCAGTCCGCTGATTTCGTCTCGTTTTCGCTGCAGGGCCAACGACGAACTTTGGTGGGTGGGGCCCGAGTGTTCGTGCAGAATCCCAACTTCTTTTCGTTGGTTGCATCGCAGCGCCATGAGGATGTCCTGGATC
>Ga0105047_10005710_pt1 | contig 21247 bp, 22 predicted proteins | sample MAT04_FD_78384 | JGI IMG/M metagenome (GOLD analysis project Ga0105047, IMG submission 78384) | Freshwater microbial communities from Lake Fryxell liftoff mats and glacier meltwater in Antarctica - MAT-04 (megahit assembly) | ecosystem: Environmental > Aquatic > Freshwater > Ice > Liftoff... | reverse complement strand
TTGATAGTCATGGTGATTTCTTTAGATAAAAATAGCCTGTAGCCCCCGTCGCTATTGCGCAGGCAGCTATTAATTCAATAGCACAGAGCAATCGGCAATGACCCGGTCTGGTCCGCACGCTTCAATCGGTTGGCCCATGTTGTAGCCGTAGGGCAGCGCCCACACCGCGACGCCCGCATTGCGGGCGGTGGCCACGTCAATCGAAGAGTCGCCCACAAACAGCGCGCGACTCGCGGCCACACCAAACTGCGCCAGGCAGCTGTGGATACCCGCCGGGTCGGGCTTTTTGGCAGGCATGGTGTCGCCACTCACCACACGGTCCAGCAAGGGCGTCAACTGGTGGGCATCCAGCACGGTTGCGGTATAACGCCCTTCCTTGTTGGTGACCACGGCCAGCTTGATGCCCCGCTCGCGCAGCGCCACCAGCGTTTCACGCACCTGTGGGTACAGGTGGCTGCGCGTGCCGCAACGGCTTTGGTAGTTCTTATCAAACTCGGCCGCAATCGCGGCAAGGCTTTCGCTTGCACGTACCGCTGCCACGTCTGTTCTACCGGTAAAGGCCAGGGCCTGAATCAGCAACTCGCGGGTGCCGTGGCCGATCCAGTCATTCACCTGTTGCTGCGTGACCTCGGGCAGGTCAAAGTGGCGCAGGGTGTCGTTCACCGCATCCATGATTTCAGGCGCTGTCTCGATCAGGGTGCCGTCCAGGTCAAACATGACCAAATCAAAAGTCGCTTGCATGCATACCTCTCAGTTGATCGAGCGAACAATGTGGTCGGCCAAAGGCAGCTCGCGCCGATGCGCCGCGCGGTGCGCCAGGGTGCGCGCCGCGTCCACCACGCGCTGTGCGGTGATGCCAAAGTAGGCATACAAGTCTTTGGCGGGGGCCGACTCGCCAAACGTGGGCATACCCACCACCACACCGGTGCGGCCCACGTATTTGCGCCAGAAGTCGGGGTGCGCAGCCTCAATGGCCACCGCGGGCAAGCTCAGCGGCAACACCGATTCCTGATACGCCTCGCTCTGGCGGTCAAACACATTGGTACAGGGCATGGACACCACGCGTGTCGCTACCCCTTCAGCGGCCAGTGTGGCCTGTGCCTGCATGGCCAGTTCCAGTTCCGAACCCGTGGACACGATCACCGCTTGTGCGCCTTCCATATCGGACAGCACATAGCCGCCGCGGCGAATGGCGTCCACCATGCCCACCTCGGTGAGGCGCGGCAGGTTCTGGCGCGACAGGCACAGCGCGCTGGGACCGTCACGGCGCTCCACCGCACTGGCCCAGGCCACAGCAGTTTCCAGGCCGTCAGCCGGGCGCCAGACGTCCAGCCCCGGGATGATGCGCAAGCTGGGGATGTGCTCTACGCTCTGGTGCGTGGGGCCGTCCTCACCCAGACCAATGCTGTCGTGGGTAAACACGTGAATGACGCGAATCTTCATCAGTGCTGCCATGCGAATGGCATTGCGGCTGTAGTCGCTGAAGGTGAGGAAGGTGCCGCCGTACGGGATGTAGCCGCCGTGCAGCGCCATGCCGTTCATGATGGCTGCCATGCCGAATTCACGCACGCCGTAGCTCAGGTGGTTGCCCCATTTGTCGCGGCCAGCCTTGACGCAGCCCTTGAAGTTGGTGAGGTTGGAGCCAGTCAAATCGGCGCTGCCACCAAAAAACTCGGGCAGCAGAGGGGCCAGCGCATCGAGTGCGTTCTGGCTGGATTTGCGGGTGGCAAACGCAGTGGGCTGCGCGGCGATGGTGGCCAGCAGTTCCGGCAACTTGTCGGCAAACGCAGGCAGCAGATCACCCGCCATGCGGCGCTCAAACTCGGCCGCCTCCAGTGGGTAAAGGGTCCGATAGTCCTCAAACCGCGTGCGCCAGGCGCGCTCAGCGGCCTGACCACGCTCCACGGCGTTCCATGCGCTGGCAATGTCGGCCGGAATCTCGAACGGCGCAGCCGTCCAGCCCAGGGCCTCGCGGGTCGCCGCTACTTCAGCCGCGCCAAGGGCTGCACCATGCACGTCGTGCGTGCCCGCCTTGTTGGGCGAGCCCATGCCGATCACGGTTTTGCAGCAGATCAGGGTCGGCTTGCCGTCGGGCAAAACGGCCTGCGCTTTGGCAGCATTTATAGCCGCATCAATGGCGGCGGGGTTGTGGCCATCAACATTGGCTATCACGTTCCAGCCATAGGCCTCAAAGCGCTTGGGCGTGTCGTCGGTAAACCAGCCTTCGACGTGGCCGTCAATGGAGATGCCGTTGTCGTCATACAGGCCAATGAGCTTGGACAGACGCAGCGTGCCCGCCAGCGAGCAGGCTTCGTGGCTGATACCTTCCATCAGGCAGCCGTCACCCATGAAGGCGTATGTGAAATGGTTGACGATGGCGTGCTCTGGGCCGTCTGCTTCCTCATTTTTTCGGTTGAATTCCGCGGCCAGCAGCTTCTCTGCCAGCGCCATGCCCACGGCATTGGTAATGCCCTGCCCCAGGGGGCCGGTGGTGGTTTCCACGCCGGGCGTCACACCCACTTCCGGGTGGCCGGCGGTTTTACTGTGGAGCTGGCGGAAGTTCTTCAACTCCGACATCGGCAGGTCATAGCCGGTGAGATGCAGGAGCGCATAAATCAGCATGGAGCCGTGGCCGTTGGATAGCACAAAACGGTCGCGATCCGGCCAGTGCGGATTGGTCGGGTTGTGCTGCAGATGGCGGTTCCACAGCACTTCGGCTATATCGGCCATGCCCATGGGCGCGCCGGGGTGCCCGGACTTGGCTTTTTCAACCGCATCCACGGCGAGCATGCGGATGGCGTTAGCCATCTGGCGCGCAAATTCAGGGGTAGGAGTAGTCATGGTGTTTGTCCTGCTCAGTCTCAGGCAGCCTTCTTTTTGCGTTCCATCATTCGCCACACGAAGGGGGTGAAGATGAGCTGCATCGCGAGTTCCATCTTGCCGCCGGGTACCACGATGGTGTTGGCGCGGCTCATGAAGCTGGAATCAATCATGTTGAGCAAATACTGAAAATCGATGCCTTTGGGCTGGGCAAAGCGAATCACCACCATGCTCTCGTCGGGCGAGGGAATGTCGCGGGAGATAAAGGGGTTGGAGGTGTCCACCATCGGCACGCGCTGGAAGTTGACGTGCGTGTGCATGAACTGCGGGCAGATGTAGTTCACATAGTCGGGCATGCGGCGCAGGATGGTGTCGGTCACGGCTTCGGTGCTGTAGCCGCGCTTGGACTTGTCGCGGTAGAGCTTCTGGATCCATTCCAGGTTGATCACCGGCACCACGCCGATCAGCAGGTCCGGGTGCTGGGCAATATTGACCTCAGGCGTCACCACGGCGCCATGCAGGCCTTCGTAGAACAGCAAATCGGTATTGGTAGGCACATCTTCCCACGGCGTAAAGGTGCCGGGGTCCTGCTTGTAGGGCGCGGCCTCTTCTTTGTCGTGCAGGTATTTGCGACGCTTACCGGTGCCGGTTTTGGCGTAGTCACGAAACAGTGCCTCGATCTCGGGAAACATGTTGTTCTCGGGGCCAAAGTGGCTGAAGTTCTTGTTACCGGCCTTCTCCGCTTCGTCGAGCTTAAGCTTCATCGTCTTGCGGTCGTGGCGGTGGAAGCTGTCGCCTTCGATGATGGCGGCGTTCACGCCCTCGCGGCGAAAGATGTTCTCGAACGTGCGGGTTACCGAGGTGGTGCCCGCGCCGCTGGAACCGGTGATGGCGATGATGGGGTGTTTTTCTGACATGGCTTCGTCCTCAATAGTTATTAGTTTCTAAACAGGCTGCGTTCTGCAAACAAGGGGTTGTCCAGTTTTGCTTCAACCGGTTCGGCGTGGTAGCGCTCAATGCGTTCCACCTCATTCTTGGAGCCAAAGACAAAGCCGATACGCTGGTGCAGCGACGTGGGTTGCACATTCATCATGGGCATCTCGCCAGTGGAGGCGCGGCCACCGGCCTGCTCCATGATCATGCCCACCGGGTTGGCCTCGTACAGCAGGCGCAAGCGGCCGGGTTTGGACGCATCCTTGGTATCGCGTGGATACAAAAACACACCACCACGCATCAGAATGCGGTGTGCCTCGGCCACCATACTGGCAATCCAGCGCATGTTGAAATCCTTGCCGCGCGCCCCGGTTTTGCCCGCCAGGCATTCGTCCACATAGCGTTTGATAGGGGCTTCCCAAAAACGCGCGTTGGACGCATTGATGGCGAATTCTTGCGTGTCCGCCGGAATTTGCATCTTGGGATGCGTCAGCATGAACTCGCCCAGGTTGGGGTCCAGCGTGAAGCCGTTGACGCCATCTCCCACGGTCAGCACCAGCATGGTGGTGGGGCCGTACAGGGCATAGCCAGCGGCCATCTGTTTGGTACCTGGCTGAAAGAAGTCAGCCTCCACCACGTCACGGCCTGAATCAATCACCTCTTGCGGTGCCCGCAGAATGCTGAAGATGCTGCCCACCGACACGTTGACGTCAATGTTGCTGGAGCCATCCAGCGGGTCGAACACGATCAGGTAGTTGCCACGCGGAAACTGCGCCGGAATCTGGTAAGGCAAGTCCATTTCTTCCGAGGCCATGCCTGCGAGATTGCCGGCCCATTCGGTGCGCTGAATGAACACATCGTTGGAAAGCACGTCGAGCTTTTTCTGCGTCTCACCCTGCACATTGACCGATCCACCGGCATCCGCCGCATGGTTGCCCATGACGCCCGCCAGTTCACCGAAAGCCACCGCCTTGGCGATGCCCTTGCAGGCCAGCGCCACATCCAGAATCAGGGCGTTGAAGTCACCACTGGCACCGGGGAAGCGACGGCGCTCCTCGATCAGGAACTGCGTGAGCGTGGAACGGTTGGAACGAAGTGTCAAGGACATGGGGAAAGTCTCCGGGTATTTCGAATAGGGTTCAGGCTGGGTGGGCTGCGCGGCGCAGTGCCTGCATGACATTGCGGTAGCCGCCATCGGCATCCGGGGCGTTGAATACGGCGCTACCGGCCACAAAGGTATCCGCACCGGCAGCGCAAATTTCGCCGATATTGTCGGTCTTCACGCCGCCGTCCACTTCCAGCAGGATCGGCTGGCCACCCGCCGCGGTGTGGGCATCAATACGGCGACGGGCTTCACGCAGCTTCTTCAGGGTGGCGGGGATGAATGTCTGCCCACCAAAGCCGGGGTTCACGCTCATCAGCAGCACGATGTCCAGGCGATCCATGACGTGCACCATCCAGCTCAGCGGCGTGGCGGGGTTGATGGCAATGCCGGCTTTGCATCCATGGTCGCGAATCAGCTGCAGCGTGCGGTCCACATGGCGCGTAGCCTCGGGGTGAAAAGTGATGAGGTTGGCGCCGGCCTTGGCAAAGAGCGGAATGAGCGCATCCACCGGCTCCACCATCAAATGCACATCAATGCCAATCTTGACGTGCGGGCGAATCGCCTCGCACACCAGCGGTCCGATGGTGAGATTCGGAACATAGTGGTTGTCCATCACGTCAAAGTGCACAAAGTCGGCACCGGCTGCTTCGATAGCCCGAACCTCTTCGCCCAGACGGGAAAAGTCGGCCGACAGGATGGAGGGTGCAATGCGGATAGGTGAGTGGGAAGTAGTCATGAAGGCCTCTCAGACAGAACGGGAAACAGAGTGGGAACCGCGGCGCGCCGAAGCCTCGCCATGCCAGGCACGCAAATGGGCCACGTTGACACCCAGCAGATCGGGCAGGATACGCAATGCACCCGTGAAATCGTGGTCCGCCGTAAAACCATTGGGCGTGATGATGGTTGGCAAACCCGCCTTGAGCGCTGCTTTCAGGCCATTGGATGAGTCTTCAAAAGCGAGGCATTCGACTGCCGGCAGTTGCAGGCGCTTGAGTGTCTGCAGATAAACCTGGGGGTGCGGCTTTTTGATGGGTGCAGTGGACGCATCCTCGATCACCATGAAATAGTGCGACCAGTCCGGACCAATGGCGGCGCGCAATAGCGCCGAGATATTGACCGGCGATGTGGTGGTGGCAATGGCTAGACGCAAGCCGTCCTGGTACGCCGACTCAATCACACGCAGCACACCAGGGCGCAGTTGCACCGAGCCATCCTGCACGGCGTGCTCATAGGCTGCTGTTTTGAGCGCGTGCATGCGGTCCACGGTGTCTTGCACACCCGAACCATTGACTTGGGTGATGTCGGGCTGAACCTGCTTCCAATAGTGCAGGATGCGCTCTTTGCCGCCCGAAATCTCCAGCAGCTTTTTGTAGGTGGCCTCGTCCCAGACCCAATCACGCCCCACCTCGACAAACGCGTGGTTGAACGCGGCGCGGTGGGCGCTTTCGGTGTCGGCAAGCGTTCCGTCGACATCAAAAATCAGGGCGCTGAGCATGGAGAAAATCCTTTAAAGGGTTCAATTGAGTGGCGAATATAGGTCACCACGGATTTACTTTATCCGGCAATACACATAAACTCTAATCACGTTTATTGTAATTTTCATCAGAAATAACTGATGCATACATCGCCATGCGCAACTACACCCTCAAACAAATTCATACCTTCATTGAGGTCGCACGGGAACGTTCGGTATCCAAGGCCGCAGAGCGCCTGTTCGTCACCCAGCCGGCCGTCTCCATGCAACTGCGGCAACTCGAAGACGCGTTTGGAATTGCGCTGGTGGAACCGGCCGGACGCAACATCCGCCTCACGGATGCAGGCGAAGCGTTTCTCGCCCAGGCCATTGCAGCCGCCGGGGCCCTCAAGGATCTGGAGGCTGTGATGGCGGAGCACGGTGGCTTGAAAAAAGGCCACATCAGTCTCGCGGTGGTCAGCACTGCCAAGTACTTCATCCCCATGCTGCTAGTGCAATTCTCGAAACTCCACCCCGGGATAGATATCACTTTGCGTGTTGAGAACCGTGAAAGCGTTCTGGGCATGCTGGCCCGCAATGAGGCCGATCTGGTGGTGATGGGCCGCGCACCCAAAACGCTGGATTGTGAATCTGTGGCCTTCTCCACCAACCCTATGGGTATCGTCGCCGCGCCAAATCACGTGCTGTCACGGCGCAAGCACCTGCCTTTCAGCGCACTGGGGGAGCATGGCTTTGTGGTGCGCGAGCAGGGTTCAGGCACCCGCGCAGCCATGGAGCGGTTGTTTGCCCAGAATGAGGTGCCTCTCAATTTGGTCATGGCAATGCCCAGCAATGAAACCATCAAGCAAGCGGTTATGGCTGGTATGGGCCTGAGTTTTCTTTCGATACGCACAGTGCGGCATGAACTGGCTAGCGGACGTATTGCACAGGTCAACATCATGGGCATGCCCTTGGTGGGCAACTGGTATGTAACCCACCTGCGCCAGAAGCGCCTGGCACCCGCTGCGCAGGCATTCAAGGCATTTCTTATTGAACAGGGTGGCCCGCTGATCGACACCTGGGCGTAATGGCGCTCAATCGTCGTCAGCGAGTTCCGGATTCCACCCACTGTTGCGCGCACGGGCCATCGCCGCGGCATAAATTTCTGAATGTCGCCTTTGCAGGTCTTGGGGCAAACGGCTGGGCAAGTTTGAATACTTGTCCCACTGCTCACTCACTTTGTCCATCAAAGGCTGCATACGCCCCATATCCCAACCAATGCAGTCCTCCGTATCCGCAATGATGGAGAAAACCCGCGCGTCCAAAACAATGCGTCCGAGTTGCGTGATGCCATGACTGTCTTTATTGAGCCCGGAATAGGTGGTGTTCATTGTTGGTATCTACCGTGTTAGGCCTGCATAAAGTAATGGCAATTTTTCAGGCAGTCGCTCGACATGGTCAACGACCATGTAGTTCTTTTGCCCAAAGATCCGCGAAACGTACTGATCTGCCCGAGCATCCAGACTCATACAGTACGTGAGAACCCCATTTTTGGCAACCTCTTCGACTGCTTTTTTAGTATCGGAACGAAGGTACTGCGGGTCAAGCACATCCAGATCAGCGGGTTCCCCATCGGTGATGACGATGAGCAGCTTTTTTGCTGATTTCTGTAACTCAAGATGGTGGCCCGCGTGGCGGACTGCCGCGCCCATGCGCGTGGACAGCTGGCCGGTCATGCCGGCCAGGCGTTCCTTCGGCTCGTCGTTCCAGCTCTGGTCGAAATCCTTGAAGCGCACATACTGCACGTCGTGCCGGCCATCCGAGCAAAAACCGTGAATGGCAAACGGATCGCCCACCTTGCTGATGGCATCGGCCAGTAGCACGCAGGCTTGGCGCGTGAGTTCCAGCACGCTGTAATCTTGCCCGGCGACCTTTTCGTTGGTCGATTCGGACAGGTCGAGCAACACCAAAATGGAGAAGTCGCGCGTCTTGCGCACGCTGCGCATCATGATGCGCGGGTCGGGCTGCTGGCCCAGGCGCATGTCGATCAGGCTGGCAATTGCCGCGTTGATGTCAATCTCGTCGCCGTCTTCGAGCTTGCGCATGCGCTGCACACCCTGCGGTGCCATCGCATCCAGCAAAAACTTCATGCGGTGAATTTCACGCTTGTACTGCGCGGTGATGGCCTCAATCACGGCCGGGTCGCCGCGCTTGCCGCGCCGCTCCAGCACGGTGGCCCACGCCGGGCGCTCGAGCTGAATCTGGTAGTCCCACTCGGGGTAATGAAACGGCTCGGACAGGGGCTCCTTGCCCTCCAGCGCGTTAAAGCTTTGGCCCATGTCCTCGTAGGGAAACAGTTCGGACTCCAGCACCCAGATTTCTTCGGCGTCGTCACCGGCATTTTCCACATCGATCTCGTTGGCCATCTCCATCACGTTCACGTATTTGCGAACCTGTTTGATGGACTCATAGCCCGCATTGGCCGCCTTGTTGGCGTCGAATTCCTCGAACGCCCAGAAATAACGGTTGTCGTCGCGGTAAGGGGCGGTTTGCACATCAGTGCGCGGGCTGAACGCGAGTTTCTTGATTGCCAGGCTGTGCGCCAGTTGCACGCCAATGTCCCACGACAACTGATGGCTGGCGAGCTGGCCTTGCCCGGCTGCGAATAGCGCCCGGCCTTCCATGATCCACGGATCGGTGTCGTCATAGCGCTCATCGAGCAGCGCGCGCGCCAGCCGGTTGAGGTAATCGCCCACGCTGCGGCCCATGGCCGGGGTGGCTGTGTGCAGCTTGCACCACAGCTGCTGCAGACCGGGAAAGCGACGAATAGACAGCGCCTCGACCCGTGCGTCTTCAATAACACCGATCACCGCCATCTGCTGCGCGCTGAGTGCCTCGGCAGATAGGGGCTGCTTGGTTTCTACCACGTGCGCGGCGCAATGCGCCGCCGTGGCGCGGTACAACTCCAGGGCTGACACCGACTCCTGGCCCTCGATGGCCAAGTCATCAAAGGCATCCGGCAGGTGCAGCAGGTGGTCTTCGATGTAGGGCTGGTAGCCCTCGCGCGTTTCGAAATCGCCGGAGGTCGGGCGCATGAAAAAGTCGCGTGCCCACAGGGCGCGCAAATACATGTTGATGCGTCGCTGCACATCGACCAGCAGCGTGCCCTTGCGCTCCTTTTGCAGCATCGCCAACGATTCTTTGGAGTCCAGCCCGAAGTAGCGAATTTGCTCCTCGTAGTTGGTACGGTGCGCATGTGCGCCCCACAGCGCCCAGCGGCGCAAACCACCCAGCGTGAGCTGGTGCAGCAGACGCTCAATGTTGTTGAGCATCGGCCGCACGCCACGCGGGGCCTGGGCAATCAGGACGTTGATGAACTGCAAGTAGTTGCTGAACAACTGGCCATCGGCCAGGCGCTTGGCTGCGGCAGGGGCGGTGACCAGCAAAAGCTCGATCACCGAGCCCGACGTTCGCGACGCCAAACTCAGAGAGGCGCTGGCCAGATTACCAACGACGTCCTCGCCCACCTCCCGGGCCACGCTGGGCACACACTCGATCCAGGTTTCCACCAGCGAGTCGCCTTTGCCTAACCCACGCAGTGCGGCGGCGCCCTTGATGTAGTTGTCCAGCCCGCGCGGGCTGAGCACCTTGGCAGCATCAGGCCACGCAGACTGCAGCACCTCGCGGGTGTGCGGCGACAGGTCATCAAGAAAGTCAGCGTAATCGTCCAGATGGATGGCCATGGTTCACTCCTGCGCGCGGGTCATCAGAAGAAGGTTGCTACCGCGGCATCCAGAGCGTCTCGCATGTCAGGGTCGTCAGTCACCGGGCGCACCAGCGCGACGCGGCAGGCGGAGATGGGGTTGACACCCTTGGCAATGAGACTGCCCGCGTAAATCAGCATGCGGGTGGACAAGCCTTCATCCAGCCCGTGGCCCTTGAGGTTGCGCGAACGTTCGGCGATGGACACCAGCTTGCCGGCCACTTCCAGGGGGATGCCGGTTTCATGCGCCACGATTTCGGTCTCGATGCCGTGCTCGGGGTAGTTGAAATCCAGTCCACCAAAGCGCTGCTTGGTGGATTGCTTCAGATCTTTCATCAGGCTCTGGTAGCCCGGGTTGTAGGAGATGACGATCTGAAAATCGGGGTGCGCCCGCAGGAGTTCACCCTTTTTCTCCAGCGGCAGTACGCGCCGGTTATCGGTCAGCGGGTGAATCACCACGGTGGTGTCCTGACGGGCCTCGACCACTTCGTCGAGGTAGCAAATGGCGCCATGGCGCGCGGCCAGCGCCAGCGGGCCGTCCTGCCAGCGCGTGCCCTGGGCGTCGAGCAGGAAGCGCCCAACCAGGTCGGAGGCCGTCATGTCTTCGTTGCAGGCCACCGTAATCAGCGGCTTGCCCAGTTTGTGCGCCATGTATTCGACAAAGCGGGTCTTGCCGCAGCCGGTGGGGCCCTTGAGCATCATGGGCATGCGCACCGAATAGGCGGCCTCAAACAACTCCACCTCGTCCGCCACTGGGCGGTAGTAAGGCGCTTCGGTGACACGGTACTGGTCGATTATGTCGTTCATACTGGCCTTTCGGGCTGTAATGGAGCTCAAGGGCTGAGCGGTATCAGACCGTCTTGCCGCGGAAAATCACCATGGCGGTACCTTGCGACTGGTTGAAGTTGTTGTAACCCACCAGACGAATGTGATTTTCCGGGTTGGCTTTGCGGCAGGCTTCGGCTTCGGCCAGAACCTTGTCGACATCGGTCTCGCCAAACATCGGCAGCTTCCACATGTACCAGTAGGAGTCCATCAGGTACTGCGGCTCGGTGTGCTCGATGGCCGGGTTCCAGCCCTTCTTCACCAAATACGCGACCTGTTTGCGGATTTCTGCGTCCGTCATGGGGGGCAGGTAAGAGAAAGTCTCGAACTTGCGGCTGGCAGGGTCGGACAGGCGGGAGGTGTAGTCTTGCATTTCAAATTCCTTTCAATGTTGGTGACGTGGAACGGGCGGCTTACTTGTGCGCTCCGGCGATCTTGTCCACGGTGTCGAATTCAAACTTGATCTCTTTCCATGTTTCCATGGCGATCTTCAGCTCAGGGCTGTGGGTAGCGGCTTCTTGCAGCACGGACTTACCTTCTTTCTCCACGTCGACGCCTTCATTGCGCGCCTTGACGCAGGCCTCAACCGCCACGCGGTTGGCGCAGGCGCCAGCCGCATTGCCCCATGGGTGGCCCAAAGTGCCGCCACCAAACTGCAGGCAGGAATCATCACCAAAGATGTTCACCAGTGCGGGCATGTGCCACACGTGGATACCGCCAGAGGCCACTGGGAACATGCCAGGCATGGAGCCAAAGTCCTGGTCAAAGAACAGGCCGCGCGAACGGTCTTCCTTGATGAAGCGTTCGCGCATCAGGTCGATCCAACCCAAAGTGGCTTCGCGGTCGCCTTCCAGCTTGCCCACTACCGTGCCGGAGTGCAAGTGATCACCACCCGACAGACGCAGACACTTGGTCAACACGCGGAAGTGAATGCCGTGGTGCGGGTTGCGATCCAGCACGGCGTGCATGGCGCGGTGAATGTGCAGCATCATGCCGTTGTCACGGCACCAGTTGGCCAAACTTGTATTCGCGGTGAAACCACCGGTCAAGAAGTCGTGCATGATGATCGGAGCGCCGAGTTCTTTGGCGAACTCAGCGCGCTTGAACATCTCTTCGACCGTTGGCGAGGTCACGTTCAGGTAGTGTCCCTTGCGCTCACCGGTTTCGCGTTCGGCTTTCTGGCAGGCTTCCACCACGAATTCGAAGCGGTCACGCCAACGCATGAAGGGCTGGCTGTTGACGTTTTCGTCGTCTTTGGTCAGATCCAGGCCCCCACGCAAGCACTCGTAAACGGCGCGACCGTAGTTCTTGGCCGACAGACCCAGTTTGGGCTTGATGGTGCAACCCAGCAATGGGCGACCGTATTTGTTAAAGCGATCGCGCTCCACTTGAATGCCGGTTGGGGGGCCGCCGCAGGTTTTGACATAGGCGATCGGGAAGCGAATGTCCTCCAGGCGCAGGGCGCGCAGGGCTTTGAAGCCAAACACGTTGCCCACCAACGAGGTCAGTACGTTGACAACGGAGCCCTCTTCGAACAGGTCGATCGGGTAAGCCACGAAAGCGTAGAAGCAAGTGTCATCGCCGGGCACGTCTTCTATTTTGTAGGCGCGGCCCTTGTAGTAGTCCAGGTCGGTCAGCAAGTCGGTCCACACCGTGGTCCAAGTGCCGGTGGACGATTCGGCAGCCACTGCGGCGGCGACCTCCTCGCGGGACACGCCCGCCTGGGGAGTGATCTTGAACACTGCCAGGATGTCGGTATCCAAAGGTGTGTAGTCGGGGGTCCAGTAAGTCTGACGGTATTCTTTTACGCCAGCGTTGTAGGTTTTGACTGCCATGCTTGCTCCTGATAGGTTGAATCAATGAAATCGTTGCTCTCATGTCTGAAGCACCCTGCCAAGCAACGCAAACTCGCCGAGTACCTGGGAGCAATCTTAAAAGTTGACTCGCATAAGAAATATTCATTTATATTAATATTTAAATCAGTTATTCCTTATGAATTTGTGGTGACATGGCCTTCCAACGTTGCATTTCGCCGTCCTCAATGGGTCTCAACATACCCCACACGGTATATTCGCAGACTGACAACAGAAATCCATCAACAAAACGAAAACACACACATTGACGCGTCGCGCTGCGGCAGCCTTAGGGTTGAGCGCCATGGGCTTGGTGCAGGGCCAGGCAGTGGCAAATGCTGAATCGGTCAACCTGGACCAGGCCCGCAAAGCGCTTGAAACCGGACAATCCACCGTACGGACATACGCGATCCGCAAGAACATTCCTCTGGAGTAGCACTTGATGCGCAACTTCTGCCGATGCGCCAACCGCCCGCGCGAGTAGGCGAAATTCCCAAAGATCCCAAACGCCCCGTACTGCTCATTTGCAATGCGCAAAATCGTTTCCGGTCCACACCCACGTTAGGTTTGTAGAAGGCGGCATGCCTGAGTGGGCGCGCAGTGGCTGGCCTCTGGTGCCACCTGCATCGCGCTGATTTCAAGTGCTATTTCCGCCATGTATCTGAACAGGGAACGATATGAATAGCTCTGCATGGATTCAAAACTACTGGCGTTTCATGGCCCTGGGTCTGTGGTTCGCCTACAAATGGTGGAGCCACGCCGAGTCGTGGCCATGCTGCCCGCGCTCAAACTGAAGGGGGAAACCTTTGTCGACGTGCTCTCTGCAGCCGAGTTTGCCCAGACGAGCTCCCCGCGAACCATCAACATCCCCCTTCAGGAGTTGGGGGCCCGCTTGCCGAGATAGCCAAATCCACGCCGGTTGTGCTGTGCAGCGCCAGCGGCACACGCAGTGGCATGGCAAAAATGGGGCTGAAAAGAGCGGCTACCCGCAAGCTCACAATGTGTGCAACCGTAGCAAACTGCTCAGCCATTGCGCATCAAAGCCGCTGCAAGTCAGTGCTTGACCGGCCCGCTGATCATCTGCAACAACCAGGGCATGGGCGATATCGAGCACAGCAAGATTCACGACATTTACTTCCCGGAGCGCGCCATCCAGTTGTTTGACGGCCCCTCCAAAGACATTACCGACTTGCGGCGAATTCTGGCCCGCACCGACTTCATTCTGGCAGCCTTTGGCCCGGATGCGGACAAGGTCGCCTTCCTGGTGGATGGCTTTGTAGGAGGCCCCGGCATGATCACTCCGCCCACTGCCACGCGGGGTTACACCGCTTTTTACTCGCCAAGATTTCGCGTCTGCAAGGAGCATCAGGCCTCCACATCGGCACCATGGGCTACGGCAAGATGGAAGGCGAAAATTCGGACAAAAACATCGCTTACATGATTGAGCGTGACGAGGCACAAGGCCAGGTTTACTCCCTCGAGAACCTGGGCTACATCGGCAGCCCGGCGGCTGGTGCCATCTCGCTACGCCAATCGTACGAATGCTGGAAGGCCGGAGCCGATCCGATTGAGTACGCGAAAGAGCACAAGGAGTTTGCCCGCGCGTTTGACTCGTTCCCCGGTGATGGCTGCGCCCTTACCAGCCGCAAGGCAATGAAGTGGCGCTGTCAGAGGCTGCCTTTGCGGCCCGTTTGCCGGTGATGGTGAAGGGCCCCACGGGCTGCGGCAAGTCACGCATTATCGAACACATGGCGCACCGGCTGGAAAGGCTGCTCATCACGGTGGCCTGTAACGAAGACATGACCGCCTCTGACCTGGTGGGGCGCCGCTGGATAGAAAAGGCGAGACAGTGAATGCGCACCCCGATTTTCAGCTGGCGATCTCCTACAACCCCGGTTACCAGAGCCTGCCCAAGGACCTCAAACCCCCCACTAAGCAGCGCTTTTCCGCATTTGAGTTTGATTACCCCAGTGCCGAGCTGGAAGCGCAAATCGTCAGCACCAAGACCGGGCCGGATACCGCGCGTGCAGAGCAGCTGGTGCGCATTGCCGTTGCGGCCCGCCAGTTCAAGGGCCACGGCCTGACCGAGGGCATCTCGACCCGGCTACTGGTGTATGCGGCGCTGCTGATCCGCCAGACGCTGGACCATACCATCGACGCGGTGTTCGTCTGAGGGCACATCAACATGCTGCCCTCGCCCGAGCAACTGGACGCCTGGCGCGGCTGTTTGTCAGCTTGACGCGGTGATGGTGGTCCGTGATCCGCTGTCGGGACTATTTTGCAGAAAATCGGGCTGTAGCCACCGAACGGACTGTGTAATGCATCTCCCAGTCAATTGTCTCGAAAATGCGCGAGTGTTGCGTTGATTCTCTATTTGCGGGAGAATTTTCTATTGACGAAGCGTTTTCGTTTCGCTGCTACGGTCATTTGCGCGGGTAGCGCCCCTCCAGAAGCGCAAGCAGCCAAACATGGGTCGAAGGTAAGTCCATCCAAAGGAGAGACCATGCCATTCACACTGCAGCACACACTGGTGTCCGAAGCTCTTGTTCCCGAGACGATCGCCAATGGATCGAGTGTTTCGTTTCGAGTCTCCGCGCAGGGGCATTTTCACGTGCTCTATCCAGGCCGGTTGCAACCAAACATCAACGCGACGGTGCGCCACAGCATGCGCATCGATACGCCCACCACGCAGCCACCGCCACTTCCCGGTGGAATCGATTCTCCTGGCCATCCAACATTTCCCCATCAACCAGGGCCTCCGCAGCCGCTCCACAACGGCGTCCAAGTCATGGTCGAGGCCATCCCGCTCGACGTTCGACTCTATGAACCGAACGGACAACTCTTCACGCGCGGCGAAGTCACGCTTGCCGACCTCAAAAAGTACCGCGATCTGCGTGGGTCGCCCCGCGGCGACTGGTCGTACTCCATTTCAGGGCAGAGTCGCATGTACACACCGGGCGGGGCGTTTAACGAATCGGTCACCGACCCGCGCGGTGTGATTGACCTCAGCGTCCTCGAAACCCTTCCCTCGGCCAGCGCAGCACCTCTTGTCCCGAAAACCAAACTCTTGCTCCCCGTGCAGAGATTCACGTTCGATCTCAACCGCGTGGGCCATTTCCTCGCGACCGTCGTCAGCTCAGGCATCTTTGGCCTCCCGTTCACCGGCCTCCCCAGAATGCGGCTCCTTGACCCGGACGGCGTTCAGGTCGCCGCATCAAGGTCGCGAACCATGCGCTGCCCGATTGCTTTGTCCCAACTGGGTAAATCTCGCGACGCCGCCGGGCGTCCGCGCCTCTGGACACTTGAGGTCTCTCGAGATCAAATGCCGAGCGTGTCGGGGGGCTCCAGCGTGACCGCGACGGTGCTCGGCGAGGGTCGCATCGGTACGGCGGTGCTGCAGGCTCGCATCCAGAAGGTGCTCGGTCCGCACCTCTTCCCGTTCATCAAGCTGCTGGGCGAGAATCGCGCCGATGGCGCGGCGGCCGTTTTAACGATCACCGACGTGGTAGCCGCTGAGACCATCGATATGCACGGCTTGCTTGACTCGCGCCTTCGCGCCGAAGGCCAGCCGGTCGACATTCAGGCCAACGTGCCCATGGTGCTATACCACGTCGATCCGCTTGACTACGGCTTGTCTCTCGACGTGAGCAAAGCCAAGTTGACGTCGATCGACGCCTCTCTTGCACCAGGCCAGGGGCTTGGAGCCACGACGCCTGCTTTCAGGCTTGTCCTGACGATGGCTGGCGGCGTGAACCTGAAGTGGAGGGGACTCACTGTCGCGGATGCACGGTTGAGCAACGGCTCGCTGGCGATTGAGGTCGGGGTGCGCATTGACCCCGACGGCACCCCGCGGATCGTGCAGTGGGTGCCCGACGCGGCCTTTGATATTGATTTCAGCGCGGTCACCATCACGGCGATGCTCCTCGTGCTGAGTCCCCTTTTAGGCGGAATCACCGCCGGGGTGATCCGCCACTATGTCGAAGAATTCGTGAACACCCGTTTCACGAAGGCTATCGCAAAGCTCTTCGATGATCCCTCCATGGGACCACGCATCATGATGACGTTGTTGGGAACCCACCTGACGTACTTGCCTCCGCGATTTGAAGGCAGTGACATTCTGTTTGAACACATCGCTCCGCTAGAACCCGACCTTCAGCCGCGTGCCGACTACAGCGGCGCCATCGGACGAACGGTTGCGCACCAGGCCACAGGTCACCCGACGTTCGTACCAAGAATGATGGGCGATACCTGGGCTGCCACCAACCTCAAGAAGATCGATCACATCGTGGTCGTGATGATGGAAAACAGATCGTACGATCACGTATTGGGGTACCGTGCGCAGGCGCCGACGAACGATGGGAAAGATGGTCTTACCAACGCGCTCATGGCAGCGGTCGCTGCTTCGCTCACCACTCCAATTTTCCAACCCACGGTCGCCTCGGCAGAAGCTGATCCAGTGGGCATCGTCCACCCGCTTCGTCAATCGGGATTTGCGCTGAACGCCGTGAATCTGCGCACGCGGCTACCGAAAAGTGTCGGCCACGAACTCGACGACGTCAAGCAACAGCTCACCGGTCAAATCAATGGCCCCGGCGGGCGACGCATCAACGATCCGAATGGCTTCGTGAATTGCTTTCGCGACAAAAATCTGGGTGGGAACGTCAATGGTGTCGACGGCGTCGTTCCGTTCGACGTGCTCGGTTACTACGAGAGCAACTCGACCGTGGTCGATCCGAACACGAAAAAACCGGTCAACGATCTTCCGATCTACTCATTTTTGGCGGAGCGTTTTGCCTATTCCGACAGGTACTTCAGCTCACACCCTGGGCCAACGCTTCCAAACCGCATGTTTTCGCTCACGGGCGACGTGCAATACGATCGCCTGGGGACGCCCATCCTGGACAACAACCACGGTGACAACTTTCTGCTGTCGCGCGCGCCGACCATCTACGACATCCTCTCGCGCAACGGGGTAAGCTGGCGTGTTTACGAATCCAACCCATCGGTCACGATGCTCCGCATGTTCGCGCGGTACGCTAACGACAACGTGAACATTCGGCCCTTTGACGAACTGGCTCGCGATGCAGCCGCAGGAACCCTTCCGGCCCTCACGGTCGTAGAGCCCGCGATGCATCATCATCCCGCGGATGACGATCACCCTGACGCCGACATGTACCGCGGACAGATATTTATCCGAAAGGTCTACCAGGCGCTGCGCTCGAACCAGGTGGCGTGGCAGAAGACGCTTTTGCTCATTACCTACGATGAACACGGCGGATTCTATGACCATGTCGTCCCTCCAATCGCCGACGTTCTGAGTCCGCCTCGCCCTGATCTTGCTACACGGGGCGTCGCAGTGGCCGTGGCGGGAGCGCTCCAACCCGCTGTCGCTGCCGGAGGGGCAAGTGGAGCGGTTGGCGTGCTTCTGGATGCGCACGAGGGACTTCCTGCGGCGACGCCGACCGATCGGACCATTGAGATCCCCTACGGCGTGCGGGTACCGACGTTCGTGATTTCACCCTGGGTGACTCCGGGCCCTGCTCCCGCGATAACCCTCGATCATTGCTCGATTCTTAAAACGATTCTCGCGCGCTTCTGCGGCGACAAAAAGCCGTTTCTAAGCGATCGAGTCCGCGCTTCACAATCCTTCGAAGCCTTTCTCACGGCACCGACTCCCAGGATGGATGTTGGGATGCCACCGCCTTTGCGTGCGCTTCCCATCGGCGCACGACGCAAGGTATCGGGGTCGAGCGCGATCATCACGGCACCGGTGTTCCGCAAGCGACTTCGCGAAGAGCAGGTCGACTTCCACGAAGTCTCGGGGCGGCTCGCCCGCATGCTCGGTCGCTAGCTGCGCCAATGGAAGTCAAAGCAGCCATTGCAGGCCATGCAGCCAGGTGAATCGGCCAGGCCACGGCGGGGCGGCGGATGGCGCAGCTTTACGCCCCCAGCTTGAACACCGCCACGGTGCCGACCAGTTCTTCTGCTTGCGACTTGAGACTGCTAGCGGCGGCCGCCATTTGTTCCACCAGGGCAGCGTTTTGCTGCGTCACATGGTCCATCTGCGTCACGGCCTCGCCCACTTGCGCCACGCCCTGGCTTTACTCGACGCTGGCAGCACTGATCTCGCCCATGATGTCGGTCACGCGCTTGATAGCACCCACCACCTCGCTCATGGTGGCGCCGGCCTGATCCACGAGCAACGAGCCCTGCTCGACCCGCTCCACGCTGGTATTGATCAGGCTCTTGATCTCTTTGGCCGCGTCAGCCGAACGGCTGGCCAGGCTGCGCACTTCGGTGGCAACAGCAAAGCCGCGAGCTCGCTCGCCGGCACGGGCCGCTTCCACCGCCGCATTGAGCGCCAGGATGTTGGTCTGAAAGGCTAGTGGGCCGCATCGAGCAACTGCCGGAGCGCCTGACGCGGCTGCTTGTCCGTTTGACGCGGTGGTGGTGGTCCGTGATCCGCTGCCGGGGGGGGAGATTTTGAATTAAATCAGGCTGTAGCCCCCGAATGCATTGCACGGGCAGCTATCAAAAACAGAGCAGAATAAGCATCTACGCCAGCTTGTTTTTCCCGATTCGAGAACTCAGCGCCATGACGCTGGTATCTGTATTCCTATGTCATTTCCTGGCAACTGCTTCTGAGCACCTGGAACTGTGAACATCATGAAATGGCAGGGAACCGAAGTAGCCGAAACCGGGTTCAATTATTCAGTCGTACCAATCCGGTCCGCTACCCGGCGCTCAGCAACGGGCTGCTGCCCCGCATTGCCGAGAGAAACGCCGAGGAACAGAGACTTCATGCAATATGGCATCGCTTTGGATGAATTACCCTGAAATACGTTACTCAACGAAGATGACAAGTGCCGCTCAGGGTTACGTTGATATCGACGTTGGCAGGGCAGCAATGTTCATGCTCTTCCGTTCCCTTGCATTGCATTGCATTGCGGTGTTGTAGATATGGCGGAAAAAGTTGAATGGGAAAATTCATAGCTGCGGCACACGGTGCGATGACCGGCGCACCGATCAAGGGGGTTAATACCTGGCGTTTCGCCCCGGCGCAAAGAATTCGCACTAGACCGCTGAAGGTGCATGAAATCCGAGGCCATGAAGTGCCAACTCGCATGGCCCAGACCGCATTCGTCAAGGGCGAGATCAATCTGCGTGGTGTAATTTTTTTCCCATCGCTGACAGGCGCATCAGGTTCGCCCTGAGGCAGGAGAACTGCAACACGTTCACTTTCACTTTCACTTTCACTTCCACGGTAATGGTGGTCAACATCCGCACCAGCTGTTAGGCATTCTGCTGGACATCAAAAAAAAATAACCAGTGAAAATACGGGACCGGATCCTAAGACAATACTCAAATTCGGAGCAGTCAATGAACAACATGAAAATTCTTCCCCGCCTCATGCTGGGTTTCGGTAGCGTCATCGCGTACTTTCTTTTGCTGGCGGGCGGCACCGCATGGCGCTTAGAAATGGTCTCCGAGGCAACGGTGCGAATGGAACTCTCGGCGGAACTGGTTCAGTTGGCAGGTCACTGGCAGGGAGACGTGCGGCAGAACTCCGCGCGATCTCTGGCAGTCGGCTATTCCGAGGGCGGCGCCATGCTCGACTTCTTCAAGGAAGCGATGGCGTCTACATCACGCGGAACAACCCAGACGCAAAATGCTTTTCTTGCCAAGGTGCATGACAGCGAGTCCAAAAAACGGGCTGAAAACGTGGGCGAAGTACGCAAGATTTGGCTTGCAACCCGCGACCAAGTGAATGCCTTGAAGGCCGCCGGGGACGACTCGGGTGCGCATGCTCTGGTGCGAAGCAAATTCGTGCCAATAACCGAGGATTACATTCAATCCACCCAGGTGCTCGTTGACGGGGAGGCGGCCAATGTCCTAGCCGCCCAGCAGGAAGTCAGGGAAATGTTGAAGCAACTGTATCTTGTGGGTGCAGTGTTGCTGGCGTTTTCTGTCAGTGTTGCTGTTATTTCCGCATTGCGTGTGGCTCGCAGCATTTCTCGCGGCCTCGATTCGGCGCGAGCGACGGCGCAACGCATTGGTGCGGGCGACCTGAGTGATCGGGTTGGTGTTGACCGGAAAGATGAGATTGGCCAGCTCATGCAAACCTTGTCCACGATGCAGGAAAGTCTGGCGGCGGTCGTCTCCAATGTGCGTCAAGGCGCGGAAGGCGTTGCCACTGCCAGCGCCGAGATCGCTCAAGGCAACCACGACCTCTCAAGCCGCACCGAGCAGCAGGCCAGCGCACTGGAGCAAACCGCGGCCTCCATGGAGGAACTCAGTTCCACCGTCAAACAAAACGCGGACAACGCGCGCCAGGCCAACCAGCTGGCTTTGAGTGCCTCCAGCGTGGCCATCAAGGGCGGTGAAGTGGTGGCCCAAGTGGTCGACACCATGAAAGGCATCAACGAATCGTCCAAGAAAATCAGCGACATCATCAGCGTCATCGACGGCATCGCCTTCCAGACGAATATTCTGGC
>Ga0105047_10005708_pt1 | contig 21252 bp, 22 predicted proteins | sample MAT04_FD_78384 | JGI IMG/M metagenome (GOLD analysis project Ga0105047, IMG submission 78384) | Freshwater microbial communities from Lake Fryxell liftoff mats and glacier meltwater in Antarctica - MAT-04 (megahit assembly) | ecosystem: Environmental > Aquatic > Freshwater > Ice > Liftoff... | reverse complement strand
TTACTCACCCGTTCGCCACTCGTCGCCAGGTTGCCCCGCGTTACCGTTCGACTTGCATGTGTAAGGCATGCCGCCAGCGTTCAATCTGAGCCAGGATCAAACTCTTCAGTTCGATCTTGATATTTGCTCTTTGGAATTGAAGTGAACTCCATTGCTGAATTTCATTTCATTTATCCGCGAGCGTTTAAGGTCATGAGACCTGACTCGTGCATTTCTGCATTTTGTCTGGCACTCGCCTTCAAACGCCCACGCTTATCGGCTGTAGTTTGTTAAAGAGCTTCGCCTTTTGGCGCCGCTGATCTGGATTTGAATCCTCTCAGCGAAGACCGCGATTCTGACATGTTTTTTCAACTACTGTCAAGCACTCGGCTTTTGTTCTTTTCTGACCGGGGCTCGGTGTGTCGGCTGGCTTTTCAGCCGCTCCTCCCTACCGTCCGCGATCAGCGAAGCCCTCGACTGTATCACGTCTTTTTTGTTCTGCGCAAGCGTCACCGATTCTTTGTTTGTAAGGTGGTCTCAACCAGGGCCGCCTTGAGTGCATCGCCAGGGTGTGCCGCTCGGAGTGCCGCACCGAGCAAGGGGGTCAGCAGCCGCGTGTCTGCCCGGAGAACGCGCTGCTTGATCGAAGCCACGCGGGCGGGATGCATTGAAAAACTTCGCAATCCCATGGCCAACAGGAGGTCGGTGAAAGCGATGTCGCCGGCCATTTCCCCACAAACACTGACATGTTTGCCACTGGCCTGGGCGCTGGTGATTGTCTGCCGCAACAGTTGCAAGACCGCTGGGTGCCAGGGGTCATACAGATGCGCGACGGCCTCATCGGCCCGGTCGATAGCCAAGGTGTACTGGATCAAATCGTTCGTGCCCACGGACACGAAGTCGAAGTGTGGAAGAAAGCTGTCGATGGCGATGGCAGCGGCAGGGACTTCGACCATCGCACCCAGCTCGACCGTGCCGTGCACGCGACCCGCGTCAACCAGTTGCTGGCGAGCCCGATTCAAGGCATCGATGACGGCGTGGACCTCTGACAAATGCGCCAGCATGGGGATGAGGATGCGCACACGGCCAAAAGCTGCTGCCCGCAGGATGGCTCGCAATTGCTGTCGGAACATGCCAGGTTCCGAGAGGCTCCAGCGAATGGCCCGCAGTCCCAACGCTGGGTTCAGGCCGCTGTCGTGCCGCTGATCGCCAGCGCCCGGCCGCTCCAGGGGTTTGTCAGCCCCAATGTCCACGGTGCGAATGGTCACGGGAAGACCTTGCATGGCAACGACCGCGGCGCGGTAGGCCTCGAACTGCTCTTCTTCGTCGGGAAGATCGTTGCTGCGGTTCATGAACAGGAACTCGCTGCGAAACAGGCCGACGCCGACGGCGCCTGCGGCCAGTGCAGCCTGGGCGTCACCTGGCAGCTCGATATTGGCCAGCAACTCTACGGATTGCCCATCTAAAGTGACCGCCGGTGTGTAGCGCAATCGGTTCAACCGTGCCCGCTCTAGATCGCTTTGCCGCTGCCGAAAGCGGTACTCCTCAAGGACGATCGGCGACGGGTCAACGATGACCACGCCAGCGTCGCCGTCGATGATCAGCCAGTCATCCTGGCGGATAAGCCGACTGGCTTCGCGAGCACCCACTACCGCCGGAATGTCCAGGCTGCGGGCCACGATGGCGGTATGCGACGTGCGCCCGCCAACGTCGGTGACAAAGCCCGCGAACACGCTGCCCTTGAACTGCATCATGTCCGCGGGCGCAACGTCGTTGGCCACCAGCACCAAGCGGTCTGCATCAATTGCGCCCTGCGCGGCCCGCTCAATCAGCGTGATGTCTTCGGGCGCGTCGGCCGCGTCCCGCCGCAAGCGCCTCAACATCCGCTCGACCAACTGTTCGACATCGGCCTTGCGTTCACGCAGGTAAGCGTCTTCCATGTCGTCGAATTGCCGGGCAAGCACCTCAAGCTGCGCCGACAGCGCCCACTCAGCGTTGTAGTGCCGCTCCTGAATCCACGCATTGGTGGCGTCGACCAAGGCCTCGTCGTGCAAAACCATGACGTGCACGTCGAGCAACGCGTCCAATTCGTGCGGGGCATCGGCAGGCAGGTCGTGCTTGAGCGCCGTCAGCTCAGTGACCACCGCATCACGCGCTCGCCTGAACCGGGCCATTTCGTGCTCGACACGGTCAGCTGCCACAAAGTAGTGCGCCACGTCGACCCGGCTGGAGGCGACCATCACTGCGCGGCCAATGGCCACGCCGCGCGAGACTGCCATGCCGAAGACTTGCACGCTCATGCGCTGAATGTAGCGCAGCGTCTTGCACTTTCCTGCTGCCAGTGTCGCTGCGCTCAGGTGACTTTCGAAGCCCCCCCAGCCCGCCCTACTCGGCCTCGCCAAACTTGTTGTCGATGAGCGCGCACAACGCGGCCATCGCTGCCACCTCGTCGGCGCCATCAACTTCGATTTCGATCTGGCTATCAAGCCCGGCGGCGAGCATCATCACGCCCATGATGCTTTTTGCATTGACGCGACGGCTGTTGCGGCTCAGGTGGATGTCGCTCGTGAAACTGCCAGCCAGCTTGGTCAGTTTGGCCGAGGCCCGGGCGTGCAGGCCCAACTTATTGCTGATGCGCTTGGGTGTTTTGATCATGACTGGCGGCAATGGGAGCCTGATTTTGCCGCCGCGGCGCGGACACTTGCATCACCCCCTGGGTGGCGCCGGCGACCGCTCGCGTCACCAACTCCTCTAAGGGCAAGTCGGCATAACACAGGGTGCGCCACAACATCGGGACATTGACGCCGGCCACCACCCGTGAACGCTGGCCGTCGCTGGCAGCCATCGCGGCATTGCATGGCGTGGCACCAAAGACGTCAGTCAAAACCAACACGTCGGTTGCGTTGAGGTCGGACAGGGCTTGGCGGACCTGCGCCTCAACGCTGTCCAGGCTCGCACCGGGCATCACGTCGACCACACCGAGGTGCCGACTGCAGTCTGGGTAAACATGTTGCGCCACGGCCTTCAACGAACTGGCCAGTGGCATGTGAGCGACGATCAGGATGGCGGGCATGGCCGCGCAGTGGAGCCGATTTTTCGAGACCTTGCAACTGAGTGTGGCCCCGCGCACACACGCAATATGCAGGCTGTGGCCGTCTTCGTCAGCGACCGGTATGGCTATGGAGCAGCACGGAGCGAGCCAAAAAACATCTCAACCGCCTCGGCCGGCAGGCTCGGGCCGAGCACCGTGGCTTGAACGACGGTTGTGCCCAGCACGAACACCGCGACCTCGGCCTGCACGGCCGTGCCGTTGGGCAAACGGCCCGACAGGCCTTGGCGTTGGCTGCCTGCGTGGGGTGTCGCGCCCGTGACGGCCAAGCTGTGCGCTGCCGAACTCGAACTGGTGGTGCTGGTTGCGCCGAGTTTTGTGCCAATGCTGACCAGCAGTTCATTCAGGGCTGCGGCCAGGAGTGTGGGGTCGCCCATGTCGGCATGCGCCAGCGCCCAGGTTTGGTCGCCAGCTCTGCAGGCGTTCATCGTCAACGACACCAGCTGCCCAGCGAGTCGAACCTTGCGAACCTGCGGGACGGGCTTGCACGGCAACAACAACACCACACCGCTGCCAATCGGGCGCAGTTCTCGCCAGTCCAGGGTCGGTGAGCAGCCGCCCACGAGCAGCAATGCGACGGCCAGGCCAAAGCAACGAGCCACCCCCGCGACTCGTGGCCGCCTGAGTAGCTGCCTGCCCGACTGCAGCGTTGGCTGGCTCGTGGTTGTTGACCAGGCTTGCGGGAACGGGTTGCACATGCACCTCATTGTTCCCGAGGCCGGCTCCCGGACAACGGCGACGGCGACGGCGCCGTTGTTCCCGCCACCGCCCGCAGGGGATGACGCGAGTGGCCGGCGACCCGTCGAATTGACATGCGCTGCCAGACAATCCGGCGATGAAAAACCAATCTGTCGACGGTGCACAGCAGCTGTCAGGCGACGCAACCCAGCCAAGCTGCGCGCCGCAAGTGGCGCCAACCGGCGCCTTGACAGGTGTGCGCGTGCTGGACCTGTCGCGCGTGCTGGCCGGTCCTTGGTGCACGCAGACGCTGGCTGACTTGGGGGCTGACGTCATCAAGGTCGAGCGCCCGACCAGCCCCACCCACCCCGGTGGTGACGACACGCGCGGCTGGGGGCCGCCGTTCCTGCCCGACCGCGAAGGCCGCGACACCAGCGATGCCGCGTACTTCCTGGGTGCCAACCGCAACAAGCGCTCGGTCACCATCGACATCGCTCAGCCGCAAGGCCAGGCCCTGGTGCTGGCAATGATCGAACAAAGCGACGTCCTGGTCGAGAACTTCAAGGTCGGCGACCTGGCACGCTATGGCCTGGACGCACAGACGCTGTGTCAGCGCTTTCCGCGCTTGGTGTACTGCTCCATCACCGGTTACGGCCAGACCGGGCCGTACAGCGAACGAGCCGGTTATGACTACGCCATGCAAGGCCTGGGCGGGTTGATGAGCGTGACCGGCGAGCGCGACGACCTGCCCGGCGGCGGCCCCCAGAAGGTGGGGGTGGCAGTGGCCGACCTGTTCACGGGCATGTATGCGAGCGTCGCCATCCTGGCCGCTTTGCGCCACCGCGACCTCAGCGGCAACGGTCAAGCCATCGACATGGCTTTGCTCGACACCCAGGTTGCCATGCTGGCCAACCTGGGCGCGAACTACTTGGTTACAAAAAAAGCGCCCGGCCGCGTGGGCAACGCGCATCAGAACATCGTGCCCTACCAGGTGTTCGAGGTGGCTGATGGGCATCTCATCCTGGCCGTGGGCAACGACAGCCAGTTCGAACGGCTTTGTGCTGTCGCCGGCTGTGCGGAACTGGCACAGGACACTCGCTTCGCCCGCAACGCCGCGCGGGTGCGCCATCGCGACACGCTTGTGCCGATGCTGGCGCAACACCTGCGCAAGCGCCGACGCGACGAGTGGATGGCGCTGCTGGACGGCGCCAAAGTGCCGTGCGGCCCTATCAACAACCTGGACGATGTGTTCAGCGATCCGCAGGTCCTGGCCCGCGGCATGCGCCAAGCGGTACCGCATCCACACAACGACCAACTGGAACTGGTCGCCAGCCCGATGAAGCTGTCAGTCACACCGCCCACCGTGCGCCAGGCGCCGCCGTTGTTGGGCCAGCACACCGACGAAGTGCTGCAGGCGCTGGGTTTCGACGCGGCAGCGCGCGCTGAGCTCAGGGCTGCAGGTGTGATTGGCGTTGGCGCCAGCGACGAGTTGTGAGATTTGACACAAACCCCGTGGACGAGGGGTGGCGCCAAAGGCCAGCGCGAGACACTCTCGCGCGCTCAGGCTAACGCAGCACCGATGCTGAAGCTGGCAAAGCGCCATGGAACTTGCGCTTGTGTCAACCCGCCGACGCCGTGCTTGCAGACCCATTGCCCGACCTTGGCATGGGCCATGCCGGCCGCGAACTGGCCATAGTCCCTAAAGCAAGCAATCCGGCAGGCAATCCGGCAGGCAATCAGGCAAGCAAGCAGGCAGGCAAGCACCCATGCAAATTACAGAATCCACCCGCAAGAACGACCCTCACGACCTCAAGCCCGTGCCGGTGATCGACCCGCACCGACTGATTGCTCAGCTGGGCGGGGAAGTCGCTGGCAAGCTCACGTCGGCGCAGGAACGCGTGACGCGCCTGGCCTCGACCGGTCGCATTGAACGGGCCGACCTGGAAGCACTGCGCGACGAGGTCGACAGCGCGCGGCGCGTGGCCATGATGGGCCAGCAAGCCAGCCGCTTTGCCAGCGGTCGTGTGGGCGTTGCGCTTGAGCGCCTGGACCTCACCGGGTTGCTGCTCGACGCCACCCGGCAGCGCGCCCGGGAACTGGAATATCGAGGCTTGGAACTGCGCCAGGCCTTCGCGCCAGTCGAAGCGATGCTGGACCCGGCCTTGGGGTTCTCGCTGGTGCAAAGCGTTCTGGATTGGGCCATGGAGCACGCGCTGAACCGGATCGAGCTCAAGCTCGACATCAAGGCCAACCCAGCGCATGCGCGCTTGGCCTGTTCGTTCAGCCACCGTGACATCGACGCACCCAGCGCCGACGCCAGGCTCTGGCAGGACGACCCCGGCTCGGTGCTGGACAGCATGGCCTGGTGCCTGCTTCAGCAGACGGCCGTGACCTTGGGTTTGCTGACCCACCGCCACGACACACGCCAGCGCTGCACCTTGACGATCGAGTTCCCCGAAACCATCGCGCCGCGCATCGACGGTCTGTTCACGACCGAGCTGGTCGGCAGCGAGCAGCAGGCCTACAACTCGCAGCCTTTGGCAGGCCGCCACGTGCTGGTCGTGGCGAGCCGGCGCGAGATACGCAATCTGGTGCGTGAGGCGCTGCGCCCCATGGGCGTGATGATGGACTTTGTGAATTCCGTCGAAGAAGCCGCCACCTTCATCCGTGACGGTTTGCCACACGCCGTGGTCTACGAATCCGGGCTGGCGGGTGAACGTTTTGAGTGGCTGCGCAAAGAGCTGTGGTCAGAACTGCCGAGCATGGCTTTTGTGCAGCTTGCTGAAAACGGCAAACCCTTCGAAGTCCTGTCGGCTGGGGGGCGGCAGTTCGCCAGCGTCGGCATTGAGTCAATCGTCGAGTCCTTGCCGGCCGCGCTGTTGTACGAACTCGCCAGCCACGAAGAGTGATGCCCGGGCCCGGTTTCAGCGGCTGAATACCCGCTTCAACAGGTCGCTGCCAGTCTGCACGGGGTTGGCGCGAATCTTCTTTTCTTCTTCGCCAATCATCAGGAACAGCCCGTCCAAGGCACGGCGTGTCACGTACTTCTGGATGTTGGCGTCTTGCTGTTTCACCAAGCCCAGACCGACTCCCTTGCCGGCCACCGCGTTGTAGCGCTGGGCCAGCTCAAGTTTGTCGGTGGCGCGAGTGACATCGGGCAAGAACAGGCCATTCAAGGGCGTGCGGGTTTTGCTGGCGAAGAACTCGGTGACCGAGGTGCTGCTGCCACGAACAAGCTTCACGGCGTCTTCCACGCTCATGTCCCTGACGGCGTTGACCAGCAAGGGTTGAGCCTTCGGCACCGCGATCTCGGCGGCTCGGTTCATGCCCGTGACCAGGTCATCCACCTTTTTGCCCTGGCCCAGGGTGCGCAGCAATTTGGCGGCGTCTTGCAAATGGCCCGGCAGGCCGATGCGCACCAGGGCGTTGCCCGAAAACCCGTCGCTGCGGCCCAGCAGCGCGACCGCCGCGTTGGCCCCCCGCTCCAGTGCCGCTCGCACGCCGGCGGCAGCGTCGCCATGCGTCAACACACCTGCGGCCTGGGCGCGTTGCAGGGTGGCGACTGTCAAAACAGCCACCGTAAACTCGCGTCGATGCATCACCCGTCTCCTTCAATCGGTCGGCCCAATCTTGTACGCCGCCGGGCGTTGTTGGCAACAGCCTCAGTGATGGGCGGCGGGCTTGTCAGTGCCGGCTGCGATTGCCACCGTGCTGTGCCGGACCTGCCCTTCACGCTGTTGAATGGTGAACCTCATCGCACCGCAGCGCTCACCATCGCCCTTGGCTTTGCTGGCGTGCGGCAAACGCCCAGCCGGTTTTTGCTCGACAAACGTGGCGCCGTGGTCAAGCGCTGGCAGGGTCCGGCGGGCACCCCCCAGCTGCACGCCTCGATCGAACGACTGCTCGTGGAACCGGCATGATCGGCCGCCTCAGCGGCGTGCTTGCGGCCAAGAACCCGCCGCTGGTGCTGGTGGACGTGGGTGGCGTGGGCTATGAGGTCGACGTGCCCATGAGCACCTTCTACAACCTGGGCGCGGTCGGCACGCCAGTGGTGTTGTTGACGCACTTCGTGGTGCGCGAAGACGCGCAGGTGTTGTTCGGCTTTCTGACGCCGGAGGAGCGCTCCACCTTCAAGGAGCTGGTGAAGATCAGCGGCGTGGGTCCACGCACGGCGCTGTCGATCCTCTCAGGCCTGAGCGTGGCCGAGCTGGCCCAGGCTGTGAGCCGCCAGGACGCAGCACGCCTGGTGAAAGTACCGGGCATCGGCAAGAAGACGGCGGAACGTTTGCTGTTGGAACTCAAAGGCAAGCTCGGGCCCGACCTGGGCACGGCTGCGGGCGCGGCTGTGCCTTTGACCGATAACCAGACCGACATCGCCCAGGCACTGCAAGCCCTGGGCTACAGCGAGCGCGAGGCCCAGGCCGCGCTGAAACCCTTGCCAGCCGATATTGGGGTGAGCGAGGGCATCAAGCTTGCGCTGAAAGCGCTGAACCGGTAGTTGAGCCCATCGCCTGGCCAAGCCACTGCGGCAGACGACCGCCCTGTCCAGCCAGCCGCACCCGGCAGTCTGCGCTTGACTTTGCGAACGGCGGTTCAAGGGCCGAGCAAGCCCGCCCGCGCAAAGCCGAAAAGCGGCAGCAACCAGCGTGTGGGCGGCTGGTCGACGGCGGTGTTGTAGGCCGCGGCGGCGGCATCGAACAGCCGTCGCGCAAAACTCAGTTGGGTGTGGGCGTCGCGCCAGGTGACCAGCAGTTCGGTCACCTCAGCGCTGGCCTGCAGCTCGGCGTGTTGCTCCATCAGCGCCAGCAAGCGGCTGGCGCTGATAGCCAGCGCGGCTTCGGCCTGCACCCAGGCCGCTGTGGCCGAAACAGCCGCCACGGGCCGGGCCGCCAACACCGCCGCCGCCGCCGCGGCTGCGCTGTTGGCGCTGGCGAAGGTGTCCAGTGCCGAAGCCTCGGCCTGCAGCGGCTGGCGCAGTGTTTGCACCAGCGGCAAGGCCGTCTGTGCGCGCAAGGCCAAGGCCGCAGCCACCTGCAGCCAGGCGCTGCCGATGCCGTTGCGCAGCGCCACCAGGCGGTTGTAGGCGCCCAACAGCCAAAACACCAGCAGGGCCGCCGCCCCCAGGGCGGCCCACACGCCCATGTCAGAGGCCCCCATGGTCCCGTCCTCCGTTCAAGCGCCGCGCACTTCGCCATGGCCCAACACCACCCATTTCAGTGAGGTCAAACCCTCCAGCCCCACCGGCCCGCGGGCGTGGAACTTGTCGGTGCTGATGCCGATTTCGGCGCCCAGCCCGTACTCAAAGCCATCGGCAAAGCGCGTGCTGGCATTGACCATCACGCTGGCTGAGTCCACCTCGCGCACAAAGCGCATGGCGTTGGCGTGGTGGCTGGTGAGGATGGCGTCGGTGTGGTGTGAGCCATGGCGGTCGATGTGCACGAGAGCCTCGTCGAGTGAAGCCACCACCTTGATGCTGATGATGGCTGCCAGGTACTCCTCGGCCCAGTCGGCCTCGCTTGCGTCCACCAGGGTCGCGCCGGCGACACTCTGCAGGTATTTGCGGCTCTGTGGGCAGACCCGCATCTCCACACCCTTGGCCGCAAACACCGCGCCGATGCGCGGCAGAAAGGCTGCGGCCTGCGCGCTGTGGACCAACAAGGACTCGGCCGCATTGCAGGGGCTGTACTTCTGCGTTTTGGCGTTATCCGTGACGCGCAGCGCCTGTTCCAGGTCCACCCATTCGTCGACGTAGATGTGGCAATTGCCGTCCAGATGCTTGATCACTGGCACGCGCGCCTGGGCGCTCACGCGCTCGATCAACCCCTTGCCGCCACGCGGAATGACCAGGTCCACGTACTGCGGCATGGTGATGAGCTCGCCAACGGCGGCTCGGTCGGTGGTCTGGACAAGCTGCACGGCCGCCGCGGGCAGGCCGGCGTCCAGCAGCGCGGCTTGCACCAGGCGCCACAACGCCAGATTGCTGTGCAAGGCCTCGGAGCCGCCGCGCAGGACGCAGGCATTGCCACTCTTGATGGCCAGGCTGGCCGCTTCGATGGTGACGCTGGGCCGGCTCTCGTAGATCATGCCGAACACGCCAATCGGCACGCGCATCTGCCCCACGTTGATGCCACTGGGCCGGCGCTTGACGCCGCTGATTTCGCCCACCGGGTCGGGCATGGCCGCGATCTGCTCGCAACCTTCGGCCACGGTCTGGATGACTTCGGGCGGCAGGCGCAGGCGGTCCACCAACGGTGCGGCCAGCCCCGTCGCGCGTGCGGCGTTCAGATCTTGTTCGTTGGCCGCTTGCAAGGCCGCTCCACTGCCCCGCAAGCGCCGGGCCAGGGCCAGCAGCGCGGCGTTCTTGGCGGCAGTGGAGGCAGCAGCCATCGTCGTGGCCGCTGCGCGTGCGGCTTGGCCGACACCCGCCATGTAAGCGGGGACATCGCTGAGCGGGTCGGCTGGAAGGTCTCGCAGGGTGTTCATCCCTGCAATGATGGCCTGGATTCAACACCCAACGCCGCGCTGGGGCGGGCTGCCCGCAAGGCATCGTGGTACCTGGCTTCGACCAAGGCGATGATGCGGTCCCAGTCCAGAGACAGCACGACGGCGCGGGCTTGCTGACCCATCGTGCGGGAACTCGAACGGTCGGCAACAGAGCGCTGCGCTGCATACACCAGCTGTTCAATGTCATCGTAGCCGGCCAACAACCCACTGTCGCCATGGCGAATGAGTTGCGCCGCAGCAGCATAGTCATAAGCCACCACGGCCAGCCCACTGGCCATGGCCTCGGGCACGACGTTGCCAAAAGTCTCGGTCACGCTGGGGAACAAGAACACGTCGGCGCTGGCGTAATGCGCGGCCAGGTCTTCACCATGGCGCAGGCCGGCAAAGTAGGCTTCGGGCAGCCGCGCCTGCAGGGCGCTGCGCGCCGGGCCGTCGCCCACCAGCACGAGCTTCACGCGCGCCGTGGCAGCCCGCATCCCGGCCCAGGCTGTAGCCAGTGCGCTCAGGTTTTTCTCTGGCGCCAGACGACCCACGCACAGCACCACCAGGGTGTGTTCGTCCGCACCCCAGGCGCGGCGCAGGCCTTCGCTGCGTCGCGCTGGGTTGAAGAGTTTGGTGTCGACCCCTCGCGCCACCACGTGCAAGTTCCTGAAGCCGCTCTCCGTCAGCTGTTGTTGCAGCGCCAGCGTGGGCACCATGGTGCAGGCCGTGCGGTTATGGAAGCGCCGCAGGTAGGCCATGATGGGGTTGTGCAGCCAGGCCACACCGTAGTGGCGGCTGTAGGCATGGAAGTTGGTGCGGAAGTCGCTCACCACGGGCAGCTTCAGCGTTGTCGCCGCGGCCAGCGCTGACCAGCCCAGCGGGCCTTCGGTCACCAGATGCACCACGTCGGGCCGACGCTGTGTCCACAACGACAACAGCGCACGTTTGCACGGCATGCCCATCTTCAGCTGTGGATAACGCGGAATCGGCAGGCCGCGCAACAGCACTTCACTGAAAGGCGGGTCGCCACCGTCCAGGGCACCCAGCGCCTGATCCTGCGTGCCCTGCCGGGGCCGCAGCAGTTGTACTTCGTGTTGACATTGGCGCAGGCCATCGACGACGCGTGCGATGGTCGCGGCCACACCGTTGACTTCAGGCGGGAAGGTTTCGGTCACCACCGCCACGCGCAGCGAGCGGCGCTGCAGCGCAAGGTCGTCGACACGCACGCTGTCCGAGGGCAAGGGCTGCATCGCCGCATGGTCGTCGCGCAGCGCAACAGCGGCGTGACAGCTTGGCGGCAGGCGTGTGTCTTCATCACTTTGTCACCGCGGCATCACGGCCGGTTCACACGCGCTCGTCACCATCAGGTCATATCCGCGACGTTTGCGGCGTCTGTTCCGGCTTGCCCCATCGAACGAGGAGTCCCCGCGTGAGTTCATTTCGACAGGCCTTGAAAACCCAGCGTTGGGACGACCATCGCTACTACCACCACAGCCGCATCAACCAGAGCCTGCACCTCCTCAGCGCGCTGAGTTTCATTGCCGCCTACGGCCTGTTGTTCGCCGACCCGGCCATGGCCGCCTGGTTGGCCTGGGGCGTGTCGATGACGACGCGCCAGGCCGGACATTTTTTCTTCGAACCCAAAGGCTACGACCACGTCAACCAGGCCAGCCACGAACACAAGGAAGAGATCAAGGTGGGCTACAACCTGCGCCGCAAGGTGCTGTTGATGACCGCCTGGGCCGTGGCCCCCGTGGCGCTGTGGTTGATGCCGTCAATGTTCGGGCTGATCGCGCCCGCCACCGACCTGGCGGGTTACGTGCATGACGTGGGTATCGCCTGGCTGGCCCTGGGTGCAGCGGGTTTGATCTTTCGCACCGTGCACCTGTTTTTCTTGTTCGACGTGCAGACCGGGCTGGTCTGGGCGAGCAAGATCATCACCGACCCCTTCCACGACACGCTGCTCTACTGGCGCGCACCCTTGCACTTGCTGCGCGGCGAGTTGATCGACCCGATGTGGCACGCCCGACACAAGGCCTGAGCCTTGCGCGGCGCTTGAGCTCCGGATCGGCCTGCGGGTTTCCTTCAGGGTTTTGCCCGGGGTCGGGCGCGGGCTTGGTTTCAGAAGCGCGCGGCCAACATCTCGCGCAAGATGCCGCGACGAATGGACCTGTTGGTGAGTTGGGCGTCTTGCCACCACCAACCGTCAGCCTGCATGGCCTGCGCGGCGGCAACAAAACGCTGGCACACGATGTCGAAGTCAGCCTGGGTGTAGTTCAGGCTGAAGACCAGGCGCCCGGTGCCCACCCAGCTCAGCGCCAGGCCTTGTTCGCGCAGATAGAACTGCAGCATCCAGTTGTGGCGCGACGGCGCGGTGTAGTCGACCGTCCAGATGCTGGACAGGTTGGCCACCTGCACGGGCACGCCGGCCGCTGTGAGCGCGGCGTTCAGCTGGGCAGCGCGGGCGTTCCACACCGCGTCGAGATCGACATACATCTCGCGCACAGGCTGGCTGTGCAGGCGCTCCAGGAAGACCTGCATGGCGCCCATCACGTAAGGATGGGCGTTGAAGGTGCCACGGGCAAAGCAGATGTCGGCAGGCCGGTCTTCGCGGTAGCGTTTCATCAGTTCAGCGCGGCCACAGACAACACCCACCGGCAGGCCGCCGCCCAGGGTCTTGCCGTAGGTGACGAGGTCGGCACGCACGCCGAAGTAGTCCTGCGCGCCGCCCGGTGCCAGGCGAAAGCCGACAAAAACCTCATCGAAGATCAGCACGATGCCGCGCGCCGTGCAGACCTCGCGCAACTGCTGCAGCCACGCCGCATAGGCCTTGCGATCAAAGTGCGCACGCCGGCCGCTGTCGAGCAAGGTCGAGTCGCCTGGGGCGGACTTGTTGGGATGCAGCGCTTGCAGCGGGTTGACCAGCACACAGGCGATGTCGCTGCGCTTGCGCAGCACCCGCAGCGTGTCCTTGTCCATTTCTTTCAGCGTGTAGGTGCGGCCGGGTGGCAAGGGGTTGCCCGGGCCGGGCTGGACGTCCTCCCACCAGCCGTGGTACGCGCCCGAGAAGCGCACCAGGTACTTGCGCTGGGTGTGATAACGCGCCAAGCGCACGGCCTGCATCACGGCCTCGGTGCCGCTCATGTGGAAGCTCACCTCGTCAAGGCCCGAGATGAGCTTCAGCTGCTCGACGTTCCAGGCCACCAGCGGGTGGTAGCTGCCCAGCACGGGGCCCAGGTCGGCGACACGGGCGCTGCCCTCCTTGATGCAGGCCTTGTAGAAGTCGTTACCGAAGACGTTCACGCCGTACGAACCGGTCAGGTCGTAGAAGACCTGGCCGTCGAGGTCGGTGACGGTCACACCGTCGCTGCGTTGCACGAAGCTGCCCAGCTTGAGGTGCTGGCGCAGGTAGGGGCTGTACTGAAAGGGCACGCGGTAAGCGCCTGTGAACTGCAGGTCGGAAATGGCCTCGCGCGCCTGCGCCGTCAAGGCGATCGACTTTTCATGGCGCGCGTTCAACTGCGCGGCCAACCGGGCGAAGCCTGTGCGACGCCGGGCCACGACCTCGGCTGGCGCGCCGTCGCTGCCAAAAAACCGCTGCTCGTCATAGGTGTAACCCGGCACCAACGAAGCCACGCGCTTGGCCATGCGCGAGTGGCCGGTCAGCGACGGATGCTTGGCCAGCGACAACTCCAGGCGCCGCCTGGCCAAGGGCAAGGTGGCGGCGAGGCCAGCCAAGGCCAGCGCGGTGAAAACCAAAGCGTCGTTCATGGCGGGTGGCGTGGCTCGGTGGCTCACGCAGATGACAGCAAGACCCCGTTTGTATGAAAAACCCTTGACGAAGTGATGAACATGACAAATCCCTCTGCAGCGTGGCAGTCACTGCGCAACGCCGTCTTTCAACAAGAAGATTTGAACTTTCTGCTGACCAACCGCCTGCCGAGAGCCGCCTTGACGCGCCTCATGGGCCGCTTCAGCAAGATCCAGCACCCGTGGGTGCGAGATGCATCGATCGCGGTGTGGCGCCTGTTCACCGAGCTGGACCTGAGCGATGCCAGGAAGCAGCATTTCGACAGCCTGCACGACTGCTTCACCCGAGAACTGCAGCCCGGTGCTCGCAGCATCGATGTCGCCACCGAGGTGCTGTGCAGCCCCAGCGACGGCATCGTCGGCGAGTGCGGCGCGGTGGTTGATGGTCAACTTTTCCAAGCCAAGGGTTCGCCTTACCGCACCGAGGACTTGTTCGGCAGCACGCTCGCGGCCGCGGCCTGGCGCAACGGCAGCTACGTCACGCTGCGCTTGACCTCCAGCATGTACCACCGCTTCCACGCGCCACACGACGGCCGCATCGAGCACGTCACCTACCTGTCGGGTGACACCTGGAACGTCAACCCGATCGCGCTCAAACGCGTGGAGCGATTGTTCTGCCGCAACGAACGTGCGGTGATCCGCATGACGCTGGCCGGTGGTTTGCCCGTGGCCCTGGTGCCTGTGGCGGCGATCCTGGTGGCCAGCATCCGGCTGCACTTCCTGAACGTGCTGTTGCACCTGCGCTGGGGTGGGCCCACCGAGATGCCGTGCAGCGCCGTTGTCACCAAGGGCCAGGAACTGGGCTGGTTCGAACATGGTTCGACGATCATCGTGTTCGCACCGCCAGGGTCCACCCTGGCGCCAGGCATTCACAGCGGCCAGCGCTTGCGCATGGGTCAGGCCTTGATGCAGTTGCCCAGCACCGCTTGATGCCCTGGCCGGAACAGGTGCATGTCGGCGCGTCACGCCAACTTCACACGCCGCGCCCACCATGCCGTCACATGAAAACGGTCGAGTTGGTCTACTTCAATGCGGGTGGCGGCCACCGCGCCGCAGCCCTGGCCCTGCAGGAAGTGATGGCCGAACAAGCCCGCCCCTGGCGCGTGGTGCTGACCAACCTGACGGACATGCTGGACCCTCAGCAGTTGTTTCAGCGCCTGACCGGCATGGCGCCAGAGGACATCTACAACAAGCGTCTGGCCAGTGGTTTCACGCTGGGCTTGGGCCAGGAACTCAAGCTGCTGCAGGGCGCCATTCGTCTGACCCACCCAGCTCAGCTGGACCGGCTGCGCCCGCATTGGCATCGCGGCGAACCGGATCTGGTGGTTTCGCTCATCCCGAACTTCAACCGCGCCCTGTGTCAAAGCCTGAGCCAGGCGCTGCCCGGTGTTCCCTTCGTGACCGTGCTGACCGACATGGCCGACCACCCGCCGCACTTCTGGGTGGAACCCGACTTGCCGCAGCACCTGGTCTGCGGCACCGACCACGCCGTGCAGCAAGCGCTGGCCGCGGGCTGTGACGCACGGCGGGTGCACCGCGTCTCCGGGATGATCTTGCGGCCGGCGTTTTACAGCCCACGCCCGGGCGCCGCCAGCCGCGTCGCGCAGCGCGCGGCGGTCGGGCTCCCAGGCCAGGCGCCAACGGGTCTGGTGCTGTTCGGCGGCCACGGCTCGCAGGCCATGAAACGCATTGCACAGCGGTTGCCCGACACACCCCTCATCCTGATGTGCGGGCGCAATGCCGCCTTGGCCCAGGCCCTGCGCGAGCAGCCGCGCACGGCCCCCCGGGTGGTGGTGGAGTTCACGCCCGACGTGGCGCGCTGGATGGCGTTGGCCGACTTCTTCATCGGCAAGCCCGGCCCGGGATCGGTGAGCGAAGCCGTGCACATGGGCCTGCCGGTGATCGTGACGCGCAACGCCTGGACCATGCCGCAAGAGCGCTGGAACACCGACTGGATCCAGCAACAGGGCGTGGGCGTGGTGCAGCGCAGTTTCCGCAGCGTGCAAGCGGCCGTGGCACAAGTGCTGGCCCGTCTGCCCGACTATCAGGAACCCGTGCGGCGCATCGACAACCGTGCGGTGTTCGAACTGCCGGAGTTGTTCGCCCGGCTGCTGCACCCGGTGACGGCCCCGGCCCCGGCCCCGCTGAACAGCAGCTTGCACGCAACGTCACCCACTTGACATCTGCTTGTCACGCCAGCGTCGCCCGCGGCGATGACGATCGCGCTGGCCATGAGAAGAGACTCCCTCCCCCTGGTTTTTGACAGCGCTGCTGTTGCCACGCCCGGCGCCACGCCCGGCGCCACACCCGGCGCTTCACCCGGCGCCACACCCGGCGCAGGGTTCGGTGCCGACCCTGCCGGTGAACTGCCAACGGCCGACGAAGGCGCGCTGCGTTTTCGCACGCTGTGGATCTCTGACCTGCACCTGGGCACACCCGGCTGCCAGGCGGGCGCTTTGCTGCACTTCCTGCGCCACGTCGAATGCGACACGCTGTTTCTGGTGGGCGACATCATCGACGGCTGGCAACTGCGCCGCAGCTGGTATTGGCCACAAGCGCACAACGACGTCGTGCAGAAGATCCTGCGCAAGGCGCGCAAGGGCACACGCGTGATTTTCGTGCCCGGCAACCACGACGAGTTCGCGCGCAAATACCTTGGCAACAACTTTGGCGGGGTCGAGGTCGCCGAAGAGTGGATCCACACGCTGGCCGACGGCCGGCGCCTGTGGGTCACCCACGGCGACCATTTCGACGGCGTCATCCAGTGTGCCAAGTGGCTGGCCTATGTCGGCGACTGGGCCTACGAGCTGACCTTGAAGTTCAACAGCCGCTTGAATTCGTTGCGCGCACGGCTAGGTCTGCCGTACTGGAGCTTGTCGAAATACCTCAAGCTCAAGGTCAAACGTGCCGTCAGCTACGTCAGCGACTTTGAGGAAGCCGTCGCCCGACAGGCCCGCGCCTTGGGCGTGCAGGGCGTTGTCTGCGGTCACATTCACCATGCCGAGATGCGCGACATCGGCGGTGTGCTGTATTGCAACGACGGCGACTGGGTCGAGAGCCTCACCGCCCTGGCCGAACACGCCGACGGCCGGCTGGAGATCATCGACTGGGGCGGACTGCGCGCTGCGGCTTCCAAGAGCCTGGCAAGCCCACTCAGCGTGTCGACACAACCCGCCCTGGTCTGAAAGCGCGGGTGGGTGCGCCGGACGCGCGAGTGTCGACGACTGCTCCGCCGTCATAACTGCTTACACCCCGACCGGCCCACGCCGGGCTTGAGCCCGCAGGGTGTGAAAAAAGTCCTCAAGTCGGGCCGCACACGCGCCGAAAAAACCAGTGAGTCGGTTTGATGCGCGCGGCCTTTGGTGGCGCGCTCACCGGCATGGTTTTCCATCGCCCGAGGTTGACGCCCATGATCCGCATGCCCAGGACCCTGATTCGCTTGGCGCCACCCGGCCACCGGCGTGGTTTCACGCTGATCGAAGTGATGATCGTGGTGGCCATCATCGGCATCCTGACGGCCGTGGCCTACCCCAGCTACCGCGACTACACGACCCGCGGGGCGTTGACCGACGGGATCAACGGCTTGTCCACGATGCGCGCCCAGATGGAGCGTCACTACATGGACAACCGCAGTTATGCCACGGTGTCGACGTTCACCACGCCCTGCGCCAGCAGCCCGCCCAGCGGCCGCACGTTTGGTGGTTTCCTGATCACCTGCTCGGGCACCCCGACCGCCACCGCCTTCACCCTGTTGGCCACCGGCAGCGGCACCAGCGCCGGCTTCACCTTCACCGTGACGCAGTCCGACGTGCGCGCCACCGGCACGGCCCCCACGGGCTGGAACACCTGCGCCACAGCCTGGCTGACCAAGCGGGGGCAGGTGTGCTGACGCCCGCTGCCACGGTCCCCCGGCGCGGCTTCACCCTGGTGGAGCTGATGGTCACGCTGACCCTGGCTGGCGTGTTGCTGGGCCTGGCCATGCCGTCGTTCGGCACCTGGACGCGCAATGCACAAGTGCGAACGGTCAGCGACTCCTTGCAGAACGGCCTGCGCCAGGCCCAGGCCGAGGCCGTGCGCCGCAACCGCCAGGTGGTGTTCTTCTTGACCGACAGCGCGGTCTGCAGCAGCGCCACGGTGTCCAACACCAACGGCGCGTTCTGGGCGATCCGCACGGTCCCGTTGTTGACCGGTGAAACCACCGTGGCCGTGCAGTGCGGCGTGACCAGCGACGTGGCCGCAGGCGTGACCGTCACCGGTCCGCAGGCGCTGTGTTTCAACTCCGGCGGCCGCCAGGTGGCCAATGCAGCCACCGGTGTCACCAGTGGCACCTGCACGCTGGACGCGAGCGGCACCAGCAGCTACAACATGGCAGCCACGGGCGCGAACCGCGCCTTGCGCGTGACGGTGTCGTTGGGCGGCCAGGTGCGCATGTGCGACCCGGCGCGCACGCTCAGCAGCAGCAACCCGGACGGGTGCGCGTGATGGCCCACACCGTGTGGCCACGCACTGCCGCGCCGGCAAGTCGCCAGCGCCGGGGTTTTTCGCTGATCGAAGTGCTGATCGTGATCGTGCTGTTTTCCTTTGGCCTGCTCGGCCTGGTGGGCTTGCAGGCGCGGGCCATTCAGGTTTCGGTCAACGCCGAAGACAGCCAGCGAGCCGCCTTGCTGGCCAACGAGGCGGCCTCGCTGATGTGGGGCAACAGCAGCATCACCATCGACAGCGCCACGCTCATCGCCTGGCAAACCCGCGTGGCCAACAGCGCCGCGACCGGCCTGCCCAATGGTCTGGGTACGGTGGTCGTGACCGGCAACGTCGCGCGCATCACCGTCAGCTGGCGGCCGCCGGGGCTGGCCGCAGCGGCGCAAAGTCACCGCTACATCACCGAAGTGTTGATCCCGTCATGAACAAGTCACGGGGCTTCACCTTGATCGAGTTGCTGGTGGCCACGGCCATCGGGCTGGGCTTGACGCTGGCCATCACCGTGATGCTGATTCGCAGCGAAAGCAGCCGCCGCACCTTGACGTCGGTCAGCGACGCCGCCAACAACGGCGCCTACCTGGCGTTTGCGCTGGACCGCACCCTGCGCAGCGCAGGCACGGGTTACGCCCAAAGCTGGGTGCAAACCTTCGGCTGCCCACTGCGCGTGGAACGCGATGGCACGCAGCTGCTGCCGCGCAGCGGCGCCTTCCCGCCGCCCTTCGCCAGCGTGGCGACCACCGTGCGCATGGCCCCGCTGGTGGTGCACGCCGGCATTGGTGCCAACGGTTCCGATGTGCTGATCGTCGGCACCGGAGCCTCGGGCCTGGGTGAGTCAGCCCAGCGCGTGCGGGTGTCCTCAGCAACCTCCACGGGCTTGCGCCTGCCCTCGACAGTGGGGCTGCGCGGCGGCGACCTGGTGGCGGTGTTCGATGTTGACGGCCGATGCATGGTGCAGCAAGTGGCCGCCGGGTTTGTCGGTGCCGCTGACCAGCAACTGAACTTCAGCGGCACCTACTACAGCGATGTGGTTTCCGGCGTGCCATTGGCCGACATGAGCATGGGCGACGCCTGGGTGGCGCCGCTGGGCAACGTCAACGGCAACCGGCCGGCTTTCCAGTTGCTGGGGGTGGGCGACAACAACACCTTGTTCAGCTTTGACCTGTTGCAGCTGGACGGCGGCACGGCCGCAGTGCCCGTGGCCGACAGCGTCTCGAACTTGCGCGCCCGTTACGGGCTGGACACCAACGCCGACGGCCGCATCGACAGCTGGGTCGACCCCGCCGCCGCCGACTGGAGCGCGGCCACCCTGCTCGACGGCAGCGCCGTGTCGCGCAACCGTTTGAGCCAGATCGTGGCCGTGCGCCTGGCCGTGGTGGTGCGCAACACCACGCCTGAACGCAGCAACGTCACCGCCGCCACCCTGCCGCTGTTTGCCGACATGGACACCAGCCTGCGGGTCAGTTTGCCGGTGGCTGCGGCCGACCGGCTCTACCGCTTTCGCGTGCTGGAGTTCACCGTGCCCTTACGCAACGTGATGCTGAAACCATGAAGCCCCTGAAGCCACGCCCCCCACCGCAAGCCCGCAGCCGCCCATCCCTGCCGCGCGGTGTGGTCATGCTCTACGGCCTGGTCGCGCTGGCCATCATGTTGATTGGCGCGGTGGCGGTCGTGCGCTCGATGAACACCTCGCTGGTCAACGCCGGCAACCTGGGCTTCAAACGCGACCTCACCAACCAGGGCGAGCGCGCCGTTGCCCAGGTCCTGACGCTGATGCAGACCGGCGCTTTGGGAACCGAGACCGCACGCCAGAGCACCAGCGCCGCACGCAACTACAGCGCCACGTTGCTGACCACCAACCCCCAGGGCGTGCCACTGGCCTTGCTCAACGACGCTACTTTTGTCAGCGTTGGCAGCAGCGCCAACGACGTCGCGGTGGCCGATCTGGGCGTGAGCGTGCGCTACGTGGTCGACCGGCTGTGCGTCAACACCGGCCTGGCCGAAGCCAGCCACTGCACCATGGCCGAGAGCCCCATTCCGCTGGGCGGTGGCCCCGGCATCGGTGCCGAAGACAGCACCGCGGCCGGCGCGGGCGCTGTGCCGCTGCAGGTGGTGTATCGCATGAGCATCCGCGTTGACGGGCCGCGTCAGACCCAGGCGTTTTTCCAGTCCACGTTCACGCTGTAAAGCAGCCGTGCAGCAGCCGTGCAGCAGCCCAATGTTTGTCCACGACCCTTTGGAGTCAAGCCCATGAACGCCCAGCACTTGCCCGCACCTCCCCGCGCCGCAGCCCGTGGCGCCTTCGCTCGGAGCGCCGTCGCGTTCGCGCTCACGCTCGTGGGCTGCAGTTTTGGCGCCTCGGTGGGCCAGGCACAAACCGCCCTGGCCGATCAACCCGTCTTCACCAACTCCGGGGTTCCGGGCAACCTGGCGCTGGCGCTGTCGGTGGAGTTCCCCACCGCCGTGAGCGTGGCCCACGTTGACGCCAGCTACGACAGCGACAAAAACTACCTGGGCTACTTCGACCCCAACAAGTGCTACCTCTACAACTTCAGCACCATAGAGACTGACCGTTATTTCTTCCCAGCCGGCCTGGCCAGCAGCCGGCTGTGCACCGGGGCCAGCAACAGCAACAAATGGAGCGGCAACTTCCTGAACTGGGCGACGATGCAAACCATCGACCCGTTCCGCTGGGCCTTGACCGGGGGCTACCG
>Ga0105047_10005707_pt1 | contig 21254 bp, 17 predicted proteins | sample MAT04_FD_78384 | JGI IMG/M metagenome (GOLD analysis project Ga0105047, IMG submission 78384) | Freshwater microbial communities from Lake Fryxell liftoff mats and glacier meltwater in Antarctica - MAT-04 (megahit assembly) | ecosystem: Environmental > Aquatic > Freshwater > Ice > Liftoff... | reverse complement strand
CCGGTGACGTCGGTGAAATCACCGGACCAGACGCCCGTTTCCGATGCCATGCCGGCCACCAGCGGAGCAGGGCCGGCTTCAAAACTCTCGGCCAGAATCACCGTTTCGCCCGTGACCCGCTGTCCGCGCGGCACCGCATACACCCAGGCGGCGGACGTCGCCAGCACGCCGATCAGCAGTCCGCACGCCATGCCGATCAACATCCGGGGCAGCAACGGCCGACGCGACGGCACGGCCGGCGGAAGGTGGTTCATCACGCCATCGACGAATTCATCGTCCGCGACCGGCAGACGCCTCAAGGCGGCAGCAATGAACGCGTCGGAGGACGATAACGAATCCTGATGCATAAAGCCGAGCAGGCGATGCACCTGAAACAGATCGGTCGCGCGCGATTGAAGTGCAGGGTCGGCATCGAGCATCGTCTGCAGTTCACTCAAGCCCGCGGCATCGAGATCACCTTCAAGGTAGTCAGTCCAGAGTGTGGAAAAACGTTCGTCGTCGTTCATCTCAGGCCTCCGCGGTCAGTTTGGCGTCGATGCAGTCGCGGATCTTGCCGCGCAACACCCACAGCAATTTCTTCACGGAAGCCGTAGATCGACCGAGGCGCGTCGCCATCTCGTCGATCGGCAACTGATCCCGGTAGCGCCAGTCAAGGACCTGCCGATCGCGCTCGGGGACGCGCTGAAGGCAGTCAGGCAGGTAACCGAGTCGATCGGCCGTCAGTTGATCGGGCCTGGCCGAGCGACGTTCGAGTTCACGCGAATGCAGATCGTGGGCAAAGCGGGCCTGATAGTCGGCCTGCCGGCGCAGGCGAGTGACTTCGGTCATCAACTGATAGCGGGCGATGGTGAACAGCCAGGCATCGAAGTGCGTACCCGTATCGAACTCGCTCAACCGCGTGAAGACGGCCAGAAAAGTCCGCTGCGCGATCTCATCGGCATCAGCCCCCGGCGGGCAATGGCAGGCCAACCACGAACGCAGCCGACGTTGGTAATGGTGAACAATCGACGCAAAGGCCGGGCGATCGCCGCGCGAAGCGAGGGCGATCAAGTCGGCTGGCAGTGAATCATCGGCGGGATTCGACATCGGTCCCCCACAAGCGGCAGTGCCGTTCTACAGGGGAATGGCAGATAATGGGGGGCGGTTACCTTCACCAGTTACGAATTGCAAACCTGCCGGGTGCTGAGGAGTATGTGCGAAAAGGAGTAATACTCCGCCGGCTGCCTATGCCGCGGCGCTGACCCACTCGGCGACGCGGCAAGCCACATCCCGCCAGGTCGGAAGTTTCAACAAGCGGATCTCATCGCATTTGCGACGGTGATAATCGTCATCGAGAAATTGCTCGACCGCCGTCGCGATCGACGCTGCATCGGGAACTGCAAGTCGACACTGCCCGTGGTCGGGAATCATTGCCACGCTGGGAATATCCTCTGTAACGATGACGGGCACGCCCAGTGCCAGACTCTCGAGTGGAGGCAGGCCGAACCCTTCCGAACGGCTGGGGTAGATCGTGGCCCGCGTATGACGCAGCAGATCAATTACCTGAGCATCGGAAGGTTCGGCAAGCCACTCGAAACGGGATTCGTGGCGATTTAATGTTTCGAGTTGCCTTCGTTGTTCGGGTTCAAGCAGCGTCAGCCGGCCGGCGATTGTCAACTGAACATCCACACCGCGACGCCATAGCGACTCAAACGCCTTGAACGCTTCGCCATGATTTTTGCGCGGCTCCATCGTTCCCAGTATCGTGAATCGATTGCTGGCACGTTCACGCAGCAGGGGCTGACCACCCAAGCCATCGGCGCCCAGCGGAATTACGGGGCCGACCGCGCGCGACGGATCGCGTACGATGCGCTGCAGATAGTCACTGCGAGTTGACTCGGAGATGAACGAAGCGTTCTTCAATGAACGGGTCATTCGCACATAATCCATCGTCGAAAGTGAACAGCCCTGCGGGAACCACTGCGGATTCAGTTGTGGCAGGAAGTCGTAAAGGATCAGGAAAACCTGCTCGGGGAGTTTCTTCAACAGGCTCTCGTAGTAGGCAACCCGGTGCGGGTCATGAAACAGTTCAGCATTCAGAATCGCTCTGTACTTAAGACAGTCGTCCTGCGTCAATCTTGCGGTAGGACAAGCAGCCAGTTCCCGTAACTGTCGGATTTGAGCCTTCATGTCCTGCGCCGAGCAATGGAAGAAATCGATGATTACTTGAACGATGTTCTCCGGCAGCACCAACAACAGTCCCTGATCATCAAGGCGCACCGGAAGCAGGCGAAGGGGCCCTCGCCAGTTGGACAGGATTTCGCAGCAGACTCGCTGAATGCCGGTCCGCACGGGATTGCGCAGAAACTCCGTCATATCATACAGGACGATCGAGTCAGTCATCGCGTTGGTCCCAGTACGAACAGCAGTCATCCCGTCGGCAGCCGATGCGGTCGGCGGGACAAGCAAGGTCAGGCCAGATCCAGCACTTTCATCATTTCGATCGCGTAGTTCTCGAAATTGTGCTCACGGAGATAATTATCCCGTGCGTTCCCCAACCGTCGCAGGTGATCGCCGGCCTCGTAGCCATTGATGATCTGCTCCGCAATCAGGATTGGGCTCATCTTGTCCGGGACTCGATAAACGTAGCCGGGCGATTCCATCGAGTCAGCCAGGTTCTCGTTCGCGACTGTCGGCAGCCCTGCACCGATGCAATCGAGGACTGCGCCGGAAAGTCCGCCGAACCCGTGTGTCCGCAACTGAATTGCGAAGTCCGCGGCAAGCAGATAGTCGCGGTACTGCTCGTCCGTTATCCAATCGGTCAGGAGATGTATACGTTCGCTGATACCCAGTTCGCCTGACTGTTCTGTCAGTTGATCGGCAATGCCGATGGGAGAGCCGACGAAGTACAGATGCGCCGGCAAATTCCAGGCGTTCAGTGCCTCCATCGCGCTGACGCACTCGAAAGGAGCCTTGGTATGGCTCACGAACCCCAGAGTGATCACGACAATCTGATCGTGGGGGATGCGCAGCCTGGCACGAGCATCTCGCCTCGCCTTGTCGTCCAGATCCTCGGCAGTGAACTGCCGGTAAGGGCAAAACGGCAGGTACTCCGCGTTGTGGCTGTACTGCGTTCTGATTTGGGACTGTATTCCGCGCGAATGCACGATCAATGGATCGGCCCGCAGCAACAGTTCGTCGAAGAAGATCGACGGCAAGTCACCCGGATGGAGCATCCAGTGGTTCGTCTCGGCGACTTCCACGGTCCTTCCCAGCGACTTCGACGCCATTGCGGCAAAGCGATCGGATCCGCGCCACCAGTTGTACAGTTCCGCAAGGCGGTTGTCGTGCACCAGGCAGGCACCGCCATACCTGTTGTGCAGGTCGATCATCGAAGTATGGAAGTGCGAATTGCCGATAACCGAGAGTACACGATCGTACTCCCCGCTGATGTAGGGCCGTTCCGATATCGGCTCGAACCGACGCACGTAGGAATGGTCCCCGACCGGCTTGGCATCGGTGTACACGTCGATGTCCGCATACTTGGAAAGAGCGCGAAGGCTATGGGCTGTGTAGTCGGCCACGCCCGATCGTTCCGGCGGGAACGGCGATAGCACGGCGATCCGCGGCGTCCGCATCGTGTGAACCGACGGCACGTGCATGTGACGCAACCGGTACTCCTGGAACACGCGCGACCAGAAGCGCTCCCCGACGAGCGACTGCTGAAACAGCCCGGCAACGTGCCGCTGTTCCGCAATGAGCCGTTCACGGAAGTCGGGTTCGAGAAGAACCCGCTCCATGCGGCTGACCAGCGACTTCGTATCGCGCGGATCGAACCGGGCCTCGGTCTGCTCGATCAGTTCACGGTGAGCGGCGATGTCCGATGCAAGCGACGGCGCGCCGCAGGCGATCGCTTCGATCACCGGGACAGAGAAGCCCTCATTCAATGAAGCGCACACGGCAGCAACCGCGCCGCGGTACAGGCCGGCCAGGGCCGCATCCGACATTCCGCGGACGAAATGCAACCGCCCTGCAGGGCCGCCTGCGTCGCGGTACCTGCGCTCGAGTTCCTTCGTGTAGTCGCTGGTGTAAGCCCCCGCGACAACGAAGTGACTGGCAACCGAACGAGCCCGTTTCAACAGCGCCGCATGGGAAAGCACCGCCATTTCCGTGTTCTTGCGTTCGTCCTGCCCGCCGACGAGAAGAAAGTACGGCTCCCCGGTGTGCGACATCGGGGACGATTCAACGTCGCTGGAAAAGGCGGCCGCCACGAACTCCCGCCGCAGGCTGACGCCCGTCACCTCGATTTGATCCTCCGGGACATCGACAAATTTGATCAGGTCGAGCCTCGCTGTGTGCGAGATCGCGAGAAAACTCTGATACTGGCGAAGTGCGGCCAGATTGCCAAGGTAGGCACGCTCGGCGGCCACCGTGGGCAGATAGCGTTTGTCGTACAGCGGAATAAAGTCGTAAACGATTGTGGCGGTAACGATCTCGGGTCGCCGCATGAAGTTGGAGAACACCGAATGATCGTGCGTCATCGGCGACAATTGCACAAAGATCGATGGATCCATGTTCGGCCGCGGCATGCGGCTGTACTGCAGTTTGTCGACAAGCGGGACATAACAGTCGGCAAGTTCAGGAAGCGATTCGTCGACAATTCCAACCGACTCGATGGGGCACGGGGCCCATTTGCGCATCTCCTGGAGCAGGGTTGAACCATGCAGACCCACGCCGCGGAATGCGTAATTGCTGTCCTGCAGGGACCGCATGTCGACATAAATTCGCATCAATGCATCCCCTTGCGGCCCGCAAACAGCACGCATTCGTCTTCCAGTTGTTCACCGACCGGATGCATGGTTCCGTCAGTCAGCACGCGCCTGGCAGTACAGCCTGCCGAGTCGAGCAGCGCGACCAGTTCGCTGATATGCTGTCCGCTATTGCGCGGGAAGCCGATCAGCAGTTTCGTCCGGTGGCTTGCAGCCAGCAGCTCCGTGATCGGGCGAAGCACTGCCGGATCGGCACGCTCGAAGCTGACTCGCACAAGATCGCAGTCGACTTTTGCGGTGCGAAGCGCTTCCGCAAGGTACGAAGTGCCGGTTGAGTGAATCACTTCGACGTGAGTGAAGCGATGCGTAGCGACATTGTCTCTGAGGACTGCGACCCGTTCCGCATCGTCCTCGATCGCGGTAACCCGACCGGCGTTTGCCAGAAACGCCAGCGATAACGTGTGAAATCCCTGGTCAGCGCCGATCTCGATCACCTGGTGGCCCGGTTTGACAAGCCGCCGAAGGTTGGCGAACATGCACTTTTCAAATGACCCGACAATAAGCCGCGGGGTGCCCATGCGATCCGACGCATCCGCGAACATGTAGGTTGCGAACGGATGCGGCAGCAACATTCGGCCGTCACCCAGCGCGACTGGTGCGAACGCAGCCTTGTTCGAGTGAGTCGGTTCACCTGGCCACTTGAGCGTCGCCAGCATGAACCGGTCAGTTTCCGCGATGGTCTTCTGGAACTCCCTGTTTGACTGCACAATCTCGCCAATCGAGTTGGCGAGTCGTTCATAGGGGCCATGAACAAGCACGGAGGACACGCTCGTCTGGACACTCGCCTTCAGATAATGATCCGCGCGGCGATGAATCGGACGGAGTACAGGCTTTACCAGGTTGAGGTACAGTCTGCGTATTATCCGTTTCACGCTTCGCTTGATCACTTGCATCGTTCGGGCTTCCTGTGTGCCTGAGTAATTTTCTGCAGCGGTACGTCAAGCAGCCTTGCGAGTGGCCGGACGGCTCACCAGATCGAGATGCGGAAGCGGGAACACCAGATTTCCGCCCCGGGCAACATACGCTGCCTCGCGTTCCACGATGCCCCGGCGGAAATGCCAGGGGAGAACCAGCAGATAGTCAGGCCGGCGTGCGTGGACGTCCGCTTCGGAACAGATCGGGATCAGCGTCTGCGGGGTGAACGAACCGAACTTGTCGGTATTCACCTCGGCAATGGCGGCGATGTCATCCCGCGTGAACTCGCAGAACTGAAGCAGTACGTTGCCCTTCGTCGACGCCCCGTAGCCGTAGACTGTCTTGCCGTTGCGCCTGGCGTCACGTACGAACGATTGCAGTTCACCGCGATGCGCGAACACATTGCGCTTGAAGCTCTCGAAACCCGCGGGAGTACCGAGGCCGCGTTCCTCTTCACGCTGAATCAGCGTGTCGATCCGATTCTGAGCCGGAGTGTACGGTGCGGAGCGTTTTGCGGTGGTGATGCAGAAGCTGCCACCGTTGACATCGTTGAGTTCGACATCGAGGATCTTCAGGTCCGCGCGATCGGTCATCCACTTGATCTGCCGCATCGCGTAGTAGCTGAGGTGTTCGTGACAGATCGTGTCGTAGGCGTTGACGTCGAGCATCGAGGGCAAATAGCTCTGCTCGAACACCCAGATGCCGTCATCGGCGAGCACCTGATGGATCTGCCGCATGAAATCCTGCGGATCGTCGAGATCGTAGAACATCGAGAACGACGTGACGATCTTCGCCTTGCGGCCCGGGAACGCCTTCTCGAACGAAGCGGCGTTGAAGAATTCAGGGATCAGCTTGACGTGCTCGGGATAATAACTCGCGAACTTGACCCCGGTCGGATCCATGCCGACGAGGTCATAGCCCGCGTTCGGGTAAGATCGCAGCGTCGTCGAGTCGTTGCTGCCGATGTCGAGGATCACGTCGCCTGCGGTCGGCTTCGCGATGGAAGCAGCGTGGCGGGCACGGGCATGCAGATGGTTGACCATCGACTGGTTCAAACCGGACCGGTAGCCGTAGTTGTGCCCGTACATGCTTTCCGGCGGGTACGACTGCCCGAGCTGTACCAGGCCGCAGCCGCCGAGTACTTCGTCGCATTTCACCAGTTCAAGCGGTCCCGATGCCACCGGTTCATCCGGCGTCCGGGGAAACACGCCCGTCAACGCCTGCACCCCGAGGTGAATAATCGGGTTCAAGCGATCACTGCCGCAGATTCGACAGTTGGTGATCCTGGCGTATCCCATCGTTTCCCCTCCATGGGAAAGCACTTGTCAGTTGATGAGTGCGTTAGTCTGTACCGTTCAAGCACTGCGAACGGTAGATAGCGAGAATGAGAAACTGTGACAAGACAAAGTTGTGCTGTAAGGTATCGGCAGAATGTGCAGGAATCTTTTGGGGCCTAATTGCCGTCCGTTGTGAAGCGTACAAGCCAACTTTATTTCCCAGACTACCGATTTTCACAGATGCGATGTTTATCCTGGCAACTTAGGCAAAGCAGGAAATCACCGCACAAACTCGCCAGCACTTTGAAAGTTGACGTGCACGCGCTTGTGTTGATCACAGATCATCTAAAATACTGGGGTTTGAAAGTACCCTGACCCTTGGAGCATCCAGTCGGCGATCCGGATTTGCCGGGCTCGTCAACACAAACCGCCCGCGGAATCGCAGGGAAGCGAAACCGCGGGCGGTTTTGGATTCGGGGTGACGGGGAGACGGTCAATTGCGATCGACGGCGTCGACTGCGGCCTTTTCGCGAAGGAGTTTCATGCCGCGGACGTTGATCTGCCGAACGCGTTCCTTCGTGATGCCGAAGTGCTGGCCGATCTGTTCCAGCGTCATTTCCGATGAGCCGTCCAAGCCGTTCCGCATACGGATCACGTCGCGGGTGCGCGGGTCGAGATCCTCGAGCAGATGGCTGATGCGGTTGCGGGCCTGCTCCACCTGTGCCATGATTTCGCCTTCGTCCGTCCGCGTCTCGGCCCGGTTGTCGAAGAGGTCTTCATTGCCCGTGATGTAGCGCTCCCGGTGATGCTTCTCATCGGGGATGCTGCGGGCGAAGTTCTTCATGATCGCCCAACTGGCGTACGTGCTGAACTTGAAGCCGCGGCTGAAGTCGAACTTCTCGACCGCCCGCATCAGTGACAGATTGCCGTCCGAGATCAGCTCGAACAGGCTTTCCGAGCCATGGGCGTGCTTCTTGGAGATCGACGCGACCAGCCGCATGTTGCAGTTGATCAGCCGCTCCTTCACCTTGTTGATCTTCCCGACCATCTCCTCGATCTGCCGAAGTTCGCCGACGCGAACCGAGGCCGGGTCGATGGACGCCTTCAGCTTGTTGAGCTTATGCTTCAGAAAGTTCATCAGCCGAAACTGATGTTGTTCCTGATCCTTGGACAGCAGCGGCCATTCGTACAGGCTGGCCAGTTCCGCGGGCACATCTCGGGGTGCCTTCATATTCACATGGGATAATGTGAAGGCCTCCTCGTTGGGCATCGGCGCGGTGATCTCGGCCTCCAGGGCCGGGTTATCGAACGATTCGTGATACATGACCTCGACCGGCTTGATCATCTGCTCCGCACGCACTTCATTGATGGTGCGGTAGATCGAGTTCGGGGTCTTGTTGTATCGTTTCGCAAGGGTAAGCACGGGTATCCCCTTCCGGTATGAGTGAAAGATCGATTGCTTGTCGTCGCCGTCCATTGGCCCTGTCGCGCCCGGAAAGATGGCTTTGTCCGCGTGGTCGCGATCAAACTTCTTGATCGTGGTGCGGATAGTCTCGACCGAGCGACCCAGCTTGCGGGCAATCCGCTTGCTGATCTCGGTGAGGCACGCACCCGCGCGGGACAACCTCCGGGCCCGGCGAAGAATTTCCTCTTTCTCCTCCTCGGTGAGGTGGGAGAAACGGCCGCTTCGCTCAACCCGCTCCTGGTGGGTCGCCAGAAACTGTTCGACGTTCGACTTCGCGAAGGCAAGTTGCCGACGGCCACGCACAATCACGCGTTGCCCGACCAGGCCACGCTCACGCCATCGGCTAACCGTCTTGGTGGAGACGTTGAACTGCTTGCTGATCTGCTCGAGAGTCAGCATCGGTTCCAGCGCCTGCTCGATCGGCAAAGCGGGGATTGACCGCTCGACCTTCTTGATGAACCTCAGCAGATCCTGCTTCAGTTCCCCGCCCGGAATCAACAGATCCGCGAACCCATCAGATCGATAGTCCGTGATTCGGTAGCAGACAAACGCATACGGATATTGCTTCGCGACATCGATCTCAAGCAGCAGCTTCTCAGCACGGGCCACCTGCTCCCGCCGGCGGGCCGGGGGCGCAAAGCGAACTTGCTGGTCAGTCAACTGCTTCAGGGCTTGTTGGATGAAGTCGCTCACGATCCGTCGTCTCCCATTTCCTGCGGGCATTCGGCACTGTCTCAGCCGTTGCCCTCCGTCAGCACTTCCGCACTTCAGGTAGTTCGCGTTTCAGGAAAAAGAATTAAAGTAATGATGTCCCTGAAACCGACACTATGAGATACACCGCAGTACAGAGAATCCTTACACAACAAAAGGTTCGGAAAGTCGATCGTGCAACACGTATTTCCACGTAGTTCTGCGTAGATTCGACTGAAAAGATTACGCTCGCACGTTTCGTTTCGGGCGGACACCTGACTAATCGCAAATCGCAGACCGAAGACACCTGAAACCGGACATCCCGGGCGAAGCCTCTCGCCCCGATTCAAACAGGCCGTTCTGGGGTGACTTTACCGGGCCTTTTTGATCGCCCGGTGAAATCTTCGCACCGCATCAGAAACTGGTAAATTGTTCACATGGACATTTTTACACGTTTGCTGTTCAAAATTGCAATCCGCGTTTGCCAGAATTGCACATGTTCAACCGCAAACTCCTGCCATCCCGCAACTTCCGCACATTCACCCGTTTCATTAGTGAAATGCTAAGGGTCTATGCAGTTTGCGCCGAAAAGCGGACGGGTGCCGGAGTAAAATGGTCAGATTACTCTCCGCTACCCAGACTTACGGTACCGGCCATGCGCTTGTTCTACTTCTTCGTCACGATCGCCCTTCCCGGCCTGCTGCCTGCGCAGGAGGCGGTCATGCTTCGCGAACGGTTCGACCCCGGCCACGAGTATCATGTGACCACCCGCGTTGACCTTCGCGGCGAACTGACGATCCCCGTCGATAAGGACAAGCCCGCGGAACTGGTGAAGATGACCGGCCGCGGCAGCATCGACTACGGCGAACGCGTGCTGACGCTCGAAGGCAACGCCGCGGCGAAGAAGACCATCCGCCAATACAAGTCGATCGACTTCCGCCGGCAAACGGGCGACCGCCTGCAGGAGATCTCCCTGCGGCCCGAAGTGAAGCGCATCGTCGTGATGAAACGGCCCGGCGCGAAAGTCAGCTTCTCCCCCGATGGACCGCTGCTGTGGGGCGAAATCGACATGCTGCGCACTGATGTCTTCGTCCCGTGGTTAAGTGGCCTGCTGCCCGACCGTGCCACCAAGCCGGGCGAAACCTGGCGCGTCAGCGATGAGGCCGTGGCGGAACTGACCGACATGGACAAGATCGAACGCGGCGGCCTGACAGGAAAGTTTGAAGCGGTTGAAACGCATGGCGGTCGGCAACTGGCCCACATCACGCTGGCCGGCGATCTCGAAGGCGTCAACGAAGATGGCCCGAACCGCCAGCGGCTTTCGTGCCGGCTCTACTACGACATCCGCGGCGAGTACATCAGCTACCTGTCAATCAACGGCGAACACTTCCTGCTCGACAAAAATGGCAAAGTGAACGGCCAGTTCTCCGGCGAGTTCGTGATGATCCGCCAATTGAACCCGCGTTCGGCCGCCCTCACCAACGAGGCTCTGGCCCGCGTGAAGCTCGACCCGACTATCGAGAACACGCAACTCCTGTTCGATGACGCTGACGCCGGCGTGCGCTTCACGTACCCGCGCCGCTGGCGATTGGGCCGGGTGCAGAAGGGGCAGATCACGCTGGATGAAAACGGCGGCAGCGGCCTGCTGATCTCGCTGGAACCCGGCACCCGCGTCCCGCATGCCGCGAACTATTTGAAGGAAGCGCAGGGCTACCTGCAGCAGCAGAAATCGACCATCCACCGCACCACACAACCGGTGAGGCTCAGCAACGCACCGAACGAACTCGATCAATTCGCGATCGAGTCGGAAGTCGCCAATCAGCGTGTGATCATGAATTACCTGGTCGCACGCCAGGCAAACGGCGGGGCGACGTTCGCAGGCCGACTGATCTACAACGACCGCGAAGCGCTGGTGCGTGATGTGGAAGGGATCGCCCGGTCGCTGGTGCTGTCGAAGAAGCTGGAAGCGAAGTGACTGCAATTTGCTGAAACTGAATCTCGACTCGATCAGTCGTAAAGCCCTTCGCTGCTCAGTACAGCGTCAGAAAACGACACGCCCCATGGACGCGCTGCGGCCAACAGATCGCATTCCCACTCATCGCGAGGTGCCAGCCGCTTATCGGCCAAGGTAAACCGAGCGCTGAGGAGTTTCACCACGCACTCTTCGGGCGATATCCCTTCTCGTCGAGCCTGTCCGTTAAGTGCCGCTTCCAATTGCTTATCGAGAGCCACTACCATCGCTTATCCTCAAATTCACCGCATATCGTCACTTCTGCCCTGACATTTTCGGCGGTTCACGCTTTGTTGTCAACGCCCAACCGCCTCTTCCGCCTTCGCCCGCCAATTGCCGACGGGTCCGCCGATGTACTGTTCCAGTTCGCGCAGCGACTCCAGGTACGGCTTGTACAGGCGCGGTAGCAGGTGCTCGGGCATGTCGCGCTTCGGGCCGGAGTTCACCACTTTGTCGATGTCGTCCGGAATGTGCTGATCGCCGGGGTCGACGCCCAGAAACTGAAGGATCGAACGCTGCAAGTCGCGAGGCTTGGCGGCCAGGTCGTCGAAGAAGCCGACGAATACCTGCGATTCGCCAAACACCTTCCGCCACGTTTCGATCGCCGGTTTATAGCCGCTGCGCATGATGATCTGCGGCGATTCGGCGATCTTCAAAATCTGCTCGTCGGTCGTTTCGGCGACGTTCGGCCCCAGTTGCTTCCGCACCGATGACCAGGCACGCGACACCGGGTTGCGCAGGAAGATGATGATTTTCATGGCCGGGTTCATGGCATGCACATCGCGCACGACATGTTCAGGCATCAGCATGTAGCTGGGAGTGATCTCGCCGGAGAGCCGATCCGGGCGAAACAGCTTCTGGTACCAGCGATCGCTGCGCCGGCCGAAGATGTAGTGCATTGCCCATCTAAATCGGACTCGGAACGTCAGCAGCCGTTTCATCAGCCCGGCCGAGTGACGCAGGTACCACTTCCAGCCCATGCCCCACACGTTCGTGTTGGGGATCGGGTAGTAGTCCTTCGCGCCGCGCCGTTGGAAGTCGAAGTAGTGCAGTTCCTTGAGCGGCGGCAGCCAAACCTGCGGATGCTTCTTCAGATTGCGATGCAGCCACGACGTTCCCGCGCGGGCAGCACCGATGCATAGAAACCCGGGATTGGGGGGCACTATCGATTCGGACATGTGGGGAACTCCGGGTGTCGACTGGCTGGCAATACAACTCGCCCAAACAGGGGCATGCTTCTCAGTACTCTTTCAGCAGCATCCCACTGTTCGCGTCGTACCAGCCATCGTCGTCGACCTGGTAGATGCCGTCGGCCTGTTCCGCGAAATGGCGGCAGATCATCAGGCACAGCTTGTCGAGGCTGATCTCGTCCGCGTGATCGATCGGCTTGCGCAGTGTCAGCATTTGCTTCGACTGGATCACGCGTTCCATCAGCATTTCGTGGTTGGGGCTGTAGTCGCACGTTTCCAGGAAGGCCGCCCATGAGTTCAAGTCATCGCGGAGGCTGTCTTCCTTCGCCAGAAAACGCTCAACATAAACAGGCGACCCGACTCCGTAGGAGAACTCCGCCCCAGTCCAGCCGAGGTCGTCGCCGCGGAAGTTCCCGGTGGCCGGGATTCCGTGAGTGTGCAGAAACTCGAGGATCTCCGCCGGTGGCAGTCGACTTTCGCCACGGCAGAAGACGCGATACCACATGGGAGGCTCCCAGGAGCCGCGCACGAAGTAGGCGGCCAACGTCGACCGCCTACTTTGTGCGGGGCTCCATTGCGATGGCTACAGTCGCTTCTTCGCGCCGTACTTCGGCGGTTCGGGGTCGCCGACGGTTTTGAGCAGCTCGGCAATGATGTCTTCGCTGGTCTTGCCTTCCGCCTGCGCCTGGAAGTTGGTGGCGATGCGGTGCCTTAGGACCGGCGGAGCAGCCTTGCGGATGTCGTCGAGTGCGACGCTGAAGCGGCCGTCCATCGCGGCGAACGCTTTGCCCGCCTGGATCAGGTACTGCCCGGCCCGTACGCCCGCGCCGTAGTCGACCATCTTCTTGACGAACTCCGGGGCCGACGGGTCCTTCGGCCGCGAAGCGCGCACCAGCCGTGTCACGAAGTCGATCACGAAGTCGCCGACCGGCACGCTGCGCACCAGTTTCTGCAGGTTGAGGATCGCCTTACCGGACAGCACTTTCTGGATCTCGTTGACTTCATCGCGCGCGGTCATCGACAGGATGCGTTTCTCTTCGTCGATGGCCGGGTAGTCGACCTTCACGTTGAACATGAAGCGGTCCTGCTGCGCTTCGGGCAGCGTGTAAGTCCCTTCCTGTTCGATCGGGTTCTGCGTGGCGATGACGAAGAACGGATCGGGCAACTTGTAGGTTTCCTGCCCGGCGGAGACTTCGCGTTCCTGCATCGCCTGCAGCAGGGCCGCCTGCGTTTTCGGCGGGGTGCGGTTGATTTCGTCGGCCAGAACGATGTTCGTGAAGATCGGCCCTTTGACGTACCGGAACTCGCGCTTGCCTTCCTCATTCTCATCAAGGATGGTAGTGCCGGTGATGTCCGAGGGCATCAGGTCGGGCGTGAACTGGATGCGCTTGAAGTTGACATCGAGAATCTGCGCGATCGACGAGACCATCAGCGTCTTCGCCAGGCCCGGCACGCCGACGAGCAGGCAGTGGCCGCGCGTGAAGATGGCCGCCATGATCTGCTCGATCACTTCGGACTGGCCCACGACCACCTTGCGAAGCTGTTCAAGCATCTGCGTCCGCGTTTGAGCGAACTGCGTGAGATACTCGCTGATACGTTCTTGCGACACGGAGAAGGCCCTTCGAAGGGAATGATGACCCGAGTCTATTGTATGGGGCCGGACGCGGGTCTGCCGTAGCGTACGAGTCCTCGTGTACGATTCGAGCGGAGATGCATGTCGCCTTGCAAGGTTTCGCCCGGACTGTATTGTTTACGCTATTGGCCGGCAGGTCGTGAACGCCAGCGTCGCGCGCCATGCGATCGTGGAGCACGCATCTCGCGTGCTTGATGGACGAACACGCGAGACGCGTGTTCCACGAAAGTGGCCGCCAAAGGTGGATTCGGCAACCTGACTGACCGGTACGTCACGGACAGGAGGCTCCACGCGTGCTCACCGTTTTGCCGGCATATCTGACGAACCCCAACGCATTCGAGTACATCGATCTGCTGCTGCCGCTGGCCACGCTGGCAGCGTACATCGCCGTCGCCCTGATCTGGCCGGGCGTGATCATGCGGCCGGTCTGGTGGCTGGTCACGCATACGGTCTACCGGCTGCGCGTCTACAATCGCGAACGGATCCCGCGGACCGGGCCGGTGCTGCTCGTCTGCAATCACGTCAGTTACATCGACTGGATGCTGATCTGGGTGGCGTGCCCGCGCAAAGTGCGCTTTGTCGCGTGGGCCGGCTGGTCACGAAACCCGATGTTACGCCTGTTCATGCGCGTCACCCGGTCGATCCCGGTCGACGGCACGGCAGGACCCAAGGCGATCGTCACCGCCCTGCGCCAGGTGAGCGATGCCCTTGATCGCGGCGAGGCCATCTGCATCTTCCCGGAAGCCCGACTGACGCGCACCGGCACGATGCTGCCTTTCCATCGCGGCTTTGAACGGATCATCAAGCAGGCGAAGTCGGCCGTACCGATCGTGCCGATCTGCATCAGTCAACTCTGGGGCAGCATCTTCAGCTATCGCGGCGGCAAGGTAGTCTGGAAGTGGCCCCACCGGATCCCCTACCCGGCAACCGTGATGGTCGGCGAACCGTTGCCGAAGACGGTGAAAGCCCCGGTCGTGCGCCTGAAGATCCAGGAACTCTCGGCCGATACGGCCCTGCGCGACGGCGACCGCAGCATGCCGGTGCATCGGCACTTCGTCCGGGTGGCAGCACGGTTCCGGCAGATGTTTCGCCCCTGCCTGATCGACACCAGCACACCCAAGCCGCGCGTGCTGAACTACCTGAAATCACTGGTCGGGGCCATCCTCATCAGTCGCTGGCTGCGGCCGCGGATCGGCCGACAGGCTAACGTGGGCATCTGGCTGCCGTCGAGCGTCGGCGGGGCACTGGCCAACATCGCCCTGAGCCTGCTGCGGCGAACGTCGGTCGATCTCAACTACACCTCGGGCATCGACGCCATCCGCTCCGCGATTGCGCAAACCAAGTTGGATGTGATCATCACTTCAAAGCGTTTCCTTGCGCGGATGCCTCTCGACGCGGGGCCGAACGTGCAGATCATCCATCTCGAAGATGCGGCCGGGGGAATCACGAAGTGGCAGCGCATCCGGACGCTTTTGACCGTGCTGTTGCTGCCCGGGTGGATCATCGATCGCTGGGTGCTGGGCCTGGGGAAGCATTCGCTGCAGGACATCGCCACCATCATCTTTTCGAGCGGCAGCACCGGCGAGCCGAAGGGCGTGATGCTGACGCATCGCAACATTTCCGCGAATTCCGAATCGATCGTTGCCATGATCGATGTGACCCGCGCCGACCGCGTATTGGGCGTGCTGCCGTTCTTCCATAGTTTCGGCTACACGGTGACGTTGTGGGTGCCGCTCGCCATCGGTGCCTCGACGGTTTACCATGCCGACCCCCGGCAGGCGAAGGAAGTCGGTGAGTTGTGTCGGACGTTCCGCTGCACCGTTCTACTCAGCACGGCGACGTTCCTGCGCTTCTACCTGCGCCGTTGCGAAGCGGGCGACTTCCATACGATGCGGTTGATTGTCTGCGGGGCGGAGAAACTGCCGCCCGGTTTGGCGAAGGAGTTCGAGGCCAAGTTCGGCGTGCTGCCGCTTGAAGGGTATGGCTGCACCGAACTGTCGCCAGGTGCGGCCTTCAACGTGCCCGATCAGGAAATTGCCGGCACACATCAGGTCGGCAACAAACTCGGCACCGTCGGCCATCCCGTCCCCGGTCTGGCCTTCCGCATCATCGACCCCGAGACCGGCGAGAAGCAACCGCCCGGCGGCGAAGGCCTGATCTGGGCCAAGGGTGCCAACGTGATGCTCGGCTACCTCGGCAAGCCGGAGCAGACAGCGAAAGTCGTCGTCGATGGCTGGTACAACACCGGCGACATGGGAAAGATCGACGACGATGGCTTTCTGACGCTGACGGGCCGACTGTCCCGCTTCGCCAAGATCGGCGGCGAAATGGTGCCGCTGGAGAAGATCGAAGAAGACCTGCACGCCGTCCTCGGCACCGCCGACCGTGTGCTGGCAGTCGCATCGGTGCCCGACGAGAAGAAGGGGGAACGCCTGATCGTACTGCACCTGCCGACCATGGCGATGACCGTCGACACGTTGACAACAGGCCTGAGCGAACGCGGCCTGCCGAACCTGTGGGTGCCATCCGATCGCGACTTCCACGTCGTGGATGAGATGCCCGTACTGGGCACCGGCAAGCTGGATCTGCGGCGGGTGAAGGAGTTGGCGATGGAGAAGGCGGGGAGAACCCCAACATGAGCCGGCGAGTTGTATTCGACACCAATGTACTTGTCGCCGGGCTTCGGTCCAATTCGGGTGCTTCGCATCGACTATTGCAACTTGTCGGAACAGACGTCATCGAGGTAGGATTGACTGTAGCCTTGGTATTGGAGTACGAAAGTGTACTGAAGCGGCCGGGGCTGGTTCCAATCTCTGCCGATGACGTCGATGCGTTGATTGACTATTGGTGTAGTGTCGGAAACTGCCGTCGAGTAGACTACTCGTTGAGGCCTGCGGCCGCCGACCCCGGTGATGATCTGGTTCTTGAAGCAGCGACGGCTACCATTTCGACAACGATCGTTTCTCTGAATATCAGGGACATGCAAGTGGCCGCGGCTGAATATGGGATCGAGTTGCTGACGCCGGGCGAGTTTCTTCGTCTCGTCGAGAGGGAAACATGGACCCCTTGATTCTTCATCTGCCCTCCGCACTCCGTGAAGCGGTGGCCGCGGAGGCATCCAAGTCAGGAATGAGTGAGCCCGCGTGGCTGGAGCAAGCCGCACGCGAAAAGCTGACGGCGATTGCCGAGTCTGCATGGTTCAAATCGCGCGCGGTGCGCGGCAACCGCGAGAAGTACGACGCGATCCTTGCCCAGGCTGCGGATGGCCCGGTCGTGTCGGGCGATGAACGGTAACCCAGTGCGACTGTCCGCTTTACCGGCTTGGACGACGGGGTTCAGTTTGTGGCACTAACAGGCTATGCTGCGACGATGTTTCCGAGTTTTCCCGTCGCGGCCTTCCTCAGCCGGATCTGATTGCCGATGACTTGGATTCGCCGACGTATCCACGTTGGGACCAGGCTTACGGCCGCGCCCCTACTCCACCACCAACTCGTTCTGAATCTCCCGCACGCCCGGGGTCAAACGCAGCATGCCCATGATCAGGCGGCGTTCGTCGTCGTCGGCCACTTTGCCTTTAATCACGACGTTGCGTTCGGGATCGACGAGGACGACGATCTTTCCCGCGTTCTTGATCGTCGATGAACGATCGAGCATATCGCGCAGGTCGGACTGCAGTGTCGATGGCGGCAGCGATCTGACCGGGAACTTCAGTGAGGCGGTGTAGGCGATCCGCGAGGCGCTCGCCTGGGTCGACGGGGTGAACGAGACAAGCCCGCCTGCACCACCAGTTCGACCGAGGCCGGATGAAGTGGTCGCGGTGCCGCCTGTTCGTGCGGTTGCCGAGGTCGAGGTGCCGAACGAAGGTTGTCCGAAGCCACCGGGGGGCTGGTTATTCGTCGTGGTACCTCCCGACAGCGAAGCCGCATCGGCGCCCGAATTGGCACCGAAGTTCAACACCTGATTCGGTCGGCCCATGAACAGGGGATTCGAGTACGTCGTCGACAAGAAGTTGGTCGCGTCCGATCCGGAACCGCCGGCGCTGCCGCTGGCACCCGCGCCCGCACGTGCCCCGGTGCCACCCTGCCCGCCCGTCCCGCCGCCACCCTGGCCGCCGGTTCCACCTGTTCCGCCACCGCCTGTGCCACCACCCGCGCCGCCACCACCGCTCAACCCGCCGGCACCACCGGTTCCTCCGGTGCCACCGCCGCCGGTCGCGCCGCCACCCGTGCCGCCCGTCTGTGCATGCAGCTGCGTGCCGCCCAACCAAAGGGCAAACGTCAGCGCACTCAGACCGCGTTTCAGGTTGAGCATCGGATCACTCCGGCAGGGAAGACGGGCTGCGGTCAGTATAACACGTAGCAACCATGTACGGCAGCAATTGGGCGGACTACACCGTCTGTATCGACCGTTCGCATCGCACGGGTTGAACTGAATTTGCAGAAGGGCCCCCTCATGAAGCCTTTGGGCGTTGCCGTCGTGGGCAGCGGGTTTATCGGTCCGGTGCACGTCGAGGCGATCCGCCGACTGGGGCACACGGTCATCGGCATGCTCGGCTCAAATGCGGAGCGTTCGCGCGCCGCGGCCGCCTCTCTGGGCTTACCACGGTCGTACGGCAGCATGCAGGAACTGCTGGCCGACGACGATGTGCAAGTCGTGCATGTTACCTCGCCGAACAAGCATCACTTTGAACAGACAAAGCAGGCGATGCTGGCGGGCAAACATGTGCTTTGCGAAAAACCGTTGGCAATGACCAGTGAGCAGTCCGGCGAACTGGCACGTATTGCCGACGATCTGCCGACCGTCACGGCCGTCTGCTACAACGTGCGCTTCTACCCGCTGTGCCTGGAAGCCCGCGCACGCTGCGGCACCCTCGGGCCGATCCATCACGTGACCGGCTCGTACATGCAGGATTGGCTGCTGCACGAAACCGACTTCAACTGGCGCGTCGAAGCTGAAGCAGGCGGCGAGTTGCGGGCCGTGGCCGACATCGGCACCCACTGGATGGACCTGCTGTCGTTCATCACCGGTCTGGAGATCGAAGCGGTGCAGGCCGACCTGAAGACCGTGCATCGTCTGCGGCATTCGCCTCAGGGAAGTGTCGAAACGTTCACAAGCACCAAATCGTCACAAACCACGGTGCTGGTGCCGATCACCACCGACGACTACGGCTCGATCCTGCTGCGGTTCAAAGGCGGGGCGAAGGGTTCGTTCACGGTGTCGCAAGTGACGGCCGGGCGGAAGAACTGCATCCGCTTCGACATCGCCGCGGCCGGGGCGTCGCTGGCGTGGGACAGCGAGGAACCGAATACGCTGGCCATCGGCCACCGCGATCGGCCCAACGAACGGCTGACGCGCGATCCATCGCTGCTGGATGCCACGGCCCGACCGTTCGCCAACTACCCCGGCGGTCATGCGGAAGGCTTTCCCGATACGTTCAAGCAGCTGTTCCGTGCTGTGTACGACAGGATTGCAACCGGCCAGCCCGGACCGGTGCCATTTCCCACGTTCCGCGACGGTCACCGCGAAGTGCTGCTGTGCGAGGCGATCCTGAAAAGCCATCGCGAACAGCGTTGGATTCATCTGAGCTGAACAGGCAGGGAGTTGATCATGCACCTGGGTTTCGTCAGCGCGATCCTGGCCGACCTGACGCTGGAGCAGGTCCTGGCGTTCGCCGCCGAGGAAGGTTTTGCCTGCGTCGAACTGATGTGTTGGCCGCCGGGGACCTCCAACCGGCGTTACGCGGGCATCACTCACGTTGATGTATCCCAGTTCACCGATGAACAGGCTCATCACGTTCGTGACCTGGTGAAGATCCACAACGTGGCGATCTCCGCCCTGGGTTACTACCCGAACCCGCTGGAGGCGGATGCCGACGGCCGGGCGGTGGTTGCCGGGCATCTGAAGAAGGTGATTCGTGCCGCGCCGATGGTCGGCGTGAATACGGTCAACACGTTCATCGGCCGGGATCATGCCCGAAGCGTGGACGACAACTGGAACCTGATGCGCGACATCTGGCCGGGCATTCTGAAAGCCGCCGAGCATGCCGGCGTGCGTGTCGGCATCGAGCATTGCCCAATGCTTTTCAGCAAAGACGAATGGCCGGGCGGCAAGAACCTGCCGGTCAGCCCGGCGCTTTGGCGGAAGCTGTTCACGGAGTTCCCGACGAAGTCGCTGGGACTGAACTTTGATCCATCACATCTCGTCTGGCAGTTCATTGACGACGCCCGCGCCATCCGCGAGTTTGGCGGCCGCATCGTGCACGTGCATGCCAAGGATACGCGAATCGACCACGACAAACTGTACGATCACGGCATCCTCGGCCTCGGCTGGCACACGCCGAAGCTGCCGGGGTTGGGCGATGTCGACTGGGGCCGTTTCTTCTCCGCCCTGAGCGACACCGGGTATGACGGCCCCGTCTGCAACGAAGTGGAAGACCGAGCCTACGAAGGATCGCTTGAAGATCGCAAACGCGCCCTGCGGCAGAGCAAGCGTTACCTCGAACAGTTCATGAGTTGATGTACCGCGCATACAACAATCCCCATGACGCTTGAACAACGCTGGATCGATGCACTCGAAGGCCTGAAAGCGCAGGGGCGGTTCCGCTCCTTCGCGCTGCCGCGGGGGATCGACTTCACGTCCAATGACTACCTTGGTTACGGCAACGGTCGGCTCGCACGCATCGACGACGGCGAACCGCTGTCTCGCACCGGCCTTGCATCGCGCCTGCTGCGCGGGCACCATGAAGTTTGGGAACAGGTCGAACAGCAGTTGGCCGAGTGGCACGGCAGCGAAACGGCCCTGATCATGACCAGCGGCTTCACCGCGAACGAAGGGCTGATCTCGACGATCTGCGAACCGGGCGACTGGGTTGCGACTGATGAACTGAACCATGCCTGCATCCTTGACGGCCTGCGGCTGTCACGCTGTCGGCGTTTCTCGTTTCGGCACAACGATCTGGAACACCTCGAATCGGGTCTCAAGGCCGAATCGGCCAAGGGCAACGACGGCCGGGCGATGTTCGTCATCACCGAATCATTGTTCAGCATGGAAGGCGATCGCGCGCCGCTGCGGGCGATCGCCGACCTTGCGGAAAAGTACGGGGCGCACCTGATCGTCGATGAAGCCCACTCGACCGGCTGCTACGGTGGTGATGGTTCAGGCTGCGTCGACGAGGCTGGCATCCGCGATCGCGTACTCGCCAGCATGCACACCGGCGGCAAAGCGCTCGGCGTACCGGGGGCGTACCTCGCTTGTTCACGCCTGCT
>Ga0105047_10005706_pt1 | contig 21255 bp, 16 predicted proteins | sample MAT04_FD_78384 | JGI IMG/M metagenome (GOLD analysis project Ga0105047, IMG submission 78384) | Freshwater microbial communities from Lake Fryxell liftoff mats and glacier meltwater in Antarctica - MAT-04 (megahit assembly) | ecosystem: Environmental > Aquatic > Freshwater > Ice > Liftoff... | reverse complement strand
GTTCGGCAAGCCGATCGTCGGGCAAGGCGGACGAGCGGCTTACGACACCGCGCAAGAGATCAATGCCGATCAGATGTACGGCATCCTGTGCGGGCTGTGCGATTTCCATCCCTTCGCCGCTCCCGCCGAGCGGCGTCGGATTGAACAGATGGTGATCGAGATCACGCGCAGTTTTGTCGTGCGTGGCTACTACTCGCTCAGCCGAGGCCGGGTCACCGAAGGCCCGACGCACGCGGTCCATGCCAGCAAACCCATGCTGTTTCTCCTGCTGGCCAACCGCTTCGATCCCTCCGGGGGCTTCTACGACGAGTACCTTCAATGGTTCGAGATGCATCGCCGTAATCCTGCGGTGAACGCGACCTGCCTTTCCTGGATCTGGTATCAATCCGCGATCGGCGCATTACGGGGTGACGAAGAAGTGTACGCCCCTGGGCCGTGGAACACGTTTGTTGATGTGATATCGAGGCTGGCGTCTTTGGATCCGACCCGTCGCGACCTGTTCGCAGGGCGTTTGCTGGATTGGTGGGATGAGACCGAACCGAGGCTATTGGAAGACGGTCGGCTTCAGATCAGCATGATGGTCACGCCCGAGACGCGGCGCTGGCGTCCGATCCGTCCGAACGACGTAAAGCGTGGGCCGTACTCGTGCTATTACGGCGCGCCGATTTACTTCAGCGGCCAATGGGCCGCCAGTGAAGCGGTGAATGTGCTGGAGCATCATCCGAACGCGACCGCGCGGGTGAAGCCCTGGCTGTTGAAGATTCTGCACGGGGTCGATTTCCAGGGGCTGCGTTCGCTCTGGGTGATGCCCGGGCACGAATTACCGACAAACCTGATCGGCTTCTCGAAACAAATCGGTGCACCGGTGATGTGGCTTTACGCCTACTGGTCCGCGCGGGCGGCCGGCATTATCAGCGAACTGGATTGAAGTCCTGATCCGAACGATAGCGATCTGATCGCCATCGCGTACCGAAATCCGTGAGGTTTTTTTTTTGAAGGAGTCCATCCGTGCGCCTACCACATGCCTTGATCGCGATCGCGTTGTCCACCGCTTTGGTTAGCGGGCAGGAACATGTCTATCCAATCGGAACGGTGATCGGGCCGGACGGGAACAACATCCCGACCCGCGCTCAGCAACAGTTTACCTACGCCTGGGCGGCGCGGCAGGGGATTAACGCGATCGAGCACGAAATTATGCCCGTGAGCGACGGATATCTCGACTGGTCGCATACGCGTCCGACGCGCGACACGTTCAACTGGGCGGCGTACGACGGGGTGGTGGAAGACGCCGAAACGAACAATCTGGACGTTTACCTCGAGGTCTTCACGTCCCGGGGCGTGCCCGAGTGGATCGCCGACGGTCGCCCGGAATTGTACATGTATACCCCGCTGGCGGGTGCCGACACGCCGACGCCGGTGATGCGGGATTCGAAACTGGATATCAACTCCGTGCCGGCGATCGCGCATCCGGAGTTTATCGCGGCCGTGGACGAGTACGTGCGCTCGATCGCCAAGCGGTTCAAGGACCGCAAGCGCGTGCGCGGCTACATCATCGCAGAAGAAGTGGGGCTCCCCGGCGTCTGGCCGGCGGGGAACTATTACGGGATCGACTTCTCGCCTTCGATGCGGGATTTGTTCCATGCGCGGTTGAAGGCCAAGTTCAGCACGGTCGAAGCGATGAACGACGCTTGGGGCCAGCCCGGGAAGTACAAGAATTTCGCCGACGTGGTCTGGAAGAGCGGCTGGTCGCACGATCCCAAGCAATTCCGCGGCGAATGGATGGAATACTACCCCGCGCTCCAGCAGGCATTCGCGGATCATCACAACCGCATTGCCCGGGCGATCAAGCAAGAGGATCCGGACGCGCTAATCATGGTGAGTGACTTCCAACCCATGGTGAATCGAGTTGGTCATGGATCACACGCGGCGCTGCTCAAGGACATCGACGCTTTCGGATTCAAGAGCTACTGGAATGACACCCGCATGCAGTCCGACTTCACCACCGGCATTGCCGGCGGGGATAAGCAGCTCTGGTGCGTCAACTTCTCCGAAGCCGCGACCACCAGCGGCGAGAACAAGCGGTTCATGAACGCCGAGTACGTTCGCAGGCAGTTCTGGCCAGCCTATGCACGGGGCATGGACGGCATTTTCCTGTTTTGCTGGATGCCCCAGCAGATGGAGAAGATGAGCCTGCTCGAACCGGGCCCGGACGGATCGCTCGATACGATCGCCGCGTTGCAGACGGTTCGAGTGCTTCGGGAGTTTATGGACGAGCACGGGAAGGAGTTGTCGGCGTTTAAGCCGGAGGTGCCGCGCGTCGTCGTACACGACCCGAATCTCACTTTCATCGCTCAGCACTGGGACTACGCCGACCCGACGAAGGTGCGGGAAAAGTGGTTCAGCGAAACGCCCGCGATCGTGGCATACCAGACGTCGTTTGATGATCTTGCGAAGCTGAACCGCAGGTTCACGGTCAGCACCGAGTCCACGCTGTCGAGGCAGCTCGCAGACCCCGTCACGAAGCTGCTGATGCTAGCGGGGTCGGATGTTCTTGAGCCGGAAACCGTGACACAGATCGAGCGTTGGATCGAAGCGGATCGGCCGGTCGTTATTGACGAACGGACGGCAAAGTTTGACACGCTGGGTCGGGACGTGAGCAACCTCCGGAAATATCACGGCCGAGCGAATGTGCTGACCCTGGTCGGCGACCGCTGGGACCGCGACCCCGCGCAGCGGGCACGCCTTGCGGAGTTCGTGACCCGGCACCTGCCGCTGCGATACGCCAGCGCCAACGCCGACGGCCCGGACGTGTTTACGGTCGATTACATGAATGCCGACGACGGAGCAGAGCTGGCGATCCTCACGCGGCGCGGGCCGCAAGGCCGGCAGCAGGATGGGTTGAACGTGTCGCTCCAATGGAATAAGCCGCACGCATCGCTCCAGGTGCTCGACCCGTTCGCGACCGTGTCCCTGCGAAGCAAATCGGCAAGCCCGACCGATCCATTACAGCCAGTGGTGACGCTTCAGGGTTTCCAGGACGTGCTCATTGTCATCGGCCGATAGCACGCGCGAGCGATGAAGCGATTTTGCCCCAGTTTTCGGCACGGCGTGTGCTGGAGTGTCCGTTAATTTGTTTCAGGAGATCACCCGTGATCCGCACTTCAACATTCAGCCTTCTCGTTGCGTGCATGCTCTCTGGCGCTTTGCAGGCGCAGGAAGTTTCGTACCCGATCGGAACGGTGATCGGGCCGGACGGGAACAACATTCCCACTCGTGAGCAGCAGAAGTTCATGTACGACTGGGTGAGCCGGCAGGGTCTGAACAGCATCGAACACGAAATGCTCCCGGTCGCCGGTGGATATCTCGGTTGGGGATTCATGTCTCCCAAGGCCGGCGCTATGAACTGGCTGCCGTATGACGCCGTAGTCGAGGACGCCGAAGCCAGCAACCTGGATGTGTATCTCGAAGTGTTCACGATCCGTGACGTGCCGGTGTGGATCGGTGACGGGTCGCCGGACGTATACATGCACACGCCGCTTTTCGGCAAGGATAAACTCACTCCGATCATCCGTGACCCAAAGCTGGACACCAGTTCCGCGCCGACTGTCACGAGCCCGGTCTACATTGCGGCAGTTGACACGTACGTGCGTTCGATCGCGCGCCGGTTCAAGGATCGCAAGCGGGTGCGGGGCTACATCATTGCCGAGGAATTGGGGCTCTCCGGTATCCAGACGGCAAACAGCTATTACGGAATCGATTTTTCGCCGTCGATGCGTGATCTTTACCATGCACGCCTCAAGGAGCGCTTTAAGACCGTCGCTGCGATGAATCAGGCGTGGGGGAAGTCGGGTAAGTACAAGTCATTTGAAGAGGTCGTCTGGAAGAGCGGCTGGTCGCATGACCCGAAAAATTTTCGCGGCGAATGGATGGAGTATTACCAGACGCTTCAATTTGCATTCGCTGAACACCACAACCGCATTGCCCGCGCGATCAAAGAGGAAGACCCGGACGCGTTGATCATGGTCAGTGACTTTCAGCCGATGGTGAACCGGGTAGGTCACGGCGCACACGCCGCGCTGCTGACGGATGTCGATGCATTCGCGTTCAAGAGCTACTGGAACGACGTACGAATGCAGATGGACTTCTGCACCGGCATCACCGGCGGGGACAAGCAGGTCTGGTGTTCGAATTTCAGTGAAGCCGCGACAACGCGAGGGGACGTTCAGCGCTTCATCGAACCGAAGTACATTCGTCGCCAGTTCTGGCCGGCATTTGCGAGGGGGCTTGATGGACTGTTTCTGTTCGTGTGGATGCCCCAGCAGATGGAGAAAATGAGCCTGCTCGCGCCGAGTGCGGATGGGTCGCTCGAAGCGCTTCCTGCGGTGGAGACCACGCGTACACTTCGGGAATTTATGGATGATCATGCGAAGGAGTTGCTCACCTTCAAGCCCAGCGCCCCGCAGGTGGTGGTTCACGACCCCAACCTGACGTTCATTGGCCAGCATTGGGACTTTGCCGATCCGAACAAGGAGCGGGATTTTTGGTTCACCGAAACGCCCGCGATTCAGGCGTACCAGACGGTGATGACCGACCTGGCTCAGTTGAACAGCCCGTTTACCATCACAACGGAGTCAACTTTCGCCGCGCGGCTTGCCGATCCGGCGACGCGTGTCCTCGTGCTGGCGGGATCGGATATCATCGAGCCCGACATGCTCACGCAGGTCGAGAAATGGATCACGTCGGGGAAACCGACGGTCCTTGACGAACGATCAGGCAAATTTGACCTGCTGGGTCGTGAGAAACAAAGCCTTCAGAAGTACCGAAGCCGATCGAATGTCCTGACGTTGGCCGGCGACCGATGGGATCGCGATCCGGCGCAGCGAGAACGGCTGAAAACGTTCATCGCGAAGCACCAGCCGCTTCGCTACTCGACAGCCACCGCCACCAGTCCTGACCTGCTCACCGTCGATTACATGACCGCGGATGACGGCGCGGAAATGGCAGTGATTACACGGCGTGGACCGCAGGGGAAACTTCAAGACACGATGGATATCTCGCTGAAGTGGACGAAGCCGCACGCTACGCTCCAGGTGCTCGATCCGTTTGCCACCAGATCGCAGCAGGTCGCCACGCAGGTACCCGATGATAAAGCCGGGCCGACGATCAAATTTTATGGTTACCAGGACGTGCTTCTTGTCATTGGTCGATAGAAAGCAGCGGCGACCATGACGACTGCAAAACCAAAGCTGCACTGGTGCTGGCCGGAGGCATTGAGCGACGCCCCCGCGCTGGGAGACCGGCTGGCGCAGAGCTTCGATCTTGTCGTTTCGACGGCGCTTCCGCTGCCGGAGGATCATGTCCACGTTCTGGTCCCCAGGCTTGATCGAGAAATCGACGCGGGTTTCATTGAATCGCACTCCTCGCTTCGAGTCATCGCCACCCCCAGCACCGGGACTGACCATATCGATGTTGACGCCGCGGGTCGGGCGAACATATCGATCGTCTCGTTGAAGCACGAACTCGAGTTCCTGGATTCAGTGCAGTCGACCGCCGAACAGGCGTGGCTGCTGATACTTGCGTGCGCGCGCCGGTTCCGCGAGGCGGTAGCACAACCGCAAACGGGTGGGTGGAGCGCGATGGACGTGCGAGGCAACGAGCTGTACGGCAAAACGATCGGCATCGTCGGTTGCGGCCGGTTGGGGAGCATGGTCGCGCGGTTCGGGCGTGCGTTCCGCATGCGAGTGCTCGTGAACGACGTTCGTTCCATCCGGCTTGCCGACGTCGAGCAGGTCGATCTTCCCATTCTTCTGGCGGAGGCTGACATCGTCTCCCTTCATGTTCACCTGACCGACCAGACGTGCGGTTTGATTGGCGCGGCGCAGTTGGCAGGCATGAAGCGTGGCGCGGTTCTGGTTAACACTTCTCGCGGCGCGGTGATTGATGAGATCGCGTTGCTCGCGGCGATCCAGTCTGGCCATTTGGGCGCGGTGGGACTGGACGTTCTCTGCGGCGAAAGCCGTATCGGGCGAGATTCCCATCCTTTAGTGGAGGCGTCGAAAACCAATCCCCGCCTCGTCATCACGCCACACGTTGGTGGATGCACGATAGAGGCGCAGGCGAAGGCATTCCACCACTTCGCAGAACTCCTCATCCGAACGACGCATGCACTCAACCTGACCGGGGCGACAATATGACGTTAAGTTTAAATCAGAAATACCTCGCGGTGCATCGCCAGGGGTTTATGCCGATCTTTGTTCAGGACGAGTTTGACGCAAGGCTGCTGGTTGACTGCGCGGTGGCAGCAGGCGCCGAGGCGATCGAGATTACCTGCCGTCGATCTGCGGTTCTTGAGGAAGTTCGTTGGGCGCGAAAGGCGCATCCTCAACTGACGATCGTCGCCGGAAGCGTGGTGGACGATGGGCCATTGCTCAGCAACCTTCAGAGACGCCGCCCGGACATGCCGTCGATCGACGCGTTGCTCGCGGCTGGAGTCGATGGCGTGGTCAGCGCGCTGCCGTTGCGGCTGAAGACGATCGAGCGGGTCAGTCGGACGCATCTGGTGATCCCCGGCGTGGAGACGATGACGGAAGCGGTCGCCGTGGTTGAGGCGGGTGCCCATTTCGCGAAGCTGTTTACCGCCGACCTCCTCGGCGGGTCGGCGCGGGTGGCACGAATGACCTGCGCCGCCACGCACGGCGTGCTCCCGCTGTTCGTAACCGGGGGCATCACGCTGGCCCGGATTGAAGAGTACGTCAAGGCTGGTGCCGCCATGCTCGGGTCGGGATGGGACGTGATCCTCGGCAGCGATTACGTGTCGCTTCAAAAGACTCCGGATCAGGCCGTCATCGCCGGGGCGCTTGTGTCGTTTCTATCGGGTATGTTGACCGCTCGGCATTCGTTGCCGGACACCTGGCCTGACGTCAACTCCGCCGACTACGCCCATCGACTCCGTCACTTTGTTCCGTCATCCGCGCTCGAGGGGCGACTATGAGTTGGAGCCGGGGAACTGGGGGCATGCCTGATCTGCGCGCGCTCAGGGAGTCTTTGCATTCCGAGCTTTACGGTCGGGTGGTTCCCTTCTGGCTTAGGCATGCGATCGACCCGGACGGCGGGATCAACAACTGTCTGGCGGATGACGGCACGCTTGTGAGTCGAGATCGATGGCTGTGGAGCCAATGGCGTGCCGTCTGGGTTTTCAGCCGGCTGTATCGCCAGACCGGCGACAAGCAGTTCATCCAGATCGCCGATGGGATACGCCAGTTTTGTTGTCGGCACGGGTGGCATGCTGATGGCGGCTGGCGCCTTTGCGTCTCAGCGGCCGGCGACGAGATCCGGGGTCGGGACAGCATTTACGTTGACGGCTTCGCGATGTACGGGCTGGCGGAGTTTATCGCGGCGACAGACGACGAAGACGCGAAGCGCTGGGCTCGTCGTACCACCAGCCACGTCGTGGACACGCTTGGCGTCCCCCATGACCAAATCCCGCATTTTCCGTATCCGGTGCCGCGCGGTATGCGCGTGCATGGGATTCCGATGATCTTCAGTCTGTGCTTCCAGACGATGGCTGACACGATGCGGGACGACGGTCTTGCTGAGATCGCGCGCCGGCTGAGCCATGAGGTGATGCACTCGTTCTACCGACAAGATCGAGACGTGGTGCTTGAGCGAATCAACGCGGACGGGACCGAAGCTCAAAGACCGCTGGGGACCGTCGTCGTTCCAGGGCATGTGATCGAAAGCATGTGGTTCCAGATCGACGTTGCATCGGCGACCGGAGACACACCAACGATTGACCGCGCGATCGCACTCATCCGCAGGCACCTTGAACTCGGCTGGGATGACCCGTATGGCGGGCTATTGCTGGCGGTCGATGCCGACGGGGGCACGGAGGTGGGGTGGTCGTTCGCGGACACCAAGCTTTGGTGGCCACACACGGAAGCAATGATCGCACTGCTGCGGGCATACGAAATCAGCCGAGCACCCTGGTGTCTCGATTGGTACGAGCGGATACATTCGTACACGTTTAAGCACTTTCCTGATTCGTCAACCGGTGAATGGCTTCAGCGACTCGATCGCACCGGCCGACCGATCAGCGAGATCGTGGCGCTGCCCGTGAAGGATCCGTTCCATCTGCCCCGCGCGCTGATGTTGTGCATCGAGATTTTGGATCGAATTGAGAAGGACTTGTCACAGACCGTTGGGAACATTGCATGACGTGGATCGACTGGACAATCGTCGCGGTGCCCATGGTGATCGTGTTTGTATTCGCACTAAAGATGCGACAGTACACGAAATCCGTGGTCGATTTTATGGCAGGCGGGCGCGTGGCGGGGCGGTATCTCGTCGCGGTATCCGACGGCATGGCGGCGACGGGGCTGGTGTCGGCGGTTGCGCAATTTGAGTATATGTACCAGTCGGGGTTTGCCGTCGGGTTCTGGGGGGTGATCGGCACGCCGATCTATCTGCTGTTGACCATCAGCGGTTTTGTAATTTTTCGGTTTCGCGAGACCCGCGCCTTAACGCTTGCCCAGTTTCTAGAGACGCGGTACAGCCGTCGATTCCGCATCTTCGCAGGTTTGCTGGCGGCGATATCGGGGGTGATCAATTTCGCGATCTTTCCCGCCATCGCGAGCCGATTCTTCGTTTACTTCTGCGGGTTTCCAACGCAGCTTAGCATCCTCGGTGTCCCGATCCCCACGTTCGCGATCCTGATGGCAGTCTTTCTGTCGGCGGCGGTGCTGCTGGTACTGACCGGCGGTCAATTGTCGATCATGGTCACCGACTGTATTCAGGGAATGTTCACGTATGTGATGTGCCTCGCGATCATGATCGCGCTGCTCATGCTCGTTCCGTGGAGCCAGGTATCCGAGTCGCTTCAGGCGCGACCGCCGGGACAGTCATTGATCGATCCGCTGGACACGTACGCGATGGCGGACTTCAACATCTGGTTCATTTTGATTGCGATCATCGGTAACGCGTACAGCACGATGGCCTGGCAGGGCAACGCCGGCGCGAACGCGTCGCCCGCCAGCCCGCACGAGGCGAAGATGGCCAAGATCATCGGCGGTTGGCGAACCACGACGATATCCGTGACGTTCACGCTCATCACGGTTGTGGCGTACACCTACCTGAATCATCCGTCGCATGCTCAAGACGCCCTGGCGGTCCAGCAGCAGTTGAATGCGATCGACAACGCGGCGGTGCAAAGCCAGACGCGCGTGCCGCTGGCGATGTCAGAAATCCTTCCCATCGGGATCAAGGGCATGTTCGTCGCGGTGATGCTGGCGCTGATGCTCACCACGGACACCAGCTATATGCATTCCTGGGGCAGCATCATCGTGCAGGATGTGATCCTTCCGCTACGGCGTCGCCCGTTGAGCACGCGCGGCCACCTGACGGCGTTGCGAATATCGATCGTAGGCGTCGCGATATTCGCGTTCCTTTTCAGCCTGCTGTTCAATCAAACCACCTACATCATGATGTTCTTCGCGCTGACGGGGAGCATCTACCTCGGGGGTGCCGGAGCAGTAATCATTGGCGGTTTGTACTGGAAGCGCGGGACGACCCGAGGTGCCTGGGCCGCGATGTTCGCCGGCTCGGGCGTCACCGCTTGTGCGTTCGCGGGGGAGCAGTTCTGGCCCGCGATACATGGCTGGCTGCTGGGGATGTTCCCGAATAGCGAGTACCTGGCAGCCAACGCCCATCGCTTCCCCATCAACGGGCAGTGGATGTGGTTGATGGCAATGGTGTCGGCGGTCACTGCTTACATCCTGGTATCCCTCGCGGGACGGAAACGTTTCAATCTTGATAGCATGCTGCACCGCGGCGCTTTCGCAGACGCCGATCACATTGTCGTCGCCGCTCCGGAAATGAAGAAGCGGACGTGGCTCGACTACATCGGCGTTGATTCGAATTTCACCCGGGCGGATCGGTGGCTGACGCTGCTGATGACCTGTTGGTCGATGTCGTTTTTCGTCGCCGCGATCGTGGCGGTCACATGGAATGTCTTTGATCGTTGGCCAAAACAATGGTGGGCCAACTATTTCTCGATCACAGGCGTGTGGGTGACGCTGGTGGTCGGGGCGATCACTTCCGTGTGGTTCACCGTCGGCGGCGTTTTAGACCTTCGTAAACTGTTCAAGCGCCTGCAAAACGCACGACGCGACCCTGCCGACGACGGCCGCGCCGATTCGGTTCCGGCGGCTGTACCCATGGATTCGGCAAAGACGTCTCGTTGAGGATTTTTATGGCATCTGCTCCCAGTCAAGTCATTCGCGTTGGAATCATTGGTGCAGGCGCGAGGCTTCGCCTCGTCGCAAAGCTGCTTCTGAACTGCGATCCCCGGCTCCAACTTTGCGCCGTGGCCGACCCCGATCCCGTGGCGATATCCACTGCGCGTCGCGAACTCTCCGGCGACTGGCGCGCTATTGAGTCGGCCAGGGAACTTATTGCGGACGATTCCATCGACTGGGTGATGATCGGGTCGTGGAACTGTTTTCACGCTCAGCACGCGATCGACGCATTGCGCGCGGGCAAGAATGTGTTTTGCGAGAAACCCCTTGCCACCACTTTTAACGACTGCCTGGCGGTGCGCGACGCGGTGCGCAGCTCAGGGCGCACATTCGTATTCGGCCTCGTCCTGCGCCACTCGCCACACTATCAGTTTGTTCGGTCATTGCTCGACCAGCAGGCGGTTGGTGAGCTGGTGTCGTTCGAGTTCAATGAAACGCTGACCGCGCCGCATGGCGCGTATATCCACGGCAACTGGAGGAGAACCACGTCCAACGCAGGCTCGCACGTACTTGAGAAGTGTTGCCACGATCTGGATCTGGCCAATTGGATGGCGGGAAGCGAACCGACGCGGGTGGCCAGTTTTGGGGGACGCCGAATCTTCCGGGCCGAGAACGCGCATCTTCACAAAGCGCTTGCGGATGAATCTGGCGTCTCGCCGTTCACCAAGTGGCGCGATCACCTGAGCATGGATCCGTTTGCCCAGGAAGGTGACATCCTGGATCACCAGGTTGTGATCCTGGAGTATGCGAACGGAGTCCGAGCGACCTTTCACACCAACGCCGTGAGCGCCCTGCCTGAACGCCGCTTTTATCTGCTTGGGACGCACGGAGCAGTGCGGGCAGACGCCTACTCCGGCGCAGTCACTTGGGCGCGCGTCGGCCTGGAGCAGGAGACGCGCACGCGCACGAGCGCAAGCTCGGACGGGCATAATGGCGGTGACGAGCGAATGGTCGAACACCTGGCGGCAACCATGCTCGAAGGCACCGCACCGATCGCCGGCATTGATGAGGCCTTGCGATCTGCGGCGGTGGCCTTCGCGATTGACATGGCCCAGACGACCGGCCAGGTCGTTTCGCTACAGCCGATGTGGGATCAACTCGCCGCGGCTGTCCCACACGCGCCCCAGCCCCACGGGGCACGCTAGACGTTCATCGTCGGCGTGCCGAACGGGACAGGCGGTTTGGCGGGGCGTATCGAGAGTCTGTAGGACGAACTCCACTCCGGTCGCTCGCGGATGGAAAGTGTCAGCACAAAATGATCGTTGGCGACCGAAGGCAGCGTCAGTCGTGCGGTGGGGCCGCGAACGTGTGTATTAGCGGCGGCCGCCGGGGTGTTCCATGTTGAAACAAGATCGTGCTTGTCGTCGAACTGAACGATCACGTCGATCGTAACGCCCTCGATAGGATTGACGCCGTCGTGGAGCAGCCAGACTTCCGCTTCAAACGTGTTTCCGGGGTTCCACTGGAACTTCGAAAGCCGCGCGCTCGCCATCGTGGGACGACACGCTGCTTTCACGGCATAATACGCGGGCTTGGGACGATCGGGATAGTTGATCAGGCTGTTTCCCGCCGCCGTGGGCCAAGGTTCATTGAAGCACCAGTTAAGCGCCATCGAGCACACCGGCTTCTGCCTGCGGGCTTCTTCGTAGATGCACTTAAAGCCTTCGCACTGTAGCCATTCTCCTCGCGATACCATCTGCTCCAGCGACTCACAGGGTCCGAAGTAATGCTCGATGGTCGGCAAGGCAAGCCAGTCGCTCGCCTGCCACGCCCTGAGGCCGTGGTGCGTCTGCCACGCCGTCCCGGGTTTCGGCGGAAACAGCTCGTCCGGCGGGATGCACTCTTTCAGCACCTCGACAGGTGATGGCCCGCCGCAGCCGAACTCGGTGTACGCCGTGTAGGATGCCGCCGTCATCGCTTCGTACGGTTCACGTCCATCGTAGCGGAACACGTAGTTGCCGTGCGCCATGCCGTCCACCGGGCTGGTCGGCAGAAACGGCGTAGTGGGGTCGCCGTCGTAGCAATTGCGGTTCAGCAGTCGTAACGGAAGCGATTGATCGGTCATTCCTCCCCAGGCATTGAACAGCTCATTGCCGCCACACCACATGGCGATGCAGGGGTGAACACGCAACTGCGCGATGATTGATTTCGACTCTTGATCGAGCACACGAAGGTAGTCGGCGGCGTCGGGGTATGTGTTGCACGCCAACGGAAATTCCTGCCAAACCATCAGACCCAACTCGTCGCAAAGCTCATAAAAATCCGGCTTATTGATGATTCCACCGCCCCATATACGAAGCAGGTTAAAGTGCGCGTCGCGAGCCAGGTGCAGCAACGAGGCATAAAGTTTCCGCGTGATGGCTCCGGGGAAAATCTCCGGATTCACCCAGTTGCTGCCGCGGCAGAATATCGAGCGATTGTTGATCTCGAGCGTGATCGGCGGATGCGTGCGTGATTTAGGGATCACGTTCGGGAGCTGCCACTGGTCCGGTGCCATCACGAGCTTCATTCGGCGGAATCCGGTTCGGGATTCGAGTCGGTCGATGACCCCGCCCGATGCATCCAGAAGTTCGACGATCGAGCGATAAAGCGACTGAGGCCCCTCGCCGGCGGGCCACCAGAGTTGGGGCGCGGAAATCGACGACGGACAGTCGGCCAGCAATTCGCTGAAGACTGGCCGGCTCTGCGGATCTTCCAGCGTCCATCGCACCTTTCCCAGCACGCCGGCGGGCTCCACCTCGCATCGCAGGTCGGCGTGTGACAGATCATCGCTTAGCGCGTACCGAAGCTCCGCCTTGCGCAGGTGCGGTGTGGGGCGTACTTCAACGTAGGTCTCACACCAAATTCCCAGCGGCACCAGCCGCGGGTGCCAGTCCCATCCGTAGCTCACCGCTGGTTTGCACGAGTGGTTTGCCTGTGTCCGATCAATCGGGCTCACGACCGACTTCGGAGCAGGCCGAATGATGACTTCTATGCCGCCCCCCGATCGGTTCTGCAACGGAATCTCAAAAGGCGTGAACATTCCCTCCTGGTCATAAACAACATCACCATTCACCCGCACGATGAAATGGTAGTCAACACCACCGCACACGAAGGTGAGCGGATCCTGGCTTTGCGGCAACTGCGCGCGGTAATGCCAGTAGACGTCCTCCATCCACGCGTACTGAGTGAAGTTGTCAGCGTAATTGTGGTCGGGCAGTCCGGTGGCGCGCGCCCAGTCCAACTGCACGGCACCGGGAACCTTTGCGGGGACCAACCGCTCCGGCGCGATGTCCACTCCGTTGCTGAAGCCGACCTGCCAGTCGAGCGCGATTCGGGTACGCGTCGTGTCGTGATGTTCCATGGTTTGTGGCATGAAGTATAGATTTTGCGGCCGTGATTACCATGCGCGTTTCACCCCAACTCTCCCCAGTGGGTACGCGGGAGAGGGAACAGAACCCGGGCATCCAATCGCCTTGGGGGGGCCGTGTCTGTCACGGACATTAAGCCGGTGTGCTGAACAGATATCGCGACGACCAGGCGAAGACTTCGCCGGGATTTGCGATGATCCGCACGAAACCTTCTGGACATACGACGCGCGGCGTGGCGAAGAGTCGGACGAACTGGGGCGCGGGGTCGAGGTCGATTTGGACGGACGTACCTGCGGGGTCGGTGACGGACATCGTAAACGGCGCGTCCGGCGAGGATAGTTCGCCGCCAGCGACGAACTCAGCCCAGGCTGACTTGCCGGCTGGGATCGGCGTCTGCACCGACACGGCCCGGCCGTCTACAGCGACGTAACCGTGAAGCTTGTTGGGGTCTTTGACCGTAACCTCATACGGCAACCGAAGTTCCCACCCCGGGCCGAGTTGCTGGTCATCGATTGCGATGAAGTTGTGCCCGTAGTGGAGCGTGTCGATGCGCCGCGTGCCGGTGTTCTCAAGCGTTCGGCGGATCACAAAACCGGGTTGGTCCGCCAGCAGTTCGATCTGCTTGCGATAGCGGTAAGCCCAACCCAACTGGTCGGTGATCACGTGCTCGAACGCGATGTCGGTACACGCGTCGTTGATGTGGACTTCCCACCGTCCGGGGTCGGTGATTGCGTAGCGTTTATGAAAGGCGTAGGGGTGTTCGTTCGGGCGGCGAAGTAGGCCGACGCCGATCTTGAGGAACGACTCGTTGACGGCCGCCCGCGAGAAGCCGGGCGGGTCGTCCATGCTGAATTCTTCGGCCGTGCCCTGCACGTGGTCGTGATGAAACGGGTCGGCCGGGGCGTCGTTCCATGGCCCGAAAAACGTGTGGCCGTTCCATGTAGCGCTCGCGACCATGCCGGACCGGTCAAACCGCGACCCACGATAGAACCCGTGACGTTCGTCAGGCAGGTAAAGGTTGAGCTTAACGAAGTCGTTGCTGAGCGTCGCCGACGGATAATCGGCGGGCGGGGCATCATGCGCCAGCGTGATGAGACGGTTCGGGCCGGCAAGAGGAGAGTCAATGGGTGTTCTGTTCATAAGTGACTGCGTGCGACTGATTCACGCCTTACTCTATACGCGATCCACGAACTCCGTGGCCTGAATCGACGCCTGCGGCAATTCGGCGAGCTCGCCGCTGCAAAGTATACAAGAAATCGCACGGCGTGCATGAAACTCTGGCTCAGGTTTCAATCGTCGTCGCCGACGGGGGAGCGACGTTCACGCGGGAGTGATTGCCCGCAGCGGGTTGTCATAGAACAGCTTCCGGCAGGTGTTCGCATCCAGTCCAAGCATCTGCCGGAGTTGCGTTTCGGCGCGGTGGAGTGGACACGCCGAGCCGACCAGATGCGTGCGATCGGGTGCCCAAGCCGCGCCATCGTCGCCGACTTCGACATCCCACGTGCCCAGCCGATACCGCCCAGGCCCGAACCCCGCGGCGGCCATCGCGTCGCTGACGACGCAGCAGCGATCGACACCCGCCAACGCCACGTAGTTCGCCAGCGCCATGTACGGCACGTGCGTTCCGTCGGCGATGAAACAGAGCCACAGACGGTCGCGCAGAAACAGTGCCCGCTGGACGATGTTGTCGTGTCGGTCCATTCCCGACATCGGACATCCGTTGCCCAGGTGCGTGAACATCGACAGCCCGGCATCGGCGGCGCCTTTGAGCGTGTCGAGCGAAGCGTCGGTGTGCCCGGCCGACACGCAGACGCCCTGACGCGACAAGTGCCGAGTTCCCGCGAAGCCGGGATCGCATTCGGGTGCCAGCGTCAGCAGGCGTACCAGCCCGTCGCCTGCTTCGAATAGTCGGTCAATCGCCTCCACGCTCGCTGGCTGGACCGCTGTCGAGGCGTGCGCGCCGATGAAGCCCCGCTTCGGATTCAGGAACGGGCCTTCGATGTGCAGGCCGGCGATCATCGACGCCGCCAGCGGATCACGCGAGCGCAGCGTAACCAGCGTCGCCAGCCGCCGGCACATCGTTTCAACATCGGCGGTGATGATCGTCGCGAGGATCTTTTCCACGCCGTCGCGCGCCAGTAACTCGCAGGCATGGTGAAGCCGGTCGGCGGGCAGGTCGTCGCAGTTAAAGTCAACGCCGGCGTAGCCGTTGACTTGAAGGTCGAAATAAGGGCCCATGTTCGGCCACCTCAGGCTTTCTTTGTTGTCAGGAGCGATGCCGCCTGCGCGTCGAGGAAGATCGTGCAGCCTTCATGGCGCTGAAGGATGCTTGCTGGCGCGCGATTGGTGATCGGTCCTTCGATCGTCGTCTTGACGGCCGTCGCTTTGCGGTCGTCGGGGACGGTGCAGATGATCGTGCCGCTCTTGAGAATCTGCCGGATGCTCATGCTGATCGCGTGCTGGGGAACCGATTCGAGCGTCGGGAACCAGCCTTCGCCGAGCTGCTGCTGGCGGCAGGCGGTGTCGAGTTCGACGACGAGGTACGGCGCATCAGTTTCAAAGTCGGCCGGCGGGTCGTTGAAGGCAAGGTGACCGTTCTCGCCGATGCCGCAGAACGCGACGGCGATCTGGTGCCTGCGGATGATCTCGCCGAGACGCGTGCATTCGGCCTGCGGGTCACCTTCATCGGCGTTGACGTAATGAAATCCCGCCAGCGGCAACGGCAGGCGGCTGGCAAAACGTTCCCAGAGATACTTACGGAAGCTGGCCCCGTGTGTGATCGGCAATCCGACGTACTCATCGAGATGAAAGCACGTGACCTTATCCCAGCGGATGTCCGGCTCGCGGACCAGTTCATTGAGCATCTCGAACTGGCTTGCGCCGGTGGCGACGATAATCGACGCGCGTCCGTCGCGGGCGAGCGTGTCGCGGATCGCGGCGGCACCGGATTTGGCGGCGGCTTGGGCCATCTCGGGCTTGGTCGGGAAAGTGAGAAACTTCATATGCGGTCTCCGTTGGGGATAGGGGTAGTAATCAGGCGGATTCACGAATAACGAGTTTGGGAGCGATCAGGTGCCGGCGTCCACGGAATCGCTCGGATTGGCCGCTGCTGAGCAGCAGGTCGATCGCGACTCGGGCGAATTCGTCGTAGGACGGGTCGATGGTGGTGACGCCGGGATCGAACAGGCTGGCGGCCTCGAGGTTGTCGGCACCGATCACCGCCACATCGCGCGGAACTGATCGGCCGACGCGACGAAGGCCTTTCATGATCTCGATCGCCCAGACGTCGTTTGAGGCGATCACCGCGTCGGCGTGACAAGCGAGCAGCGACTGCACCGCCGCATCGATCAACTCTCGCGGCGGGGGGTAGGTGCCGTTGCCGGTCCAGATGAGCCCGCGCTCGATCGCCCGGCCGCTGGATTCGACGGCGTCGCGATAGCCGGTGAAACGTTCTTTCATCATCGGGTCATTGCCCGGCACATCGTTCAGCACCAGCGCGATGCGTTCGCGTTTTCGGCGGACCAGATGCGCGTACGCCATCGCCTGGCCGGTGTGGCGATCGACATCGACGGCGCAGGCGTTGGGAATTTCAGGGGCGGTCCCCTGGAAGACGCAGACCCGGAATTGTCGCAGCATCGCCATGGCGGCGCGGTTCGGAACGGGGCTTGGGTTGCCGAAGCAGAGCACGCGGTCGATGCGACGATCGAGAAAATCCTGAAGGTAGTCGGCGGTGTTGTCGCTGGTCTGGTGGAAGTGTCCGATCATGAGCCGGCGGCCATGCGCGAAAGCGCGGTGCTCGAGCGCGGCGAGGCGGCGAAAATTCGATTGTGGCGATTCCGCGCCGATCAGCACGCCGATGGTCGATGAGGTCGCACCGCGCATCTGCTGCGCGACCAAGTCCGGTCGATAGTCCAGTTCCGATGCGATCCGACGGATGCGCTGCGCCGTGGGCGCCGAAACGCGGATGGTCGTTCGGCCGACGTTACGCAGAACGCTGGAGACCAGCGCCGTCGATACGCCAGCACGGCTGGCGACATCGATGAGTCGAATCCGTCGAGAACCTGCGGAACCAAGACGCTTCATTGGTCAGCAGAATCCCATGATTAAACAATTTATCAAGCGTTTTATCACCGGCAGGTCTGGCGCTGCGTATTTGCCCGTAGCGACTCCGATGGATATGGTGCTGATTCGGGAAGGCGGTAACGGGAACGACATGAAGCCAAGGAATCGAAAGATCATCGCGTTGCTCGCGTTGCTGGCGACGGCGGTGATGCTGTGGCTGGAGCGCGAACCGTTGGCGCGCGGGACGGGCGAGTCGTGGTTCTGGCTGGTCGTCGCCGGACTTGTCGTGGTACTCGCGGCGGCAGAGTTCGCAGGGGTGGGTTCCGGTGATGCGCCAAAATGACTCCAGAGGTTTCGAATTTTTTTCTTGTTTTATAATGGGAATCGCACGCGATGAATCCGATACTCTAATACGCAGTCAGACAACGCGACCGATGCTGAAGTCGGAAACAACGCGAAGCTGTGACGACGACCGACGATGTAAAGAATCGAAGGTCACATAACGTCACTCCTTCAAGTAACGGCAAGCTCAATTTGCCAATCCCGACAACCAGCTCGCCGTGGGCAAATTGGCTGCAAGTTAATCAGATCCGCTTGCGGATTCGCTATGACACGCAGACATGCGCCAGCGATATCCGCGAGCGGATTGTTTTTGCGCTATGCATCCCAATTCGCCGAACCCGCCAGGCCTGCTTCAGTAGGCGGGCGTTTTCGTTTACCTTGCGCGGATGCTCCGAATTGGCATTATCGGTTACGGCCGCATCGGGAACGAACATGCCGCGTGGATCGATGCCTCGGGTGCTGCCCGTGTGGCGATGGTTTACGATCCGACGCCGCAGCGTCGCGAAATCGCCGGGGACAGGGGATTGGCCACCACCGAGGATTTTTCCCGACTTCTCAGCGATCCCTCGATCGATGCCGTGCTGATCTCAACGCCCACATCCATGCACTGCGAGCACGCCCTGGCGGCCCTGCGGGCGGGCAAGCACGTGATGGTCGAAAAGCCGATGGGGCTGGACCTGAAGCAATCGCAGCAGATGGCGGACCTGTCGCAGCAGACCGGGCGCGTGCTGAGCGTATTTCATTGCCGAAGGTGGGACATCGACTATCTGACAGTGAAGCAGGCGATTGCGTCGGGCGCGTTTGGCAGGATCATCAACATCGAATCTCGCCTCGGCCAGTGGGGAAGCTGCGTCGGCCCGGCGGCGAGGGAGTATCGGCCGAACTGGCGCAACGAGGCGTCGTTTGGCGGCGGGGGGCTGTACGACTGGGGATCGCATTTCATCGACCAAGTCTGGCAACTGCTCCTCCCGGCGGAGCCGGTGCGGGTGTTTGCGCAGCTGCGCGGGAATGTTTGGACGAGCGACTGTGATGATTTTGCACGGGTAATGATCGATTTCGACTCCGGTGCAGTTGCGCTTTGCGAGATCAACACGACGACGACACGCCCGCTTCCGCGCTGGCATATCGACGGCACGAACGGGTCGGCGGATTCGCCGTATTCGTTGAAGTTCGATGCGCGGGAATGGGCGCAGCTCACGTTCGCGTCGCCGGACGGATCGACCCGCCCGATCGAATGCGCGAAGCCGGGATTGAGCGAGTCGGCGATCTGGTCCGCGTTCGCGAGAGCGTGCGAGAGGACGGGGGAGGTTGCGGTATCGGTGGAATCGGTGCTGAAGACGATGCGCCTCCTCGACGCCGCCCGCACGAGCGCGAGGCATGGCCGGGCGGTGGAGCTTGTTTAGCCTTCTGCGATCAGGGGAATGCTGATTTCAAACCGGGTGCGACGTCCGTCGTGTTCGCGACGCAGCAGCCCGGCGTGTTCCAGTCTGTTGATCGCATCACGTACGGCACCGCGCGACGCGACGAAGTCGCGGGACACGTCGAGTTCGGAGGCGTAACGAAGGGTGCCGCCTTGTGATTGAGCTTCTGCGATCATCGACGCCGCCACGTCGCTGCTACAGAGTACGCGGAGTCGCAGGTGGGGGTTGTGCTCGGCCACCCAGTACGCGGGACGCAGCGCATTGGTCTTCAGCCCGATCTCGCCTGCCCAGCGGCCCCACTTGCGCGAAAGCGCCGATGCATTCTGCTCGGCGAGCCGCGTGAAGAACGTGTTGCGCCGGTCGATCTCGTAAAGGGGGCGGGCATCAATGGCCTGCCCGCAGGCTTCTATTGCCTTGTTGAACCGCCGGTCGCGCCGGTGCGATTGCGCGGTTTCCAGAATCAAGCCCAGCGCGGGCCGGTGCTCCCGCTCAAGTTCATCAAGGATCAGCCGCGCCAGGCGGTGCGTGGCGACGTAGTCGCCGTAATAGGTCAGCCAAGTGACGGCCATTTCGACGAATCGCGAGTTGACGTGTGACCCGCGAGCAGTGTCGAGCAGCAGGCATTCGAGGTCGGCGTGCTCAGGCGTTGCGTCGATAGCGAACATCGCGCCCAACGATGCCCACTGAGCGGCGAGGTTGTCCAGTAAGTGCGCCTGAGTCATGTTCGTTCGTTCCAACGCGTGACGATCTGCATCGCCATGTCCAGTTTAGATCGCTCGGACGGAAAGTCGTCGTAGAGTCCTTCCATTTTCGATCGAATCCAGACCAACTCGGCGTCGGTCGGATTCATCATCTTGAGATGCTCGCGATCCTTCGTGCGATGGGCGAGGAACTTCATTGTCAGCAGATCGAGACGACCGACTGCAAGCACGGTGAGGTGATCGAAGGTTCCAACAGTCTGCGCACGATCGCGCCAGTCGTCCGGCAACGTCCATCGGAACAGGCCGCCGAAATCACTGAGCCAGCTAGCGGGCAGGGCGACTTCGTGACCCACACGTTCGGCTGCGAGGAGGACGTCCTCTCGAACGTTCGCTGGATTGCAGGCCATCAGGTCGACATCCCCGGTGACCATCGAAGGCGCAAACTGTTTCGTAAGCAGTCCGGCAGCACCACCAATGACAAGCACCTCCGCAGGCCGACCGAGAAGACGGCCGACGGCGCGGAAGGCATTGAGAATCGCATGATTATCCAAGAGCATTGCTTTAGTGTCGGTATAAATATACATACAGATTACGAACAATAGCAACGATAAAGCGCCCGAGGCGGACCGAATGATCGGCCCGCCTCGGGGTAACTTGTTGATTGGTCAGCAGTTACTTCTTTTTGGCCTTCTTACCCGCCTTTTTTGTAGCAGGCTTGGAGGCGGCTTTCTTCGACGATGCCTGGGCGGCCTTAATGGCGGCGTGAGCGGCGGCGAGGCGGGCGATGGGGACGCGGAACGGGGAGCAGGAGACGTAGTTCAGGCCGACGTTGTGGCAGAACTCGACCGAGCGCGGGTCGCCGCCGTGTTCGCCGCAGATGCCGAGCTTGATGCCGGGGTTGGTCTTGCGACCGAGTGTGACCGCCATCTGAACCAGCTTGCCCACGCCACCCACATCCAGCGACTGGAACGGGTCGCGTTCCAGGATTTCCTGCTTGAGGTAGTCGGGCAGGAAGCTGTTCACGTCGTCGCGCGAATAACCGAAGGTCATCTGCGTGAGGTCGTTGGTGCCGAAGCTGAAGAACTCC
>Ga0105047_10005705_pt1 | contig 21256 bp, 20 predicted proteins | sample MAT04_FD_78384 | JGI IMG/M metagenome (GOLD analysis project Ga0105047, IMG submission 78384) | Freshwater microbial communities from Lake Fryxell liftoff mats and glacier meltwater in Antarctica - MAT-04 (megahit assembly) | ecosystem: Environmental > Aquatic > Freshwater > Ice > Liftoff... | reverse complement strand
CCCGATCTCAGCGCGGGCCGATCGGCTGCGCTCTTGGCAGGATCGGCCCAGGTCATGACCGAGGCACTCGCACTTCGAAGTGAGGATGTTCCGTCCGGCCTTGTGGTCGTGCGCCTCGGGGCGCGAACGATGGATGACGTCCTCCTCATGCGATCGGTCGAGCAATGTCACGATCGGTGGGGCATCTGGGGATTCTCCGTCTTCGAAGTCCCGAACGGCGACTACGACCGGCTCGCTCGGCTGCGCCCGATCGTTGCAGAACGCCGACAACTGCTTGTCGCCGACGCCCGAGCGCTCGTCGAGGACGGCTTCCCGCTCCTCCCGACGCTCGACTCACCTCATTGGACGGTCGTCCTTGCAGCAGCGACGGCCGCCCAGTTCAATCGAGTTCGGGCCCACTTCGAGGGTCCGATCGCCAACCCGAGCTATCGGGCCCCGAGTCACTGACGTATCATGAGCGACATGGACATCGAGCGCTACGACCTGTGGTACGACGCCACGACGGTTGGTGCCGATCTTGTCGTCGAGACGTGGATCAGCCACAGCCCCCGCGCGTCGGATGCGGACTTCGACCCGCAGCCGGGTGACTGGGTCACCGTGGGCGACGACGAGGAACCATCGATTCGCGGACGGATCACCCGGCGAGACGCCAACAAGGTCTGGGTCCAGCTCGAACTGGGCCTCGTTTCGACCGATGCCGCGTCCCGGGCCGTCGGCCACGGCTGAACCTCCGACTGTCGATCCAGCACCTTCCTCCCCGTGAGGGAATCAGGCCGAATGGCGCCGTCGCGTTGCTCCGCCGGTTGCTCCGCAAGGCGAGCAACGCAGGCAGTAGACCATTATCGCCGTCGCTCATCGGCACGTACGGCGATTGGCGCCGTCTGGTTCGGTCGAGCACCGGTGCCGGCACCGGTTCGGCAGCCGTCGACGAAGGATCCGACGTTCGCTGGGTGCTGCGACACGCACTGACAGTCAGCAACGTTCGGCTGAGGCCGATGAGAACTGACATCGGTTGCTCCTCACTGCGGAAGTTCCGTCGTGAACTCGGGGACGTAGCCCGCAACGCATGTGCGAACGACTTCGACAGTGGGGGCGTCGGGGAACATCTGCATGATCTGCACGGGGCAGGCACCGGTGGTGATCACGATGTGGCCCACCCCGCGGAAGCGGATGAGTTGGCTCGCATCGAGCGCAGCGGCTGTGATGTCGGCCCACTCGGTTGGCGTCGTCGGGTCGTAGGTACCGGTCAGGATCAGGGTCGGGATCGAGCTGACGACCGGATCACGAAATGAAGGGTCTGCCTGTCCGGCTCCGAACTGCGGGCAGATGTCGAATTCAACGTTGCCGTCGAAACGTCCCTGTGCGGCACCGAACGGGTACACGGTGGACTGCTGCCGGGCGCGGTCCCGGTCGAGGAACGGCAGCTCGTCGTGGCACTGCACCGCGCGTCCGACCCCCGACGTGGCGTCGCCCCCATGTGTACCCGTCGATGTCGGGTCGGGGGCGAAGTTCGCAGCGGCGAGCACCGCGAGTGCCGAGAAGTCGCCGTCGGCTGCGAGGGACAACGCTCGTGGCACCTCGGGCGCAAGGAACTCGCCGGGCGTGTACTGGTAGAGGGCGCGGGCCGCCGCGATCAACGCGAAGTCACCGGTGAAGGTGAATCCTCCAGCGGCGACTGGCGAGTCGTTGAGCCGTTCGATCATCCCGATCACACGGCTTCGCAGGTCCGGAAAGGCGGCGCCACACGCGACGTCGGCGGCGCAGTCGGCGAAGAGTTGCTCGAAGGCAGCTGTTGGTCGAACGTTGAGGCTGTCGTTGAAGCCGACCGTGGTCGGGTAGGGGCCGTCGAGCACGACGGAGCGAATCGCGTTTGCGTCGGTGCGCATCGCTGACATCGGCCCAGTACCCGAAAGCACAGCGGACAAGGCAGGGCGATGCGATCTCGGCCGCCGTGCTGCTGCACCGCACCGACCGGACATGACAGCGGGAGACCGAGTCGTGTCGCGCCGGAGATACCGCGAGCACACCATTGAGCGCACCAACGGCGACGCTGACGACCAGCGCGCCTCAAAAGCCCCACATGAGGGTTTACCCGCCACGAACCTGCGTGCTGTACGTTCCGCCGCCTGCTCTCGACCGATCCGGTGCCGAGGCGAGAACCCCGGTCAGTCCAGCGTCGAGTCGGAGTTCGAGACCCGTCGCTGCGGTCTCGTCCGATGCCAGGTACAGAATTGCAGCGGCGACCTCGGTGGAGCGGACCATTCGGCCGAGCGGTTGGCGCGCCTCGAGGGCATCTCGCGCTCGCGCCGGGTCCGGAGCCTGGTCGAGCAGCCGTTGCACCCAAGGCCCGTCGACGGTCGCTGGCGACACGCAGTTGACGCGGATTCCGTGGTGGATCTCGTCAGCAGCCATGGCTCGCGTTAACGCAAGCACCGCTCCCTTCGATGCGCTGTAGGCGACGCGGTCGACCAGTCCGATGTCTGCGGCGATCGAGCAGGTGTTCACGATGGTGCCGCCACCCTGCTCGCGCATCCATGGCAGAGCGTGTCGACACATGTTGACTGTGCCCATCAGGTTCACGGCCATGACGTTCTGCCAGTCGGCCTCCGGCGTGCTGACGACATCGCCAACGGAACCAACACCTGCGTTGTTGCACAGCACATCGATTCGTCCGTACTCGGCCATCACCCTTTCGATGAGTCGGCGACATGCCTCGTTGTCCGTGATGTCCAAACCGGTCTCGACATCGACACCGACGACCGTGTCGCCGTGCTCCTCGAAACGTCTGCAGAGTTCTGTGCCGATGCCCCCCGACGCTCCCGTCACGATGACGATGCGGCCATTCGAGGCCGCCGTTTGTCCATTCGTCGGTTTCACGGTCAACTTCTCCATCTATAGCGCTCGACTACTTCGGGCACGAGTTCGATCCCAAGTCCTGGGAGAACGGGTACTGCTAGGACGCCATCAACGATGGCGGGATCCGGCAACACGAGTGTGGATCTGAGCGCAGCATCGGTCAGCGTCGGCCAACACATCTCGAAATACGGCGCATTCGCCGCTGCCATCTGGAAGTGCCGGCTCGCGGCGGCCGTGATGCCGGTTTTCCACCCATGCGGTATCACGACCGCTCCGTAGTCCTCGGCCATCTGGGCGATCCGATGCAGCTCAGTGAGACCACCGGCACGCCCAACGTCGGGTTGCAGCACGTCGACGCCACCGATCTGCAGCCATTCGCGGCACTCGTGACGAGTGGCCGCAAACTCCGCACCGCACACACGAATGTCGGTCGCTCGAGCGAGCTTCGCGTGACCAACGAGGTCGTCATGCTGCAACGGGGCTTCGGCGAAGTACAAGTCGGCGTCTTCGAGGCGTCGAAGTGTCCAGAGCGCGTCTCGCCAGTCACTCCAGCGGTAACCAAAGTCAAGCATCATCACGATTTCAGGACCAAGGTGCCGCCGAGTCCGACCCACGAAGTCGACCATGGCCCGATCATCGATGAGGTCTTCGAAGAGCACCTCGATCTTCACTGCCCGAAATCCGATCGCGATAGCCCGATCACACAGTTCGAGCAGCGCAGTCGTCATTTCGTGGAAGCTTCGACCGTTGACGGCGCCGGCGTACAGCGTTGCGTACGGTGTGCCGTGGGGCCGTCGCGACCCGCCGAGAAGTTCGAAGACGGGCCGTTCGAGTTGCTTGCCGACGAGGTCGTGTAGTGCAACGTCGATAGCGGACAGCGCATGGATGCCGAGCCCGCGCCGGCCGTGGTACAGCGTGCCAGCGTACATCTCTTCGTACAGACCGGCGATGGGGAATGGGTCGCGTCCGACGAGCATGCCCGCGAGGCCCCGACTCAGCGAGTGGGAGTCCGTCATCTCGATGAGTTCCTTGACTGCGAGCGGCGGTGCGTCCGCTTCTCCAATTCCCGATCGACCGTGGTCATCGGTGATCACGACCACCACAGTTTCGGCGATCGTGTCGAGGCCGGCGGTGCCCACGGGGTCAGCGACGGGTGCTCGCAAAGCGATTGCTTGGACGCTGACGATTTCAGACGCCATGAAGGGTCTCGTTAACGACTCGTGGCGCGGGAGCGATCGGACGGTCGTTGAGCCGTGGCGCCGCTGCGATGAGGCGTTGCGTGTACACATCCACCGGATGGTTAAGGACCTGTGTGACGGGACCCTGCTCCAGCACCACGCCACGTTCGAGCACGAGAACTCGATCGGCGATGCTCGCAACGACACCCAGATCGTGCGTGATGAACAGAATGGTCAGATCGAGATCTCTCTGCAGCCCGAGGAGCAACTCGATGACTGCGGCCTGTACCGAGACATCCAATGCCGAGGTGACCTCGTCACAGACGAGGAGGTCGGGATGAGCGGCGAGGGCGCGTGCAATGACCGCCCGCTGGCGTTCGCCACCGGACAGCTCCGCGGGGTACAGGGCGCCGGTACGCGCGGGCAGCTGAACCGTGTTGAGGAGTTCTGCGACCTCGCGTCGCGCCTCCTCCGCTGGAACTCCCCTCAGCTGTTTTGCCGACCACACCAGGCTCGACTCGATCGTGTGGCGGGGGTTGAGCGAGTCGTAGGGATTCTGGAAGATGAGTTGGAGGGCGCGCCGTTGTTGCTTCGAACGCTTCCGGGCGATTCCTTCGAGTCGCTCACCACCAAGTGTGATCGATCCGCCAACTGGCGGGTGTAAACCGGCAATGCATCGCGCGATCGTCGATTTGCCGCTACCGGACTCGCCGACGAGAGCGACACACTCTCCGGAAGCGATTTCGAACGAAACATCCGCCGCCGCGACCACGCATGGCCCGCGCGGCGAGCGATGTTCCGCTCGGAGATCCTCGACGACGAGAAGCGACGCCGCCCCGTTGCGGCGTTCGGCGTTGATTTCCCGCTCGTGAACCTCGACACGTGGGGTGTTCTCGAATGCGTGGCAGCGGACCCATGCGTCCGATCCGACGGGTTCGAGCAGGGGCTTGTGATCGTCACATCGCCCGATGCGTTGCACGCATCGGTCACGGAACTGACATCCCGTGATGCGCCGGCCGCCGACGCCGACCGCAACACCTGGGATTCCCTTCAGGGCCAGCGCCGTGACATGGTCGGGCACGCTGGCGACGAGACCCCGGGTGTACGGGTGACGCGGTTGTGTGACCAGCACGTCGATCGCGGCCTCCTCGACGATTTCACCGGCGTACATCACTGCGACGACAGCGGCGACTGCGGCGACTGCAGCAAGGTCATGTGAGATGTACACGAAAGTCACGCCCGTCTCGGCGCCGAGTCGACGAACCTCGTCGAGGATGTGAGCCTGGGTGACGACGTCGAGTCCGGTCGTCGGTTCGTCGAGGACGACAAGGTCCGGAGAGCACGAGAGTGCAATGCCGATCGCGAGGCGCTGCTGCTGACCGCCGGAGAGCTGATGCGGATAGCGCCGCAGGAACGCCACGTCGGTGGGGAGTTGCACGCGGCGCAGTGTGTCGATCACCGATGCCAGGCGTGCACGCTCGCCGAGACTCGTGTGATACCTGACCAACTCGGCAACCTGTTCGCCGACACGCATCGAGGGATTGAGGGCCGTGGCGGGATCCTGCGGCACGTACGAGACGAGCGTTCCGCGACGACTGCGCAGTTCCTGGTCCGACACTCCGATCATCTCGACGCCGCCAATTTGCACGCTCCCTGCAGCGATGCGCGCGCCGGGCTTTGCGAATCCGAGCAATCCGAGGCCGACCGTGCTCTTTCCGCTGCCGGACTCACCGACGATTCCGAGCACCGCGCCGGCCGGCACGTGCAAGTCGACCGAGTCGACGATGTTGGCCCCACTCGCGACCTCGATCGTCAACCCGCGGACGGTCAGTTCGCCGGTCACAGTGGGGTCGCCTCCCGTGTCTCGTTGCGGCCGAGACTACGCGCCGTCGCATCGGCGACGACGTTGGTGACAAACGTAAGCGCGGCGATCATGGCTGCCGGGCCGAGCACCGCCCACACCTGGATGCCGAGACCCGATCGGTTCTCGGCGACGGCGATCGCCCAATCCGGCGACGGTGGAGCCAAGCCGAGCCCGAGGAAGTTCACGCCGGCGACGAGCAGGATCGAAATCGTGACTCGCGGCCCGAGGTCCGCAGCGACCGGGCTGCTGATGTTTGGCAGCATCTCCCGAAACAGGATGTGACGGGTCGCGTCGCCTCGGGCGACAGCCGCCTCGACGTATCCATGGACCGACACGTCGAGCGCCGCGGCTCTCACTACGCGGGCGATCGACGGTACGTGCACGACAGCGATTCCGACGATCAGCATCGTCGCGCCGGCTCCGGCACCCGCCGCCAAGACCAGAATGAACAGGATCGGTGGGAATGCAAGCAGCACGTCCATCGTCCGCATCAGTGTTGCGTCGAGCCATGACCGGTTAAACCCACTGAGGAGCCCGATCGTGAGACCGAAGACGTATGCGAGCGTCGTCGCTGTGCCGGCGACCACGAGCACGCTCCTTCCGCCGTACAAGACGCGGCTCAGGACATCTCGGCCAAGGAAATCGGTACCGAGCAGGAAGTGTCGCGACGGTGGGCTGTAGGGCACTGATTCCAACGCAGTTGGTGAGTAGGGGGCCGCGTAGCGTCCGAACAGGGCTATGAGGATCAGTACCAACAATCCGACCAGCGACAACTTCACGAGCGGCGTTCGTGCCATCGATGGCCACCGGAGGCGGAATCGTCGCGGCGCTGGGGCGACATCGTCTGGCGAACGTGCCAGGTCGACCGATGTCATGCTGCCGTCCTCAGTTTGGGGATCAGGAGTACGATCACCAAGTCAGCCACGATGTTGACGCCGATGTAGAGCACCGCGAAAACCATCGCCGTGCCCTGCACGAGCGGTATGTCGCGCGCGGCGACGGCCTTCACCAATCCGTCGCCGAGGCCCGGGTACTGGAAGACCGTCTCAACCACGACGACGCCGCCGAGCAGCCATTGCGCTGTCAGCGCAATCACCTGCACCGTCGGGGCCATCGAGTTGCGCAGGACATGTTTGCGGATCACGCGTTGCTCGGGGATGCCGTTCAGCCGGGCCATCTGCACGTATTCAGTGTCGAGAGTGTCGATGACGCCCGCACGCACCATCCGGACGTTGTACGCCATCCCGGCGAGGAGCAGTGTCATCACGGGGAGCACGAGGACGTCGGGATGAGCGAGCGGACTCTCACCCGGGGGGAACAGCGAGATCGGCGGTAGGACATCGAAACGAATGGCGAACAGGCTGATCAGGAACGTGCCCGTCACGAACTCGGGAAGGGCAATGAATCCAAGAGTCGCCCCGCCGATCAGGTGATCAGCGAGGCGATCCTTTCGGATTCCCGACCAGATCCCGAGAGCAATCGAAGTTGGCACGGTCACGATCAGCGTCAGGCCGCCGAGGATCAACGAGTTCGGCATGCGCTTGCCCAGAAACTCGCTGACCGGTTGACGTGACCCCACTGCCGTACCGAGATCACCGCGTAACAATCCCGAGAACCATGTCCAATACTGGCTGAGCAACGGCTCATTGAGCCCGAGTTGTTCGCGAAGCCGCGCTTTGGCCTCTTCAGAACCACTCCTGCCGATGATCGCGCTTGCGGTGTCGCCCGGCAGAGCCTGGGTGCAAAGGAAGACCAGGATGGACACCGCCACGACGAGGATGAAGCCGATGCAGACTCGCCGCAAGACGTACGCGACCAGCGGTGGGAGTAATCTGCGACGCTCAAGGCGCCCAGCGTTGATTGTGATCGACATGGTGGACGAACCTCTTGGTCAGGGTTCGATGCTCCAGTCCTTGAAGTTGAAGTGGCCCAGCGGGAACACGCCGTTCGGAACTATGCCCTTCACCTTTGGAGATGCCGCGTCGACCAGGTCACCGAAGCCCCAGATGATGTATCCACCCTCGGCCCAGAGTTCCTCCTGCAGTTGTCCGTAGATCGCGTTTCGTTCATCGTCGGCGGCGATGCCCTGCGCTTCGCGGAATCGGTCGGCCCAGTCGGACCCCTCGAGGGGCCAGCCCGTCTCGTTGTACGGGCTATCGGGAAGCAGCGCACCCTGTGCGACGTTCTCGAACGCCTCACTCCAGAACGACTGGTAGAAGGGCGCACTGAGGTACAGGTCGTTGGCGAAGTACTCCGCCGAGTCGAGCGTCTCGATCTGTATGTTGATGCCCGCTGCGCTTGCCTGCTCTTTCAACGCAGTCGCCGATTCCTTCATGCCGGGTCCGGCATCAGAGGTGTAGAGGGTGACGGTCAGCCCGTCGGGATGGCCCGCCTCGGCAAGGAGTTCCTTGGCTCGTTCGGGGTCGTACTCGCGCTGTTCGAGAGATTGATTGAACGACGGATAGCCATCGCCGAACACGTCGTTGCCGACGCGGCCGAAGCCAAGCAGGACGTTGTCCACCATCTGCTGGCGATCGACGGCCAGTTTGAACGCCTCGCGAACCTTCGGGTCGTTGAACGGTGCCTCGTCGACCCTCATAGTGAAGGGCACCGTGACGCTCCCCGGACCCCGGATCAACTGCACGCTGTCATCACCTTCGAGTGCCTTCGCCTGCGGGTACTCGAGGAAGATCATCGCCTCGACCTGCCCACCCTGCAGGGCGTTGAATCGGGCAGTGTTGTCTGGGATCTGGATCATTTCGACCGTGTCGACGTGGGGCCGGCCGGCGTGGTAGTTCTCGTTCGCCGTCAAGACGGTCCGCTCGCCGATGAGAAACTCCTTCAATTTGAACGGGCCGGTCCCATTCGCTGTTTCGGCGGTGAACTCGGACTGGCCGTCGGGCACGATCAGCAAGGCTTTGGACCCGAGCAAGCGGGCGAAGTCACCGATTGGCCGATTGAGATGGAATTCAATCGAGTGATCGGAGATCTTCCTGGTGGCGCCCAGATCGATGGGCTCGACACTCGTGGCGGCCTCGGAGGCTGAGTCCGGGTCGGCGACGAGGTTGAGCGTCCACAGAACGTCGTCGGCCGTAAACGGCGTTCCGTCGTGGAACGTCACACCCTGCCTAAGTTTCAGCGTCCACACCGTGGCGTCGTCGTTGGACTCGAGGGACTCGGCGAGTAAGGGGGTCAGCGAGAGATCGGCCTGCTGCTGAAAGAGTCTGTCGTAGATCTGCTGCGCCCGAGCCGTTTCGATGAACGTCGGCAGGAGTAATGGGTTCAGGGTTTCTTGGGCGCCACCATCGTTGAAGGCGACTCGCAGGGTTCCGCCGGACGCCGGGGATGCGCCACCGGTGTCCGATGGGGTGGTGGAGCCCGCCGGTGATGAATCCCCCGACCCACCTGAGTCGTCTGACCCGCCGCAGGCAGCGAGCAGCGAGAGCCCGAAGCCTGCGCCGAGTGCGCTCACTATCGCCTGGCGCCTGCTGAGCTGAGGACCGTTCGGCCCGTTGGGATCTGTGTGCTTGGTCATGGTTGCATTCCCCCTATGTTCGTCGTTCGGTGTGTTGCTTGTGAGATTGAAGTGACGCTGTCGGACGCTTCACGTCGGCGTCCAGGCAGTGGCAGAGTGGTCTGGCCGATGAACCGCCGCACCACGCCGGTCGTGTCGGAAGCGCGTGAGTGCTCGCTCGCCGTAGTTCGCTGCGATCACCGTTGACGTACCGGGAACGAATGCCACGTTCGTGGGTGAATGCAGCGAGAACCGCCGTCGGTCGCTCGCCACCACCTCGACGTTGCCGACAGTGTCGACGACCAGAACGCAATCGGGAGCGAAGCATGCGATGAGCATGTTTCCGGAATCGTCGAGGACGACGCCGTCGGGAATGACGCCGGGAAGTTCGACGACCACCGTGCTGGGCTCGAAACTGCCGTCCGCTGCGCGTTCCAGCACGCGAATGCCCGGAAGCATCGACTCCACAACGAGGATCCGGTCGCCCGACTCCGACACGCAGATGCCGTTTGGATACCGAGAGCAGGTTCGATCGATGATCGAACTCGATCCGTCGGCGCCTACCGAGAACACGAATCCGTCGTCCCCACCCCATGTTCCCGACTCTGTGCAGAGGAGGGTTCCGTCGGGAAGAAATGCCGGGTGATTCGGCGAGACCAATCCCCGACCGTCCACTTCGGTGACCAGCACGGTTGCGCCGCCATCGGGGGACACCTTCCACACTGCGGCGACTCCGCCGGGCGTCGAACCGGCCTCAGCGGCGACGTACGCAACACCGGACGCGTCGAGAGCGATCCCGAGTGGCCGCCCGGCGATCTTGGCCACGACGGCACACGGGGAGTTCGGCTCGATTCGATAGATCTGGCCCTCCTCGCCGCCGCACCAGATCGTTCCGTCGGCGTCGATCGCGATTCCTTCGGCGTGATCGATCTCCCCGCCAAAGAGCACCTCGAGATCGTCGACCGCAACCCGGGGATCGCCAGAGATCAGATCACGAAGTTCGTCCCGGGACGAACCAAGGTCAGCTCGGCCGATGTCCTCACTTGACATACGCTTCCCCCCCTGGAAGATTAAAAAATCGATTTCTCGCAAAACCGATTTCTGTGTCTACCATGTGAAGCACGAAAAGGCAAGGAGATCTTCCATTGATCAAGTCCGTTCCAAATCCCCCCCAGCCCTCCTCCCGACCGACGCGGCACACGCCGTGAAGCCCGACACCGTCGTCGTCACAGGCGCCGCTTCAGGCATCGGTGAGGCGGTCACCGCCGAGTGCGTTCAGGTTGGATGGCGCGTGGTCGGCGTCGACCTCGACGCTGGTCGGCTCGCTCAAATGAGCGAGCGTTACGGCGCCCGGTTCGAGCCCGTCATCGGCGACGTGGCGTCTCGTGCGACCCATCAGGCTGCGGCCGCGGCCGTCGGACAGAGCGGCCGACTGTATGGTTGGGTGAACAATGCGGGCATCGAAATCCCGGCCAGTGCCCATGAGGTCGCTGAGGACGACCTTCGGCGAGTGATCGATGTCGACCTGATCGGCACGGCCTTCGGGTGCGCCACCGCAGTTGAGGTGTTCGTGCGAAGCAACCAGCCGGGGTCGATCGTGAACGTGAGCAGCATTCAGTCGATCGTTGGCTTCGATTCATCCTTCAGCTACCAAGCCGCGAAAGGAGGCGTCGACGCGCTGACCCGCCAGGTCGCTGTCGAGTACGGTTCGAGGGGGATACGATGCAACAGCGTGCTTCCTGGTGCCGTCGACACAGCGATGACCGCAAGTCTGCTGCCCAAAGGCCGGGAACGCATGCGGGCACTCGCTGACCTTGATGCGCTCCATCCACTCGGACGAATGGCGCAACCTGCGGAGATCGCCACCGTCATCGTGTTCTTGCTCAGCGACGGTGCATCCTTTGTGTCCGGGGTGAGCCTCCCGGTGGATGGCGCTGCCAGCGTCCGTGGTGGCGGCCGGCCATCGCCGATCCCGAACTCGACGCCATGAACAGGTCGAGCCAACGAACGACGCTGCGCGATGTCGCTGAGAAGGCAGCCGTCTCACCGTCGGTCGCGTCTCGGATCCTGAACGAGGATTCTTCGCTCACCGTTCGTGATGACACTCGCGAACGAGTGATTCGGGCGGCAGCCGACCTCCGGTACCGACCACACGCCGCCGCACGAGGTGTCAGGGCAGGCACCATTGGTGCGGTCGGTCTCCTCATCCCCGACCTGACCCAGCCCATCTATGCGCGCATCGTTCGCGGCGCGATGGCCCAGGCAAACCAACGCAACGTCGTCGTTCTCGTCGGCGAGGATCTCGCCGACGGTCCGAGTCGCCGGGATGCCAACCTGCAGGTCGAACGAATGATCCAGGAACGACGGATCGACGGTCTGCTGATGGCCTCGGCGCGCCCTCGGCATCCGATCGTCGCTCTACTTCGTCAGGTCGAGTTCCCACATGTCTTTCTCAACCGGTCCGTCAGAGGTTCCCAACGCAATGTCACACTCGACGATGCGAAGGCGAGCATCGCCGCGGTCATCCACCTGATCGAACTCGGGCACACCCACCTCGGGCATATTGCAGGCCCGAAACAGCTCGATACGAGCCGCCGCCGAGAAGTCGGGTTTGTCGATGTCGTCGCTGCGCGGGGGCTTCCGCCAGGCCCGGTCGAGCGCGCACCGTTCAGCTCGTCGGGCGGCTTCGATGCCGCGATCGCTCTCATGAAAGGAGCGCCCCAAACGACAGCGATCTACACGAGCAACTTCGGGCAGGCTGTAGGCGCACTTCGGGCGTTGCGGGTGATGAATTTGGCGGTTCCGGGTGTCGTGTCGGTCATCACCTACGACGACGTAGCGATCGCCGAGTTCGTCGATCCGCCGCTCACGACGATTCGGGTTCCCCTCGAGAAGCTCGGCGCCGTGGGAGTCGATCAGTTGCTGAACCAACTCGATGGCCACGCGCTCGTCGACGTGGTGGTGCCTTCCGACGCCACCGTAATCGTCAGAGGATCCACCGCCCCACCCCCCAACAGGAGATAGCTATGAAACTGGCCCGTATCCGAGTCGACGGATCAGTCTGGCTCGCCCGGCGCGAGGAAGAGCAATACATCCTGCTTCGAACGGAATCCGATCACGTCGCTGCTGACGCCATCCGAGAGGCCCTCGCCGACGAGTTCGACTTCCGCTGCTCCGGCGAGCCGATCGGGCACGATGATGCCGAACTCCTGGCACCGATTGCGCGCCCTTCGAAGATCATCGCGATTGGGCTCAACTATCCGATGCACGTCCGGGAATCGAGCGCCGAACCACCGACCAAACCGCTCGTATTCGTGAAGACACCGAACTCACTCATCGGGCCCGGCGAAGCGATCGTGGTGGACAATGAAGCGAGCAGTCAGGTCGATTACGAAGCTGAACTCGTTGCCATCATCGGCAAGCGTGCACGGCACGTGGACCGAGCGCGCGCACTCGATCATGTACTCGGTTACACCGCCGGCAATGACGTCTCGGCTCGCGACGTACAATTCTCGGACGGCCAATGGGTACGGGGCAAGTCATTCGACACCTTCTGTCCCCTCGGTCCATGGATCGTGACGAGGGACGAGATCTCCGATCCACAGTCGATGGCCATCGGCACCGATCTCAACGGCGACCGGCTGCAAAACGACAACACCGCGAACATGATCTTCGACGTTGCGACCATCATCTCCTATGTGTCGAAGTACATCACTCTCGAACCCGGTGACCTGGTATTCACAGGGACGCCGGATGGGGTTGGTTTCGCACGAACACCGCCGCGCTATCTGTCGCCCGGCGGCGTCGTTTCCGTCTTCATCGAACAGATCGGGGCACTCACCAACCCCATCGTCGCAGGGTGAGGCCTCGCCGTGCCCTGGCGGACGACCACAGATCATTGGTCGCCGCCCTCCGAAGTGAACTCGCTGATGCGTCCGTCATCACCGACCCGGACGTCATGGCCGCCTACAGCCGCGACCATGCCGCCACGGTCCCCTCGGGCATACCAATTGCCGTCGTCGCGCCAACTACGTCCGCCGAGGTCGCGCACGTCCTCGCCATCGTGTCAGGTGCTGCGACGCCGGTGGTGACGAGGGGGGCGGGCAGTGGTCTGAGCGGGGGTGCTAACGCGTTGGACGGCGGGATCATCCTCTCGATGCACCGCCTCAATGCGATCATCGAGATCGACACCCAGAACCTGACCGTGACGACCCAGGCAGGCGTCATCACCGCAGACCTCAAGTCCGCTGTGAACGCACACGGCTTGTGGTACCCACCCGATCCGGCGAGCGCGGAGGTCTGCTCGATCGGCGGGAACATCGCAACCAACGCCGGCGGCTTGTGCTGCGTGAAGTACGGCGTCACCCGCGACTACGTGCTCTCGCTCGAGGTCGCGCTCGCCGACGGTCGGCTCGTTCGTCTGGGGCGCCGCACGGTCAAAGGCGTCGCTGGATATGACCTCGCATCGCTGATCGTCGGCTCCGAAGGCACGCTCGGGATCGTTACATCGGCCATGTTGCGTCTCCGTCCCCAACCTTCGCCCGCGAGAACCCTTGTCGCCACCTTTCGCCGCGCGCGAGACGCAGGCGACGTCATCGCCGCCCTGGCAGCCCGCGGCATCGTGCCATCGCTCGCTGAAATCATCGACCGCACCACCGCCCGGATCGTCGAGGACTGGAAGCGGCTTGACCTGGACTGTGATGCTGGGGCTCACCTGCTCTTGCAGACCGATCAGCCCGAGCAGCTCGCCTCGCACGAGATTGACCAGATGATTGCGGTCGCCAGATCGTGCGGCGCACTCGACGTCTACTCATCGTCTGACCCGAATGACAGCGACGCCTTGCTGATGGCGCGCAAGCTGGCCTTCCCCGCGCTCGAGCGTTTGGGGACCTGCCTATTGGATGACATAGCGGTGCCGAGATCCGAGGTCGGCGCGATGATCGAGCGAATCGAGGAGATCTCGACAGCACACGGCCTCGTCATTGCAACGTTCGGTCACGCAGGCGATGGCAACTTGCACCCGACGCTCCTGTTCGACCCGACCGACGAGCAGCAGCGGTCATCGACACAGGACGCGTTCGATGCGATCATCCTTGCCGCGCTGAACCTCGGGGGGACGTGTACGGGAGAGCACGGCGTCGGCGGGCTCAAGGTCGACTCGCTCACCAAGGAGGTCGGCATCGTCGGGGCGGAACTCCATCATCGCATCAAGCGGGCGTTCGACCCCGTTGGGATCCTCAACCCGGGCCGGGCGCTCCCGTTCGATCCGGGTGTCACTCCTCAGCCATCATGAGCACCGAGCGAAGACCACCGGCCCTCCGCGAAAGATCGAACGCCTCGTTGATCGCAGAGAGCTCGAATCTGTCGGAGACCAGTTCGTCGAGCTTGAGGCGGCCAGCCAGGGCAAGGTCGAAGATCTCGGGGATGAGCACTCTGGGATCAAGCGAGCCGTAGGCCGATCCGACGACGCGCTTCTCGTACGTCACAATGTCGAGTGCGTCGAGTTCGAGCGGTCGCCCTTGCGGCGTGAGTCCGACTAGCACCGTTTCCCCGCCTGGTCGCGTCACGTCGACGCCGAGGCGCATGGCGGACGGCGCTCCAACCGTGACGATCGTCCAATCAAAGCCAGAATGTCGAGCGGTGGAACGCAACGACTCGATCAGTCGGTCGTCCGCGATATCCACCGAGTCGGTTGCTCCGAAAGACACAGCGGTCGTCAGACGGCTCGGGTTCGAGTCGAACGCGACAACCTCTGCGGCACCACGAATCACGGCGCCCTGAATCGCATTGACACCCACACCGCCAACGCCGATCACTGCGCCACGGCTCCCGGCCGGGATATCGATCGTGTGACATGCGGCCCCGAACCCGGTGATTACCGCACACCCGACGAGCGCCGCCGACTCGGCGCCGATGCCATCAGGAATGGCGATACAACTCCGTTCGCTCACGACCGCGTGGTTTGCAAAGCATCCGAGTAGTGAGTAGGTCGAGACGGCGCGCCCTGCGATGGAGATCGGCGTCGGACCCGTCGTCAATGCACCATCGCCCATCGCAGCGAGCGACCCTTGACACAAGATTGGGCGACCCACGATGCAGTGCCGGCAGCCACCACACCCCGGGGCGAGGCTTAACACCACCCGCTGTCCGACGGCAACATGGTTGACGTTCGGACCCACGGCTTCTACGACGCCTGCGCCCTCGTGACCGAGTACTGCCGGGAGCGGGTACTCCCACTCGCCGTCGGCCTGTCCGACATCGCTGTGGCATACCCCGGCGGCGTGGATCCGCACCAACACCTCGCCGTGACCGGGCTCGCGGAGGTCGACCTCCTCCACCACTTGAGGTTGGCCGAACGCTCGAAGTACCGCTGCTTGGGTCGTGACCATGGTTGTCCTCTCACGTCGAGACCATCCGCCCGCGCTTCGGAGCGAAATCGATTTCTTGATCGTAGGCGAGAACAGCTGTTGAGGCAAGTGTCCCTTGCGGGCACGGACTGATGGGTGATAGAAAGCGAGATCGATTCGACGTGAAATCGATTTTCTCAGCACGTATCTCTTCGATTCGTGTCAGTCCAAGGAGATTCGCTGTGCAACAAACGGATTGTTCCGATCTCTCTGGCCGAGTGGTCGTGGTGACCGGCGGCTCCCGAGGGATCGGACGGGCGACAGCCCTCATGCTCGCTCGTATCGGAGCGACCGTCGGACTGATCCAGCGAGGGGACGCCCGAGAGACACTGAACGAACTCGAGGACCTCGGTGCCCGATGCGCTCAGGCCCGTGTCGACCTGTCCGAGGGTGATTATGGAGTCGCTGCGCTGGGTGAGTTGATCGAGCATCTCGGTGGACTCGACGCACTGGTGTGCAACGCCGGCGCGATCGATCGGCGGCCAGCGATCGACGTCGATATCGAGGATTTCCGCCGAATCGTCGATGTCGGATTGATTTCGGTGTTTGCGCAGGCCCAGGCGGCCGCTCGTCGCTTCATCGCCAACGACACCGCTGGCACCATCGTGTTGGTCTCCTCTGTGCTCGCCTTCCAGGGTGGAATTGGTGTGCCGGCCTACGCCGCATCGAAGGGGGCGATCGCCAATCTGACGCGCTCCCTGGCAAACGAATGGGCGGCCGATGGAATCCGGGTCAACGCAGTCGCGCCCGGCTACATCGCCAACGATCAGACAGCGCCCCTTCGAGGCGACCCGGTGAGATACCGCCAGATCACCGAACGCATCCCGGCGGGCCGTTGGGGCACCAACGAGGATGTGGCCAGCGCGATCTGCGCGTTGACCGTTCCGGCACTTGCGTACGTCAACGGCCACACGCTCGTGGTCGACGGCGGCTATCTGGGGCGATGAACATGCGAATCGTCGAGGTCCGTGCCCACACTGTCGAGCGCCACAACGGTCAGCCACATCGCTGGCGCGATGGACTTCCCACGAGCGATGGGACGGGTACCGACGTCTGGGTTCAGATTCGAACCGACGCCGGGGTCGACGGGTGGGCCTTCACCGGGCACTGGGGGGCGATCGCCGCCAGGGTCATCGAAGACCACATTGCACCGGCCGTGATTGGAATGAACCCGCTGCTCAAAGAAGACCTGTGGCACCAGGTTGCCGAACTCGACCGCCTCGAACAACTACCGATCTACACACTCGGACTCGTCGACATCGCTTGTTGGGACATCACCGCAAAGGTCGCCGGCCTTCCGCTCTACGCCCTTCTCGGTGGGTCGGCCGCACCGATACCGGCGTACGCCAGCACAGCGACCTTCGACGACATCGAGACCTATCTCGACGTCGCCGACCAATGCCTCGACGCAGGTTTCACCGCCATCAAACTGCACGCCTGGGGAGACGGGCGGCGCGATGCCGCTCTCGTCGAGGCACTCCGAGTGCACGTTGGCGATGACGTGGCGCTGATGTATGACGGTTCGGGCGCCTTCGACTACTCGGATGCCCTCCGACTCGGCAGAGTGTTGGAAGCTGCCGGGTACCTTTGGTATGAGGAACCGATGCCCGAGTTCGCACTGTGGCCGTATCAGCGGCTCTGTGACGACCTCGACTTGGCTGTTCTCGGTGCCGAATGCAGCCACGGCGCTCACCACACCGCCGCCGAGTGGCTGCGAACTGGTTCGTGCGACCTCATCCGGACCGGCACGGATCTGAAGAGAGGCGTCACCGGCGCGCTCCGAATCGCCCATCTGGCGGACGCGTTCGCCACGACTGCCGAAGTCCACGGAGGTGGACTTGCCAACCTGCAGCTCTGCGCAGCGATCCCCAACAACTCGTTCTACGAGTCGATGGTGCTCACCAACCCGATCCAAGTCGAGCCGCTGATCACCGCCGACGGAACCATCAGGCCACCCGAGGTGCCGGGCATCGGATACGAGGCGGAACTCGACGGATTTGGGCTCCTGACATGACATCACTTGAACGAGAGGATGCTGGGCTGATCACCCTCGGGCGGCGGGGCGGGATCACCGTTGTCGTCGACGCCGATGGCGGGGGGGAAGTTCGATCGATCACCACACCATTCGGCGTGGAGCTGCTGTTCCAGGCACCGTGGACGCCCCGAATCCACGCTCGCGGTACCGATGACACGTCGTGGGTCGCAGGTTGGCGTGGCGGGTGGTCGCTGCTCTTTCCCAACGCCGGCAGTGCGTGCGAGTTCGACGGCCGAGTTCACCCGTACCACGGCGACGCGGCGCTCTCGGAATGGGCTGTCCTTCACGTCGACGACGTCTGCGCATCTCTGGAGTTCACCGATTCATCCGGCATCACGGTAGATCGGGTGCACGTGGTCGAGGAGCGGTCGATCGCTATCACCACGACAATCAGGAATCCGACCGAAGTCACGTTCAGCTTCGTCGCTGTGGATCATCTCATTCTCGGCGAACAGTTCCTAACCTCACAGACGGTGATCAGACTTCCCGTCGGCAAGCGCAGGAACCTTGATGACCACGCCTCGGACGGCCGTTGGGAAGACATTCCGAACGAGCCGGGGCAAAGGTTTGGTTGCATCACCGGCATCGCCGAAGCGCGAGCCATGGTCCTCAGCGAACTCGTGGAGCTCAGCGTGCAGTGGGAAGGTGAATTACTCGACTCGCTCTGGTACTGGGTCGAGCTTGCCTCCACGCTCGAAGAGCCATGGGCGGGTGCCGTCCGTTGCCTGGGGATCGAACCAGCTACGACGACGGAGACCCGCGGGCTCGCCGTGGCTGTCGCCGGCGGGAGCGCGCGGACGCTCGGGCCAGGCGCGATCACGACCTTCAGCACGACCCTCACGATCAAGACCGAGACGGAACAAGCCGCCATATTGCAGGAGACGAGCCCATGAACACCGACATCGCACAGTTCGAAGAAGCGGGGTACGTCGTCATCCCCGGTCTCATAAACCAGGCCGAGTGCATCGAGATGATCAGGGTGCTCACCGGCATCCGGAGCGTCAAGACCGCCGACGACCGGGGTTCGGCCAACGAGCGCGTGCTCCTCCAGCACAAGGTGTTTCGCGACCACATAATCGCCGAGCGACTCATCAACACCGTCGAACGCACCCTCGACAGCAGATGCCAACTGCTTGCTTTCGATTCGCTCGATACGCCGCCGGGCGGAGGCCCGTTTCGGGATTGGCACGCTGACTTCACCGAACGCATTCCTGCGACCATTTGCGTGAACACCGGCCTGTACCTGCAAGATCTGAACGACATGACGGGCCCGCTGCGCGTCGTACCGGGAAGCCATCGTGCTACATCGAGTCCATCGAACCCGCGAGACGCCAGGCCGGACGAGGTCGCACTACACCTGGCAGCGGGCGATTGCATCGTCTTCGATGCGCAAATCCACCACACGGGTTCCATCAACCACGGAGCCACACCGCGGTTGGCGGTCTTTGCGTACTACGGCCGACCCTGGATGAAGCGGATGGACGAGTACTACCGCACCCCACTGCCCATCGAGGTCACGCGGGCCGAAGCGCCACCGCTCCTACGAGAGGTCTGCGACGTCGACCCGATCCTTCCGAGTCCACACGGTGCCGACTACCGCCCCGGGAACCCCCGATGGGAGTAGGTGGGGCCTGTGCCACCAGGGCTGGGTCGCGAGAGGTAGGGCCCTCCGCCGACGATCAGAGCACTGCGCGAGAACTTCTACGGTGACGCAATCGCAAGACACGCTGGTCAACAGATAGTCTAGATGACATGGGCATGCCATCTAGACATATGGATGTCATCTCCACTACGATAAGGTGCAGCTACCGCCAGATCACCCGTGTCGGTCCGCTCCGCCTCCGCCAGGAACTCGAGTTGCAACGGGTGGCGGGCGAGCCGCTCGTGAACCACATCACACACGGCCAACTTGCTCGCTGGCACGTGCGCTGCGCGAAGACAAGCACGACATCGAATCCGGTGCGTACGAACGCTGACGAAGCGCCGCTCCACCGTCAGCGGAACGATGGAACCGGTTCGCCCGGCGACGCCGAGGGCACTGCGTCCTCCGGAGAACCACGGCAATGCCGAGCAGCCCGGCACGCCGCACACCCACAGCCAACGGCAGTACGTCAGCCACCACGGCTGCCGCGCAGGCGACCAGCCCGGCAACGGCGAAGTAATCCCGGGGGCGACGGCCGCTCTCGAACCGGCAACCGTGCCGGCCAGCGAATCGCCGTCAAATCGGGTCGTCGAGAGTTACGGTGCAGCGTCCCGAAACGCCACCGGCATCCGGCGCGGGCCGGCAAGTGAGTTCGGGCGATGGTCAAGAACGCTGAAGCCGAGACGCGTTCACTGGCAGCTCGGCAGACCCATGCCCAACCGACAGATGTATGTCATTCAGTTCGAGTGGCCTGGCAGACTCCGAAGGTGACCGGCGATCCTCTGTCCGAACCCTTCAACGAAACGCTGCGCGAGCAGAATCGTCGCCTCGCCCGCGAGCGGATCATCGACGCAACCGTCCAGCGAGTTCGGTCCACGGGCTCGACCGACTTCACGATGGCCGAGGTTGCGGGGCTCGCAGGTGTGTCACTGCGAACCCTCTACCGTTACTTCCCGAATCGCCAAGACCTCATCGACGCTCTGGCATCGGTGGCCGACCAGGTTTCCGCTGCGCCGCTGCCGCAGCAACTCGACGACCTTGAGCCGTGGCTCGTGCAGGCATGGCGCAATCTTCTCGATGAGGAAGCGCTGATCCGATCACAGCATCTCGGCCCAGCAGGCGCCGAAGTGCGCCGAGCCCGCATCCCCTTCTACCGAGCGGTGACGACCGACGTCCTGCGGGCGCTCCGACCGGGCCTGAGCGAGGAGAGACTGGCAGACATCGTCGACATTTCCCTCGTGCTGACGTCATCGGCGGTGCTCTTCGAGTTCATCGACGTCCTGGAGATCCCCGCGGACCGCGGCGCCGAACGAGCAGCCGAGGCTATTCGCACCTTGCTCGCCGCAGCGGACCCGTCGATCGAGCACTGATCCTCGAGCCGGCGTGTGACGACGCTACGCCGAATACGACATACCGCTGCTGAGGCCCGGCGGCCGCTCGCCGAGCCTGCTGACCGACCCAACGCGGGCGGTGACCTGGGATCCCCGTGAGATTCCGAGATCATGAACGAAATCGTCGAAGCGGCGAACGCCGAAGAATGCATCACGCACGATCAACAACGACCACCACTCGCCCCAAGATCTCAAGTGAGGTTGACCCCTGTGGACGCACGGGTTTGTCAGGCGGCGATGCCGTCTGATCAGGTGTTGACAACTGTTGATAGTCGAGGCAGCATTGGAGCATGAGTCGCAACACGATGAGCTTCGCTCTTCCCGAGTCGCTTCGCGGCTACATCGACGAACGTGTCCGGTCAGGAAACT
>Ga0105047_10005704_pt1 | contig 21256 bp, 19 predicted proteins | sample MAT04_FD_78384 | JGI IMG/M metagenome (GOLD analysis project Ga0105047, IMG submission 78384) | Freshwater microbial communities from Lake Fryxell liftoff mats and glacier meltwater in Antarctica - MAT-04 (megahit assembly) | ecosystem: Environmental > Aquatic > Freshwater > Ice > Liftoff... | reverse complement strand
TGGCGCGGTGTCGGGTGGCGCGGTGTCGGGTGGCGCGGTGTCGGGTGGCGCGGTGTCGGGTGGCGCGGCGGATGACCGCAAATCCTCACCGATCGCAGCCACGTCACGGCTTGGCTCCACCGGGTCAGAGGGTGCCTCGAACGCGCCGTCAGGGTCGAACAGCGTCGGCTCGTCCGGTGCGGTGTCGTCGTCGGCGGTCACGCCGAGGCCGCCGAGACTGAGCATCGACTACTTCGGCGGTTCGGGGGCATCAGGGTTTCGCTGGTCATCGATACGTTCGAACAGATGTGGCGGCCACCCGGACGGCGACCCGTCTGACCATAGCCGCTGACCCTTCGGACTCCGACTCGCGCGCGATGGATGGCGACCGCCATCGGGCAGTGAGCGGACGTCGCCCCATTCGCACGTATGATTCGCCACGTGAAGGGCGCATCGTGAAGGTTCTGGTCACTGGTGCGGGCGGGTTCGTCGGCCATCATCTCGTCGCTCACCTCGAAGCCGAGGGCGACGAGGTCATCCCCACCGACCGCAGCCTGGGTGGCCCCGATCTCAACGATGGAGATGCCCTGACAGCGCTGTTCATCGACGTTGCGCCCGAGGCGATCTACCACCTGGCCGGCGATGCCGATGTCGGCGGCTCGTGGAACCATCCAGGGGCCACTTTCCGGAACAACGCCAATGGAACCCTGGCCCTGCTCGAGGCCGCTCGTGCCGCCAAGGTTCGCCGTGTGCTCAGCATCTCCAGTGCGGATGTCTACGGCAAGGTCCGTCCCGATGAACTCCCCCTCACCGAGTCGAGCCCCCTCCGACCGACCAGCCCGTACGCGGCGTCGAAGGTGGCGGCTGAGTATCTCGGGTTGCAGGCTCATCTGGGCCACGGCCTCGACGTCATCGGCGTACGAGCCTTCAACCACATCGGGCCCGGACAATCGACGAACTTCGTCGCCCCGGCTGTGGCCTGCAGAATCGCCGAAGCCGAACGAGACGAGACCGATGAGATCAGCGCCGGAAACCTCACCCCTCGTCGCGACATAACCGACGTTCGCGACGTCGTTCGGGCCTATCGACTACTCGTGGCTGGTGGCAGCGCCGGCGAGATCTACAACGTCTGCAGCGGGCGCGACGTGTCCATCGGTGAGCTCTGCGCGACCCTCCTGTCATTGTCGTCTCGACCCCTCACCCTGGTCACAGATCCGGAGATGCAACGAGCCGTCGATCTCCCCATCCTCAGAGGCGACCACGGCAAGCTCACTGCCGCCACCGGATGGCTGCCCGAGATCTCCATCGACACGAGCCTCAGTGACCTGCTCGTCGATTGCCGTGAGCGCATCGAGGTCGCGCCAGCTCGCGCCTGAGCGTTCCGCAACGACGTCCGGCAGCGCCCGTCGGACGTGACCATCGACAGCCTGTCGCCTAGGGTCGCCCTCATTATGACCAAAAAACGCGCCCTCATCACCGGGGTCACGGGCCAGGACGGCTCGTACCTCGCGGAACTCCTCTTGGAGCAGGGATATGAGGTCCTCGGGATGGTCCGCCGATCGTCGACCGTGACGTTCGAGCGCATCGCCCACATCCAGGACCACCTCGAAATCGTCCAAGGCGACCTCCTGGACCAGGGTTCGTTGATCGAGCTGTTGCGTGAATGGAAGCCGGTCGAGGTCTACAACCTCGCTGCACAATCGTTCGTCCCCACGTCGTTCAACCAGCCGGTGATGACCGGCGAGGTCACGGCGCTCGGCGTCACGCGGCTCCTGGATGCCATCCGACTCGTCAATCCCGAGATCCGCTTCTACCAAGCGTCGAGTTCGGAGATGTTCGGCAAGGTCGTCGAGGTCCCCCAGATCGAGACCACGCCGTTCTACCCACGATCGCCCTATGGCGTGGCCAAGCTGTACGGCCACTGGATCACCATCAACTACCGCGAGAGCTACGACCTGCACGCCAGCTCGGGCATCTTGTTCAACCACGAGTCGCCCCGTCGCGGCCTTGAATTCGTCACCCGGAAGATCTCTCACGGGGTGGCACGGATCAAGCTCGGCCTCGATTCCGAGATCCGCCTGGGAAATCTCGACGCGCAACGCGACTGGGGCTTCGCCGGTGACTACGTCAAGGCCATGTGGCTGATGCTGCAGCAGGACCAACCCGACGATTTCGTCGTGTCGACCGCTGAGACCCACACCGTTCGCGAGTTCTGCCAGCTGGCGTTCGGTCATGTCGATCTCAACTGGGAGGACCACGTCGTCGTCGACGAGCGGTTCTTCCGGCCCGCCGAGGTCGATCTCCTCATCGGGGATCCCGAGAAAGCCAGCGCCAAGCTCGGCTGGAAACCCGAAACGTCCTTCTCCGAGTTGGTTCGCATGATGGTGACCTCCGACGTCGACACCGTGACGCGCCGCCTCGAGGGTCGTTTCTGATCCCCGAGGGCAGCTGACCTCATGGACGTCACCGTCATCGCCGGCGGAGTCGGAGCGGCGCGTCTCCTGCGCGGAGTTCAGGACATCATCCCCGCCGATCAGCTCACGGCGATCGTCAATGTCGCCGACGACTGCGAAATCCACGGACTGTGGATCTCGCCCGACCTGGACACCGTCACGTACACGTGTGCCGAGGCCATCGATACTGATCGAGGATGGGGTCTCGGTGACGAGAGCTGGCAGGCAATGGCGACGCTCCGCCGGTACACCGACTCAGGGGTTCGCTCCGACCTTTCGTGGTTCAACCTCGGAGACCGCGACCTGGGAACGCACCTGTACCGGACCAGTCGGCGCAACGAGGGTGCACCGCTGAGCGTGATCACCCAGGAGATCACCCTCGCTTGGGGCATCGAGTTCGCGGTGATCCCCGCCACCGATGACCCAATCGCCACCAAGCTCATGTCGAGTGGCAACCAACTCGACTTTCAGGAGTACTTCGTCCGCGACCAACACAGCGTGGCGGTTGAATCGGTCGAGTTCGTCGGTGCCGCCGCCGCTCGCCCGGCCCCAGGGGTCATCGATGCCATCAACCGAGCCGGAGTCATCGTGATCGCCCCATCGAACCCTGTGGTGTCGATCGGGCCGATCCTCGCGATTCCCGGCATCCGCGAGGCGCTGCGCGAGCGACGGTCCCACGTGGTTGCCATTTCAGGAATCATTGGGGGGGCGGCACTCAAGGGGCCCGCCGACCGACTCTTGGCTGAACTCGGACACCGATCGACCGCCGCGGGGGTGGCCGAGCTGTACGCCGACATCGCCGCCACCATGATCATCGACGAGGCTGACCGCGGCCTCGCCGCCGAGATCACGGAGCTGGGCATGACTCCCATTGTCACTGACACGATCATGGTGGATCGGTCCGCAGCCGCCCGTCTCGGCACGGTCTGTCTGTCCTCGAGCGATCACGCCCGATGAACTCGCTCGAGATCTTCGGGGTCCTCGGGATCGGAGAGATCACCCGCGGCGCCGATCTCGCCGGGTTGATCGCCCAGGCCACTGAGCTGCGGGACTACGACGTGCTCGTCGTGACCCAGAAGATCGTCTCGAAGGCGGAAGGCGCGATGATCGAGGTCGATCCGTCGGATCCGTTGAGCCACAAACCCATCGTCGAACGAGAGTCCGTGCGCATCCTGCGCCGTCGCGGCGAGTTGATCATCTCGGAGACCAAGCACGGTTTCGTGTGCGCCAATGCGGGCATCGATCTGTCCAACGTCGACCGCGGGTGGGCGGCGCTACTGCCCGACGATCCCGATCGCTCGGCCCGACGGATCCGTGACGCGTTGTCGGGCCGTTTCGGCGTCGACGTCGGCGTCATCGTCTCCGACACCTTCGGTCGCCCATGGCGACGTGGAGTCACCGATGTCGCCATCGGCTCAGCGGGCATCCTGCCGATCCTCGACCTCCGCGGCACCCACGATAGCTATGGGCGAGAACTCGCCGTGACCGAAGTGGCCATCGTCGATGAGCTCGCCGCGGCCGCCGAGCTCGTGATGGGCAAGTCGACAGGAATTCCTGTCGCCGTGATTCGCGGAGTCGACCCTGAATGGTTCGGCCCAGGGGGAGTTCTCGACGAGGTGGTCCGGTCTCCCCAGGACGACCTCTTCCGCTGAGCAGTTCGATGCACCGCTGCGGTACTACCAGCGCTGAATGACATCCTCGGCGCATCGCGACAGACCGTCGAGCTGAACCGACAGCTCGGACGGGTCGCCGCCGTAGAAGTACCACGGGCAGACCATGATGTCGGTGACACCCAGCTCCGCGAGTCGCCGATAGCCATCGAGATCGAATGTGTCGCCGGAGATCACCTTCATCTCGAAGGGACGCTCGTCGGTACCAGCGATGCGTCGCTGCTCGTCGAGACGGCGAGTCACGTCGCGGAGCTCGTCGGTGGAGATCACGACCGAGATCCAACCGTCGCCGAGCCGGGCTGCACGACGCACTCCGGCGTCCGAGGTACCACCGACGAGGATGGGCACCGGTCCGGGAGCGCCTGGGCGGATCATCAACCGATCGAAGTCGTAGTGGCGGCCGTGATACTCAGCCCACTCCCCCTCGACCGTCGCTCGAATGATCTCGATTGCCTCGTCGGTGCGCTTACCGCGAGTCGATTTGTCCTCGCCGAGCCACAAGAACTCCTCGGGGATCCAGCTCAGACCCACACCCAAGCTGATCCGCCCATCGCTGATCGCAGCGATCGATGACACCGACTTGGCCACCAGCAACGGCTGACGGATCGCCAGCTTCAGGACATTCGTCATGAAACCGAGTCGCGTCGTCACCGCCGCCATCGCCGAGATCGCCACGAAGGGATCGAGGAACGGCGTCTGGGCATCCCAGAATCGGGCGCCGTCCGGAGTGTAGGGATACCCGGCCGAAACCGTTTCCGGGTAGAACACCGAATCCGGAACCGCCACATGGTCGAAGCCGACATCTTCAGCGCGACGCGCCAATGGCAAGTAGTGCGAGGCCGGCAGCATCGGTAGGGCCAACGTGAACTTCATCAGTCCCAGCGCCTCATCGAAGCAATGGCACGTCGACTCGTGATGTCGTTGCTCACGAGAGCGTTCCACCGTCGCACCGGAGCACGCTCCCACACATGTGCGCGCCGTCGTCGGATGCCACGAAGGCGATGACAGAGGCGACGTACTCCGGACCACGGGGCTTGTCGAAGGCCATGATCCGTCGGAGCAACGAGTGGTCCGATCCCTCGGGAAAGAAGAACTCGTTCTGGATCGGCGTCTCGATGGAACCGGGAGCCACCACGTTGGTCCGCACGCCGCGTTTGCCGAACTCGATCGCCAGCCCGGACGACATCGCCAGGATTCCACCCTTCGACGCCGAGTAGGCCGCCGTCCACGGGTGACCTCCGAGCGCCGCCGTCGACGACGTGTTCACGATGTTCCCGCCGCTCTCCAGCAGGTGCTCCATGGCGGATTGACACATCAGGAAGGTCCCCGTGAGGTTCACGGCGAGCACCTGATTCCAGTCTTCCAACGTCACATCCGCGAAGTTCGAGAAGCGGAGGATTCCAGCGACATTGCAGAGAACATCCAGCCGGCTCGACTCGCTGACCACCCGGTCGATCGTGGCGCTCACCGACACCGGATCGGACACGTCGCAGCGTTGGGTGTGAATGTGGTCGGGGTGGCTGCTCAACTCACGCGTCTCGGCGAGACCGGACTCCTGAACGTCACACGCCCATACCGTGGCGCCCTCTCCGGCCAGTCGGTGGACTGTGGCACGGCCGATCCCCGAGGAAGCTCCCGTGACGATCGCCACTCGGCCATCGAAACGACGGCCCCAGGTCTGTTCCGCGCCACTCACCAGATCATCGGCCATATTGTTCCCCTCCGCCTCACTCACACGTGTTTCGTTCGCTCCCAATCGATCACCGCACGGGTGCCGACGTCGAGTTGAGTCCACGATTCCCACCCCAGCTGGATCTTCGCCCGAGTGGCGTCCAAAGAGATTCGGTCGAGTTCACCGAGCCGGGCGGGTGCGTAGATCGGCGGGTCGGCCACACCGGCTGCCTTCGCCATCGATTCGTACAACTCGATGACCGACACCTCACGCGACGTGCCGATGTTCATCAACAGGCCGCCGCCCTTGGTGGACGCCCGAACGAACGCATCGACGACATCGTCGACGAACACGAAATCCCGGGTCTGCTCGCCAGTTCCGAAGATGGTGCAGGGCTGGCCGGCCAGCAACTTGGCCGCAAAGATCGACACGACTCCCGCTTCGCCGTGCGGGTCCTGGCGTGGCCCGTAGACGTTGCCGAGCGCCAGCGAGGTGAACTCGAGTTGGTAGAGCTCGCGGTACGCATTGAGGTAGTCCGAAAACACCCGCTTGGTGATGCCGTAGGGCGACAGCGGGTTCAGTGGCATGGCCTCGGTCACCGGGAGATCCGTCGGGTCGGGCTCGCCATAGATCGTCCCGCCGCTCGACGCGAACACCACCTTGTCGGCGCCGGCGCGACGCGCTCCCTCGAGCACGTTGATGCCGCCGAGTACGTTGACCCTCGCATCGAAGGCCGGATCAGCAATCGAGCGACGGACATCAGCTTGGGCGGCCAAGTGATACACGACGTCGGGTTGGCGGCGCTCGATGAGCTCGATGACCCCGTCAGAGCAGATGTCGATCTGATGGAAGGTGAAATCGTGCGAACGATCGCCTCGCGCACCCGCCAGGTTCGCCAGGTTGCCCGACACGAGATTGTCGACCACGTCGACCGCATGGCCCTCGGCCAACAGTCGGTCGACCAACGTCGACCCAATGAATCCAGCTCCCCCGGTGACGACACACTTCACGACCACTCCTCTGCTGGTGGGACCAGGGCATGCGACAGCCGTTGCCCCGCACCGACGGTGCAGCCGAATCCGACGACCGACAACGAATCGAGAATCGCCCCGGCACCAACGGTGGAACCCTCGCCGACAATCGAGCCGCGAACCACCGCGCCCGACTCGATGACGGCTCTTGGCATGATCACGGAATGTTCAACGATGGCGTCCGCTCCGATCACCGCATCGGCACCGACGACGGATCCACCGACCAGCGCCGACTGGTCGACAGACGCAGTGCTCGCTATAGCGTCGATTCGGCTGCCGCGTCGTCCGTCGACGAGATCGGTGTTCGCTTGGAGATAGGTCTCGTGTGTTCCGGCGTCGAGCCAGTAGGCGCTGTCGCCAATGGCCGCCAACCGACCCTGCTCGACCAGCTTCGGAAAAGTCACGCGCTCGATCGACACTTTTTCGTTGGCAGGGATCAGATCCAGCACACTCGGCTCGAGAACGTAGGAACCAGCGTTGATCCAGTTGCTCGGTGCCGACCCAGCTGGCGGCTTCTCGACGAATTCCAGCACTCGATCGGAATCGTCGGTCACCACGACCCCGTAGCGGGATGGATCATCAACGGGCGTCAGGGCGATGGTTGCCGCTGTTCCCAGCTCGCCGTGTCGCCGCCAGAGCGCCGGGAGGTCGATGTCGGAGAGGACGTCGCCGTTCAACGCGAAGAACGTCTCCCCGATATCTGCTGCCCGCGCGGCGAACGCAATGGCACCGGCGGTGTCGAGCGGCTCGGGTTCCTGCGCGTAGACGAGCGATACCCCAGCACACAACTGATCGGGAAATGCTGTGGTGAACACATCAGGTCGGTAGCCGAGCGAGAGCACCACTTCGGTCACGCCACACTCACCGAGCCGGGCGATCACCTGCTCCAACATGGTCACGTGACCAACGGGGAGCATCTGCTTCGGTCGCGCCAGGGTGAGCGGTCGCAAGCGGGTTCCGAACCCGCCGACCAGGACAACTGCCTTCAACAGACCCTGCTAGTTGGCGGTGGTCGTCGGAGCAACAGCGATCGTCGTCGTGGCCGCTGGGTCGGCAGGAAGCGTCGTCGTGGCGGCTGGGTCGATGGTCGTCGTGCTGGCTGGCGCGGCGTTGGAATCGAGCGCATCGGTGTTCGGCAGCGGAATGTTCGACGTGCCCTTCTTCACCAGTGCCAGGACAAACAGTTCGTTGTCCTCGGTGAATCGAGCGCGGTTGATCTCATCGGCGTCGGTGATTCGCTCAGGGGAGGTGCTGTCGGTCGCTTTGGGTGGCCAGCGGAACAGCACGACCTCGGCGGGGTTCCCCGTCGGGTTGTCCGCTTCTGCGCAGGTGTCACCCGTCTTGAAGTTGACCGGTGTGCCGGAGGCCCGCTCGATGCTGACCGAGGTCGCTCCCCCTTCACCTTTGGACACCACGATGCCGACACGAGCGAGGTACTTGTCCATCGTGGCGAACTTGCCGGTCGAGGACGAGTCCTTGGGAGCGATCACCGCGATCCCGCTGGCGGAATCCTCGGAGTTGAATCCGGCCAGATCCTGAGAGGACGCGGAGTTGGCGGGCGCATCCAGAGCCTTGTCGCACTGGTACAGGCCGATGGCGATCCGCCAGTTGTCGCCAACCTGTGGCTGCAGGTTCTGGGAATCGACCCGTGCCTGCCGGGAAAAGAACACTGCGATCGCCCCGATCAGAATGATCGCCAGCACTCCCAGGGGAAAGCCCAACGGACGTGACTGACCAACGGCCCGGGATGCCCCGGCACGTTGGATGCGCTCGATCTTGCGGTCCGAGGAAGACGTAGCCATACGGGCTGAAACCGTAGCCGACCGCCCGACTCACGCCCGAACCAGCGCTGGATGGTCATTCGCTAGACGGACGCGGCGATGGCGCCGGTCAACCTCTGGCGGGGTGCACGAGTCGCTCGATCAGTTCCTCGTACGCGATGGCCACGCCTTCGGGGGACAGCCACTTCTCCACCCACACTCGACCATGAGCACCCATGTCCCGGCGGAGTCGAGCATCGCGGACCAACGTCGACACCGCAGCAACGAAAGCCTGTGGATCCTCTGGACCCACCACCATTCCCGCCTCGGCCAGGTCGATGGTGCGCTCGACCTCGGTCCCTCGATCCACGGAAGCAACCACTGGTCGGCCGGCCGCAAGAATCGAATACAACTTCGAGGGCACCGATGACTTGGCAAGGCCGCGCTTCAGCAACACGGTGTGGATGTCCGCGGAGGCCAACACCTCCGCCACCCGCTCTCGCGGCTGCATGGGGACCCACACCACGTTGTTCAGACCGTCAGCCTGAGCCATGAGCGCCGCTCGGTTGGAACCCGACCCGTTGATCACGAACACCACATCCGGGTCGTCGTTCAACGCGATGGCCGCCGCCAGCATCAGTTCGACGGATTGACTGAACCCGAGGTTGCCCGCGTACATCACCACTACCCGATCACCGAGGCCGAACTCCCGTCGGTACCCAGTCATCCGGTCGCCAGGTTGCACTCGTTCGGTGTCGACGAAATTCGGAATCACTTCCACGCGACCGGGGCGAGCGCCGGACAGTTTGGCGGCGACGTTCACCCTGAGGTCCTCGGAGAGGACGGTGACGGCATCAGATCGTCGGTAGAGAAACCGTTCGAGCCAGGACGCCACCGCAATGACCTTGGTATTGGTGATGGCCCCGACTTCGACAGCCACATCAGGAAAGACGTCCTGGATATTGAAGATCAACGGCACACGCCAGCGGAGCTTCAACAGCCACCCGGCGAGCCCCAAGATGAGGGGAGGCGACATCACGATGATGGCGTCAGGCCGGGGCTGGCGGCGCATCCCGACCAGTGTTGCCAGCCCAGTGAACCCAGCGAACGCCAACGCTCGAGCCGGGATGTTCGTCTTGTCGGTGGGAAACGGGTGCAGGCGGCTGATCCGACCCCACGAGGTCGACTCCGTTCGCACCAGGCGACCCGTCCACCCATCTGCGATTCGATGTTGGTGGTACCACGGGAGGGCCGTGACGACGTGTTGGCGATGGCCGCGATCGGCGAGTCCGGACACGATCGACGTCATCACTTCACCGGTTGGTGCGACGTCGGGCGCGAAATGGGGGCAGATCACCAGGAGGTCCACAGTGCCGCCGATGGTATCCCGGGACGCGAGACTGACCGGATGCGACCCAAGCCATCACGCCAGAGGGTGGTCCTGCACGCTGGAACAGTCGGCGGAGCGGGGACGGCCGTCGCACTGCGACTCGCACTGGCGGGATTGCACGACTCGGCTTCGGCCGATGAGCAACTGAGCGTCGTAGCGGTCGTACCCCGCGGATGGCCCGACCCGCCGCCAGCCGGCATCACGTTCCTGAGACGGTCGAAGATCGTCACCCTCGCCGGCGAACTCGTCGGGCATCCTCGGGCAGATGTGGTGATCGGGTTCGCTGATCGACTGCCGCTGCGTCGGACGGAGCGAGCGATTCTCGTGATCCAGAACCCACACGTCTCCTCGCTCAGCCGCAATGCTGACTTCGGATGGCGATCACGAGCGAAGTTCTCAGTGCTGCGCATGTGGGCGCGATTCTCAGCCCGACGAGCGACCGAGATCGTGTGTTCGACCCCGGATTCGGCCCAGTCCGTGACCGACGGGCTGGCCGCCAACCCGTCGATCGTCCGGGTCGTCCCAATTCCTGCCGACATCGGTTCGTTGACCGCGGGGCCGACGGCGAACACCATCGGACGCATCGTAAGTATTGGAGACCGCTACCGGTACAAGCGCGTGGACGTGGCCATCGACGCGGTTGCGGCATTCGCCCGCCGTGTCGGCTGGCCCGTCGAGTTCCGCCATGTCGGCGCATCTCGTGACCCCATCGCCGACCAACTCATCGATGAGGCCATCGCACGAGCCGCGGGATCCGGCGTGACGGTTCGACTCCTCGGATCACTTCCCCACAGCGAGGCGCTCGCCGAACTGGCGGCCGCCGACGTTGCGCTGTTCACCTCGATGACCGAGACCCAAGGGATCCCCGTCGCTGAGGCGCTGGCGCTGGGCGTGCCCGTGGTCGCTCGCGATATTGCACCCTTCCGATTCGTCGGAGTCGATGTTGCGGCTCTTGTTCCGAGCGGGTCCGCTCAGGACGGAGCTGGCATGGCAGATGACGACGCCGCGGCATTCGCTGAGGGTCTTGTCGGAATCGTTTCCCCCGAAGTTCGACAAGACATGTCCGCCCGGGGTCGGCGCCTCGCCGTCGACGGTCGGGCCTGGGACCTCCTCGGTCAACCTCAGTGACGGAGCCGGGCGACGCTGCGGTGTTTGCTCACTCCGCTCCGCTACGTGGTGACGTTTGCTCGTTCCGCTCCGCTACGTGGTGATAGACGTCAATGGTCAACGCGCCCGTCCGCTCCCACGTGAAACTCGACGCCCGCTCCAACCCGGCCGCGCTCAACGCGATCCGTCGATCAGGGTCATCCAAGAGGTCGCCGATGGCGGCGGCCCACGCGCCGACATCAGTGGCCGGGAGCGCAACAACCGCTGATCCTCCCACCTCGGCCATGGCGGAGTTGTCAGACGCCAAAACCGGCGTTCCGACCGACATCGATTCGAGCGCCGTCAGGCCGAACCCTTCCTCGAGGCTGGGCAAGCAGACCATCTCCGCCCCTGCATAGAGCGCCATCAGCTCTCGACGTTCGACGAAACCCACCCGACGCACACGGTCCCCCAACGGTTTCATCAATGCCTCGAGATCGACCTGCCATCCGGTCGGCCCGACCAGCACCAGGTCCGCGTCACGACCCACGGATGCGAACGCTTCCAACAGGGTCGACAGATTCTTTCGTGGCTCGACCGTACCGGCCCACATGACGTAGCGACGATCGAGACCGTGCCGCTGACGAACCGCCGCGATGTCAGTAGGTGACATCACGACGGGCTCGACCCCGAGCGGGACCACGTGCAGCTGGTCGTCCGAGAACCCGATCTCGCGACACTGTGTCGCCGTGTACTCACTCGACACGAGCACCGCATCAGCGGTCTCGCGCGCTCGTTCGATCCCGTGCGAGAGGAGTCGAACTCCGCGGGGGCTGAGATGCTCCGGACGTGTGATGGGAAAGATGTCGTGGATCGTGACCACCAACGCACCGCGGCGCGGGTGGGGCGGGACCGTGACCGTGGTGGCGTGAACCACATCGACGTCGCCGATCGCCCAACTGATGGGCGGGATGCGGAGGCGATCCCACGCGTCATAGATCAGCTGGTAAGGGCCGGGGAGGTAGCTGACCGGCATCGGCGGTGCCCAGTGGTGCGGGGCTGGCCGACCATGGGAGCGCCACCCCATCGGGCCAACCGCGACGAGGTCGATCGTCGGGTCAGCGGCGATTGCCTCGGCTTGACGAATGGCGGCAACGGCGGTGCCACCGGGAACACGATGCCAACATTGCAGCATCGTCATGGCGACCCGTAATCGGTCACCCGGCATCGGCACGACTCAGCGCACGGTCAGGGAGCTGAAGAACTCGATGGTGGGGATGAGTCCCTCCCGCAGCGAGATCTTCGGTTCCCACCCAAGTTCGGTCTGGGCACGTGTGATGTCGGGCCGACGCTGGGCGGGGTCGTCCTCGGGAAGCGGCTCATAGACGAGCTCCGAGGTCGAGCCGGTCAGTTCCAGCACCAACTCCGCCAACTCCAAGATGGTGAACTCGCCGGGGTTGCCGATGTTGACGGGTTCGTTCACGTCGGAATCAAGCAGTGCCAGAACCCCCCGGATGGTGTCGTCGACGTAACCGAAGCTGCGCGTCTGCTGACCCTCGCCGTAAATGGTCAACGGTTCGCCGGCCAGCGCCTGCACCACCAGGTTGGACACGACCCGACCATCACGCGGTCGCATCCGAGGGCCGTAGGTGTTGAAGAACCGCACGATGCGGGTGTCGAGACCGTGATAGCGGTGGTACGCCATCGTCATCGCCTCGGCGAAGCGCTTCGCTTCGTCGTACACGCCGCGGGGACCGATCGGGTTCACGTGGCCCCAGTAGCCCTCGTGTTGGGGATGGACCAGAGGATCGCCGTACACCTCTGATGTCGACGCGAGGAAGTATCGGGCCGCCTTCGCCCTCGCCAGACCGAGCGTGTTGTGGGTGCCGAGACTGCCGACCTTCAGCGTCTGGATCGGCATCTCCAGGTAGTCGCGGGGTGATGCGGGCGACGCAAAGTGCATGACGGCGTCGACGTTGCCGGGAACCCAGACGTACTCCGAGACGTCTTGGCGCACGAACGTGAAGTCGTCTCGACCGAACAAGTGGGCGATGTTGTCCTGCGATCCGGTGATGAGGTTGTCCATCGCAACCACGGCATCGCCGCGATCCAACAGCGCTTCGCAGAGGTGCGACCCGAGAAACCCCGCCCCGCCGGTGACCACAACGCGCATATCAGTGCCGTCCGATGCCAGCGTAGGTGAAGCCTGCTTGTCGAACTCGCGTTCGGTCGAGCAGATTGCGCGCATCGACGATGTGGTGTCCGCTCATCTCGTTGGCGACCTTGTCGAGGTCGCTCCATTTGAACTCGTCCCATTCGGTCAGGAGCACGAGCACGCGGGCGTCGAGACAGGCGCTGTAGGCGTCGTTCGCCACCGGAATGCCCTCGATCTCGTGGTGGATCGCTGGGTCATAGGCCGTCACGATGGCGCCCCGTTTCTGCAATCGGTGGATGATCTCGATGGCTGGCGATTGACGCGTGTCGTCGGTACGAGCCTTGAAGGTCAGCCCCCACGCCGCAATGGGGACGCCCTCGATCGAGCCTCCCGCTGCGGTCACGACCTTGTCGACGACCCGCTCGAATTGCTGCTCGTTGACCTCGACCACACCGCGCAGCAGGCGGAAGTCGTACCCGGCGTCTTCGGCTATCCGTACGAGGGCATGAGAGTCCTTGGGGAAGCAACTGCCACCCCATCCGGGACCGGGACGAAGGAATTCTTGGCCGATTCGCTTGTCGTACCCCATGCCCAACACCACATCGGCAACGTCGGCTCCGACTGCCTCGCACACCGCCGCAATGGCGTTGACGAAGCTGATCTTGGTGGCAAGAAAGGCGTTGGACGCGTACTTGATCGTCTCCGCCGAGGCGGGGTCGGTCACCATCAGCGGCGCCGCCAAGCCCAAGTACAAAGACGCCACACGAATCGCAACCGCTTGGTCATCGGCGCCGATCACGACCCGATCGGGGTGCAAGAAGTCGTGAACGGCGGTCCCTTCGCGAAGGAACTCAGGGTTGGACACCACGTAGATGTCATCGCGTTTCAGCGCTCGCTCGACCACACGCGTGGAGCCGACCGGGACCGTCGACTTGTTGATCACAATGGCTTGAGAATCGAGGGCCGGTGAGATCTGTCGGGCGGCGGTCTCGATGTAGCTGAGGTCGGCGGACCCGTCCTCACCTTGTGGAGTGGGCACGCACAAAAAGACGAACTCGCGATCCGGGACCGCAGCGGCAGCCCCGAGCACGAAGCGCAGGCGACCGGCACGAACCCCCTCTCGTACAAGAACGTCGAGGCCGTCCTCGAGGATCGGGATCTCTCCGGCGTTGAGCCGGTCCACCTTGGACTTGTCGATGTCGGCGCACACGACGTCGTGGCCGATGCTCGCCAGACATGCCCCGGTCGTCAACCCGACGTAGCCGGTCCCGATCACTGCGATGTTGCTCGCCACGAGCTACTCCCCACGAAGGCTGACCGGGTTGGTCAACTAGACGAGTAGCGATGGTACAGATGAACCGAGGGGTCAGACCAGATCAGCGTCAGCCAGCGCACTTGGCTTCGGCGGCCCGATCGGTCGGAACCTCACCGATCACGGTGGTGGTCGTGGTGTCCAGGGCACTCGTGGGGGAACCCTGACCAGCGGCGTCTTGCGACGTCGCCGACGGGCTCGTGGTGGTGGTCACGCGGGCGATCGCCGTGCTGGCCGACGCCGCGGGAGCTTTCGGACTGACGACGCTGGACGCGGCAGCGGCCTCGCTACGGATCCCGACGAAATTACCCCCGATCTCGACGGTGAGTCGGAGTCCCGCCAGCGTCTGGTCCGCCGCGAAGGCGACCGGCCCGTCGATCCATCGTGCCAACAACGCGGCCGCGTCAGCGCCCTTGGTGCCGTAGCGGATCACGGTGGCAGTCGACGTCGCCTTGGCGGAATCGGCATTCCTCGACGCATCAGCATCGAAACCCCGGTCGAACAGCGTGGCCGAGACCTGCGACGAACTCGCCGACCCGGTCCCCCATCCCGTCACGGCGACCTGAACGGATTGCGGCGCGGGCGCCTTGCCAGGTTCGATGCCTCGGAAAATGTCGAGCATCGGTTCGGCTTCGCTCCAGATCACGGTCTGGTAGGAGAAGGACGAGTCGCCGGCGCCGGCGGTCGGCAACTGGTACTTCTGCAGTGTGTCGAGGTTGAACGTGCCGAAACGGTCCGAGATCGACTTGAGGTCGCCGATACTGAGGCTGTCGTCCAACGTCACCGCCCGGGTCGCCGCCTCGATGAGGTTGAGGGCGGTTGCGGGGTTTCGGAACCCCTTGTCGACCGCCCGTTGAGCGGCACTTCGAATGAAGTCCTGTTGGCGGCTGATCCGTCCGAGATCTCCGGTGGGGTCGCTGACCCATTTGCCGTTCCGTTGGAACTCGAAGTGGCGTGACCGGGCGTAGGCCAGGGCCTGTACCGGATTGAGTGTGATGCAGCCAGCCACGGGAATGAGCAGGCCGGTGTTGTCATCTCGAACTGGTGTGGCGATGTACACGGGCACGCCGCCGAGGACCTCGACCAAGCCACGGAAACCCTCGAAGTCGACGGAGATGTACTGCGAGATCGACAAACCGAAGTTCTCTTTGATGGTGTCGATCAGATGACGGGGGCCATCGGGTCCGGACATGGCGGTATTGATCTTCGACTTCCGCCCGCTCGGCGAGATCGGCACGAAGGTATCGCGGGGAATGGAGAGCAGCGCCGCGGTCTGAGACCGAGGATCGATGCGCAACACCATGATCACATCGGCAAGTTGCGAGTTCTGTCCTCGACCATTGCGGACAGGATCATTGGGATCGAGCCCATCGGAGTTGTCGGTACCGATGATCAGATAGTTGCGAGGATCGTCGTTGTTGACCTTGGGTGACAGCGAGACGCCCACCGAGACCACCGGGATCTGCCCGGCCTTCTGACGAAAGAGCGCGAAGGACGCCGCGGCCCCGAGACAGGCGATGACCACAACGACGTTGAGCACGATGAGCCCACGTTGGGGCCAGGTCCGCCGGGCGATGACCAGTCCTCGGCGACGTTTGGAACTCACGGCGAGCCAGCGTAGCCAGCCGCCGGTGCCGGTCGGACGCGGCTCACTGCCGACGCACCGAGCACTCTCAGGTGGTGATCGCAATAGGCTCCTCCCATGGCGCCACGCTCGAAGGCCCAACCGGCGGCGGTAGCCGTCGTCGGCGGTCGACTCTGTACCGATCTCGCAGATCTGACGAGCGATCTATCGGCGTTGGACAGCTCGGGTTTCTGGGCCGTCGTCGTGCCCTACGACGGGCTGCCCATCTGCGCCAGATTCGCGACGGTTCGTCCCGCTCGGCCGTGGACCGGAGCGAAGTGGATCGGCCCGGACCCGACGAGCTGGCGCTCGACGATGTCGGAGGCGGAGTTCTCCGCCGGAGTCGTTGCCATACGCGAGTCGATCGCCGCCGGCGACGTCTATCAGGTCAACCTCACGCGCCGACTGGTTGCCAGCATCGACCCGGGGCTCCCCTCGAGCGACATCGCTGCTCTGGGCGCCGCGCTGGCAGAGGGTAACCCGGCCCCCTATTCGGCGGTCGTCCGTCTTCCCGCCGCGGGCATCGCCATTGCGTCCGCCTCACCAGAGCGGTTTCTCCAACGCGATGATCGAACGGTGCGATCGTCACCCATCAAGGGAACCGCCGCCACCTCGGACGGGTTCGGCGACAAGGACCGTGCAGAGAACATCATGATCTGCGATCTCGTCCGCAACGATCTCGGACGGGTGTGCGACTGGGGCTCGATCACGGTGCCGTCACTGTTGGCGGTGGAGCATCACCCCGGCCTCGTGCACTTGGTGTCGACGGTCGAGGGAATACTCCGCCCCGACCATGGATGGTCCTCATTGGTGGAGGCAACGTTCCCGCCCGGCTCGGTGACCGGCGCGCCGAAACTGGCGGCGTGCACGATGATCGAGGCGTTGGAGACCACGACGAGGGGGCCCTATTGCGGTGCTGTCGGGTGGGTCGACGCCGACCAATCGCAGGGGGAGCTCAACGTGGCCATCCGAACCTTCTGGATCGAGGGCGACCAGTTGTGGTTCGGGACCGGTGGCGGTATCACCTACGACTCGACGCCGGAGGGCGAGTGGGAGGAAACCGAGCTCAAGGCTCGACGACTGCTCGCCGTTGCATCGTCGTCCTCAGCCATACCGACCGAACGTGTCCCAACGGGGCCGGCCCTCACCGCCGCTGGCCGATGACGCCGGTCTGGATCAACGGCGAGGTCGTGGGGCCCGATCGGGCGACACTTCCCTACGACGACCACGGGATCACTGTCGGCGACGGCGCCTTCGAGACCATCAAGGTGATCGATGGCGAGCCGTTCGCTCTGACCCGTCACCTCGAGCGTTTGGACCATTCTGTTGGTGCGCTTCGCCTCGAACGCATCGACCGCAACCTGCTGCTCGACGCCGTCGCCTCGGTCGTTCCAGGCGTGACCGGATTCCTGCGACTGACCGTCACCGCCGGCCGCGGCCCGTTGGGTTCGCCTCGCGATTCGGTGTCGCCCACCGTGATCGCGGCGATACGTGACGGGTCCGTTCGTGTCGATCCGACTGGCGTGGTCGTCGTGCCGTGGACCAGAAACGAAAACGGGGCACTGGCCGGTGTGAAGTCGACCTCGTACGCGGAGAACGTCGTGGCACTTGATGTCGCCATCCAACAGGGCGCGACCGAGGCGATCTTCGCCAACACCGCCGGCGATCTGTGCGAGGGAACCGGCTCGAACATCGTGGTGGCACTCGACGGGCGGCTCGTGACACCGCCACTGTCATCGGGATGCCTGGCGGGTGTGACCAGGGCGTTGCTCCTCGAAGCGTTGCCCGACATCGCCGAGGAGGCGATTCCCATGGCGAGTCTGGCCCTTGCCAGCGAGGCATTCCTGTTGTCGACGGCGAGAGAAGTGCAACCGATCGAGCGCATCGACGACCGCGTGCTGTCAGCCCCAGGTCCGATGACCCGACACGCTCGGTCGGTATGGGTCGACCGGTTCTCCGAATGCAGCGACTGGTGATCGGCTCGTCAGCCTGAGCGCTGCCCCAGATGCATCGGCACAGATGGATCGGCACAGATGGATCGGCGACGATGGCCAGACCCACAACGCGACGCTGACGTTGGTCGCGGGCCCCGCCGACTGAGTCACTCCGCCGGTCGGAGGTGGACGACGTCGCCGACGGAAATGTCACGCCGAACCCCTTGATCGTCCTCGATGATCAAGGCGCCCGACGGGGAGAGGTCGACCGCGATGCCGTAGAGCTCAGCGCGGGGGAGCTCGATCCGAACTCGGCGACCCAGGGTGGCGCTCCGTTGTCGTAGCTCGTCGAGCAGCACCGTCGGTCCACGTTGGTCGATGTCTCCGAGCCGACGGTCGAAGCCGCGCAACATCTCGACGACCAGCGCCGTCCGATCCTGCACGGATCCGGTCAGGTGGCGCAACGACGTGGCGATCTCCACCAAGTCGTCGGGGAGTGCCTCCGGCCAGTTGACGTTCAGACCGATTCCGATCGACACGGCGTCGATGTTCCCTCCGACCAACACGCTTTCGGCGAGGATCCCGGCAAGCTTGCGGTCGGAACCATCGGCTCCCACGCCAACGGCCACCAGGTCATTCGGCCACTTCAACCCGGGGTCGTAGCCCGCCACGACCGAACACGCATCGGCCGCAGCCAGGCCCAGCGCAGCGGTCATCACGTGGGCGTCGCCAGCCGCGATCTGAGCCCGGATCAGGACCGAGCAGAGGATCGAGGCGCGAGGCGGCGCCTGCCATATCCGGCCGAGTCGCCCTCGACCAGCTGTTTGATGATCGGCGCCCAACACCTGCTCGCCCTCGCCGGACCGTGCCCGCTCGAGCAACGTGGCGTTGGTCGACCCGATCTCGTCGACCCAGTCGAAGCGAGAGAATCTGGTGCTCGCCAGCTCGAATCTGGCGCGGTCGAGGTCCACCGGGCCACCATAGAGCGTGTTTTCCAAAGTGCTGATCGCCAACCGCGGTGAAATTGCCGTCCGAGTCATCCGAGCGTGCCGGGAGATGGGGATCTCCACCGTGGCCGTGTACTCCGAACTCGACCGGGACGCACTCCACGTGCGCCTGGCCGACGAGGCGTACGCGTTGGGCGGACAGACCGCCGCAGAGAGCTACCTGAACACCGACGCAATCCTGGACGCCATCACGCGTTCTGGGGCCGAGGCCGTTCACCCCGGCTACGGCTTCTTTTCCGAGAATTCCGATTTCGCCCAAAAGATCACCGACATGGGCGTCGTGTTCATCGGCCCGCTACCCGCCGCCATCGATGTCATGGGCGACAAGATCTCGGCTCGCCTTGCGGCGGAGAAGGTCGACGTGCACGGCGTCCCCGGCACCACCGAGTTGATCACCGATCCCCAACAGGTCATCGATTTCGGCACCGAGTTCGGCTTCCCCATCGCCATCAAGGCGGCGTACGGCGGCGGTGGACGCGGCATGAAGGTCGTGGAGTCGGCCGACGAAGCCGCCTCGCAGTTCGAATCCGCGCAACGGGAATCCAAGGCGTACTTCGGTCGCGACGAGTGCTACATGGAGCGCTACCTCACCAAGCCCCGGCACGTCGAAGTGCAACTCATTGCCGACGCGCACGGTAATTGTGTGTACATCGGAACGCGGGACTGCTCGGCTCAGCGTCGCCACCAGAAGCTCATCGAGGAGGCGCCAGCGGCCGAGATCCCCGAGGAGATCCTTCGCCAGATGGGCGAGGCAGCGGTTGCGGTGGCGAAGGGATGCGACTATCGAAGTGCTGGAACCGTCGAGTTCCTCTATGAGGACGGCGGCTTCTACTACCTCGAAATGAACACGCGGCTCCAGGTCGAGCACTGCGTGTCGGAGCTCGTGACCGGTTACGACCTGGTCGAGCTGCAGTTGAGGGTCGCTGCCGGCGAGGCGCTTCCGTTCACTCAGGACGACGTGATCATTTCCGGCCACGCCATCGAGTGCCGGATCAACGCCGAGGACCCCGCCGGTGGACGTTTCCTGCCGTCGCCCGGACCCATCAACACGCTCAAGGTGGCGTCGGGCTTCGGCGTGCGGTGGGACGGCGGCTACGAAGCGGGCGACGAGATCTCGCAGTATTACGACAACCTCGTCGGCAAGCTGTGCGTGTGGGGCAAGGACCGCCCGACCGCCATCGCTCGCATGATTCGTGCGCTGGAGGAGATGGTCGTGGAGGGCATCGCCACCACCATTCCTGCCGACCTGGCGATCCTTCGCCATCCCGACTTCGCGGCGTTCGAGCACTCGACCAAATGGGTTGAAACGACGCTGGATCTGTCCGGGGCCAAGGCCGACAAGGGCAACGTCGACTCCAGCGACGACGAACCGAAGGTTCGGCGCAACGTCGACGTCGAGGTCAACGGCAAGCGCTTCAGTGTCTCTGTCTGGATGCCCGAATCGGCGTCGGGCCCGGTCGCTGCGTCCAGCGGGGCGAAGCCACGCCCCAAGCGATCATCCGGAACTGGCGGAGCAGCGGCGGCCGGTTCAGGGAACATCGTCGTCCCCATGCAGGGAACCATCGTCAAGGTCGAGGTCGCAGTCGGCGACACGGTGGCCGAGGGCGACACCATTTGTGTCCTCGAAGCCATGAAGATGGAGAACGCGGTGACCGCCGACAAAGCCGGCACCATCGCCCGCATCGAGGTCGAGGCGGGCCAATCGGTCGCCTCCGGCGACCTCGTCGCTGTTATCGAGTAGCGCTCCCCGACCCCCAGACCGCCGTTCTGGCGGCCTTTCGGTCAGGCGAGGGCCGCCATGAGGCCCGTCGGATCGGCGTATTCGAACATGGCCGCCACGCGTTCGTCGGCGACAGTGGCCACGATGCACGCTGGCATGGCGATCTCGACACCCCCTGGCGATGTTCCTCGCAGGATGTGACGTTGCACGAACCCCGTCTCGGTGACAATCCGTTCCTCGATGTCATATCGGAGGTCCGTGACCGTGGTGGTCAACCACCCAATAGTGCGCAGCGCTCGGGCGCGATCGACCGTGCGGCCATCGAAATTCGTCCAGACCGTCATGTTGTCGTGCATCGATGCTTCGACGACCGCCATGTCTCCCGAACCAATGGCGGTGAACAGGCGATCGGCCAACTCCAGCACTCCGGCTGTGTCACTCATCGGAGCTGTGTCACTCATCG
>Ga0105047_10005701_pt1 | contig 21263 bp, 14 predicted proteins | sample MAT04_FD_78384 | JGI IMG/M metagenome (GOLD analysis project Ga0105047, IMG submission 78384) | Freshwater microbial communities from Lake Fryxell liftoff mats and glacier meltwater in Antarctica - MAT-04 (megahit assembly) | ecosystem: Environmental > Aquatic > Freshwater > Ice > Liftoff... | reverse complement strand
GCGCTCACGGATACGCATGCTCGACTGTTGACGTGGGAGGTGGCGCCTTTCGTGTCGCTCGCCGTGCTGCTTCTGGGCCCGGTGGACGATGCGGCCATCGCGCGGCGGGTGATCGCGGAGGAGCGCTTCTGGCACGCCGCGCGCGACGAGGACCGCTGGCCTTCGAGCCCGCCGAAGAAGTTTCGCGAGCGCCCCCGGCGCGCCGAGCGCGACGCTAGGTTCCTGTTGGGGCTCACGCCGTACGATCAGAGCAAGCACGTCTGGCTGCGGCTGATCGCGGAGCGACTGACGGCGCCGACGGGCGACGTGGCGACGCTGCGGGGCCTGTTACTCGGCTGACCGCGGCGGAATGTCGTCCTCGGTATCGGCGACGCCGTCGGGACCGTTCGAGAAGAGATCGAAGGTGGATGGGTCTCTCGAGCCCGGATAGGCATATCGCAGCGGCCTATCCCACGCATCGCGCGGCATCGTTTTCACGATCGCCGCGCCTCGGGGTGGCTTCACCAGGACCTCGAGCCCCTCCGCCGTCGAGGGATAGTCATGGAACTTCAGTCGATAGACATCGAGCGCGCCACCGACCTGATGAATCTGGGTCGCCGTGGTGTCGATACGCGCGCCTTGATCGGCGCCCATCACGTTCACGCCGATGATCGCGGCGACGACGCCGATGATCGAGATGACCACCAGCATCTCGATCAGCGTGAATCCGCGTCTCTTACGTTTGTGTCTGCGCATGGGTTGCGCCAAAGCAGGCACCATGCCAACCGCGAACATAGAGCTCTGATTCGGGCGAACGACACCCTGGCAAGGGACGCTTGCCGAAGTGGCAGCGCTCAGCCGTTACAGCGGTAGCGCGCGGTCCCGGCCGGGATCTGATCCACGGGTCCCAGCACGCACACGCAGGAAGGGGTGCTGAAGAACGGGGAGCACATCCCCGCGCGAACCGCGCTGCACGCGCTCGACTCGGCTTGCATGTCGACACAGTCGCCGGCGCACTGCGTCGAGTCCGTGCACGGGCACCCGGAGTCCGGTGTGGGGCAGAAGCAGGGGCTGGCGAAGAGATGCGGCTGGTCGATGAACGTTCCGCCGACGGCACGACAGTCGGACTCGTCGAGGTCGCCGCGGCAGCCGGGAGGGACCGTGGTCCCGCACTGTCGAGCGGCATCGAGGACCGGCTGTTCGAGCTCCAAGCCCGGCTCCATCGAGCATCCAAAAAGAAGAAGGAAGCACGCGGTCGCTCTCATACGATTCCTATACAATCCAACACGCCCGATCGGTCAGGGCTCCAGGACCGGGCAGACGGAGCGCGAAGCGGCGCGGTTCGTCGCGCGCACCACGACGTTGTCTTCACGGTCGAAACAGACCATCGAGAAGCCGTACTCACTCCGGAGATCCGCCACCCGAGCCCGAGCACGAGCACCGTCTTGCTCGAGTCGACGCCCACGGTGGGCGCGACCGTCGACGTGATGGGGCGATTGTGTTTCGTCAGCACCCGCCTCCGGCTCCAGGAAATCAAGCGCCACGACCGACTTCGCAGCGACAGGCGCCTCGCGCCTCCGTCGTGCAACCCATCGACGCGAGCACCAGCGCGATGACGCCCGCGCGGAACAGGCTACGCCTTGATCCGCGCGTTGGCCGGATCGTACATCGGCTTCAGCGAGATCGTCGCGCCGACCTTTCGACCCGCGATGTCGACCTCCCAGACGCCTTCCTTGATCCACGCCTCGTCGATGGCCCGGCCCGGCTCGCCGTCGACCATGGCCAGGCCGACCGCGCCGCCGAGGGTGTGGCCGTAGGAGGCGGCGCGCAGGTAACCCACCGCGTTGCCGTTCCGGTACAGGATCTCGGCGTGGAAGAGGAGCGGCTCCGGGTCGGTCAAAAACACCTGGACCAGCTTCTTCCTGAGCGGCCCCTCGGCCTTCTTGGCCACCACGGCTTCCTTGCCGATGAACCCACCCGGCTTCTTCAGGTCGACCGCGAAACCCAGACCCACCTCCAGCACCGAGTCGGTGTTGTCGATATCGTGGCCATAGTCGCGGTACGCCTTCTCCATGCGCAGGCTCGCCAGCGCCTTCAGCCCGGCGTGGCGCAGGCCGAACTTCACGCCCGCCTCGACCAGGATGTCGTAGACGTGCGTGGCTTGCTCGGTCGGGATGTAGAGCTCGTAGCCCAGCTCGCCGAGATAGGTGATGCGCACCAGCAAGACGCGGGCGTAGCCGATGTCGATCTCGCGCGCGTGGCGGAACGGGAATGCTTCGTTCGAGAGATCCGCCGTCGTGATGCTCTGCATCAGCTCGCGTGAGCGTGGACCCTGGACGTTGAGCTGCGCGAGCCCGGAGGTGACGTCGGTGACGAAGCAGTGCGCGTCCTCCGGCGTGTGCCGGCGCATCCAGGTGTCGACGTGGCGGAGCGCGGTGTCGGAGGCGACTACCATGAACTTGCTCGCCAGCTTCGTGACCGTGAGATCGGCCTCCAGCGTGCCACCCTCGTTGAGCCACTGCGTGTAAGTAATGAGTCCGGTGTCGCCGTCGACGTTGTTCGCCGAGATATAGTTCAGTACTTTGCCGGCGTCGCGGCCCTGCACGTACCACTTCGACATGAACGACATGTCCATGAGGATGACGCCGTTGCGGGTGGCCTCGTGCTCGGCTTGCCAGTACGGGAACCAGCTCTGCCGCCCCCACGAGAGCGGGCCGATCACCGGCGGCGAGGCGTCCGGCGTGTACCAGTCGGCGCCCTCCCAGCCGCTGACGTCCCGGAAGTAAGCGCCCCGCGCCGCCAGCCGATCATGAAACGCCGACTTCTTGGCGCCGCGCGCGGTGGTCATCGAGTGCGTGGGATAGTGACACTTGTAGACCATGCCCAGGGACTCGACGGTGCGCGTGCGGCGATACTCCGGGTTGGTCTGGTACGGATGCAGGCGATCGATGTGGAACGCCGTGACATCGACGTCGCTGCGCCCGTGCTTGATCCAGTGCGCCAGCATGCGCCCCACCCCGCCGCCGGTGAGGATGCCGATGGAGTTGAGGCCCGCCGCCACGAAATAGTTCTTCAGCTCGGGCGCCTCGCCGAGACAGGGGCGTAGATCGGGCGTGAAGGACTCGGGGCCGCAGAACAGCTTGCGAACACCGATCTCCATCGAGATGGGGACGCGCTTCATCGCCGTCTCGATGTACTCACCCATGCGGTCCCAGTCGGGCTTGATCTCCCCGAACGCGAAGTCGTTCGGCATGCCCTCCACTTTCCAGGGCGCGCAGACCGGCTCGAAGAGGCCGATCATCATGCCGCCGCCCTCCTCGCGGAAGTATCCGTAGGAGGCGGGATCCTCGATCACCGGCCACGAACGGGAAATGCCCGGGATATTGTCGGTGATGAGATAGTAGTGCTCCGCGGCCTGCAGCGGCACGGTGACACCGGCCTGCGCGCCGAGCTCGCGACCCCATGCGCCGCCGCAGTTCACGACGACCTCGGCCTGGATGTCGCCGTGCGGGGTCTTGACGCCCTTCACGACCCCGTCTTTCTCGAGGATGCCGGTGACGCCGACCCCCTCGAAGATCTTCACACCCTTCATCTTGGCGCCCTTGGCCAGCGCCATGGTGACATCGACCGGATCCACGCGGCCGTCGCCCTTCACGTAGAAGCCGGCCAAAATGTCGTCGGTGCGCGCGAGCGGGAAGAGGTCACCGACTTCCTTGGCCGAGATCTCGTGCACGTCGACGCCGCAGTGGCGATTGAACGCGGTGAGCCGGCGATACTCTTCGAGGCGGTCTTTTTCGGTCGCGATCTCGATGAAGCCCACCGGTCGAAAGCCGGTCGCTTGTCCGGTCTCGGCCTCCAGGCGAGAGTACAGATCGCGGGTGTACTTTCGGAACTCGGTCGAGGTCTCCGACGTCGAGCCGAACGTCACCATCAGGCCGGCGGAGTGCCAGGTGGTGCCGGCGGTCAGCCGGTGGCGCTCGAGGAGGACCACGTCGCTGAAGCCCATGTGCCCGAGGTGGTAGGCCACCGAGCAGCCGATGACGCCGCCGCCGATGACGACGACGCGGGCGTGGGTGGGGAGCTGGATATCGGTCATCGCGACCGCTCACATACAACAGCCCTCACCCCGGGGGAATGATCAGGGTTCGCAGGATCCCCTCGGGCGGCGGGGTGCGAGATAGTTCCTTCAGCGAGCCGATCTCGCGCCCGAGGATCTCCCGCGCACGGCGCAGGCTGCCGCCCGACGTGGTGCCGACCAGGATACGCGGTGCGACCGGCGGCACCCCTTCACCAAAGCGCGCGTGGAAGCGCGCGGGCCACGCCTGCGCCATCGCCTGGAGCTGCGCATCCAGCCCTTCCTTGGTGGGGGCGCCGATGACCAGGAACTCGTCGCCGCCGTCGCGCACCGCGCGCGCGCCGGGGAGCGCCGCGATCTCCTGGGCGAACGCGCGGAGGACGAGGTCGCCGCGATCCTGCCCGAACGCGTTGTTGAAGGCGCGAAAGCCGGCCAGATCGATGAACGCCAGGTCGGTGCGCGCCGCCGCGAGGCCGGGCATCTCCGACAGGAGACGCGCGGTCTGCTCGAACCAGGCGAAGAACGGCAGCTCGGTCTTGTGGTCGCGGTTGGCGAGCGGGAGATGCGGCCAGCGAAAGCGATCGGCGAACGGCCGCTCCATCGCCTCGAGCCACTCCGCGATGCTGGCGGTGAGCCACGGCGTCTCGGGGCCGAGCACCGTCCAAGTCCCGTCGGGGGCCTGCTTGCTCGCGAAGAACCGAGCCACCTTCTCCGCGTCGAAGCTGGGATCGACGTGCGACAGGAGATCCGCCGCGGCAAGGGTGGTCAGAAGATCGATGTGTTGCGCGTGATCGATCCAGTCGCCGTCGGGTCGCGCCGAGCGAGCGACGAACTCACACAGCTTCACCACCAGCTCGAGCTCGACGCCCAGCGCGAGCAGCGCGCCCGCCAGGTGCGCCGACGCGGACACCAAAGGGACCTCGAATATCGGAAACCGCGTCCCCAAAACTATCCCGTTGGTCCCGATCGCGGTCGCCGCATAGGTCGAAGCAATGGCCAGCGCGAGCGGCTGGAGCGCCGCGAACATGCGCGGCCGGCGGGTCAGGCACCACAGCGCGAAAGTATCGACCCACGCGCTGGTCGCGCGCACGAACGAGGCGAAGTCACGGCGCATCACCGACACCGCCTCCTGGAAGAGCGCCGAGGCCTCGAGGTCGCCCTCCTCGCTGAGCTCCAGCAGCAGCTCACCGGCGTCGCAGATCACCGCGGGCAACGACAGCGTGGCCTCGAGATCAAAAGGATCTTCGAGTCGCGTACTATCGAGCGGCCGCCACGGCTGCCAGTCCTGCGGCGCTCCCGCCAGCGGGCGCACCCGCTTGTGGGTCAGCGGCCAGCGATAGCGCACCTCGCCGATCGGGCTGCCCGGATGGAACTGCGACCAGCGGTGGAGCAGCGCGCCCGGGTCGGTGGGCAGACCATGGCGTCGCCGCGCGCGCAGGATGGTCGCGGCGTACGGCGCGCCGACGTCCTGATCGAGCGCGCCGGTCTCGAGGGCCTCGCGCGCTCGATCGAGCGCCTTCAAGGGCACTCCAGTCCCAGAACACCGAGGCGCAGCAAGGGAACCAGCATCTCGTGGTGACCGCAAATATCGAGCCCTCTTCCGCCGGTGGGTCGGTCGAGGACATTCACCTTGGGTCGATAGTGTCGGATCATGTCGAGGTTGGCGGCCAGGAACTCGCGCGGACCGCCGGACAAGTTGCGGCTCATCGTCAGCGCCTTGAGGAATACTTCCGGGAGCACCACCGCGCTGCCGATGTTGATCCAGACTCCCTTTTCGAGACCCTGGAGCGTCGCCGCGAGCGCGCGGAAGTCGTGGAGCGACGCCGCACCCAGCGCTGCGCCATCGAGCTCAGGGTGCATGTGGACGATGTCCGCGCCGATCGCCACGTGCACGGTGACCGGGATGTCGAGGCGCGCGCCCGCGGCCAGCACGCTCTCCTTCGAGAACGGCAGGCTCTGGATCTGCTTGCCCCACGCGCGGCCGAGCCCCTCTCCTGCTGCAAAAGCAGCCTGGCAGGCTCCCGCGAACGCCTGCGCGGTGTCGGCGGCCATCCCGAACGAGCCGTCCTCGAGCGACGTCTTCACGTCCTCCGACGTCGCGCCCTGGAGCGCGAGCTCGAAGTCGTGGATCGCGCCGGCGCCGTGCATCGCGACGGCGCTGATCACGCCGCGCTCCATGAGATCGATCAGCGTCGGGCCGAGACCCACTTTCAGGACATGCGCGCCGATGGAGATACCCACCAGCTTCTCGCCCTTCCAGGCCGCGTGGACACCATCGACCAGCGCACGAAACGCGCGCGCCCCGAGAAAATCGGGCATCGCGGCGATCATTTCATAGTGTGCGCGGCTCGGCTCGAGCAGCGCGCCGAAGCGCGATCGATCGACCAGGTTGGTGCGCTCGGAAAGTGGGTACCGCTTCAGCTGGGTGAGATCAGTCGTCATGATGCGAGCGCCGAGGCGACCTCACGGTACACCCGATCGACCGTGATCGACTGCATGCACACGTTGTTCGAGCACGGCGAGAAGCGGTGGTTGTAGGGGCTCACGCAGGGGCTGCAGGCCAGCTCGGCCCAGATCACGTGGCGCTTCTCGCCGAGCGGCCCGAAGAGCTGCGGCGTCTCCGGTCCGAACAGCACGATGTTGTGGATGTCGGTCATCGACGCGAAGTGCCCGGGCCCGCTGTCGTTCGTCACCAGCACGTCGGCGATCGTGTAGAGCACCAGCACGTCGCGCAGCGTGGTGCGACCCGCGACCGACACCACCCGCTCGTTCCCGCCGATGCGCCGGCATACTTCCTCGGCGCCCGCTTGCTCCGACGGCGCGCCGGTGATCACCAGGGTGACGTTGGGATTCTGCTCCAGGATGCGCTGGCCCAGCTCGACGAAGCGCTCGGTCGGCCACATGCGGATGGGCAACAGATCGCCGGTGTTGGGGTTGAGCACGACCAGCGGACCGGCGCGGCCCACGAGCTGGCGGACCTTCTCGGTCTCCTCGGGCCTGGGGACGAAGCGGTGACGCGGCTCGTTCAGGTTCGGAGATACTTTCGCCAGCGGGAGATCGCGCGGGTCGAGCTCGAGTGAGTCGACCAGCAGCCGATACGCCACCGAAGTATGGAGGTATGGGTTGTATTGCACGCGGTGAGTCATCAGATCACCGCGATAAGGCCCCTCGGCCGTGAAGCGATGGAGACCGACGCGCCAGCGCGCGCCGGTGAGATAGGCGAGGATGGCGGGCGCACGGGCCATCAGCTCCATGTCGATCACCGTGTCGACGCCGAGCTTCCGGATCTTGGAGAGCGCGGACAGCGCGTCGCGGGCGAACTGGGTGAAGGTCTTGTGGCGAATCTCGATCACGTTCTCGCCCGGGATGAGATCGAGGATGTCGACGATCGCGCGGTTCTCGATGAATACACAGAAATAGACGTTCTCTCGCCCCACCCGCTCCACCGCGCGGCGGATAGCCGGCGCAGCGAGCACCGTCGCGCCTTGCTCGATGAGCTTGAGGAAGAGGATACGCTTCGGCTCCACCGGGCCGTCGTCGCGCGGCGAAAGGCGGCGCACGATGGTCAGGAAAAAGCACATCAGCGTGCCCAGGACCTGGTCGATCCTCTTGATGGTTTGATTCTTCAAAACACCGGTACTCGAAGCGCGAAACCTATGTTCTGGTGCCGCGAGGGTCAATGACGAACGCCTCCATCCAGCGCGCCGGGATCGCCCTCCTCATCGGCCTGAGCCTGTTTTTCCGCTTCTACAACCTGGAAGAGAAGCTGCTCTGGCACGACGAGCTCGCAACCCGCGTCTTTGCGGCGGGATACACCGTCGACGAGTGGCACGAGGCGCTGTTCACCGGGGAGATCTTCGACGTCTCCGAGGTGACCAAGTATCAGCACCACAACCCCCAGCGCAGCGTCATGGCCGCCATCCGCGGGCTGGCGGAGGACGACCCCCAGCACCCACCGCTCTACTATGTCCTGACCCGCGTCTGGGTGAGCGTCTTCGGCGACAGCATCGCCACGCTGCGCGCGCTCTCGGTGCTGTTCAGCCTGCTGGGTTTCCCGGCGATCTTCTGGCTCGCCTGCGAGATGTTCGACGACAAGCGCACGGCGTGGATGAGCGTGCTCCTCTACGGGGTCTCGCCGTTCTTCATCCTCTATGCGCAGGAGGCGCGAGAGTATGCGCTCTGGGCGGTGCTGATCCTGGTCTCGAACGCGAGCCTGTTGATGGCGATCAAGAAGGGTACCGCCCGGAGCTGGGCGCTCTACTCCCTGATCACGGTGGTGTCGCTCTACACCTCCTTCACCACCGCGTCGGTGATCATCACCCAGCTGATCTATCTCGTCGTCCGCGAGAGGCTGCGGCCGACCGAGGTGGCGAAGAAGTCCTTCGTGGCCCTGGCGGTGAGCGCGATCTGCTTCGTTCCTTGGGTGATCACGCTGCTCGATCACTGGGACGCGTTCCAGGTCTCGATGAAGTGGTCGAAGATCATCAATATTCCGAACAGCGCGCTCCTGCGGATTCTCGGGCACAACTTCAGCCGCACGATCGTCGATTTCTGGGTGGAGATCGTCGATCCGATGGGCTGGGCGGTGATGCTGGCGGCCTGCGCGGTGATCGCGGTGGCGAGCGCTCACAGCGCGAGAAAGCACCTGCTGCTGGCGCTCGCGATCGCGGTGCCGATCGGGATGCTACTCATCCCGGACCTGGCTTTCGGCGGGATCCGCTCGATCTCGATGCGTTATCTGACGCCATCCTGGCTCGCGGTGCTGCTCGCGCTGGCTCACTGGATGAGCACGCAGCGCGTGGCGGCCGTTGTCGTGCTCGCGGTGTGCACGATCAGCTCGGCCACGAACGCCCCGAAGATTGCCGTGTGGACCAAGGCCACCAGCTTTCATCTCCCGGAGGTCGCCGACATCGTTAATGCCGCATCCGAGCCGCTCGTCGTGGGCAACATGGAGCGGCATAACCCGGGAAATCTGATGGCGCTGAGCGCGCGGCTGAAGCCGGGTACGAAGATGCAGTTCCTCGATACCAAGGCCGAGGAGCACTATGTCCTGCCACGACAGTTTGGGACGGTCTTCTTGTACTCGCCGATCGGTGACTATCGAAAAGCGATGGAGCAGCGCGAGGGCGTCACGAGCGAGATCCTGATCGAGGATCACTTCCTCGACCTGTGGAGAATCCAGTAACGATTCACTGAATCCACTTCGCTTTTTTGCGCCACTCGGCCGGGTCGTCGCTGGAGAAGAGCGCGTCGAACCGGGAGAGGAAGTTCGGCAGCGGCGAAGGTGACCACTTGAACACCGAGACGTTCTTCACCTCGGCGGTGGACGGCGTCTCGCCCGGCGCGAACGGGCCCGCCAGCTTCTCGCTGCAGCACGGCCAGAGGTTCACGAAGAGGCGCATCGGCAGGTGCGGAATCGGCGTCGGTCGGCCCTCGTGGCGGACGTGCACCAGGCGATCGTCCACGAACCAGCGGATCTCGTCGGCTTCCCACTCGATCGCGTAGCGGTGGAAGTCGAGCGACGCATCGAAGCCGAGATCGATCAGCACCGGCGTGCCGAGCATGCCGTAGTTGTAGAGATCACCGACCTGCCCCGGGTTGTAATAGACGTTCACCAGGAGCTTCGTGGTGTCCTTGCCGAGGAACTCGGTGTCGATCTCCTGCCAGGGGTCGAAGCGATAGAGAAAGAACGCGGTGATCACGCCGGAGGTCTTGGCCGGCTTCATCACCGTCTCGAAGCGGCCGTAGGTGAACTGGCCGCCGTCCTTTTTGGTCGAAATGGACCCGGAGCTGTACTCCCTTTCGGGCGTGGCCTTGTGCTCGAGCGCGAGCTTCAGACCCGCGCCGGGCACGGTGATCGCGTTCTCGGGCCTGAACTGGGCGAGGTTGCAGAAGAACGTCGAGTCGAGGCGCTCCCAGAAGGTCGCATCGACGGTCGCGAGATCATCATCGCGCAGCAGCGTGAACGTGCCGGTGCGGGTGGCGTGCGAGATCGGGCCCGGCGTGCCGCAGTAACCTTCGAGCTTCTTGGCCGGGACGATCCAGGGCTCGCCGTCGTGATCGAGCGCCTGGCAATTCCCCTGCGCGACCTCGATGTGGCTGTCCGGCGCGTAGAGCACGCCCACGCAGAAAATGGCCAGCAAAACAGCGCCGAGAATGAGTCGAGAAGGTCGGGTCATCGAGCGTACGCGGGCGCGCATGGTACTCCCGGAGGACGTGACGAGGACGCTCAATCGCCAGCTCTCCTTGATGTGGAAGGTCGGGAGGAGCGCGGTGGGCCCGATCGGCCCGATCGCCTGGAGCACCAGCGCCTCGGCCGGCGCGCGCGACACGGGACGCCAGCGGCCGCGCCCGGTGAGGCAGTCGGCCATACCGAGCAAGACGCCGCAGATGTCGAGATAGAACGCCACCGGGTAAGTCGCGACCACCGCGATGAAGGTGCCGGCGCTGAGCTGGCGGAACTTGGCGAGGCCGATCAGCAGCACGATCAGGGGCGCGCCGAGCCCGATCAGCCCGACCGCCTGCAGGACGTAGGGGATCGGCAAGTTGGCCCGCGAGATGTCGTTGATGATGAACGCCTGGGTCAGGTTCATCGCGATCACCATCGCCGGGAAGATCCAGCCGAAGACGACGGTGACGTCGACCGCGCGCGCCGCGAGCCCGATCGTGCGCTGCTTGCGGGCGATGCGGGCGCCGAGCAGCAGGCTCGCGAGCATCGCCGCGAGCTGTGAGGGCGTGGAGAGCGCCTGGATGAAGAACAGGCCGATCGCCAGGTGGAGCACGAAGACGACCACCGAAACGAGATAGTGCGAGCCGTGATACAGGAACTGGAAACGCTGTAAAAAGCCGATCTTTTCGCTCTCGCGGAGCTGCGCGAGGTGACCGAGGAAAGAGCTGGTGTGGCCATTCGACCAGCGGCGTCGGCGAGCGAGGAAGCTGTAGAGATCCGGCGACGTCTCCTCGCTCGAGCCGCTGTAGGGATTGTCGATGATGCGCGCGCCGTCGAGGACGATCGTGTAGCTGAAGTCGATGTCCTCGGTGAGGCACTCGGTCAGCGGGTTGTCGCGCAGAAGCGACGTCTCCATCACCGCGGTGGTGCCGGTGAAGAACACCGTCAGGCCGAGCTTGGTGAACGCCGCGTTGAAGAGCTCGCAGCCGATGTGCTGGTGCAGCGAGTCCCAGAGCGGGAACAGGCCACGGGCGGAGATCGGCGCGCGGCGGCCCTGGATGATGCGCGCGTTCTGCTCGTGGAGAAGGCAGATCGAGGTGCGCAGCCAGTCGGCGTCGGCCTGGTGATCGGCGTCGAGGATCGCCAGGTACTTCGTCGAGAGGCGGTTGGTCATCCAGTTGACCTTGTCGCTCTTGGGATCGCTGCCCGTGTACGCCACCGTCACGCTGCGGCCGTCGGCGCGAGAGAGCTCGACCGTGGCGCCGGGGGCGCGATCGAAGTCAGCGCCGGGATACATCGACTTCAGGAACGGGATCGAGCTGTCGGACTGATCCTTGATGAGGAGATAGACCTCGACCGGGCCGGCGTGATCTTGCGCGAGGATAGAGGTGATCGCGCGCAGCGCTCGCTCCGCCTCGTTCTTCGCCGGGACCAGGACCGCGACCGCGTCGGTGGGGCGCTCGGTGAACGTCCGCTTCCGGGCGCGTGCCAACAGGAAGACAGCGGCGCACAGATAGTGTCCGAGCGAATACACGCTGAGCAGAGTCGTCAGCAGTGCGCAGACAGCGAGCGTGGTCGTCATCGTTCGGGCCGGCCACCGCTACCGCCCCCGGTCCAATGAAACAAGCGCGATCAATGGCAGTCCGACTGTCAGGCGGGCGAACCGACGGGCCGGCGGTGAGCCGTTGACAGTCACGATCGGCCTGCTCGGAGACGAGCGCGTGCACGAAAGCATGGCACGCGCGTTGCGAAGCATCTGAACCAGGAGGCTACGAGAATATATGAGCAAAGCTGGTGACATCTGCGGTGCGATCTTCGACCCGGGTCAGTTCTTCTACAAACCGAGCACGAGCAAGGCGAAGGGCGCCGACGGTGCCAAGGACCACAAGGACGTGAGCCAGAACTTCGGTCCTGTCACGTCGCTGCTGGCGGCGGTTCCCGGGCCGGTCTCGGCCATCCTGGGCGGCGTCCTCGGCGGCCAGAAGTAAGAGGCGAACATGTACACCCCACCCACCGAGCTCCCCCCGATCGCGATCAAGGCCCTGGCCTTCTACGAGGCCGGGCTGACGGACGCTCACGTCGCAGAGCTGGCCCGGGATCTGGAGTCGATGTTCGACGACTTCAAAGCGCTCTACGACGCGGTGCACGGCGTGGGTGCGGTGATGCTGTTCGCGAAGCAGCAGAACAAGAGAGAGGCGGCAGAGAAGCTGACCGGGCTGATCCGGCACTGCCGCCCGAGGTTTCAGGTTTGGAATCAAGAGGTGAAGGAACAGATCGGGGACGAGGCGCTCCTGGCCGCTCGGCGAATGACGGCGCTGACCGGCTCGTCCGCCCCGAGAAGCGCTCCGGTGCTGGGGCAAACGCGGCCGGCGGGAGCGGTGCCATTGTCGGCGCTGCGACCGCCGGCCTCGAGGACGGTGGGCCCGCCGACGCTGCGACGGGCGCGCGCTCAAGGCTGAACGAGCACCTTCAATACACCGGGCGCTGAAGCCCGGGCGAAGGCCGCCTCCGCGTCCTTCAGCGCGTACTGCGCGGAAATCAGCGGCGTGGGATCGACGCGCCCGGCGGCGAGCGCGTCGGCAATATTTCTCCCGATATGCGGGGCGCCGGCCGTCGTTCTATGGACAGTGGTCGCGGACCCGGAGAGTAGGTTGACGGTGTCCGAGGCCACCTCCCAGACCGCGCTCGACGTGCGGCCCGCGTGGAGATCATCGTGGCGACCCATGATCGGCGGGTGCTCTTGCTCCTGCTGGCGATGGGGCTGCGGCTCGATCAGGCCAAGGAGGTCGCGCAGGCCACCTGGCTGCGGCTGATGGAGCAGGAGCGCGCGGGCAAGCTCGAGCGGTTCGACTTCCCCGGCCTCGCGCTCAAGCAGGCGCTCGCGCTCCAGCCGATCGATCTCGACATCGACTCCGGGCTGCCCAGCCCGAGACCGCGATGATCCGCCGCCAGGAGCTGACGGTCGCGCTGGACGCGTTCGACCAGTGCTCGACGAGCGCGCAGAACGTCTTTCGCACCGTGTACGAAGAGCCCGGGCTCTCGCACGGCGAGGCGGCGGCGAAGCTGGGCCTGTCGGTGCAGCGCGTGCGCCAGGTGATCTGCGAAGTGCGGAAGAAGCTGCGGAGAGCGATCGACGCGGCGGAGGTGAGCCATGACTGAGCATCCGATCGGCGAGCTCTTCGAGAGCTACGTGATGGGTGCGATCGGCGATCTCGATCGCGAGAAGCTCGAGGCGCACGTCGTCGGCTGCGGCGTCTGCGCCGCGGTGCTGGCGAAGGAGGCGCGCGTCGAGCTCGCGATGTTCGCGATCGCCCAGCGCGCCGAGCGCTGCCCTTCGTGCCGGCGGCCCTGCCCCGGCGAGCGCTGCCTGGCCTGCGGCGCGGCGCGGCTGGTCCGCGGCTATCGCACGGTGGGCGTCCTCGCGCAGAACCCGAACGGCTGGGTCTACGTCGCCGACGCGCCGGACGGGAAGCGGGTCGCGCTGAAGGAGCTGGTGTTCCGCCAGATCCCGGACCTCGAGACGATCGACACGTTCGCGCGCGAGGGCCGCGTGCTGCGCCAGCTCGATCACCCGCGCATCCCGCGCTACATCGACAGCTTCGCCGACGGCGAGGGCGCGGAGACGCGCTTCTACACCGCGCAGAGCTACGTCCAGGGAGAATCGCTGCTCGATCGCCTCGACATGCACCGCTTCACCGAGTCCGAGGTCCGCGACATCGCGCAGTAGGTGCTCTCGGTGCTGGCCTACTTGCAGGGGCTCTCGCCCAAGGTCGTGCACCGCGACATCAAGCCGGGCAACCTGGTGCAGCGGCCGGACGACGCGATCGTGCTGGTCGACTTCGGATCGGCGCGCGAGCGCGGGCTCACGCAGAACGGCACGTTCGCGGGCTGGGCACGAGGCTCATCCACCTCCTCACCCGCGCGACGCCGAAGGGCGGCGCGCGGCCGGACATGTCGAAGGCGAACGTGTCCGAGGTGATGCGGCGCTGGCTGGAGAAGATGACGGCGGAGAATCCGCGGGATCGGTTCCAGTCGGCGCAACAAGCCCTGGTCGCGCTCCAGCAGGCCCGGACCAAGCCGCGCTGGCGACCGGGGTGGATCGAGGCGGTGGCAGGGATCGCGGCGGCCTCGGTGACGGTGCTCGGCGCGTATATCGCGCACGTCGACAACCGGCCGCCGGCGATCACCCGGGTGCCCAGGCCGCCCGCCATGGTCGAGCGGCCCGGGTCCTGGATCATCTTCGACATCCGCACCCCCGGAAATCCGGATGGTGTCCGCGTCCTCGTCGACGGGCATCCGATCGAGTACAAGCCCCGCGGCCCTTATTTCGCCGAGCAAAAGGTGCACATCACGGCCGAGCAGGAGGGGCTCACGTGCCTCGCGTCGCCCTCGGTCGTCGACGGGGCGCGCGGTCAGGCCGTGCGCGTCGAGTGCTACAACCCGGACTGCAGGAGCCTCCCCGGCCGCGCCCCCGGCTACGCGACGATCGAGACCGACCCTCCGAGCACGCTGTACTCGTACGGCCGGAGGGTCGGCGAATCGATGCTGTCGAGGGTCCAGTTCCCGGCGGGTTGCGTGGAGCTAGTGGCCAGGACCCCCGAGGGCCGGGAGAAGACGTTCCGGATGCAGATCGACAGCGGCAAGGTGCAGAACTACCGCCTCGAGATCCCGTAGAAAAAAACGCAAAACCATCGGTCGGGTGCGCTGCTCCAAAACCCGCCCGAGATGCTAGTCCTACACCCTTGAACCTCCGTATCGCCCTGGCCCTCGCCGCGTTCCTCGCGTCCTCCTGCGCCAGCCAGTCGCCCCCTCCGAGCACCGCGCCTTCGAGCCCGCCGCCGCCGAGTGCCAGCGCCGGCGGGGGGACCACCACCGCAGCGAGCCCGGCTACGGCCGACGCGACTGCGCCGGCAAAGGCCGATGCTCCGCCGCCGCCCAAGGTGCTCAGCGAGAAGGAGCAGATCGAGGAGGCCCGCGCCGCGCTCGAGTCGGCCAAGACGACCTACCCGCAGTCGCAGGCCGCGCTCGCCGACAAGAAGGTCACCAACGACCAGTTCCAGCGCGCGCGCGACGAGCTGGCGACGCTCGAAAAGGCGCTCGAGGCCGGCCAGAAGCTCGAGGCCAAGGACGCGTCGTACGCCTCGCTCGCCAAGGAGCTCCGCGAACAGGTCGCGAAGGACAAGCCGGCGCTGGCGGGGCGCTGGCTCGAGGTCGGCCTCACGCTGCAGAAGGGCGCGGTCGAGGCGGCGATCAAGACCGCGAACACCGCGATCGCGGCGGCCAAGCAGAAGAACGCCACCGAGGAGACCGTCGCCAAGGCCGAGGCCGCGGCGAAGGCGGTCGGCCCGACGATCGAGCGCGGCGTGCCGTTCGAGCCGCAGGACGCCAAGTACCTCGCGTTCGTCACCCCGCTGAAGACGCAGCCCGCGACGCTGGAAAAGGCGGCCGCCGATGCGCGCCAGGCGTTTTTGGTGCGCATCCAGCGCGAGACGCTGACCAAGGCCAAGGCGGCCAGCGACGCGTCGCTCGTCGTGCTGAGGAAGTCGATCGAGGAGAAGGCCTTCGAGACCAGCAAGCTCGCGCTCGATGACGTCGAGAAGTCGCTCGCGGCGGGCAAGTCGCTCGAGGAGAAGGACGCCGAGTACACCAAGCTGGCGACCACCGTGCGCACCACGGTCGAGGCCGCGAAGACCGAGATCACCGGCCACCGCGCGCGCCAGAAGACCGAAGTGCACAAGGCCGCGGTGGAGTCGGCGCGCAAGATCGCCACCGATGCCAACGCCGCGCTGGCGAAGACGCTCGATCCGCCCAGCATGGAGGCCTCCGAGAAGGCGGTGCGCGATCTCGAGGTCGTGCTCGCGACCGGCAAGGACTTCGTCGCGACCGACAAGAAGTACGCCGACTACGCGGCGGTGGTGACGAAGGAGATCGAGGCACGCAAGGCCGCGATCGCCGGGGCCAAGGCCCAGGTCGCGATCAAGGGCGAGAAGACCACGCTCGAGTCCGCGGTCGCGGAGCTGGATGCGAAGGCGGGCGCGTACAAGGCGACGCCGACGCCCGAGGCGCTGGCCGCCGCCGAGAAGGCCGCGGCGGAGCTGGAAAAGACGCTCCAGGCGCAGGTCGAGCTGGCTTCGAAGGACAAGGCGCACGCTGCGCTGGTCGCCACGCTGACCAAGAAGCTCGCCGATCAGCGGGCGATGCTGGTGGGCACCAAGAACGACGCGACGATCGTCACGCACCGCGCGGCGGTGATCGCCAAGCAGACCGCGGTCGCCGACATGCTCAAGGCGCTCGCCGGCAAGATCGAGTACGAGCCCTACGCCAACGCCGCGAAGGTGATCGAGGATCTCGGCAAGACGCTCGGCGAAGGCGACGCGCTCGGCGCGAGCAACGCGAAGTACGCGGCCGAGATCAAGGTCGCGCGCGACAAGATCCCCGGCTACGAGATGCAGGTCCGGAAGACCTGGATCGAGGCGGCTGACCTGCAGGTCAAGGCGCGCATCAAGGCGCTCGAAGGGAAGCCGGACGCGGCGGCGTTCAGCGAGGCCGAGAAGGCCCAGGCGACGCTGGCGAAGACGGTCGACTCGTCGAAGATCGCGCGGCTCACGGACAAGGCGTACCTGGCGTTCGTCGCGACGTCCGAGAAGCAGGCGGCGGCGTACAAGACGCAGATCGATCAGCGGCGCGGAACGCTCAAGATCGAGACCTCGCGCGCGGGCATCGACGCGGCCGCGACGGCGGCGACCGAGGCGATGAAGGCCCTCGACGGTCAGCCCGATGGCGCGGCGTTCGGCAAGGCCGAGGGCGCGGTCAAGGAGCTCGATCGCGCGATCGAAGGTGAGTCCGAGCTCGCGACCACCAGCGCCGCGTACGTCACCGAGCAGAAGAAAAAGGTCACCGACTACACGGCCAAGATCGCGGCGCGTCGTATCGAGGTGCTGGTCAACGATCATCGCGCGAAGCTCGTCGCGGCGCTCGCGGCGCTCGCGGAGAAGCAAAAGGCGCTCACCGCGGGCCCGAGCGAGGAGACGATCGGCGCGACCGAGAGCGCGGTCTCCGAGCTGGAAAACGTGGTCAATTCGGGCAAGGAAGCGGCCGAGAAGGCGCCCAAGTACGCGGCCGAGATCGCGGCGGCGAAGGCGAAGATCGATCCGGCGCGCGCGGACATCGGCAAGCGCAAGACCGAGGCTGCGGTGGTCGCCCAGAAGACCGAGATCGAGGCGGCGTTCGTCGCGCTGAACGAGAAGCTGGCCAAGCCGGACGCGATCGCGTTCGAGGCCGCGGAGAAGCAGGCGGTCGAGATCGAGTCGTCGCTCGAGGAAGGCGCCGAGCTCGGGGCCAAGGATCCCAAGCACGCGGCGTACATCGCCGGGCTGAAGAAGAAGCTGGCCGACCAGCGCGCGGCGATCGTGCGCGGGCGGCTCGGCCTGAAGGTCACGGCGCACCGCGCGGGCGTCGAGGCGATGCGCACCAAGGTCACCGACACCATCAACGCCATCGAGGGCACGCTCGAGCCGGAGGCGTTCGACGCCGCGGATCGCACCATCTCCAACCTCATGTCGACGCTGTCGAGCGGCGAGGAGCTGGCGGGCGAGGATCCGAAGTACGCGGCCGAGCTCAAGGCGAAGGTCGCCGAGATCCCCGGCCTGCAGATGCAGGTGCGGACCAAGCGCATCGCCGCGGCGCAGGGCGCGCTGCTCGAGAACATGAAGGCGGTCGACACGAAAGACGGCATGAAGGCCGCGCAGAACGCGATCGATCGCCTCAACGACGCGGTCGCCTCGGCGAAGACGCTCAAGACGACCAACCCCGCGTTCCTGGCCACGGTCGCCAACGCCGAGAAGCAGATCGTGGTGCAGCGCGGGCTGATCGACAAGCGCACCGTCGCGATCGAGGTCGAGTCGCACAAGAAGCGGATCGAGGAGTCGACCGCGCAGGTCACGGCGAAGATCGAGGGCCTCGGGAAGCTCGAATACGAGCCCTACAAGGCGGCCGAGGAGGCGGTGACGGCGCTCGAGAAGGTTATCGCGGCGGGGCAGCCGATCACCGAGCGCGACCCGGCGTACGCCAAGGCGCTCGCGGCCGAGACGGCCAAGATCGAGGGCCACCGCATCGCGATCCGCAACAAGTGGATCGCCGCAGCGCAAGCGGCGGTCGCCGAGAAGATCAAGGCGCTCGACACCTTGGCCGGCACCAAGGCCGGCGACAAAGAGACCGACCGCTCGTTCAAGGCCGCCGAGGACGCGGTGGTCGTGCTGAGCCGCACCATCGAGTCGGGCAAGAACCTCACCAAGGCGCCGGCCTACCAGAAGGCGCTCGCGACCGCGGAGGCCGACGCGACCAAGCAGCGCGCGACGATCGACGCGAAGCGGATCAGCGTCGTCGTCGATGCGCACAAGGTCGGGCTCGAGGCGGCGGAGAAGTCCGTCACCGAGAAGCTCGCGGCCATCACCGGCAAGCCGGAAGACGGCGCTTTCAAGGCCGCGGAGAGCGCGGTCAACGAGCTGTCGTCGTCGCTCGAGTCGGGCGCGAACGCCGCGTCCAAGGACCCCGCGTACGCCAAGCGCATCGCGGCGATCCAGGCGAAAATCCCGGGATTCAAGGCGCAGATCGAGAAGCGCTCCACCGAGACGCTCGTCGCGTCGCACAAGGAGAAGCTGGTCGCGGCGCGCGCTGCGGTGAACGAGAAGCTGGCGGCGATCGCCAAGAGCACCGACGCGTTCGCGCCCGCCGAGCAGGCGATCGGCGAGCTGTCGTCGGTGATCGCGAGCGGCAAGTCGGCCGGCGAGAAGAGCCCGGCCTACGCCGGCGAGCTGGCCGCGGAAGAGAAGAAGATCGCCGAGTACAACGGGCGCATCGCCAAGCGAAAGGCGGAGGTCGAGCTGGCCGACGCGATCCGTGAGCTCGACGAGGCCGTCGCTGCCGCGAACACCGCGGTGAAGGCGATCTCGCCGGCTGCGGCGACCGCAGGGATCGGCCCGGCGCCCGAGGCAGCGGCGCTGACCGCGGCCGACGAGGCGGTCAAGGCGCTCGAGGCGCAGATCGAGGACGGCGCGGAGCTGGCGAAGGGCCCGCTCGGCGCGAAGCTCGCTGTGGCCAAGGCCGATGTGCCGCGAAAGCGCGCGGCGATCGCTCTTGCGCGCGTGAGCATCGACGTCGCCGCGCACGACAAGACGCTGGCGGCCGCGTCGGCGGAAGCCGCGACCCGCGTCGAGCAGCTCGCGACGGGCGGGATCTCTCCGGCCTCGCTCAAGGCCGCGGAGGGCGCGGTGTCCTCGCTCGAGAGCGCGGTGAAGGCCGGCGACGAGCTGGCCAAGCAGAGCCCGACGCACGCCAAGGTGCTGGCGACGTATCCGAAGAAGATCGCCGATCTGCGCGCGGCGATCGCCAAGCGCGCGGTCGAGACCGAGGTCAAGTCGCACCGCGAGAAGGTCGCCGCCTCAGTCGCCGACGTCGGCACCAAGATCGGCGCGCTCGGCAAGCTCGAGTACGACGCGTTCAAGAACGCCGAGGACTCGGTGGTGGCGCTCGAGAAGGTGATCTCGGGCGGCGAAGAGATCAGCGAGCGCGACGCGAGCTACAAGAAGGAGCTCGCGGCGACGACCGCCAAGATCGAGGGCTACCGCATCACGATCCGCCAGAAGTGGATCGACGCCGCGAAGATCGCGGTGACCGAGAAGATCGCCGGGCTCGACCTCGGGCCCGGCCCCAAGGCCGGTGACACGGGGAGAGAGAAGGCCTTCAAGGCCGCGGATGACGCGGTGGTCGTGCTGACGCGGACGATCGAGTCGGGCAAGAACCTCACGAAGGCCCCGGCGTACCAGAAGTTCCTCTCGATCGCCGAGGCGGACGCGGCCAAGCAGCGCACGCTGATCGATCAGAAGCGCGTCAGCATCGTCGTCGACGCGCACAAGGTCGGGCTCGATGCGGCGGAGAAGAGCGTCACCGAGAAGCTGTCCCAGCTGGCCGGGAAGCCCGAGCCGGACGCGTTCAAGTCGGCGGAGAGCGCGGTCAACGAGCTCTCGTCGCAGCTCGAGTCGGGCACGAACGCCGCGTCGAAGGACCCGGCGTACGCCAAGCGCATCGCGGCGCTGCAGTCGAAGATCGCGGGGTTCAAGGCGCAGATCGAGAAGCGCGAGGTCGAGGTCGCGGTCGGATCGCACAAGGAGAAGCTGGTGCTGGCGCGGGCCGCGGTGAACGAGAAGCTGGCCGCGATCGCCAAGAGCGCCGACGCGTTCGGCCCGGCCCAGCAGGCCATCGGCGAGCTGTCGTCGGTGATCGCGAGCGGCAAGTCCGCGAGCGAGAAGAGCCCGGCGTACGCGAAGGAGCTCGAGGCCGAGGAGAAGAAGATCGCCGAGTACAACGGGCGCATCGCCAAGCGTAAGGCGGAGGTCGAGCTGGCCGACGCAGGGCGCGAGCTCGGTGAGGCGATCGCGGCGGCGAACGCGGCCGTGAAGGCGATCTCGCCGGCTGCGGCGACCGCAGGGATCGGACCGGCGCCCGAGGCGGCGACGCTGACCGCGGCCGACGAGGCCGTGAAGGCGCTCGAGGATCAGATCGAGGACGGCGCGGAGATGGCCAAGGGGCCGCTCGGCGCGAAGCTCGCGGCAGCGAAGGCCGAGGTGCCCAGGAAGCGCGCGGCGATCGCTCTTGCGCGGGTGAGCATCGAGGTCGCGGCGCACGACAAGGCGCTCCTCGCGGCGACGACCGAGGCGGCCACGCGCGTCGAGCAGCTGGCGACCGGTGGGATCTCGCCGTCGTCACTCAAGGCGGCGGAGGGCGCGGTCTCATCGCTCGAGAGCGCGGTGAAGGACGGCGACGAGCTGGCCAAGAAGAGCCCGGCGCACGCCAAGGTGCTCGCGACCTATACGAAGAAGATCGCCGACCTGCGCGCGGGCATCGCCAAGCGCGCGGTCGAGACCGAGCTCAAGGCGCACCGCGAGAAGGTCGCCGCAGCCACAGACGACGTCGGGACCAAGATCGGCGCGCTCGGGAAGCTGGAGTACGACGCGTTCAAGAACGCCGAGGACTCGGTGGTGG
>Ga0105047_10005700_pt1 | contig 21265 bp, 16 predicted proteins | sample MAT04_FD_78384 | JGI IMG/M metagenome (GOLD analysis project Ga0105047, IMG submission 78384) | Freshwater microbial communities from Lake Fryxell liftoff mats and glacier meltwater in Antarctica - MAT-04 (megahit assembly) | ecosystem: Environmental > Aquatic > Freshwater > Ice > Liftoff... | reverse complement strand
TGACCAACAAGCTGCCGAATTTCGTGATGCCGGCCGGCTCCCCGACCAGTTTGACCGATGTGTCCGTGCGCGGCGTCAACGCCGGCGTGCGAAACGCGGGTTTCAGTTCCAGCATCAGCAACTACGTGGATGGCATCTTCCAGGGCCGCCCAGCGAATTTCAATCAGATTCTCAATGACATCGATCGCGTTGAGTTGTTGCTTGGACCGCAGGGAACGCTGTTTGGCAATAATACGATCGCAGGCGTGATCAACATCATCACTGCGCGACCGACCCAGGACGCCAACGGCTACGTCCAGCAATCGATCGGAAATTACGGATTCCACGAGACCAAGATCGGCGGCAACGCGCCAATCACCGATACGCTGAGCACGCGGCTTACGGGAGCCTACCAAAGCCGCGACGGCTATGTACAAAACCTCTTCACCGGCAATGACGCCGGAAATTTCGAGCGAGGTGCCGTGCGCTGGCAATTGCTCAACAAGACCGACAACACGTCGATCCTGTTCACCGCAGGCTTTCAATCGGGCAGCGGACGCCTGGCGATTGGCGAGTATATCGAGCAGGGATCATCCGGCCTGCCAGCGACCCCGCCCTTCAACTCAGGTTTCAACGCTGCACCGGAGCCGTTTCGGTTGCTGCAGGATCCTTCGACGACCGATTATAAGCGCCTCGATCTTTCACTTCACATAGAACATGAGATATCGCCCAGCCTGACCCTGTTCGCGATCAGTGGATACAAGGACTCCGAAACCGACGATCTGTTTGACGGCGATGGTGCGGCCGACCAGCGGCTGCGGAACGACATCACCAATCTGGAAAACCAAAAGATCTTTTCGCAGGAGATCCGACTGGAGTCCGATGCGTCACAGCGCTTTAATTACGTAGTTGGTGCTTACTATTTGAACGACAAGGTCGATTTGGTCCGCAGTTTCTTTTACAGGCCACCTTTCAGTGTCTTGGGCCCGCTCGGCGCGCTCGACTTGGGAATCGATACTGTCAGCCAACTTGAGACTTCCAGTTATGCAGCGTTCGGCAACATCCAATATGACATCCTGCCGAACCTCGAATTGAGCGTCGGGATGCGCTACTCCGCTGAACAAATGGATGCATTCTTCTCCCAGAAGGAGGTCTTCAGGGCGCTCGGCCAGCGGACCAACCAAGTCCTGCCCCTCGGCCCCGTCGGCGGCCTCCTGATATCGAATGGCCCGGATTACATCGACGACAGATCAGACGAACTCTACTCGGGAACCGCGACGCTCACCTACCATGTCACTGACAACAAGATGATCTACGGACGTTACGCGAGGGGCACCAAGTCGGGCGGCTTCAATCTGGAGCCGCTGCCTAATCCCCTGCCGACAGATCGCAGCTTCGGACGAGAGACCCTCGACAACTACGAACTGGGGGCCAAGACGCAGTGGTGGGACAACCGGTTCCGGTTCAACATCACCGCCTTCTTCCAGCAGTATCACGACCTGCAGCGCGCTGCCGTTATCCCAATCGTGATCGCGCCGGGGGAGACCGGTTTCACCCGGGTGATCCGCAACGCCGCCGAGGTCGAGATCAAGGGCTTGGAAGCGTCCGCCGAACTGGTCCCGATCGATGGTCTGACGCTGTCCGCAGCCTATGGTCAGGCGGACGCAGTGTTCTTTGATTATACCATTTTGTCGGGTGTCGACCTGACTGGTACCAAACTCACCGGCGTGCCGAAGTGGAACGCCACACTGGCGGCCGACTACGTCCGGGAGATCGGTCAAGGCTATAGCCTGTCTATCGGTGCCTCGGCGGAACTGCGGGGCGAGCGAGCGTTGGGAAGCACGGACGCTGTCGCCGTTGGCGTCGCTGGCTACCATGTCATCAACACTTACCTCAGCATCTCTCCCCCGGACGGTGGCTGGTCGCTGAACTTCTGGGCCAACAACATCACCGACGAGCTCTACGTGACGGCTCGGGGTGCCGCCAACGACTTCTTCAATGCCGATCTGGTGGGCTTTGGCTTGCCGCGAACGTTCGGGGCCACGGTCCGGGTGAAGTTCGGAGCGTACTGACCGGTTAGGCCGGCGCTGCTCCCCCAGGGGTGCCGGCGCCGGGGACCGAACGCGCGAGGTCACCCACAACACCCTTTGACATGGGGAAGCGAGAATGAAACGGACTCGAGTCGGACTGACCTGTCTAGCGGTCGCACTGGCCTTCGCCGCACCGGCGATCGCCTGTTCGACGTTTCTGCTGCGCGCGGAGGGCGGGCCGGTGTTTGGCCGCAACACCGACGCGCTGCCGATGCCCGGCCTGCTGATCGTCAACAAGCGTGGGATTTCCAAGCGCGCCATAAGCTGGGGCGTCATAGGACCGGGAGATCCCACGCAGCCGACCGCTACGTGGACCTCACGCTATGGTTCGGTGACCGCCACGGTCATCGGCCGGGAGTTTCCTGACGGTGGCATGAACGAAGCCGGGTTGATCGTCGAGGAAATGACGCTGCTCGACAGCCGGTTTCCGCGGCGGGCTGGCCGGCCGACGATCTCCCAAGTTCAGTGGCTTCAATATTTGCTCGACACCAAGGCTACCGTACAGGAGGTGGTGGACGACGTCGATCGTTTTGACCTGACCGGCTGGCATTGGCATTTCATGGTCGCCGATAAGAGCGGCGACTGCGCCACCATCGACTTTGTCGAAGGGCGGGCGGACATCACGCGCGGCAGCTTGGCTGGCTGCGTCCTGACCAATGATTCAGCACAACGCTCGGCCGAGCATCTGGCCGCTCTGAGCGCGGGCGGGGCCGCGTCCGCCGAACCCGAGGGACCATCTTCCCTCGCCCGCTACGTTCGGGCGGTCCGCCGACTCAACGCCTACGAGTCCCGGTCGGCTCCGGATCGGATCGCCTTCGCCTTCGGCGTTCTAAGCGATGTCGCCCAAAGGCCCAACACCATTCGCAGCTTCGTCCATGATCCGGTCGAGCATCGGTTGTATTTTCGAACTCATGAGAACCGAGGGGTGAAATATCTCGACCTCGACGATCTCGACTTTGACCCGTCAAGTCCGGCCCTGATGCTGGACATCGAGACGCTCGGCATCGGGGACGTGCGGGGCAGGCTCCAGCCTTACGACAAGGCCGTCAACCGCAACGTCGTCGGAAAATTCTTTGAGATCGTGGTGCACGGCGTTCCGATCGGCGTTGAAACGCTGAATAAGGAACTTGCCGACGCGGGGATGAGCGAGAGCCAATTCCTGACACGCCTCGCGGACTATCCGGACGCACCCGACGCGGTGCCGTAGGACCTATCACCGCTGCGGCAGCCGTGCCGGTTCAGAGCGGAAGTTCGGCCCGGTCGATCAGGCGTTGAGCAACGAAGGTCGTGAGATGGGCGACGCTGGGTATCTCCATCAGGCGCCTCATCAGGGCTTGTTCGATCGGCCGACCGAAACGTTACGGCGTCGTGACCCTCGATCCCCAGGTCCCGGAGATCCCAGCTGTGGCCTGGATCGCCGCGCCGAACGAGATCATCTGGTATTTCACGCCTCAGGCCGCCGCGTAAATCATGATCGATTACAGGATCCATTCCTGCAGAGAGCGCCGAACCGCGTGCTCCGCATCAACTTTCCCATTCGATATTGCCGCAGACCGAGATCATCTGGCCGGTGACGTGGCGCGCGCCGTCCGATGCGAGGTACCAGCAGCATTCGGCAAGCTCGCTGGGCTCGATCTTGGTGCGCATTGAAATATAGGTGAGGAACTCCGCTTCAAGCGCGGCTACGCTCTGTCCACTCTTCTCTGCCAAGCCGTGCAGGATGGTCATCATGCGTTTGTTGTTGACCATGCCCGGCCGGACGGTGTTGCAGCGGATGCCAAAGGGCCCGAGCTCAGGGGCGAGGCTGGCGGTTAGCTGCTCCAAGGCGCCCTTGGAAACGTTGTAGTCAGCCCGGTTCTTCGGATTGGTTTTCACCGATCCGGACGAGATGTTGATGATTGCCCCCGACCGCGCCTGCTTCATGTCCGGCGTGACATTCTTGATGAAGAAGAAGGCACCGCTGACATTGGCTCGCAGGCAGGCGTCCCACTCATCGTAAGGGATGTCTTCAATCGGCTTGCGTGCGCCGGCGACGCCGACATTGTTGACCAACACGTCGATCCGTCCGCTGAAGGCTTCGCGTGCCTCGACCACAGCCCTCTCCACGGCCATGGGGTCGGAAACGTCCGTTAGGCTTCCGCTCAGGCCCTTGTGCTCAGACACCGCCGCTGTGACGGCTTCGCCATTGAGATCGACGATATGGACCTGGTAACCGCCGGCCAAAAAACGGCGCGCAATGGCCAACCCGACGCTTGTTGCCCCGCCGGTGACTATCACCGTTTTTCGGCGATCACCGTCCGCGCCGGCACCGTCTGTCGAGGCTATCGCCACGCGGTTACCCCCGTGCCGATTCTGGCGGCCATTTGCATTCCGTTCGTCAGCACCGTCGATCTCCAGGTTGCGCTGCGGGGATAGAAGAGCTCGCGGTATTCTGCGGCGACCCGGCTGGCGAACTCCGACTGAGGATCGCCATAGGTGTGGATGAAGGTGTTGGCGCGGAAAATGTCGAACGCGCCAGCCACATCGTGCGTGCCGTACTCCAGAGCCGCGACAATCACTTCCGCGCCCACTTGGGGACCCAAGTGCTCGTAAGGCATGGCCGGATGGGTTGGAATAAGCGGATGATTGCCGGTCTCGTACACATCGGCTTCCAGCCAGCGGCCGACGGTCTGGAAGGATTTTGAGTCCCGTGCATTGTGGCTGCAGACAAGAAGGCCGCCAAAGTCGCCAAAGCCGGTGTGGATATCGCACACACCAATGCGTTTTGCCGAAAGCAGGAAGGCGTCGGCGACGGCCTCCACCGTCCTGCGCGACCAGGTCGGCCCTTGCCCATTGTAGGTCAGCCCCTTGGCATGCTTGTGCGTCCCTCGACGGATAGTGGCAGTGACCACGTCCATGCCGTGTTCGGCGGCGAAGGCGTCCCATATCGCGTCGGCCCTGGCCCGCTCAGGGCCATGCCATGTGCGTGGGTTCAGACCTTCCTCGAACTGGTCGTAGAGCGGATTATCAGGGTAGGGCGGGGTCAAATAAATCAGGTCGCGGAAGATATCCACATTGTCCTCGTTCTCGCGACGTGACCACGCGCACCCCCACGGATTGACAAGGTGGACCAGCAGAACGCCGATGGCCGGAGCGAAATTCATCTCTCGGAGATGGCGCAAAACCCCAACCTGGATGCCCGATCCGGTATGACCTTCCACGCCATGGGTTCCTGAAGTGATCATCAGCACATTCTCGGCATCGGGTGGCCCCAGATAACAGGCGTCGAGTGCAAGCATCTCGCCCATCGGCCCGGGAAGCGGGTGCTCCCAGGTCCGGACCGTGACTCCGGCCTCGTTTGCTGCCTCGGCGAAAAGGGCGCGCGCCTGTGGCACCGTCTCGGCGAAGTAACGGTAGAGAGGATAGATCATGGTCATCTCGCGTTTTTGCTGGTGATCGCCGTGTGCGTTCTGTGAACCAGTGGCGGGCTGCGATCGGCCCTTGGGATTATCAGGGTCAGTCGCGCGGTTGTTTCGGCGGCCAGTTCGGCTGGTGTGAAGGGGATGCGCTTGAGTTTGCCGCGGCTGCTCAGCTCGCGGGCCTGATCGTCGTAGTGGGGCGAAGCGGGGTCGTCAGACTGGCCGAAATTATGAACAGACCAGCTCTCGAACCTCGGTCCCAGCACTACGAGCCGCAGCACCCTCGACCCATCTGTAGCCGCAGGCCTTCCGGCCTGAGTCGTATACGAAAAGAACGCGCGCAGCGTCAGCGAGCAGAGGAAGGCCGATCTAGCCAGCGTCCTGCAGCGCTCCAAATCACCGCCGAAATCCAGGCTCGGCCCGCCGCCGAGCGGGTAGTCCCTTCCCGGCACGCGTCCAATGCGAAACAACTCGCCATACGGCAGGTCGGAAGTGCCCACGCGATCGCGCATGAGCTTGACTGCGGCAGGTACTGCGGACAGTAACGCCAGCGCCTGAGCGGACGTCATTCTGGATGGATCGTGCACCGCCGGTGTCAGGGCGTGAATCTCGTCGGTTGAAAGCGCGGTGGCGAGCGCAGTGCGCCAGAAATAGCCGTTGAGCGCGGCCACGCTGTCCGCGCGAGCGTCACCGTCGAACTTGATCAGGCGGTCCAGCACCTCATGGGTCTCGGGATCAAAGGCGGCGACCGCCGATGGGCTGATGGCCTTCGCCTGAACGAGAGCGGCCGTCCATGAGTTGGCTCCAGCCCAGTGTTCGTCCACGGCCAAGGCTTTGGCGTCCTCGACCGAGAAGCGTGCATTTGTGGCAAGGGCGCGATTGGCGAGTTCCGCGCGATCCATAAACTGCAGGCCCGCGACGTCGTTCCAGATGTAGGCCGGATAGTCGTCCGCGCGGACCAGCGGCGCGCCCGCCACCATGTTGTCGGGCAGCGTGTTATTGTTCTGAATGTAGCCGGTGGGCGGGTCGGTCACCTGTACCAGATCGGAAGCCGGGTGGGTTCCCAGCCAGGAAGCGGCAGGGTCGTCTGCGGAAATGGCCTTGGACGCGTCTATACCCGCCGCCCGGATTGGCGTGCGACCGCCGCGGATATAAATGATGTGACCCTTTGAATCCGCGATCAGCAGGTTTTGCGCGAACATGCCTTGGACTGCCGCCGCCTTTGCCGCCCCTGATGCGTCCTCGGCGCGGATCATGCCGTCGAACTGGACGTGCATCGTTTCCAGATGTCCCCAATAAGGGGTAGACACGGCGTAGCCGTAGCCATCGGCCTCCCGCACCACTGGTGCAGGCCGCCCATTTATCGAGGCGTATCTATCTTCCACAGCCACCCGCTGGCCGCCATTGACCACGACGGTCCCGCGCTGAATTTCAAGGTCGTGCCACTGTCCTTGGTATCGGTAGCGATCGCCCTCGATTTTGATGCGGTAGCAATCGGAGACGTCCGGTCCGCCGGTGGTCAGGCCCCAGGCCACCTTCTGACTGTGCACCAGGGCAGGGGTGGCGCCGAAGGCGTAGCCGGTGACGTCAAGGTCCCCGGCCTTCATGCGGTATTCGTAGAAGGGGTTGCCGCCGACCGGGAACGCGCCGTGCGGATCGCTGAGAAGAAAGGTCCGCCCGCCCTGGGTCCGCGCAGGCGCGATGGCCCATTCATTGGAGCCTGTATTCCCGGCGGCCGGCAGGACCTGGGCAGGCAACGGCGCGCATTCGCGCATGCCGTCGCCGGTGTTGAACGACCAGATCAGCAGTTGCGGCCAGGCGATCGCGTGCCAGCCCTGCATCTCAGGTGCCCAAGCAGGCTTCTTCTGCGGGTGGTCGATATAGTAACGCCGAAAGCCGGCCGCATAGGCGTCGATCCGCGCCCTTAGGCCGGGGGTCAATCGCCCGTAGCCCGCCTTGGCCTGCTCGGCGATGCGCCAGCGCAGGGCATACCTGTCCATTTCAAGCGCAGGAATACCCCAGGGAATCATGCCATTGCCGTAGACGGACGCCGCGCGCCCCTCGACGGCCATCGCTATAGCCAGCAAGGCCTCACCGCGATCCTCGGCCTGAGCGTAGCCAAGGGCGTAGTAGCCGTCATTTTCCTCGGCGGCGAAGATGTGCGGTACGCCAAACGCGTCACGAATGATCTCAGCCTGGCCATTGCTGACCTCCATGAACTCGTCTTGGGACGGCGCTGGCGCGGCTTGCTCAGCAATCCCCCCTGCGGCCACCGCGACCAAAAGGACGCCGAGCATGATTTTCAACGTGCAGAGTCCGGCCGAAGGTGGGCGTGCTCTCCGCCCTCTTCCTGCCGTTGAGCAAGCAGGCGGCGGTAGGCCTTAAGGAGGAACACGAGCGGAATTGTGCTGAGAGCGCAGGCGAAGAACACAACCAGCCCGATGGCGTCGCCGACGCGCTTCTCGTCGTGAAACAGGTTATCTGTGAGCAGGGCCACGACCGTCGGACCGGCACCGATGCCGATCAGATTGACCACCAACAAGAAGATCGACGAAATCTGCGCCCTCATTGCGGGGGGAGCGACCGCTTGAAGGGCCACCGGTCCCACGGCTGACATCGGCGAAAGGGCGGCTGTAAAAGCAATTACTGCGGCGAAGCCCATCGCGCTGGTGTTGGCCACCAGAAAAGTCAGGCCCGCCAGCGCCGTGAGGGCTCCCGTAAAGCCCAGAACGACTAATGACGCGGAGGCGTTGCCCCGGCCGCGCAGAAAGTCCGAAAGCATGGCACCCGCGAAGAGGCTCAGGCCCCCGGTGACGAGGATGACTGCGCCGAGGGTGACGCCGATGTCCCCCGCCTTCCACCCGAACTCGCGGATGAACATGGCGGGGATCCAGGCATTGGCACCGTATCCAGCGAGCGATAACAGCGGGGTGGACAGGAAGATGCAGCCGTAGGCCGCGCGGTGCCGCCACAGTTCGGATCCGACGTCCCTTATGCTGTGGCCGCGCGGCGCAGCGGCGGTTCGCTTACGCGCCGGATCGGTGATGAAAGCTAGCGGGATTAGGGTGAGAAAAGTGGCCAATCCGCATCCGATCAGCACGGTCTGCCAGATCGCTAGTGTTCCTATGCCGGGAATTATCAGCGGCCCCGCCGATTCCGCCCAGCGAATGGCGAGGCCCCCAACGATTAGAGAAAGTCCGGCACCGAGAGAAGCGCCGATCATGAACACGGCCATGCCACGGGCCTGACGTTCGGGCGGAAACAGGTCGGCGACCATTGCGAAAGCGCTGGGGGTCAGAGCGGCTTCTCCAACTCCGACGCCCATTCGAGCCACGAACAGTTGCCAGAACGACCTTGAGAGGCCGGAAGCAACAGTCATCGTTGACCAGAAGGCGACCCCTATGAGGATGACGTATTTTCTCGACCAGAGATCGGCGATGCGGGCTATTGGGACCGCCGCCGTAGCATAGAAGAGGGCAAAGGCGAGCCCGGTAAGGAGGCTGACCTCGACGTCCGAGAGCTTGAGGTCAGCCTTGATGTGTTCGATCAGCAGGTTGGGAATGAGCCGGTCGATGTTCGAAAAGGTGAACGCCAGCGCCAAGGCGGCTACCGTCCCGAACGCCGCCAAGGGCGGAGGGTATCCGTTGGCCGTCACCTTTGACATTTGAGCCTCGAAACAGAACTTGCCGAACGGCGAACTTCGCATGTAAGATTAATGATCACAACTAGGCGATTTGGAAAAAAGATGCTCCGGTCAGCTGTCATGAAGGCCTTTGTTGTGGTGGCCGCACTCGGCACTATGGCTGCAACTCCGGCAGCGCTGACGGTCTCTAGCAATGGTCCTCAGCGATGGCGGGAAATGGCGCCGCCGGTGGGCTCGGCGGACATTTATCGAGATCCTTTTGGCGTTCCGCACATCAATGCCGTGAGAGAGGAGGACGGGTTCTTCGCGTTGGGCTACGCCGTGGCCGAAGACAATCTGGAAGACGTACTTCGTCAGGTCGTTCTGGCGCGCGGCGAAGGAGCCAGATTTTTCGGACCTTCCTTTGTGCCAGTAGATCAGCTCCACGCCCTGTTCGAAATCAGCACAAAAGCGCGCGAGGGCTATGCTCGTTCGCAACCGGGCCTGAGGCGAAACCTTCAAGCGTACGCGGAAGGTGTGCGACGCTACCTCGCCGATCATCCCGCTGAGCGTCCCGCATGGGCGTCCGGAATCGACGCTCGCCCCGAAGATTTCGTTGCCTTCTCGCACTTCTTCGTGTTGCTGTATCCCGTTAACGCCGTTCAAGGCATGGGGGACTGTCGGCGCGGCGGGGTGGAACTGCCCTCGACCCTGGCGCTGTTCGAAAGCCTGATCCGTACTGGCGGTCCTGCAAACGCCTCAACGGCCTGGGCCGTTTCCCCTTGGCGCACGCACGACGGAGTCGCGATTCACCTCGCCGACCCGCACAGCCGGCTGGACATCTCGTCCCCTGAATTTCGGATGCACACCGACGGCTTCGAGATGGCGGGATTCACCACCTCCATGATGGTGACTGGGCACACCCGCAGGGTTGCCTGGGGCACGACGTTCGGATCGTCGGACGTGGCCGATTGTTACAGGGTGACCGTCAACGATAGGGATTCCTCGCGGTATCGCGCGTGGGGAGAAGAGAGAACGTTCGAAAGACGAGAGGTGGCCATTGCGGTCAAGGATGAGGCACCGCGGACCGTCGTGCTGGAATATGTCACGCTGAATGGTCGTCGCTCACCGGTTTTGGCGCGCAAGGACGGTTTGGCCTTCGTCCTGGCTACCCCCTACCTCGATCGAGCCGAAGGGTCGTTGGCTGATCTTTACGCCATTTCGCGGGCTCAAGACCTTCAGGGAATGAAGTCCGCGTTGTCCAGTCAGGGCCTTTTTCCGGTTGGCCTCACTGTCGCTGATGCCAATGGCAGTATCGGCTATTTCCGCGTCGGCCGCACCCCGGTCCGCGATCCATCGATCGACTGGGACCGTCCTGTTTCAGCTGACGACCCAGCTACCCGCTGGCGCGGCCTTCACCCGTTCGGCGAGCTGGTCAACTCCATCGATCCGAAACAGGGCTATGTCCGTGAAACAAACCTTTCGGCCAGCTCCATGTGGGGCGGCGACAACCAATTCGCGCCGCCGCAATACCCTGCATACATTCTCGGGGACAACGAGTTCAACCATTCCAGACTGTCTATTGCTCGTGGCCAGCGCCTTGACGAAGTGCTTTCGCGAACCTTGGACATGGACGAAGTCTCTGCCAGGGGCCTGGCTTCGGACACCACTCTGCCCTTCGCCCGAATATGGATCTCAGCGCTCGCGAACGCTATGGGCACGACCAGCGCGGTTGCTGAGACAATGTCGGCCGATGAACGAGAGATCGCTGGCCGAATCCTGACTTTCGATGGCCATGCCGAGCAGACAAGCATCCGGGCCTTGGCTTACAATACCTGGCACGAAGGCGTGGCGTCTGCGGCCGGGTCTGAAACGGACCGCCTGGTCAACGAAGTCCATCGAGGTGCCCGCCTAGCGCCGTCCGACGCCGCCCTGCTGATTGAGGGTGTCAGGCGCGCGGCACGAAACCTGCGCGCCTCCGGCCTCTGGCAGGCACGTTTCGGCGATGTGTTCAGGATTGGCCGAGGCGGCGAAACCTATCCGGTTAGCGGCTGCGCCACTCCCTTCGAAAACCCGTTGAGAATATTCCTGTGCGCCGGCCAACCGGGCGAGCCGAGGTTGGCGATGGCCGGTCAGAAAAGCATCATGCTGACCATCTTCTCAAACCCGGTCCGCTCGTGGAGCTATTCTTCGTTCGGTCAAACGTGGCGCAATGATCCGCAGGCACCGCATTACAATGACCAATCGATACTTGCCAGCGAAGGCAGGCTCAAGCCGACCTATTTCGAGTACGACGAGTTGATCGATGTGGCGCAATCAAAGCTCAGGTTAGCCCGTCGTCCGCGCTGAGCCAGACGCGCGGATAGCGAGGGCGGTCGCACACCCCAAGCCTTCGTCGGTTGATCCGCGGGCCGTCACTCAACTGGCTCAGCCGTCTTTTCTGAGGTGTTCGAGCACGCTGAAAACCGAGCGATACTCGACTTGGCAGCTATCCGGCTCACTATGGTCACGTGAGGCGGCCAACTCTACGTTGCTGGCCACACGGTTAGCGTCCTCCAGCCGCCTGGTCGCGTCGCCATGGATGATCTGGCAATGTAACACATCGAACTATTGGCCAATCCGTCGCGTTGCCGCCTCGCTCACCGACCGGCCGAGGGCGAAGTCGTTGATCAGGCATGACTCCAGAGTGAACTGGCCCGATGCTGCGATTGAGAGGACCACACCCGCTTCCGCCACGCGTGCGCCTGGTTATCAGCGTCCACATCTTGGAACATCGTCGAGAGTTTGGTCGCGAACCTGGGTACCGTGGCGGGCACTGGTCAGAAGGCCACTGCATCGCCGCCCTTGAGGTCGAGCATGACGCGCGCCTCGGCTGGGGTTGCGATGTCGCGACCGAGCTCGTTGAGGATGCGGCGTATCTTGGTGACCTGTTCGGCGTTGCTGGTGGCCAGCTTTCCTCGGTCGATATAGAGGCTGTCTTCCAAGCCCACGCGAACGTTGCCGCCCATTAAGGCGCTCATCGTCAGAAAGCCCATTTGGGATCTTCCGGCCGCCAAGCAGGACAGATAGTAGTCTTCGCCGAACAGCCGGTCTGCAGTCGCCTTCATGTGCATCAGGTTTTCGAAATCGGCACCCATACCGCCCATGATTCCAAAGATGAACTGAATATAGTATGGCGGTTTTATCAGTCCGGAGTCCGCAAAGTATTTCAGCGTGTATAGGTGGGACATGTCATAACACTCGAACTCAAACTTGGTACCATGCTGGTGACCGAGTTCACGGATGACCTGTTCAATCATCTGGAAGGTGTTGGGATAGATCAAGTCATAGGTCTGCGCGAGATAGGGCTTCTCCCAGTCGTGTTTCCAGTTTTCATAGCGCTCGGCCAGTTTAAAGATGCCGAAATTCATCGAGCCCATGTTGAGTGATGCGATTTCGGGTTTCGCGCGGTGAGACGGCGCAAGCCGTTCTTCCAGCGTCATTCCCAAGCCGCCCCCCGTCGTAATGTTAAGTACCGCGTCAGTGTTCTGCTTGATTCGTGGCAGGAACTGCATGAAAAGGTCTGGGTCCTGCGTCGGCCTTCCGGTTTTCGGATCGCGCGCATGCAGATGGATGATCGCCGCGCCCGCCTCGGCCGCAGCGATCGACTGCTCGGCGATTTCGTCGGGCGTGATAGGCAAATATTCTGACATCGTCGGGGTATGGATGCCTCCAGTGACCGCGCAGGTGATGATGACTTTTTCACTAACGTGCATGTTCCGTTCCCCTTGATGCGGCTCGGGTCTCCGCGACTGTTGGTCCTGCGAGCGCCCCTTCGAGGTGGTCGCGGAGCCGGATGAGGATTTCGAATCGTTCCTCATTGGCTATGACGGCGCCCTTCGGAAAACGCCGCTTGCCATAAGCGTTGAGACGCTCGATCAGATCGTCCGGCAGATCCCATGTGGGATGCAGGCTGTTGACGATGTTCCGCATGGTCGGTCCATATTGACCGATGAACTTGGCGAAATCGCCACCCGCGTTGAGGTACATCGTTTCCAGCGGACCATGGGTGGCCCAGCGCAGGCCAAGGCCGTGTTTCATGGCCTGGTCGATCGCCTCGGGGTCGCAATAGCCTTCGCGCACGAGGCGAAGCGCTTCGGCAGCGAGCGCATACTGCAGTCGGTTGACCACGAAGCCGCCCACTTCCTTTTTCAGTATCAGCACTTCTTGGCCGATGTCCCGCATGATCGCTGCATAGGCGTCAACGGTTTCGGCGGCGGTCGATGGCGAAGGAGCGATCTCTACAATCGGAATGAGGTGCGGCGGGTTGAGCGGATGGCCCACCAGTGCGCGCTCCGGGCGCTTCAACACAGAAAAAATCTCGGACCCTGGGATCTCCGACGTTGAACTTGCGAGGATCGCCTGATCTGGCGCGAATGCCTCGATCTCGGAGAACACCGCTGTCTTCGCTGACCGGTCTTCAAGGATGTTTTCCTGGACCAGCCGCGCGTTTGCGACAGCTTCGGCGAGATCATTGACGACCGTGATCTGCTCAATCGCGCTGAAGGCGGATTCCGCCGGTCTGATCGCCGAGAGTTGCTCGAGTGCCGCAGCCGCCCGCGTCAAGCCATTGCTGCGAGCGTCGGCGCTGGCGTCGAATACGCGAACCTTATACCCCGCCGATGCAAACTTTACTGCCCATCCGCAACCAATGGCGCCAAAACCGATGATGGCGACCGTGTCAGCCGAACCCGCCCTGGAGTCGGTCATGGCTCGGGCCCGACGATGCGGACATTGAAGAGTTGACCCGTGGGGGCTGGGGGGGCGACGGCAGAGTGCGCCCAACGCACAAGGGCGGCCCCGTCGTAAACCGGCAAACCGAGGAGACCTGCGACATCGGCGGCATAGGGCGCAAGCTCGCTGCACTGAAGCATGACCGCGCCAATGCTGGAATCGGTACCAAGTTCGGCCGCCAGAAAGGCCATGAAGTCGGACCGAAAGGCCTCGGCTTCGAAGCGAGTTCGGCCTTCGATGAGCGGGCGGAAGCGCGGCAGGTCCTGGCAGCCGATCGGCGCAATCCGAACGGGCTCCGTTACCAGGCATTCGGCGAGCACCTTGGGCGTGCAGCTCCTGATGTCTGCGAACACCATGGCCAAGCGGCGGCCGGCTGGAAGGCCGGCCAGGATATGGGGCACCAAGGTCATAACCGAGGCGTAAACGGGGATTTCGAGTTCCGAAATCAACAGCGATTGAAAGTTGGCAAAACTCCCGCACGAGCCGACGATGATGCGAACGCCGGCGTCTTGGAGGCGTTGTGCCGCAGCCAGCAACGGCGCTGCTCCGCAAGGGTCGCCGCTCATCACGGCAGCCGGGCTGAGCCCCTCAACACACTCGTAGAGCACCGGAAAGTTAAAACTGCCTGCGTTCTGGGGATTTCCCGGGAGCAAGGGGAAAGGGCTGGCAATATGCAGGATGCCGACGGCGACGCCGGCGACGCCGCGACCGCGCGTGGTTTCAAGGACGACCGGCTGGAACGTCATAGGCTGCATGTCCGACTATGGCCTCCTGCACCGAGCTCTCGATCGTTCGTTAAGGTTTCGGAACGATTTGTGATCATACTAGTTGGATCAGAACTTCGGTCAACACTCCGGGTGAAAACGAAGGCTCGCCCGTCGCGCGAGTTGCGCAGACATCACCAGGCTCTTAAACTCACTCAAAACCGTCCGACGTGCGTCAGCCGTCCACGGTGCGCGGAGACGAGATTGCCAGAATCCCTGACCAAAAAAGTCTCATCGGTTACCAAGGTGGTGAAAGCAGCAGAAGCTTCGCCCAAGAAATCGATGACGGCCAAAGAGCCGTCGCGCTTATGGCTGCAATCCCTCGACACCTCGACCCTCCACGAGCGCGCCTATCAGCATTTGAAGACTGCGCTTATGGCGGGACTCTTCCGACCCGGAGAGGTCGTTACGCTGCGTGGCGTCGCCGATCAGCTTGGCACTAGCGTCATGCCGGTGCGAGAGGCCGTTCGCCGTCTTGTTTCGGAGCGCGCATTCGAGATGCCGACGAGCCGAAGCATCCGCGTGCCGCGCATGTCGAGAGAGCATTTCGACGAATTGTGCCGGTGCCGGGTCTTGCTTGAGGGTGAGGCCGCCAGCCTAGCGGCGGCGAACATCAGCGCGGTCCAAATCGAGGTCCTGAAGGAGAAAAACCAGGAGATGCCGGCTCGTAGTGCCGTCGGCGACGTTGCAGGCATGCTGGCAGCCAATCAGGCTTTTCATTTCGGGGTCTACGCCCATTCCGAAAGCCAGTTGCTTGTCTCGATGATCGAAACTCTCTGGCTGCAGGGTGGGCCGTACCTCAACCTACTCATCACACCGCAGCCGAACGAACAGGAATCTTTGATTGTAGGCGGCGGCTACCATGAAGACCTGCTCGACGCCCTCGTCCGGCGTGACGCTCAAGCGGCCAGAGCAGCCATCGCAGGAGATATTAGTGCGGCAGCAGAACTCTATCGCAGCCGCATTCCTTGACGGTTGACGAGCGCGGTGACTCTCAGCGGCCGGCGTGTACAGGCGGACGTCGCCCGCGCCACGGCCGCGCACGTTCAATCTGTCCGGCGAGGCGGTAGAGCGTCGCTTCGTCCCCAAATCGTGAAACGAGCTGAATTCCCACCGGCAGCCCCGCACGATCAATGGCGAAGGGAACGTTCGCGGCCGGTTGCCCGGTAGCGTTGGCAAAAGGCTGGAAGGGCGCATAAGGCTCGACCTTGCGCAAATAGTCCTCCACGTGGTCGGTCGGGTTGGTCAGGTATCCGATGGGGGCCGGCGGTGCGGCGATCGACGGTGTCAGGAGGACGTCATATCGCTCGAAGAACCGTCCCACGATACGACCCAGGGTGCCGATATATTGACCGGCGCGAATGAAGTCGACGGCGCTCCGGCCTCGGCCACGTTCGAGGATTGACCAAGTTAGCGGCTCCAGCAGGTCCGGGGTCACCGTTTTCCCGAGGTCGCGCGCGGTCTGCTCCACGGCGAATGCGATGCCGCCGAACAGATAGGCCTGCACGCCTTCCATATATTGGTCCCAGTCGTACACCGGCTGCGCTTCTTCGACGCTGTGGCCGAGATCATGGAACAGGGCGGCGGCGTCGTGCACGGCTTGGGCCCGTTCGGGATCGACGTCGGGATGGGCGAAATGCCCGGTGGCGAAGGCAATCCGCAACGGGGCCGGATCGGTGGTCGCGTCGATCAGATAGGGGCCGGCGGGCGGAGGCGCCCAGTAGGGCGCGCCAACGTCGGGGCCACAGGTAGCGTCGAGCATGGCTGCGTTGTCACGCACCGTGTGGCTGATCACGTGGGCGACGCTAAAACCGCCAAAGGCGTCGCCAATATCGGGACCGGTGGGCAGGCGCTGCCGGGTCGGCTTCATGGTGAAGACGTGGCAGCAGGCGGCGGGAATCCGCAACGACCCGCCGCCGTCGCCGCCCTGAGCCACGGGCACAATCCCCGCCGAAACCGCCGCGGCCGATCCCCCGCTTGAGCCGCCAGTGGAGCGTTGGAGGTCCCATGGATTACGAGTAATTCCGGTCAGGGTTACCTCGGTGGAGATCGAGGCCCCGAACTCGGGCGTGGTGGTTTTGCCTACGACGATCAGGCCCGCGCGCCGGTAGCGCGCGACCAATTCGGAATCGTGGGCCGCCGCCGGCGAGCCGAGTAGCAGCTGGCTTCCCCCGCCATTGCGGGTTCCAGCCATCATCGGACCAATGTCCTTGAGCAGGAAGGGAACGCCCCGGAACGGCCCATCGGGAAGCGGACCTTCCGCGGCTTTCATCGCCGTTTCGCGAAAGTCCTGACAGATCGCGTTAATCGCCGGATCGACGCGATCAATCGCCTCGGCGCTCGCCCCGACCAGTTCGGCGGCGCTCACCTCTCCCGATGCCACCAGTTCTGCAAGGCCCAGTGCGTCGAACTCAACGTATTCAGACAGGCGCATTGGCGATCATCTCTTCATCCACTAATTAGGGTCAGTAATGGCTAAAATCGGCAGTCAGTTGGTGCTGCGTCTGACAGGTGTTGCTGAACTGCTTTTTGACCACCTTTCCGATCAGCTTACGCGGTAGCTTGGACCGGAACTCGACGGCGCAATGGCGCTGGGTCCTGCCAGCAATCTGTTGACCCAGGCGCGCAGCTCGTAATTCGCGATGTTTAGGCTCTCGACCCGAGCTACCAGCACGAAGGGACCTGCGGCTACGGTGCTGACGAACACGCGAGTGTCAAAGCGCAGGGTCTGCTACAAATTTCTTCTCCGCCGCTGGACATGTAAGATGTGTGATCTCACCATAGTCCACTTGGAAATGCTAGACGGTCTTGGTCACGTGCGCCTTGTTGACGATGCCGGGGGATTGAATGCAGTTTGGTCCTTCTCACCTCTATCTGTTCGGCGTGACCGAAACCAAGCTCGGCGACGTCTGGGATGAGAGTGAGTGCTGGAAACGCTCCAAGGCCAAAATTGGGGCCTTAGCCGAGGCCTTAATCACGCTTCGCGGCGTCTATGGTCTGTCCGGCAACTATCTCGGTGAAGAGGGGGTGGTTCAGTTCGCCGAAAACCTCGATATTCCGCCGCGCTATTCGGACTCATCGGGTCTTGGCGACGCGCCCTTCGTCTCGTTAGTGCGCCACGCCTTGGTGGCGATCACAGCTTGCCGCTGCGCGGGTGCCTTCATCGACTTCGCCTTGCGACAGAGCACCCGCCGGCAGCGCTCGACCATTCACCCGATCGACGCCGCGACTCTCGACTTCCAGTTTCCGAGCCCTACGGCATTCCCTTTCTCATCGGGACCTTCGGTCTGATCATGGCCCGATACTTCCACGAGCTTGGCACTACCGCTGGACGTTTCGCCGAGATTGAAGTGGCGGCGCGCCGCTGGGCTCAGCTTAATTCCAAGGCATGGCCCAAGGACCCGCTGATGATCGGCACCCGGCCCATTCCCTTGCTCCGCAGGCCATAGCCAATGAACCTCAACGCTTGTCATAATATCGCCGACCTGCGGGCCGGAGCTGCGCGGGCGCTGCCCGCCCCAATCTTTCACTACATGGATGGCGGTGCCGACGACGAACTCTCCCTAGCGCGGGCGACGGGCGCGTTCGCCGATTGGGAGATCCTGCCCGACACCCTCGTCGACGTCTCATCCATCGACGCTTCGACCCGCCTGCTAGGCCAGAAAATCGAATGGCCCCTGATGCTGTCACCCACCGGCATGAGCCGGTTGTTTCACCGCTCTGCTGAACCCGCTGCAGCCCGCGCCGCCGCACAATCCGGCGTTTGGTACAGCTTGTCGACCATGGCGACGACCAGCCTGGAAGACATCGCGGCAGCGACCCACGGGCCGTTAATGTTCCAGATCTACATTTTCAAGGACCGGGGTCTGACCCGCGATCTGGTAGAGCGCTGCAAGGCGGCCGGCTACGAGGCACTCTGCCTGACCGTGGATACACCCCTCGCCGGCAATCGCGAGCGTGACAAGCGGCTCGGAATGGTCATGCCGCCGCGCTTCGGCGCGGACAGTTTCCTGAGTTTCATCGCCCACCCCCGCTGGTCGGTGTCAGCGGCTCTTGGCCCCAAGTTCGATCTCGCCAATGTAGTCGGTCACGTCGACAGCATCGCGGGTCGCACGACCTCGGTGATCGGTTACGTTAATAGCCAGTTCGACCGGACGGTCACTTGGCGCGATGCGGAGAGGCTCGCTGCGGACTGGGACGGGCCGTTGGTGATCAAGGGCGTGCTGACGCCTGAGGACGCGCTGCGCGCGGCGGGGGCGGGCGCCACCGCCATCATGCTTTCCGGCCACGGCGGTCGGCAGCTAGACACCACTCCGGCACCGATGGACCAGCTCGAATCCGTGGTCGCTGCGGTCGGCGATCAGCTGGAGGTCATTCTCGACGGCGGCGTGCGGCGGGGGTCCGACATCTTCAAGGCCCTCGCCCTTGGTGCCACGGCCTGTTCGATCGGCCGGCCGTATCTTTACGGTTTGGCGGCCGGAGGCCAAGAAGGCGTAACGCGGGCCCTGACCATCCTGAGGGACGAGTTCGAGAGAACCATGGCGCTTGCGGGAGTGGCGAACCTGGCGGCCATCCGGCGCACCCACGTCCGTCGGCGTGGCTGACACCGCTTTCAATCGGCGACGGGAGGGTCCGGCGAAAGCATCAATTGCTGCGCCCGACTGGCGAATTCGCTGGGGAAGGGCGCGGACTTGCGGGCCGCCATGTCTAGACGGACGGTCACCGTCTCCAGCACGGCGTGAGTGATCGTCCCATGGGGGTCGGTCATAACGTGGCGCGTGCGAATTGAACTGCCGCCGACCTTGAGCAGACCGCTCCTGATTAACAATAACGCGCCCATGGGTGCCTCTGCGAGGTAGTCGATCTCCTGGCGAACGTCGGCCAGGCCGAACTGAGCATTGACCGGGGGCAGGCCCATTAGGTGGAAGAAGTGGTGGGTGGCGACATCGAACATCTCGACGTACCTCGCTGTGTTCAGGTGGCCCATACGCGAAGATGTGCGCCGGCTCCCGCGCCGAACTCGATCACAGCGCTCTTTATCTTGAGCTCAGGCATCACGCCGCATTCGAACAAATCGTCCCTTTTCGCGAGACGGGGCTGACCCGCCCCTGAAACCCCAACGCCATCAACCGCGTCGCCTGATAACGGCTGCCGATCCAGCGTCGCTGCGGTCTCGCCGGATGCTTAATGGGTCCTGAGCTTGGGTCTTGAACTACGTAGAAACCTCGCGTCCGCACCATGAGAGGACCTTGCTAAACACGGCCGATGGAGCATCGCTCCCGTCAAAACAGTTGAATTGTGATCACACATATGCTGATTCAATCGTCGTCGGTCGATCGAGTGCTAGACGCTGATGCGGTGCACATCGCTGGATTTACCGGCAATCCAATTTCGGCAACGGAACTCAAAATGAAGACGACCAACACATGGGGGCAAGTCGGTATATTTTTAGCCTTAATGGTGGCGATTAGTTCCGTTTTTTACGTCTTGATGATCAACGTAGGCCAAGTTGACGGCGGCGATGGGGCGTACGTTGCTGGCCTGATGTGGGCTCCGGGCCTGGCTGCCTTATTGACTTGCCGCTTCTGCCACATCCCTTTGGGATCTCTTGGTTGGACTTGGGGGGCTTGGCGATGGCAGTGGCTGGCTTACCTGATTCCCTTGACCTATGCCGCTCTGGCCTACGGGTTCATCTGGTCGATGGGTTTCGGGAGAATTGATCCAAATTTGGCCGCCACTATCCGCCACACTTTCGGATGGGGTGGCGTGCCGGACGCGCTGGCCATCGGTGGCTGGTTCGTGCTGGTCGGGACGACTGGCATGGTGGGGGGCGCAGCTCGCGCGCTGGGCGAGGAGATCGGCTGGCGAGGCTTTCTTGCGCCGCGGCTGAACGCACGACTCGGCTTCAAGGGTGGTGCCATCGTGACTGGTTTCATCTGGACCGCGTGGCATGTCCCATTGCTGCTGTTTGCCGACTACAACAATGGCACGCCGTGGTGGTATAGTCTGGGCTGCTTCACTTTACTGGTGCTCGGTGTCAGTGTTATTATGGCTTGGATGCGATTGCGGTCGGGCAGCTTATGGCCGGCTGTATTACTCCACGCCAGCCACAATTTGTTTATCCAAAACCTCTTTACACCGGCGACAAGCCCGATCGGTTTGACGACACCCTATGCCATCGGCGAGTTCGGCTTCGCGGTCCCCGGAGTGATTTTGATCTTTGCGATTGGTATTTTGGTCTTCGCAAAGGAGGCTCGTGGAGGGGTGCTGTCAGTCTAACGCTAGAAGGTCTCTGCAAAAGTCGGCGTAAGCCGCTGGCGGAGATATCGTTTTATGAAGCCGATCTCGTTCAAGCGCCACCGGTTCCCGGCGGATGTGATCCGCCATGCGGTGTGGCTGTACTTCCGTTTCAGCCTCAGTTTCCGTGACGTTGAGGAGCTAATGGCTCAGCGCGGGATCGACGTCACCTATGAGACGATACGGTGCTGGACCATCAAGTTCGGCGCCCTGATTGCAAGGCGATTGAGGAAACTGCGGTGGGCTCCGTCGCCGCGCTGGCATCTGGACGAGGTGGTGTGCCGCATTGGCGGAAAGCGAATGTACCTGTGGCGCGCGGTTGATGACGAAGGCGAGGTCCTG
>Ga0105047_10005699_pt1 | contig 21273 bp, 10 predicted proteins | sample MAT04_FD_78384 | JGI IMG/M metagenome (GOLD analysis project Ga0105047, IMG submission 78384) | Freshwater microbial communities from Lake Fryxell liftoff mats and glacier meltwater in Antarctica - MAT-04 (megahit assembly) | ecosystem: Environmental > Aquatic > Freshwater > Ice > Liftoff... | reverse complement strand
GTGGCCACGGCTGCCGGGGTGGAAGCCGTGGCGATGGCGGCGAGCACGCAGCGTTGGCGAGCCATCCGGTTGTAGTCGTTGTCGCCGCTGCGCGACCGGGCGTAGGTGAGCGCCAGCGTGCCGTCCATGTGCTGCTGCCCGGCCTCGACCCAGGCGGGTACCGGGTGCTTGGCGTTGGGAGGGTTGCCGGGCGACGGAACCCGTTGCGGCACGTTCAGATCGATGCCACCAAGGGCATCGACCACGTCGACGAAGCCCGCCATATCGACGAGTACGTAGTAGTGAATGGGCAAGCCCAACAGTTGCGCCATGCCCAGCTTCACTGCCTGCGCGCCGGCGTCGTCGTCGCCGCCGGCGAGTTCGCGGTGCTGGTTCACATAGGGGAACACAGCGTTGGCTATGTCGTTGAAACCATGCGGGAACCGCTCGGCCAACGCGGTACCCGGTGGGAACGGAAGTCGGGTGAGGTTGCGCGGCACGCTGATCATCGCGGTGTCGCCGGTGGTGGGGTCGATGGACACCACGATCATCGAGTCGGTGCGCAGGCTCCATCGACCCGGCCCGGCGTCGCCGCCCAGCAGCAACACGTTGACGCGGGCCTCGCCCACCATCGGCGGCAGCGAGGTGGTGGTCGTCGGAACGGTCGGTGCAGGCAGGTTTGTGTCGGTGGCGGTGTCGGTGTCTGTGGCCGCCGGCTGGCTCGCGACCAGCGTGGTAGTGGTTGCGGGGGAGGTGGTAGCCCCACCGCCGACAGCGGGCAGTGTTGCGTTGCGCGTGCTCGAGCCCGGGTACGCGGTAACGGCGTCGTCGGTGGAGAACACACGCTCGACGGCTTGATCGGTGTGCCACACGTAGTCGGCGGCCACTGCCAACGGTGCCACGCCGCCCACCACGACCAGCCCCGCAGCCAGCCCGGCGGTCAGCTGCAATGCCCTGCCGTTCGCCGGTCGCGTCGCCCACGCCGCGTCGATGGCTGTCCACATGCGCGTTCCGGCGAGCACCACCAGCGTCAACCCGATGCCAACGAACCGACCGCGGTCGGCGACGAGTTCCGCGAGTCCGGCCCGGTCGCGAGCCGGGGCCAAGATGACCAGCATCGCCACCATCGCCGCGACGTTGAGCACGCTGGCGGTGATCACGCTTCCCTTGAACCGCGCGCGGGTGGCCCAGTGCCCCGTGCCGGGCATGACCACCGACAGCAGCGCCGCGGCTGCACACGCGCCGAGGCCGCGGCGAACTGGAGGGCGAGTATTCATCACTGTTTTCATCGGCAGTTCGGCAGCGATCGTGAGTGGTGGCCGTTTGTCTCCGCAATTCGCCAGGGCCGGTACGACCGACCCAACATGGGGAGAACTCCCCATGTTGAGTAGCGTGCCGCGTCATCTAGGGTGCTGGCAATGTCTGAGCTCCACACCGAAGGAGGGCCGCCGCCCGTTGAGGTGGCCAGTGCCTCGTTCACGCACGCGGGCAAGGTACGAACGCTCAACGAAGACAGCGTGCTCAACACCTTTCCATTCTTCCTGGTCGCCGACGGCATGGGTGGACATGAGCATGGCGAGGTGGCCTCGAGCATGGTGGCCGGGCTGCTGCCATCGCTGGTGTCTGGCCAGTCGGTGTCGGTGCCCACGGTACGCGCAGCCGTGGAGGAATGCAATCGCCGTGTCCATGTGGAAGGGGGCTCCGGGCAGGGCATGGGTACCACGGTCACCGGCGTCGTGGTGGCTTCCGACAGTCGCCGACCGAGCCTCGTACTTGTGAACGTGGGTGATTCACGCACTTACCGCGTTCGTGGCGGAGTGCTCGAGCAGCTGTCCATCGATCATTCGCGTGTCCAAGAGCTGTTCCAGGTGGGTGCCATCACAGCCGAGCAGATGGCTTCTCACCCCGAACGGAACGTCATCACCCGAGCGGTCGGAATCGAACCGCAGGTCACTCCCGATGTGTCCACCGTGCTCCCCGTAGCCGGCGACCGATTCCTCGTTTGCTCCGACGGGCTCAGCGGCGAGCTGCCCGACGAGGCCTTGGCGCGCTGCCTTGCCCACGCGGAACCTGCAGCGGCGGCACAGGCGCTGCTCGACGCTGTGCTGGCAACACCCGCTCGCGACAACATCTCTGCGATCGTGCTCGACGTCCTGACGGTGCAGCCGCCGGTCGCCGCCGACGACCTCGACCGAACCGATCCGCGACCGATCGTCGCAGCATCATTGGGTGACGACGACACGCAGCCACGACCTCTCCCAGAACTCCCGCCCCCGACGATGCTGATCAACGACGTGCCTCCCGCCACGCCCAGCGCCAGCACGAGCGAAACAACGGTCGGTGCAGATGCGACGATCGGTGAGATTCCAGGGTTGGAGCAGAGGGGGAACGGCGGGTGAAAGGCGAACCTTCGGTCCGCTTCGGACTGGGCAGCGCGACCGGCGTCGCTGCGGCCGACGGTGTCGCGTTGGTGGCGGCCGGTCCCTCGTCGCCGACAGTCGAGTTGCTGAGCGACGCGCTCGCTGACGGCCGGCCCATCGTCACGGTGCTGGCTCAGCTGATGGCAACGAACCCTGAGCTGCTGCCCGCGTTCGTCGTCGCCCGCCGCGAGGCCGCAGGGGTGCGAGTGGTGCTACGCGGCGATCTTGCCGTGGTGTTGCACACCTCCTCCGGTGCCGAGCCGTTCACCGCTGCGGGGCTGAGTACGTGGCGTGAGGAACTGTTCACCGATGTGGTGTGCCTCAGCGCCGGCATCAGCGACACGGAACCTTTATCCTACGTAATCACCGCGGGCACGTTTCCCGCCGCATGTCTGGAGTGGACTCTCACGTCTAGCAGTGCTGCGCCCGCTGTCGGCGAGCCGGATGCTGTCATCGAGCCGGGAGCTGTCACCGGGCCGGAAGTTGTGCCTGAACAGGCTGCTGCCGCCGAGCCGGAGCCGGAGCCGCGCGTGCCGACCCCGGACGTGCCGGTTGCGGAACCTGTCGTAGCCGTTGTCGAACCGGCGCCCTCGGTCGCTGCGCCCAGCGCAGTCTCGGCGTCGGTCGCCGTTGCGCCGATGTCGGCACCCTCGGCGGGTTCCGCGCCAGCCGACGTCGACGATCTCGACTTCTCGCACCTCGTCGAGCACACGGTGTATCGCCAGGTGGAGGACGCTGCGGTGCGCGTCGATCCGGCACTGGCCGAGGCCGAACGGCGTCATCGCCCGCCGGCAACGAACGACGTGCCGCCTCCTTCACCCGCACTCGTGCCCGACCCTGATGTCACCATCATCGGCGTGCCGACAGCCGCCGACCTCTCGCACCCGACCCCTGCGCCCTCGGCTCCGCCGAACCCTGCTGGCACAGGCGAGCGACCGGGCGATCACGACGGTCACACCGTCATGCGCCGCACTTCCGCAGCCGGTGGTCAGCCGGTGGTCGTAGTACGTTCTCTGGCAGGAAGGCCGTCGGTGCTGGCTGTACGTTGTCCGCAGGGCCATCCCAACCCGCCACAGACGCCAGCGTGCAGAGTGTGCGGCCAGGGCATCATCAGCCGTGCCACCGAGCAGATCGAGCGGCCGACGCTCGGGGTGCTGCGGTTCAGTACCGGGCTGGCGGTGCCAGTGAACGGCCCACTCGCAGTCGGCCGCCGGCCACCCGATGACCAGATGCTCGGCGCCGAGGTGGCGACGGCGGTGGCCATCGACAACTCCGAGCTTTCGCGGTTCCACGCTGCGGTGCTGGTGAACGACTGGTACGTGCAACTGGCCGACCAAGGCTCCACCAATGGGACCATGGTGTCGATGCCGGGTCAGTCCGACCAAGTGCTGCGGCCCAACGAACGCGTGCTACTCGCACACGGTTGTGTCATCAACCTGGGCGGCGCCGTCAGCGTCAGCTTCGACGTGGTGTGAGCCCGCGTGGGCCTGGTCGTGGTGTTCGCTGGCGAGGAGCACCACGTTCTCCCCGACCACCCATTCGTCATCGGTCGCGTCGGCGATCTCGCCATTCCCGACAACCAACATCTGCACCGGCGGTTTCTCGAGATCCGTCGTGAGCACGACTTGTGGTGGCTGAGCAACGTTGGCAACCATCTCGTCGCGAACCTGACCGACGAGTCGTCCGGGTTGCGTGCCTGGCTGCAACCGGGCTCGCGCCTGCCCCTCGTGTTCGCCGCGTCCAACGTCACGTTCGTGGCCGGGCCCACCGCCTACGAGTTGGAAATCACGTCTGACGTTCCGGCGTTCACGCTCGATGCTGCTGCCGAGCCATCGGAGGCCACCATTACGGTCGGTCGGCTTCGTCTCACCGACGATCAACGACTGCTGCTGCTGGCGTTGTGCGAAGGCACGCTGCGCAACTCCGCGCAGGGCATTCACGTGCCGTCCTCGGCCGAGGCTGCCGCGCGGTTGGGGTGGGAGATCACCAAGTTCAACCGCAAGCTCGACAACGTGTGCTCGCGTTTGGCGAGCTCTGGTGTGCGGGGGTTGCACGGGTCGGCTGGCAATCTGGCCTCAGGTCGAAAGACTCGGCTGATCGAGTACACGCTGTCCACAGGCCTGGTCACTGCGAGTGAGCTTTTGCTCCTTCCGACACAATCGAAATTGGGTCTATAGTGCGCCGCCACGGGAGGTGTTGAGTGGGTAGGGGCGGGGCCAACGAGGTGGACGAAACCGTGGTGCTCACGGGTACCACGGCCGCGTCTGCGCTCGACCGCGTCGAGATCGCGCTGCGCGGGCTCGAGGAGCACCAGGTAGTTCGCCAGGGCCCCTCGGTGTTGCAGATCGCCCGCACCGATCGGGGCCTTCTGGGCCGCAAGTTGGCCGTGTGCGTCGTATCGGCGGCCACGGAACCGCAGCGCGTGTCGGTGAGCCTCATCGGCGACGTGTTGCCTGCCGTGGCCGACTCCATTCGTGGCGCCCTGCACGGCCCGGCTGACCGTGCCACTCCGGCCATGACCTTTGCGCCCACCTATCAGCCGGCGCCCGATACGGCGCCGTTCGTGCCGCCTGAGGACTGGTTCCTCAACCCCTACGACGGTCCAGCGGTCCCATCGCCGGCGCCGGTGCGGCCCGCTCCACCCAGCCCAGTACGCGCGTCCGGCGCCCCCCCGGCTGCGCCCGGTGCGCCCCCGGCACGCACGCCGCCGCCCCCACCACCGCCACGCCGGCCTGAGGGCAGTACCAACCCGACCCCGCCCGACCGGCCACCGCCGCCCCCTCCTCCTCCGCTTGGTGCCACCGTGGCGCGGCGTACCGCGGGGCCCTCCGTCCAGATGCCCGACGGTCGAGTCATCTCGATTCGCGGGCCGATCATCGTGGGGCGGGCACCTATGCCCCGCCCAGGTGACGAGGCGGCTGTGTGCGTCGCCATCGTCGACGGCGAATTGTCGAAGACCCACTGCGTCTTCGGGGTCGAGTCGGTCAACGGAGATCTGCTGGCGTGGGTGGAGGACATGTTCTCCACCAATGGTTCGGCCATCGCCGCCCCCGGACGCCCGCCCGTGGTGGTCGAGCCCGGCGCTCGCGTGTACGCCAAGCTGCCGGCCACGCTCGAGATCGGCGCCACTCGCCTCGTTGTGCAGTCGAGCGGAGGTGGCGCATGAGCGACAGCGTGCCGCCCGCCATCGTTGGCTTCTCGCACGTGGGCTGGTTGGGTGGCGGTGGTTTCGCCGACGTGTTCCTGTTCGAGCAGCACTTCCCGCAGCGGCAGGTGGCGGTGAAGGTGCTGCGGGAGGGCGTCGACAACGCCGAAGTTCGCATGCTGTTCGAGAGCGAGGCCAACCTGATGGCCAAGGTCGCCGAGCATTCGTTCATCGTCACCGTGCACGCGGTCGGCACGTCAGCGCAGGGGCGGCCGTACCTCGTCATGGACTATTTCCAGGGCAGCAACTACGGCCAGCAGATGAAGTCCGGTGCAATCGACGTCGCCGAGGTGCTGTCCGTGGGCGTGAAGATGGCCGGTGCGGTGGAGTTTGCGCATCGAGCTGGCGTCGTGCACCGCGACATCAAGCCGGCCAACATTCTGGCCAATCGCTTCGGTGAGCCGGGCCTCGCCGACTTTGGCATCTCGGCTGCCCATACCGACTCCTCCACTCACGAATCGGTGGGGTTCTCGCCGGCCTATGCGCCGCGCGAGGTGCTCCTCAACGAGAACCCCGGCGACCGCCTCTCCGACGTGTACTCCTTGGCCGCCACGCTGTGGGCGATGGTGGAAGGGCATGCGCCCTATGAGGTGCCTGTCGGGCGCAACAGCAACGCCGACATCACCCAGCGCACGCTCAACTCCACGCCACCGGCGATGCGTCGGTCGGTGCCACCCACGCTTGAGTTGCTGCTGCGCCAGGCGCTCTCGCACGATCGGTCCGAGCGCCCCTCGTCGGCAGCATCGTTCGGCATGGCGTTGCAGGCCGTCGAGACCGGTCTCGGCTACCGCCCCACCAACCTGCCGCTCCCGCAGGAGCTGTTGGCGAAGCCGATCGACGACGGTCTCGACCGCACACGCCAGGGTGCGGGCATCGTGGTGCAACCTCAGCGCGTTGCTCCACCCCCGGCTCCTGGCGCAATGATCACCGGTGTCGCGGCGGGGGGTGCTGCTGCCGTGGCGTCACGCGTGCCGCTCTCCGCTCCGGCCCCATTGCCGGCTCCGGCCGACCCCAACACGGTGCGCGGCAATCGCGCCGTGCCGTCGCCCCCCAGCGGTGTCGCACCGGCGTCTGCCGAGCCCTCGAACCCGCGCACCACGAAGCTGGCCATCATCGGCGCGCTGGTTGCCGTCGCACTTGTCGCCGTGGTGGTGGGTGTGGTGGCCCTCGGCGGCGGCGAGACCACCGATACAACCAGCACTTCGATCAACGAGGACGACGGCTTCGACAACCCCACCGGTGTTGTGCCAGTCGCTGTCACCGGGCTCACCATCGTCTTCGACGGCGACGGGTACCTCATCAGTTGGGCGTCGCAGACGGCCACCATCGACGAGTACGTCGTCCTCCCAAGCGCCGGCGCCACCTCGTTCGACTCGGTGCGCACCCCCGAGCTCGCCGTGCGCCTCGACGACCCCGAAGTCGTTGCCGCCGCCGCCGACTTCGGGCTGTGCGTCGTGGTCGCCGCGCGTAACGGCGCCGGCGAATCCGACCCCGTAGAGAGCTGTGTGGTTGCGCCATGAACGTGCGTAACCGTCGCCTCAACCTCATCGGTTCCATCACCCTCATCGCGCTGTTGGGTGGCACGGTGGTGGTTGCCGCGGTGAATGCCACCGGCTACAAGGCGAACGAGGTCACGTTGCACGACGCCGGTGTGTGGGTCACCCGCGGCGATCAGATCGGTCGGCTCAACACCCAGCTGCGCCGCATCGACACCGTGTTCACGGGTCGCGGCGACCTGATGCAGATCGACAGCACGGTGCTGGTGGAAGACGCATCGGGTCTTGTCACCGTCGATGTAGGGCTGGGCGCCACCGCGGTAGGCGCCAAGTACCCCGAGGGCGGCGCGGTGGCGTCCATCGGTGGCGAGAACGGTGCCGTGCTCGCGCCGGAACTGGGCACGCTGTGGTACACGGATCGCAGCGCCATCGCATCGGTCGAGTTCGACAAGCCCAGCGACTCTGCGCTCGAGCTGAAAGACGCCGACGATGTGGTGGTCGATCTCACCGGAGGCGTGCACGCCATCGACATCGACACCGGTGCAGTCAGCAACTGGAAGGACCTCGAGCAGGCCGACCCCGACCGCAGCGAGCTCGCCCGCAGCCTGCAGCCGGGTGAGTACGCCCTTACTACGGTGGGCTCGCAGCTGGTGGTGCTCGACCATCAGACCGGTGAGTTGCTGCTGGCCAACGGGCGGGTGGTGCCCATCGGCGCGCTGGGCGACCCGGAGCTGTTGCAACTGCAGTGGCCCGGCCCTGCGGCTGATGCGGTTGTGCTCGCCTCGCCGTCGGGCATGTACGGGGTGGGGCTGTCGAGCGGCTCGGTCGGCATCCTGCGCGACGCGCAGGAGGGCGGCCCGGCGCGGCCGGTGGTGCTCAATGGCTGTGTCTACGGCGCCTGGACCACCGCCTCCGTACGAGTGTGCGGCGATCGCATCACCGAAGGCCAGCAACCTGGGGAGAGCGAACCACCGACCCTGCGCTACAACAGAGGCTCGGTGGTGGTCAACGCCATCAGCGGCAAGCTGTACCTGTTCGGTCCCGAGGGCACCACTCTCATCGACAACTGGAGCGAGGCGTTCGACCCCGAGTCCGAGCCCGACCTGCCCTCCGACGACCAGCGCACCGACACGGTGCAGGAGTGCGACACCGAGGGCAACGCGGCACCGGTGGTCGAAGACGACGAGTTCGTCGTGCGTGTCGGAGAGACGGTGCTGCTCGACGTGTTGTTTGGGCTTGGTGCCGACCAAGACCCCAACTGCGACGTGCTCATCATCGAGTCGGTGTCGCCGGAGGAGTTCGACGACGCCACCGTGCAGATCGTGAAAGGCGGCCGTCTGCTGCAGTTCAGCTCCACGGCCGCAGGCGGAGGCGGCACGGTTCGTTTCGAGTACACGATCAACGACGGCATCGAGTCCGACACGGGTCAGGTCACCGTGCAGTTGGTCGACGCCGACAGCACCTCCAACGAGCCGCCAATCGCCAAAGAGGATCGCAACACCGTCGAGGCCGGCGGCCTCGTGGTCACCGACGTGCTGGTCAACGACAGCGATCCCGACGGCGACTCACTGGTGGTCACCGCAGCCAACGCTGTGGCCGGTTCGGTGGTCTTCCAGCCGAACGGTCGGGTCACCTACCGTGCGCCCTCCGTGCCGGGCTTCCAAGAGGTGGCGTACACCATCGACGACGGCCGCGGTGGCATCGCCACTGGAATCCTTGCGATCAACGTCATTCCAATCGGCGCCAACGACCCGCCCAAGGCGCGCAACGACCACGCAACGGTGCTGGTCGACCAGGTCATCCGTGTCGACCTGATTGCGAACGACTCGGACCCCAACAACGACGCGCTGCGTGTCGCCGACATCCAGCTCATCGGCACCCCGGCGGTCCAGCCGCTCATCACCCGCGACGGCGGCAAGGTCACCTTCCAGTCGACAGCCGCCGGCACGTTCGTCTACCGCTACACCGTGGTCGACGAGAGCGACGGCAGCGCGCAAGCGTTCCTGCGAGTCGACGTGTATCCGAACGACGTCAACCATCCGCCGACCCCGGTGAAGGACGACGCAGTGCTGGGCACCGAGGGCTCGGTGTATGTCGACGTGCTGGCCAACGACTTCGATCTCGACGGCGACGTGCTGGTGGTGCAGCGCGTCGATCTCGACGACGAGTCGCGCCAGGCGCTGGCGGTGGAGGTCATCGAACACCGCCTGCTGCGCGTGTCCTTGAAGGGTGCCGCTGTCGCCGGCGACCGGTTCCAGTTCAGCTATCGCGTCAGCGACGGTTCCTCGGAGGCCGTCTCGTCAGTTAGCGTTCGCGTGGTGGCCGTGGCCGGAGGTCAGTCACCCATCGCCATCGACGACTCGGCTGAGGTGCACATCGGGGGCGCCGTGGCATTGCCGGTGCTGGCCAACGACATCGACCCCGATGGCGATCTCATCACCATCGTCGACGCCGAGCTCAATGCCGGCGAGCCCGGCACGCTGTTCGTGCAGGGCGACGTGCTGCGCTACGTCGCGCCCGAGCTGGGTTCGCCCGAGGCACGCGAGACCACCGTGTCGGGCACGTACCGCATCAGCGACGGCACTCGCCAGGCCGGCGCCACGGTCACCATCACAGTGCGCGACCCTGCGCGCGGCAACAAGCCACCGTTGCCAGCGGATCTCGAGGCCCGCACGTTCTCCGGTCAGCAGGTGCGCATCGAGTTGCCGCCGTACGGGCTCGACCCCGACGGCGACCCGGTGGAGCTCGTCGGCTTCGTGTCGTTGCCTCGGCTGGGCACGGTGAGTATTGATGGCACGGCGTTCGTGTTCACCCCGTCCGCCCCACGTAACGGGGTTCCGGTCACCGGCTCCGACTCGTTCACCTACCTGCTGCGCGACTCGCTGGGCGCCACGGGCGAAGGGGCGGTGCGCATCACGATCGCTGCTCGGCCGCCCAACTCGGCGCCTGTCGCAGTGGCCGACGAAGCGCAGGTTCGGCCAGGCGACAGCATCACCATTCCGGTGCTGGCCAACGACACCGACTCCGACGGCGACCAGCTCACGCTGCTCGACGACGGGCTGTCCCCGCCGGCTGACGGCCTCGGCAGCGTGACGCTGGTGGGCAAGTCGTCGGTGAAGTTCGTGGCACCCGACGTCCAACAAGACGTCACCTTCGCCTACGGCGTCACCGACGGCCAGGGCGGCACCGCCTTTGGCAGCGTCACCGTCACGGTCACCAACGACGTGGCCAACATCGCACCGGTTGCGGTCGACGACATCCTCGAACCAGCTCGCGAGGGCGATGTGGTGGAGGTCGAAGTGACGGCCAACGACTTCGACCCCGACAACTACCCCAGCGACGGCTTCCTCAGCGTCACACCCGAGGCCGCCGACGTGGTGGTGCTGCCCGACGGAGTCACCCTTCAGTTCACGATGGGGGCCAACCCGCGCACGTTCACGTACGTCGTCACCGACGGCGAGGCCTTGTCGCGTGCGGTGGTGCAGGTGCCGGCCTGGACCAATCGGCCGCCGTTGGTGCCGCCGATCGCGGAGACCATGCCCATCGGTGAGGACGAGCTCGTCATCGACTTGCTGAAGGGCGTCGAAGACCCCGACGGTGACACAGTGACGGTCGATGCTCGGTTCCGCCCGGAGAACCGCACGCCGGGGGCCTTCTCCGGCGACCCAAGCGTCAATGGCAGCACCATCACCGTGCGCCGGTCCAACGACTTCGTCGGTGAGGCGATGGTGGTGTTCCGCGTCACCGACGGCACCAACGTCACGCTCGGTACGGTGGTCGTCACCGTCGAGGGCGAGACCAACCAGCCACCCATCGTGCGTAACGGCGAGATCGAGATCGCTGCTGGTGAGTCGATCCAGTTCAACCTGGGCACGCTGGTCACCGAACCCGACGCGGGCGACGTGCTCGAGTTCGCCGAGAGCCAGTGGTCGCTCGACGGAGTGTCGGCGCAGCTTGGCGATGACGGCAGCGTCACGTTCACCGCCGCCACCGATGCGTTCGCCGGTGTCTCCAAGAGCGGGCAGTACAGCTTCACGGTCACCGACGGCAACATCGAGGCACCGCTGGGTGCCATCGTCAATCTGCGCGTGGTCAGCAGCAAGCTGCCGTTGCCGCAGGCCGTTGCCGACACGATGCCCGACGTGAAGCAAGGGGCAGGGGCCAGCTTCAACCCGCTGCAGAACGACTTCGTCAGCGCCCAGCTCGGGCCGCTGAGGCTCATCGAACTCGGCCCGGTGGTGCCCGCCGGCGCCGGCACCGTGAGCATCAACTCCGACTCGCAGCTCACATTCACGCCGCTCGCCGGGTTCAGTGGCCAGGCCAGCTTCACCTACACGGTGGAGGAAACCGCCACCAGCGACCCCACCCGCCGCTCGTCGGCAACCATCCAGGTCGCCGTGAAGGATCGCCCGGCCACCCCCGGCGCCCCCACCGTGGGCGAGCAGCTCAGCCGAACCGCGGTGGTGTCGTTCGGTGAACCGGCCGACAATGGTGCGCCCATCGACTCCTACGAGGTGCAGACCGTCGGCGGTGCTACCGCCACCTGCAGCTCCAGCCCGTGCACCATCAGCGACCTCACCAACGGCGTCGCCTACCGGTTCGTCGTCCGCGCACACAACGAAGTGGGCTGGAGCGACTGGTCACCCGAGTCGCCGGTGTACGAGCCCGACGAGTTGCCCGGCGTGCCGGGCGCCCCCACGGCGGTGTGGGGTGACCGTCAGGCCACCGTCAGCTGGGGGGCACTCCCCAACGACGGCAGCGAGATCCTCGACGTCACCATCACTGTGTCGCCCCCGCACGTTGGGCCGGTGGTGGTGTCAGGCGGCCAGCAGGGCAACCCAGGGCGAGTCATCACGGGGCTCACCAACGGCACCGAGTACACCTTCACGCTGCGAGCCCGGAACAAGAAGGGTGATTCGCCCACCGGGCCGTCATCAGCTGGTGTGATTCCTGCGGGCGTGCCGTTGGCGGTGCCGGTGCCCACATTCGTAGAAGGCAACGGCACGCTCACCGTCAGCTGGGCGAAGCCCGATGGCAACGGTGACGAGAACATGACCTACCGCCTCGACATCGTACGCAATGGCGCCAGCGCAGGCTCGGTCAATGGGCTCAGCGGGTTGTCCACGGCCATCCCCGCCGACAACGGCGCCCAGTACCGCTTCACGCTCACGGCCACCAACAAAGCGGGGTCCACCACCGGTGGCCAGTCGGCAGTCGCCATCGCGTTCGGCCCGCCGTTCGCCCCCAACTCGGTCAGCGCCACCCCGGCCGACCGCAGCGCACAGGTCGTGATCGGTGCCACCAACGACAACGGTGACCCGATCACCTCCTACGAGATCAACTACGGCGGCGGCTGGATCAACGTCGGGCTGAACACGAACCCGACGGTCACTGGGCTCACCAACGGCCAGAGTTACACCATCCAGGCACGCGCCATCAACGCTGGCGGTCCCGGCGGGGTCACCGCGAGCGCCGCAGTGGTGCCCTTCGGTGCGCCCGCAGCGCCAGTCATCGGCGCCAGCCGCAGCGTGAACCAGATCACCTGGACCTGGTCAAGCCCGAACCTCAACGGGCGTCCGCTGCAGCGCTACGACATCTGGTCGAACGGCAACCTTGTCCTCGCCAATACCACACAGACCAGCGTCACGCTCGCCTACTCCCAGAACGACACACACACGCTGCGGGTGCGGGTCACCAACACCGGCGGCCTCAGCAGCGAGAGCACACGCAACGTCAGCATCCCGCCGCTGGGCAATATCAGCGCCACCAAGGGCGCCAGCGCCCAGGGTCAGGACGGCTGCCAGGCCGCTGCCTGCCGGTGGGTGTCGGTCAGCCTCAGTGGCTACATCCCCAATTCGGTCGTCACCCTCACGTGCTCCGGTTCCAACCCGTCCGGGGTGTTCCACTCACGCACGGTCACGGTGAACGGCAGCGGCGCATGGAGCGACACCACCGTCTGCTACTGGGGCTACCCAGGCGAGACCGTCACCATCAATACCAGCAATGGCATCGCGGATTCCATCACCAATTGGTGAGTCAAACGAAAGGACTGCAGCACCGACATGAAATGTTCTCCTGTACCCACCAACCAACGCTTCGGGCTCGCCTTAATTGCCCTGGTTTTGGCAGCGCTCACTGCTGGAGCATGTAGCGGCGGGTCCAACAGCAGCTCCACGACAATCGCGTCGACGACCGCCGCCGCAGCGGAAACCACCAATGCGGTCAGCGGGCCTGTTGTCACCGCCACGAAGGGTGCCACTGCCGAGGGGCAAGCTGGTTGCTCGGCGGCATCGTGTCGGTGGGTGTCGGTCAGCCTCAGCGGCTTCATCCCCAACTCGGAAGTCACCTTGTCGTGCGAAGGCTCCAACCCGTCCGGGGTGTTTCACACGACCTCCGTCACGGTGGACGGCAGCGGCGCATGGAGCGACACCGCCGTCTGCTACTGGGGCTACCCAGGCGAGACCGTCACCATCAGTACCAGCAATGGCATCAGCGACTCCATCTCCAACTGGTGAGTGGAAGGAAAGGCTTACATGAGCATCACCCAGGAACAAGCCAACTGGTTCGCCGACGCGTTCCGGAAGCTGGTGGTCAATGTCGAGCGAGCCGTGTTGGGCAAGCGCGCCACGGTGGAGTTGGCCTTCGTGTGCATGCTCACCGAAGGTCACCTGCTGCTGGAAGACGTGCCCGGCACCGGCAAGACCATGCTGGCCAAGGCGGTCGCCAACACGGTCAACGGCACCAACACCCGCATCCAGTTCACACCCGATCTGTTGCCCAGTGACGTCACCGGTGTCACCATCTACAACCAGCAGTCGGGAGCGTTCGAGTACCACAAGGGCCCCATCTTCGCCACGGTGGTGCTCACCGACGAGATCAACCGCGCGTCGCCGAAGACCCAGGCGGCACTGCTGGAAGTGATGGAGGAAGGTCAGGTCTCCGTCGACGGCATCGCCTATCCGGTGGGCTCTCCGTTCATGGTCATCGCCACACAGAACCCCATCGAACAGGCCGGCACGTACCGGCTGCCCGAAGCTCAGCTCGACCGCTTCCTGATGCGTACCAGCCTCGGCTACCCCGACCACGACGCCACGGTTGCCCTACTCGCCGATGCCGCCACCCGCAACCGCTCCGCGTCGGTGGGTGCGCTGATCACCGCCAAGGCAGTGGTCGACATGGCGGCGTTGGCTGCCACGGTGCACGTCGACTCGGCAGTTCTGTCGTACGTGGCTCGCCTCGCGGAAGACACTCGCCGGCACCCCGACACCAAGCTCGGCGTCAGCCCGCGCGGTTGTCTGGCCCTCGTGCGCACGGCAAAGACCTGGGCGGCTGCCAACGCGCGCACGTTTGTGGTCCCCGACGACATCAAGTCGCTCGCCGGCGCCGTGCTGGCTCACCGCATCATCCTCACCCCGGAGGCCGAGTTCAGCGGCATCACCGCCGACCACGTCATCGGCAAGGTGCTCTCCGAAGTGCAACCTCCGTCGGAACGGATGGTATGAACCTTCGCGACCGACTCGCGAGCATCCGTCGACGACTGGTGCGGCTCACCGGCCCGATGACCGGCCTTGGCCGCGCCGTGCTCGTGGTGGCGCTGGTGAGCTGGCTGGTGGCGGCGCGTTGGGACTGGCAGGAGCTGGCCGTGCTCGCCGGCATGTGCCTGACTGCGCTGGTCATCTCGGTGGCGTTCACCTTCGGGCGCACGCGGCTGCGCGTGCACACCGAGCTGGTGCCTCCGCGAGTGGTGGCCGGCAACAAGGCTGTCGCGCAGTTCACCGTCACCAACATCGACACGCGGCGCCTGCTGCCCGTGCGCCTCGAGGTTCCCGTGGGTCCTGCCTTCGGGCGCGTCGACGTGCCCACGCTGGCGGCAGGGGCGGCGTTCGAGGAGACGCTCGTCATCCCCACCGAACGTCGCGCGGTCATCGGCATCGGCCCCACGCGATCGGTGCGCGGCGACCCGCTGGGCCTGATGCGCCGCGAGGTGCAGTGGACCGACCAGCAGGAGCTGTTCGTGCACCCGCGCACCAGCCGGCTGCAGGGCTTGTCCTCGGGCTGGTTGCGTGACCTGGAGGGGCAGGAGACAAACGATCGTTCGCAGAGCGACGTCGCGTTCCACACGCTGCGCGAGTACGTGCCGGGTGACGACCGGCGGCACGTGCACTGGCGCACGTCGGCCCGTTTGGGCAAGCTGATGGTGCGCCAGTTCATCGATGTTCGGCGGTCGATGCTGGCGGTGGTGCTCAGCACCGACCCCGGCGACTACGCCGACGCCGACGAGTTCGAGCTGGCGTTGTCGATGGGTGTCTCGCTCGGGCTGAAGGCGTCGATCGAAGGGCAAGAGGTGCTCTGCTTCGCAGGCACGCGTGAGGTGCCGGCGCATTCGGGCCAGGCGTTGCTCGACGGCCTCTCGCGCGTCGAGCTCGGCGACCCTGTCGCCGGCCTGCATCAGGTCATCGGGCACGCGCAGCGGCACTGCGCATCGGCCAGTGTGGTCGCGGTGTGCGTGGGCGGCGGGGTCACCCTGGCCGACGCGCAGGTGGCCGCGCAGCGTTTCGGCTCCGGCACCAGCGTGCTCCTCATTCGAGCAGCCAAGGCCGACAAGGCCACGTGTCGGCGCACCGGATCGCTGGCCGCGGTCTCGGCCCCTTCGCTCGACGACTTCACGCGCGGCATGTGGACGGTGTTCGGATGAAGGTCGGCAGCTACCTTCCCGACCGCTCACAGACGGTTGATCTGGCCTTCGTAGTAGCGCTGTGCTTCCTCGGTGGCCTGGGCTGGGCCGATACCGTGGGCGCCGACTCGGTGTACGTGGTCGTGTTGCTCTCGCCGCTGATTGGCGCTGCGCTCGGTTGGGTCATCGTACGTGGCCGGTTCCCGGCGCTGTTCGCCACCGCGCTCACACTGCTGGTGGTGCTGTTGTTCGCCGCGCCGCTGGCCACGCCGAACGACGCGCTGTTTCGCGTGCTGCCCGGCCCGGCGGCCATCGAGGCGTTCGTCGACGGCCTCATCAATGCGTGGCGGAGGCTGCTCACCACGCTCACCCCCAGCGGGGCCGACGACGGCCTGATGGTGGTGCCGTACCTCACCTGCCTGTTCGGTGGTCTCGCCGCCTCGCTGGTCGCGCTCCGAACCACCCGCTTTGGCGTCGTGCTCGTCGCGCCTGCGATGGTGCTGGCCGGCAGTGTCCTGTTCGGCACCCGTGAGCCGTTCTCGCTGCTGGTCCAGGGCGCTGTGTTCGCGGCTGCTGCGATCGCCTGGATGGCGTTGCGCGCTGCCCGCGAGCGGCGCACCTACCTGCAGTCCGACGGTGCGCGCCGGCTGGTGGGTGCCGGTGCCATGCTCGCCGTCGTCGCCGTGCTCGGCATGGGCCTCGGTGATCGGCTGCCATTCGTCTCGGCCGCCGACCGGTTCGTGTTGCGCGACGATACCGAGCCTCCGTTCGACATCTCGCAGTTCGCCAGCCCGCTCAATGCGTTTCGCCGCTACGTGGTAGCAGCCGAGACCGACAGCGACGACGGGTTGAAGGACGAAGTGCTGTTCACCATCGACGGGCTGCCGGAGGGAACGCACTACGTGCGCCTTGCGGTGATGGACGACTTCGACGGGGTGGTGTGGCGCGTGACCGGCTCGGGTGGCAGCGGCGCCGGTGAGTTCGTCCGCGTGGGCGAGTCGGTGCCCAACGATCTCGACGATGAGCTCGAGCTGTCCATCACCATCGGCGAGCTCGACGGCGTTTGGTTGCCCGGCCCTGATGCGGTCAGTGGCATCACGTGGCGCGACGAGGGTCGAGCGGAGTCGTTGCGTTCTGCGTACCGCCTGAACCTGGCCACTGGCACGGCCGTCTTGCCGGGCGTGGGTGGCCTCAAGCCAGGCGATCGCTACACAGTTCGCGGCGCGTTCTTGGTGGCCGACAGCGCCGACCTGCCAGTGGGCACACAGATTGATCGCCAGACCGGATTGCGTGAACCCCGCGCAGCCATGCCCGATGCATTGCGTACCAACGCGGCCACCATCGTGAAGGACAAGGCTCTTGGCTACGAGACATCCATGGCCTTGCTCGAGCACTTCCAGGAGGGTTATTACAGCGTGGGCGACGACCCCCAGGCACCCGTTGCGCCGGGGCACAGCTACGGCCGGTTGCTGCGGTTCCTCAACAACGACATCGACCTGTACGGCAACGACGAGCAGTACGCCGCAGCCATGGCGCTGTACGCGCGCAGCATCGAGATGCCGGCGCGCGTCGCCATGGGCTTCAAGGTGGTGTCCGACGGGTCCGGGCCCACCGAGGTGCGCGGTTCCGACACTCAGGCGTGGGTCGAGATTGCGTTCACCGACGGTTGGTACCGCTTCGACCCCACCCCTCGCGATCGCAACGAATTGCCCAAGCAACAGTCGCGCACTCCACTTCCCAACTTTGAGTCACCCGAGTTGCCGCCGCCGCCGGTGCTGCCGCCGCCTCCCGTGGTTGCCCGGTCGGAGGACAGCGACCCCGAAGTTCAGCCCGACCCGCCGGTCATCGAGGAAGATGCGTCCGGCGGGTCGTTGCCGGTGGTGGCCATCGTGTCGGTCACCGTGCCGCTCGTGCTCGTCGGCGGCCCCATCGCGCTCATCCTCGGTCTGAAAGCGCGTCGACGGAACAAGCGGCGCCAAGCTGCCTCCACACTCGGTCGCATCTCGGGCGGGTGGGATGAACTGCTCGACCAGGCCATCGATGCTGGTCGGGCGCTGCCCCCGGTGGCGACGCGTCACGAGCAGGGTCGCTTCCTGGGGCCCAGCGCGGTCGCACTCGCCGACGAGGCCGATCGGCACATCTTCGGTACGCGCATGCCCGACGCCGACGCTGCGGCCGCGTACTGGTCCCAGGTCGAGTCAGCACGCGACGCACTGCTCGAACCACTGAGTCGCGCACAGCGCTGGCGCGCCGCGGTCAGCGTTACCTCTCTCAAGAAATCCACCCGGGGCGGCAAGCGATGAAACTGAAGCTGAGCATCAACATGGGCGGCGGCCGGGTGGAAGACATCACGGTCAACGCGGACGCGGCGGCCACGGTGGGCGCGCTGGCTGGTGCCATCGCGGTGGCCGACCCGCGGGCGCGCGGTGAGGTGGTCGCCGACGGCCTCACGCTGCGCATCGATGGCGGCCCAGAGCTGTCTGCGGCCGCCGAACTGGGTTCGTCGGGGTTGCAGAGCGGCCAGCGCGTGCTGCTCACCCGTGCCGGCGGGCATTCGCTGGTGGCGTCGTCCGCCGGGCCGCGCGCTGCCACCTTGATGGTCACCGAGGGCCCCGATGCCGGCAAGGACTTCCCGCTCCGGCTCGGCGCAAACCAGGTTGGTCGTGGTTCCGGCTGCGATGTTCGGCTCACCGATCCGATGGTGTCGAAGGACCATGTCCGCATCAATGTGGGTGAGCAGATCGACATCGTCGACCTCGCCTCGGCCAACGGAGTGTTGCTGCGCGGTAGCCCGATTTCTCGAGCGGTGCTGGGCTCCGCCGACGAGTTCGTGATCGGCGACTCCGTCTTGAAGGTGGTGCAGCACGCAACCCACACCGGCACGCTGATGCCGTCGCCGGTGGTGCTGTTCAACCGCCAACCGCGTCTCGACCCACTGTACGAAGGCATCGAGTTCGTCGCTCCCGAGCCGCCGCAGGCGCCGTCGCCGGGCCGACTGTCGATGGTGTCGGCGATTGCCCCGCTGGTGATGGCCGGCTTGATGTACTCCATCACGGGCAACGCCAACTCGATTCTGCTGATGGCGCTCAGCCCGGTTCTGCTGGTGGGTAGCTACTTCGAGAACAAGAAGAACACCAAGCACCGCTTCGAGGTGGGCACGGCACGGTTCAAGGCGGGGCTACGCGACCTCGAGACGCAGCTGCACTATGCCGCTGAGCAGGAGGTGAAGGGTCGCCAGCTCGAGTATCCCTCGACTGCAGCGATCGCCGAGTCGGTCACCGTTCGCGACGCGCTGCTGTGGACCCGCCGCCCCGACCGCCGTTCGTTCCTCGATGTGCGTCTGGGCGAGGGCGCAGCGGCCACCCGCCACACTGTGAAGGTCGCCGAGACGAACAACACGCTGGTCGAGCTGTGGGACGAATTGCACGCGGTGCCACGGCGCTATGCGTACGTGGCGCCGGTGCCCACCGTGGCCGACCTGGCCGAGTGTGGGTCACTCGGAATTGCCGGCCCAGCGGTGGTGGCCACGTCGGTGGTCAATTCTGTGGTACTCCAGCTCGTGGCGTTGCACAGCCCGGCCGAGCTGGTGCTGTGCGCCCTGGCTGCTCACGACCGTCAGGCCGAATGGGATTGGTTGAAGTGGCTGCCGCACACCTCGTCCGAGCACTCACCGCTGCCCGTAGCCCACCTTGTGTCGTCGTCCACCGGGCCGCTGGTTTTGGCACTGCAACAGACGATGGAAGATCGTGAGCGCATCCTCGCTGGGTCCGACAGCAAGGTGCCCGGGCCGCGCATCGTGGTGCTGGTCGACGAACTGGCCGACTACGACCGCCCCGACGTCATCGATCTGCTCGAGCGCGGGCCATCGGTGGGTGTGCACTTCGTGTGGGTTGCGTCCTCCATCGCGCAGGTCCCCGCTGGGTGCCAGGTGTTCATGGAGTGGCAGCAGGCGCACAACTCATGGTCCTTCGGTGATGTGCGCACGGGCGGTCGAACCATCCCGGTCGCGGCCGATGTGGTCTCCACTGAACAGGTCGCTGCGTTGGCGCGCCGCCTGTCGCCGGTGGTCGATGCCGGCGCCCGGGTGGAGAACGTCTCGTCGGTGCCGCCGCGCGTGGCGTTCCTCAACGTCACCGACCCCGACCTCGCGTCGGCCACCTCGGCCGTCATCGGGCAGTGGTCACTCAGCCGCTCGTTGCCCGAGCAGCTGGCCAACCCGCAGCGTCGCGGGAAGCGGGAGAAGAAGGAGAACAACCTTCGTGCGCTGGTGGGCGCCACTGCCACCGACAAGTTCTACCTCGACCTGCGCGAGCACGGCCCGCACGCGCTGGTGGGCGGCACCACCGGCGCAGGCAAGTCCGAGTTCCTGCAGACGTGGGTGCTGGGCATGGCCACCGCGCACAGCCCGGCGCGGGTCAACTTCCTGTTCGTCGACTACAAGGGCGGTGCGGCTTTCGGCGAGTGCGTACGGTTGCCGCACTGCGTGGGGCTGGTAACCGACCTCAGCCCATATCTCGTACGTCGCGCGCTCATCTCGTTCAGAGCCGAGCTGAAGTACCGCGAGGAGCTGCTCGCGCACCGCAAGGCGAAGGACCTGCTCGAACTCGAGCGCAAGGAGCCGGCCGTCGCTCCGCCCAGCCTGGTCATCATCGTCGACGAGTTCGCCGCATTGGCGAAGGAGGTGCCCGAGTTCGTCGATGGCGTCGTCGACGTCGCACAACGCGGCCGTTCGCTGGGCATTCACCTCATCCTCGCCACGCAGCGGCCGGCCGGCGTCATCCGCGACAACCTGCGCGCCAACACCAACCTGCGCGTGGCGCTGCGGATGGCCGACGAGGCTGACAGCGACGACGTGGTGGGTTCGCGTATGGCGGCCACCTTCGACCCCGGGCTGCCCGGCCGCGGGCTCGCCAAGATGGGCCCTGGCCGGCTCACACTGTTCCAAGCTGGCTACGTGGGCGGCTGGACCACCGGCGAGGTGCCGAAAGCCTCGGTCGCCATCGAGTCGCTCGCGTTCGACCATGGCGAGAAGTGGAAGGAACCCGACGACGAGGACGAGTCGCAGCAGCAGGCTCCCGCCGACCCGGGGCCGAACGACCTGAAGCGCATCGTCAGCACGGTGGTCGACACGGCCACCGAACTGCAGATGCCCGAGGCCCGCCGACCCTGGCAGCAGGAGCTGGCCGCCACGTACGAGTTGGCCCGCCTGAAGGTGTCGCGCAACGATCGCGAGTTGGTCATTGGCATTCTCGACGACCCCAGCAACCAGGCGCAGTTGCCAGCGGTGTTCTTCCCCGATCGCGACGGCAACATGGCTGTGTTCGGCACCGGCGGCGCCGGCAAGACCACCGTGCTGCGCACGATCGCAGTGTCGGCCGGCCTGTCCACGGAAGGCGCCTGCCATGTGTACGGCATCGACTTCGGGTCGCGCGGTCTCTCCATGCTGGAGGCGCTGCCGCACGTGGGCAGCATCGTCAACGGCGACGACCACGAGCGCAT
>Ga0105047_10005698_pt1 | contig 21277 bp, 13 predicted proteins | sample MAT04_FD_78384 | JGI IMG/M metagenome (GOLD analysis project Ga0105047, IMG submission 78384) | Freshwater microbial communities from Lake Fryxell liftoff mats and glacier meltwater in Antarctica - MAT-04 (megahit assembly) | ecosystem: Environmental > Aquatic > Freshwater > Ice > Liftoff... | reverse complement strand
CCGCGCTCGGCAGCACCGCGCTCGGCAGCGCCGCGCCGAGCAAGCCTGCGGTGGCGTCGCGCGTCGCGTCGTCGTCGTCGAAGTCGGGCGGCCCGAAGAATGTGCTCGCCGCGCCAGGGAGGGTCTCACCGAGCCGCTGCTCGATGCGGGTCGCCAGCGCCTCGAACGCGTCGTCGGTGGGCTCCGGCACGGGCCAGCTCACCAGCCACTTGTTGATGCGGGCGAGATCCTTCGCGTAGCTGCTCGCGCCCTTGTTGCTCGAGAGCAAGGGGCTGAGGTCGGGGTCGCCTGCGAGGCCATCATCCGCGCTCATGGCGTCGGAAATTCGGCGCTGCAGCGCCTCGTCGATCGGGGTCTTGGGAGCGCGCTCGGTCATGTGCGCTTGCCTTCTTCCGCGCCCTTGGAGGCCCGCGGCGCGTCGTCATCGAGGAAGTCGCCGAGCAGATCACGCAGCCGCCGACGGGCCTCGTGCACCCGCCAGGCGATCGTCCCCTCGGAGCAGCCCAGCGTCTCGGCGGCGTCCTTCTGCGGGACGCCATCGATGAGGACCATGATCACCGTCGCGCGCAGCGAGGGCGAGAGCGAATCGAGGGCCTTGGCCAGGCGGCCGTAGAGCTCGTGGGCCTCGGCGTTGCGCCGCGGATCGGTCTGGCTCTGGTTGGGATCGGCCGCGGCCTCGGGCACCCGGGGATCGGCGATGTCCGATGCCTCGACGCGGCGCCGACGACGGATCGTGTTCAGCGAGACGTTGATGCAGATTCGGTAGAGCCAGGTCGATAGCTCGGCTCGCCCGTCGAAGCGGTCGATGGCCCGATACGCCCGCAAGAACGTCTCTTGGACCGCGTCCTCGGCCTCCCCGCGATCTCCCAGCATCTGGATGGCGCAGCCGAAGAGCCGGCGCTGGTGCATGCGAATGAGCCGTCCGAACGCGGCGCCATCGCCCGTTTTGGACTTCTCGATCAGCTCCAGTTCGTGCGCGTCAGCCATCAGAAAGGTCTCGACGTCCCAGCTGAAGGCAGTTCCCCCGAGACGAAGGAGGGCCACGTTAGGCGATCGGATGGTGGGGCACAACTCTTGAAGCATGGGCTTTGACCACGGGCGGACGAAGAGAGGACGCAGAACAGCGAGGGCGGACACGCGAGACGGAGATCCAGATGGAGAGCGGGACGAGAACGGAACGGTCGCGAGCCGCCTCGGCGCGCGCGGCGCGAGGATTCTGGCGTGGTGACCGGGCTCGGCGCGTGTGACCACGACCCCGAAGGGAAGCTTTGGGGCGACGTGAACGTGCTCGCCAAGGGGCCGGCAGGTCGGGTGTCTCCGGGCGGCACGCTTGACCACCGCGGGGTTCCCTGCCAGCCCCGCTCCCGTTGTCCGCCCTCTCCACGCCTCGCGCCTCCAGCACCGCGGCGGTGCTGCTCGCCCTCTTCGTGGCGCTGGTCTTGGCGATCATTGGATCGCTGGCCATCGGTCCCGCGGGCTGGGATCTCGACGCCGCGCTGGCCGCGCTCTCCTTCGGTATGTCGGACGACATCGAGGACTGGCAGCGCGCGGTGATCGTCGATGTGCGCCTACCGAGGGTGCTCGTCGCCGCGCTCGGTGGGGCCGCGCTCGCGATCTCGGGTGCTGCGCTGCAGGGGCTCTTCCGCAATCCACTCGCCGACCCCTCGGTCCTCGGGGTCTCCAGCGGCGCGACGCTCGGCGCAGTGCTCGCGCTCTACGTGGGCACGTCGTCGTCCCTCTTGCTCGTGCCGCTCGCGTCCTTTCTTTTCGCGCTGGGCACCGTGTTGCTGGTAGCGCGCCTCGCATCGGTGTCGGGGCGCACCTCGACCACCTCGCTCCTGCTCGCGGGCATCGCGGTGGCGAGCGCCGGCAGCGCGCTCACCTCGCTGGTCCTCTCGGTCTCGCTCGCCGAGTGGGAGCTGGGACGGCAGGTGCTCTCGTGGATGATGGGTGGCCTCGAGGGCCGCGGGTACGCGCACTTGAGTGCGATCGCGCCGCCGGTGCTCTTGGGATCGATTGCGATCCTGTTTCAGGCGCGCGATCTCGATGCGCTCGCAGTGGGCGATGAGACCGCGACGTCCATCGGGCTCGATGTCCCGCGGGCGCGAGCGGCCTTGCTCGTCACCACGTCCCTGGTCACCGCGGCGGCGGTCTCGGTGATCGGCACCGTCGCGTTCTTGGGCCTCGTCGTCCCCCACGCGCTGAGGAGCGCGGTGCGGATGCGGCACTTCGGGCTCTTGCTCGGCTCGGCGTTGGGAGGCGCGCTCTTGCTGGTGCTCTCGGACGCGCTGTCTCGCGCGCTCGGCAACGTCGTCGACCTGAGGCCCGGCACGCTTTCGTCGGCGATCGGCGCGCCGTTCTTCCTGTGGCTCATGGTGCGCGAGCAGCGGAGGAAGCGGTGAGCGCGCTCGTGACGCTGAAGGGCGCGGTGGTGTCGCTGTCCTCGACGCGTCATCTGGCGCCGATCGATCTCGCCATCGGGGCCGGCGAGATCGTGGTGCTCTTGGGTCGCAACGGCGCGGGCAAGACCTCGCTCTTGCGCGCGGCGGCGGGCATCACCCCGCTGGTGCGCGGCGAGGTGTCGGTGGGTGGGACGCGCATCGAGGGACGCATCGATCGCAAAGCGCTGGCGCAGAAGCTCGCGTACTTGCCCCAAGGCGAGTCGAGCACCGACACGGAGCTCAGCGTGCGCGAGTTGCTCGAGCTGGGTCGCGCTCCGTACTTGGGATTCTTGGGTCGACTGGGCGCACCCGATCACGAAGCGATCGCCGCAGCGGCGACGGCAACCGAGCTGGATCGTCTGCTCGATCGACGGCTCGACACCTTGAGCGCTGGAGAGCGTCAGCGGGCGCACTTGGGACGATGTCTGTCACAAGACACCGCCGTCCTGATGCTGGACGAGCCGACGTCGAGCCTCGATCCCGAGCACGCGATCGAGCTCTTGCGCAAAGTGCGCGCGCGGGTCGCGGACGGAGCCCACGCGGCGCTCATCGTCCTTCATGATCTCGTTCTGGCCGCGCGCTTCGCCGACAAGGTAGCGATCCTCGGCGACGATCAACTGCTCGCCCTGGGCCCGCCCAGCGAGGTGCTCACGCGCGAGGTGCTCGCCAACGCGATGGGCATCGACGCGGAGATCACGCATGAGGGCGACGAGGTCGTCCTCCGCATCCGCTAGAGGAAGCCAGGAGAAGACAGCGCCGTTCAGCGCGCACGAGCCGAAAACTACCTCTAATGAAGGCAGGAAAGCAGGAACGAAATCCCAAACGTTCATCCCGCTCGCTTCCTGCCCTCCTGCATTCCTTAGAGGAAATCTCGACGCGAGGTGCACGCGTGAGGAAAGCGCGACTGCGAGAAGACCTACCGCCCAACGACAGAGGATGCCTTCACAGCGTGAAGGGCTCGCCGCACAGCCAGACCCGAGCATCACGATCAACACGAGACAGAAGCGGATGGTCGCGGACATGACGCCGCGCTGAGCAGCCAGCGTGCCACGTGCGCTTCCGCGAAGAACGCAGGGGCCGGGTCCCGCGCGGCACGGCGGGCGTGGGATCCGACCCCGCACGTCGCTCACCGGCTTGGTGGCCCACCGTGACCGAGTGCGCGACCGCTAGTTCGACGGGGCGCCCGCCTGACGGCCGGGCTGTTCAGGGGCCGATGCAGCGGTGTATGGTCCGCGCCCATGAGCACGAGCCACGTCTCCTTCACCGCACGCCTCCTCTCGCTCGTCCTGTCGCTGGCGCTCACCGCATGCGGCGGCGCCGCGCCCGACACCTCGGATCACGCGAGCCCCTCGGACGGCGCGTCGACTGGCGGCGAGACGGCGGTGCTCACGTTCGGCGACGTCGCGTTCTTCGCCGATGGCCAAGCAGGCCCGGTCCTCTTCGCCGACGGACACGTCGAGATGGAGGGCGAGACCATCGGCAGCTTCCACGCGGACGGACGCTTGGTGAGCGCGGCCGGTGAGCTCTTGGCGGTCCTTCATCCCGACGGAACGCTCGAGTCCGACGCGTTGGGCGGCAACGCTGGCAGCATCACTGCAGACGGCACCCTGACCCACGGCGAGACCGTGCTGCGCTTCGACGACGCAGGGAACGTCGTCGGAGGTCCCGAAGGGCTCCCCGGCCTTCGCGCAGAAGGCGTCGGCCCGAGCAGCCGCCGCGCCTCGATGTTCATCATCGCGCTCTTCGTGCTCTCTGCCGCTCACTGAGGGCCGCGCACTGAGGGCCGCGCACTGAGGGCCGCGCACTGAGGGCCGCTCACTGAGGGCCGCCGCACTGAGAATCACCAGCTGAGGACCGGCGGATGGCGATGAGCACGCGTCCCGACAAGCGACTGTTGAAGCTGCTCCCCGTCGAGCGCTGGCCCAGTCCCACCGAGGCCGCGCAGGCCCGCTGGTTTCAGCCCATCCAGGTGGGCGCGCTCTCGCTCCGCGACCGCACCTGGATCCCCGCGATGGTGCCCTGGCGCGCCTCGGACGACGGCGAGGTCACGCAGGACGTCATCGATTGGTACGCGCGCTTCGCCATGGGCAAGCCCGGCGTGATCGTCGTCGAGGCGACCGGCATTCGCGACGTCCCCAGCGGTCCGCTGCTGCGCATCGGCGACGACCGCTTTGTTCCCGGTCTGCGCAAGCTGGTCGACGGGGTACGGGAAGCGAGCGGAGGCGCGAGCCGACTCTTCATCCAGCTGATCGATTTCCTGTCGATTCGCAGAAGAGTGAGCCCCGAGAAATTCATCGCGCGCTTCTTGGTGATCGACGAACCCTTGATCGAACGCGCCGCGGCCATTGGCCTCCAGGGCGACGAGCCCACCCTGCGACGTCGGTTGCTCGAGCTGCCCGAAGAAGCGCTGCACTCGCTGCTCTCGCCGCGCGATCGCGAGTCGATGACGATGGGCGCGCGCGAGCGGGTGACGGATCTGCACCTGCCGTGGGTGCGCGAGCTGCCTACGGCGCTGCCGCCGCTCTTTGCCGCGGCGGCGATACGCGCACAGAGCGCGGGCTTCGATGGCGTCGAGCTGCACTACGCCCACGCCTACACGATGGCGTCGTTCCTCTCGGCGCTGAACACCCGAGACGACGGCTACGGCGGCCCTCGGGAGGCGCGGGTGCGTCTGCCACGTGAAGTGCTGCAAGCCGTCCGCTCTGCGGTCGGCGCGAACTACGTCGTGGGGCTCCGGCTCTTGGGTGACGACGTGGTCGATGGCGGCAGCAGAGTAGAGGACGCGGCGTACTTCTCCGTAGAACTCGCGCGGGCCGGCGCCGACTTCATCTCGGTGAGCAAAGGCGGCCGCTTCGAGGACGCCAAGCAGCCCAAGGTAGGCGAATCCGCGTATCCGTACACCGGACCGAGCGGGCACGAGTGCATGCCGACGGTGCACATCGGCGAGCCGGGCCCCTTCTCGCGCAACGTCCCGTTGGCCGCCGAGATCCGCAGCGCGCTGCGCGCGAACGATCTGTCGACGCCCGTCGTGACTGCGGGCGGCATCGCGACGCTCGAGCAAGCGGAAGCGGTCCTCGAAGCAGGACACGCCGACATCGTCGCCGCGGCGCGCCAGACGCTCGCTGATCCCGACTGGTGGCAGAAGCTGCGCAACGGTCGCGGGGAGACCATCCGACGTTGCTTGTTCACCAACTACTGCGAGGGTCTCGACCAGCACCACAAGGAGGTGACCTGTCAACGCTGGGATCGCCTCGAGCTGGACGGAGCGAAGCGCACCAAGGACGGCAAGCGCCGCCTCACCGCGCCTTGAGTGCGCGGGCTGGCTAGCGCATCGCAGGCGAAGCCCGATACGCGATGCGGCCGGGTCTGGGGCGGCGTCCCAGGGCTGACTAGCGCAGCGCGGCGCCGATGGCCTCGCCCATCGTCGGGGTCGCGAAGAAGGTCGACGCGAGCGTCTTGCCTCCGACGCCCGCGCGCATCGCCAACGCGATCGGCGTGAGCAGCTCGGCGGCGCGCGGCCCGATGCAGCTCGCACCGACGATGCGATCATCCTCGGTCAGCGCGATACGAAGGCTGCCCGGTCGATGCCTGTCGAGGCCGATACCCTCCATCGTGCCGCGCAGGGTGTCGCCCAGCGCCAAGGTCGCGACGCGCGTCGCGAGGCCCATGCGCACCGCTTCGGCGGGGAGCTTGCCGACCTTGGCGATCTCGGGATCGGTGAAGCACGCGTGGATGAGCGCGTTGCGATCGAGCACCGGCACCTCGACGCCCGTGGCCGCGCGGCCGGCGGTCCAGCCCTCGGCGTTGGCGCGAGAGGCGGAGATGGGCGCGCCAGTGACGTCGCCCGCCGCATAGATGTGCGGCACCCGGGTCTGCATCCGCCCATCGACGGGGATCACGTGCTCCACCTCCAGCCCGACTTTGTCGAGCTCCAAGCGCGCCAGATCGGTGGTGCGTCCGATCGCCACGAAGGCCCGCTCGGCGGCGTACGTGCGTCCGCCGTCGAGCTCGACGTGCACGGCGTCGTCGCCATCGCGCTTCTTGATCACGTTCAGCGCGGCCTTGCCCTGCACCAGCTTCACCCCGCGCTCGACGAGCACGCCGCCGAGCACGTCGGAGAGGTCTCGATCGAAGCTCGGCAGGATCCCCAGATCATCCACGATCCAGGTGACCTCCACCCCCAGCCGGTTGAACGCGTGCACCGCCTCGGCGCCCGAGCTGCCGCCGCCCACCACGATCAGCGTGCGTGGCAGCGACGTGATGCTGCGCAAGAAGCGCGGCGCCCAGATGAACCGGCCGTCGGGGAAGTCAGTGGCCTCGCCGAAAAATCCGGGGGGAAAGAACGGGCCCGAGCCGGTGGCGATCACGGCCTTGTCGAACTCGATGCGCTTCTCGTCCTTGCCTTCACGAGCGACGGAGACCTCGTGGCTGCTGACGAAGCGGGCCAGCCCTCGGACCACGTTCACGCCGGCGCTCTCCAGATGCGCCGAGTACCTCTCGCTCTCGCGCTGCGCGAGCTGATCGATGTCCTTCGCGAGATCCGCCATCTCCGCATCGCTCGCGCGTCCCACGGGCTTGCCGCCCGCCCGCAGCGCGCGGAGCTCGGCCGCGTGGAGCCACATCTTGGAGGGCAACAGGCTCGCGTGCGTCGCGCGTCCTCCGACCGGCGCGTCGCAGACCAGGGTGACCCCGGCGCCCGCCCGCGCGGCTTCGATGGATGCAGCGATGCCAGCAGGTCCGCCGCCTATCACCACGATGCGCTTGGTCGTACTCACACGCTCTCCTGCTTGAAGTTCTTCAGTCGGTTCGCGAGGACCGCTACCACGCCTTCGGGATCTTCCGCGTGCAGCCAGTGCCCCGTGTTCAGGACGTCCAAGGTGAGCACACCGCGCGAGGCGAGCGCCACGGCGCGCGCGCGATCTTCGGGCCCGAAGACCTGCGAGCGGTCCCCGATCACCAGATGTCCGTGTAGTCCTACGGGCGGCGCCTGCAGCACGGACCACAGGTCACGCGCGAAGTAGTCGCCGAGCACCGCGCGGACGTAGCTCAGATCGATCCCGAACCGGAACGTCCCGTCGTCGCCTCGACGCGAGCTCGTCGCGAGCCACTGACCTATCGGCTTGCTCAGCCCGCGCGCCACCATCGCATCGACGAACGCGTCCCGCGACGCGAACGGTCCAGGCTCGGCGTCGAGCGCGCCGAGCACTTGCTCGATCGACTCTGAGCCGTGGCGATCGGGGCGCGCACCCGGCAGCGAGTCCATCACCACCAGGTGCTTCAGCGGCAGCAAGCCGCGCGACGCGACCTCGAGCGCGACCTTGCCGCCGAAGCTGTGACCTACGAGCGCGGCCACGGGGAGCGCTTCGTGCGCGAGCGTCTCGATGACGTCATCGGCCACGGTCGCCAGGGTCGCGGGACGATGATCGAGATCCATCGATCGACCGTGACCCCGCAGGTCGATCACCGCCGCGGCCCACCCAGGCGCGCTCTCCGTGAAGCGGCGCGCGACGGTGCGGAGGTTCTGTCCCGAGCCGAGGATCCCGTGCAGCAGCACGGCCTGTTGGCTTGCACCCGCCGGGGCGATGCGATCGACGAAGAGCAACACGAGGGCGCCGACCATGGCCGCCTCACGCGCCGCTAGCAACCGCAGGTGTGGGCCCAGGTGCGCGAGACGAAAGCGTGTGGGGAGCTGGTCTAAGGCGCGGTGCGGGCGGCGCCGGCGGTGGTGAGCGTGTTGATCGCGGTCACGGCGCACGCGTCGGCGCCGGTCCACACCACGTTGGCGACCCGCCAGAAGTCGTTCGAGTCCGACGTCAGGCCGCCCTGGTTCAAGGTGCGGGTGTAGGTCGCCACCGGGGTGGTCGCGACGTCGCCGCAGTAGATCCGGACCGTCACCGCCGTCGCGCAGTTGCAGATGTCGTCGTCGTAGTAGTGGATGCCCACCCGGTAGGTGCCGCCCACGACGGGCGAATCCACGTTGATGTTCTCGGGGCCGAAGCCCTCGACGTCGTCGATGTCGAGGCGCGGGTCATCGGCGGTCCCAGCCGCGTCCCAGGAGGGCGTGCGGTTGGCGTAGTAGCAATCGAGCGGGCTCGAGAACCAACCGGGTGCGCCCGCGACGTGCAGCAGATGCGTGTCGATGTCGGTGTAGTCGGTGTTCCAGCTCACCTCGACCCGGATGCCATCGCCCGTCGCGGTGATCGTCGTGGTGCAGCTCGCGGTCTGTCCCTCGTCGTCGGTGACGGTGAGGCGCACGGTGTACACGCCCACCAAGTTCGGGGTGAACTGGGTGATGCGGGCGTTGGGCGCGCTGAACGTGCCGGTGGCACCAGCAGGCGCCGAGAGCAGCATCCAGTTCCACGCGGTGATGACGCCGCCGTCCGGATCGCTCGCGTTGCCCGTCAACGTCACGGCCACCAACGGGCGGGTGCTCGCGGGCGGAGGGCAGGTGATGATCGGCGGGACACTGCAGGTGCCGTCATCCACCAGCCCATCACAGTCGTCATCGCGCGTGTTGCACGTCTCGGTGGCGGGCAGGCGCTCGCCGGCGCACGTGCCCCAGCTCGCGACGCCGCCAGCGATCGAGCACATCTGCGCTCCATCGCGGCACTCGCCGATCATGCGGGTCGCCACCGGGCCCGAGTAGCAGGCGCGGCTGTCACCCGACGAACACGCGCAGCCCTCGTCCAGCAGCATGTCGCAGTCGTTATCGGAGCCGTCGCAGATCTCCGTGGCCGGCCCGACCCAGCCAGCGCACGTGCCCCAGCTCGAGCCGACGCCGCCCGATCCCGCGACGCAGCTCTGGGTTCCGTCGCGGCAGATGCCCACGCTGCGGGTGCTCGAGGGGACGCCCGCGTAGCAAGCGCGGGTGGTGCCCGGCGCGCAGGCGCAGCCGTCGTCGATCACTCCGTCGCAGTCGTCATCAACACCGTTGCAGAGCTCGGGTCCCGGCAAGATCACGCCGCCGCACGCGCCCCAGTTGGAGCTGGTCCCATCGACGGAGAGATCGCAGGTCTGGCTGCCAGCTCGGCAGACGCCGACTCCGCTGGTTCCGGTCGGTCCCGTGTAGCAACTGCGCGTGGTGCGCGGGGTGCACGAGCAGCCCTCGTCCACCGTGCCGTTGCAGTTGTCGTCGCGGCCGTTGCAGATCTCGGTCGCGGGCAAGATCGAGCCGCTGCACGAAGCCCAACTCGAGCCGCCGCCGCTCATCACGCAGCTCTGGTTTCCGTCGGCGCAGCTCCCGACGTTGCGCGTCGCGGCCGGTCCTTCGTAGCAAGTGCGGCTCATCCCGAGATCACAGAGGCAACCCTCATCCGTCACGCCGTTGCAGTCGTCGTCGCTGCCGTTGCAGGTCTCGCTACCGGGCAAGGTCACGCCCGTGCAAGGGCTCCAGTCGGCGCTCCCGTCCGGGCGCACGTCGCACGTCTGGGAGCCCGCGCGACACACGCCGACCTCGGCCGTCCCGGTGGGTCCGGTGTAGCAAGTACGCGCGGCGCCGGGCACGCAGCTGCAGCCCTCGTCCGCGGTGCCATCGCAGTTGTTGTCGATGCCGTCGCAGGTCTCGGTCGCGGGCAAGCGATCGCCACCGCAGGTGCCCCAATCCGAGCCGACGCCGCCGGCGCCGATCGCACAGCTCTGCATTCCGTCACGACAGCGGCCGACGTTCCGAGTCGGCGTGGGTCCGCTGTAGCAAGCGCGGCTGGCGCCGCTGGTGCAGGCGCAGCCGTCGTCGATCACGCCGTCGCAGTCGCCGTCGGCGCCGTCGAAGCAGACCTCGGCGCCCGGGCGGATCTCACCCGAGCAGGGTCCCCAGCTGGGCGTCCCATCCGTCGCCGCGACGCAGCTCTGCGATCCTGCGCGGCACATGCCGTAGCCCAGCGTGCCGGGCGGGCCCGAGTAGCAGGTGCGGCTCGCACCGAGGACGCAGCTGCATCCCTCGTCGATGACGCCGTCGCAGTTGTTGTCGGCCCCGTCGCAGAGCTCCGCCGACGGAAGACGCTCGCCGGTACACGCGCCGAACGCGCTGCCGGCACCGCCAGAAGACAGCTCGCAGGTCTGCGCGCCGTCGCGGCACAGGCCGATGCCTCGGGTCGCCGCGGCGCCGGTGTAGCAGCCGCGCATCGAGCCAGGCGGGCAGAGGCAGTCCTCGTCGGCGGCGCCGTCGCAGTCGTCGTCGATGCCATTGCAGAGATCGGACGCGGGCAAGATCGCGCCGGTGCAGGCGCCCCAGCTCGCGGCACCGCCATCGTCGACGCAGTACTGCGTGCCGGCCATGCACAGGCCCACGCCCTCGGTCGATGCGTCGCCCGTGTAACAAGGACGCGAGACGCCGTCAGTGCAGCCACAGCCTTCGTCCACTGCGCCGTCGCAGGTGTCATCGACTCCGTCGCAGCGCTCCACCGCCGAAGGGACCACCGATCCGGTGCACACGTCCCACGCGGTACCCACGCCGCCCGGTCCAGCGACGCACGCTTGGCTTCCGGACGCGCAGCTCCCGATGCCTTCGGTGCCTGCAGGTCCCACGTAACAAGGCCTCGCCGTGCCTTCGTCGCACTCGCATCCGTCGTCTAGGACGCCGTCGCAGTCGTTGTCGCGTCCATCGCACGTCTCGGCTTCGGGCGGCGCCGCGCCGACACAGGGGCCCCACTCGCCGAACTCGGCGCTCACCTCGATGCACGTCTGGGTCCCGAGGGTGCACGTCCCGACGCCGCCCAACGCCGCGTCACCCGGGTAACAGCTCTGGGTGTCGCCAGTAGAACAGCCACAGCCCTCATCGACCCGACCATCACCGTCGTCGTCCAACCCGTTGCAGATCTCGGTCACCGGCGCGTCGGGATCGTCGCCGCCGTCCATCCGGCTGGGCCCAGTGTCGCCCACCCGGCCGGTGTCGGGTCCTGTGTCCCTTCGCCCGTTGTCCGTGGAATCGGAGCAGCTGCAGCCTGCCGACGCGATCGCGGCGAAGGTGAGGACGGCCACGGCGCACACGACGCGAAGAGAGCGCGACGGGGAAGGCGGGTACAGCACGGGGACCTCCACGAACTCGATGACGCTGGATGTTACCAAGACAACCCCCGGCCCGATAGGGGGTGATCACGCTCGACGTTGTTTTCCTGTAGTCTCGGATTCCATGTCGTACCGCCTGGTGTCTTGGGCTCGCCTTGCTGTGTTGTCGTTCTCGCTTCTCGCCCTTCCGCTCGTCCAACCGGGATGTGCATCGGGAAGCGCGGAGGACACGGGCCCGCGCTTGGATGGCACCATCGATGGACGCGACGCGCGACTCCTCGACGTGACCCTCAGCTGCGAGACGGACGCCGACTGCATGGATGGCGACGCCTGCAACGGCAACGAGACCTGCCTCGGCGGCAGCTGCGTGGTGGGCGTCGAGGTGGACTGCGACGATGGGGTGGGCTGCACCGCGGACACCTGCGACATCGGCACGGGCGCGTGCGCCAACGCGATCGACGACAGCCGCTGCGCGGCCAGCTTGGTGTGCGATCCCATCGACGACTGCAGCGCACCGCGTCCCTGCGACGACGACGCGGGCTGCGATGATGGCGTCTTCTGCAACGGCCCCGAGCGCTGCGATCTCGCGTTCGGCTGCAGGCGGGGCGACGCGCCTAGCTGTGACGACGGCATCGCGTGCAGCGCGGACAGCTGCGACGCCAGCAGCGATGCGTGCACCAACACGCCCGACGCGATGCGCTGCAGCGATGGCCTGGTGTGCAACGGCCCCGAGGTCTGTGCACCTGGCAGCACGGGCGCCGACGGCGAGGGGTGTGCGCCCGGCACGCCGCCCGTGTGCGACGACAGCGTGGGCTGCACCGTGGATGGTTGCGACGAGGCCGCCGCCGGTTGCGCATCCGTGCCGACCAACGCGATGTGCGACGACGGCGTGTTCTGCAACGGCGCCGAGACCTGCGACGCGACGATGGACTGCCTGCCCGGCACCACGCCCGCGTGCGAGGACGCGATCGGCTGCACGGTCGGCCGCTGCGACGCGACGAGCGACGCGTGCGCGCAGGATCCCAACCCCGCCGCGTGCAGCGACGGACGCGCCTGCAACGGCACCGAGGTCTGCGACACCACCGGGACCACGCCCGGCCTCGGATGCGTGGCCGGCGCGCCGGTGAATTGTAGCGACGGCATCGCGTGCACCACCGACAGCTGCACCGAGCCCGGCACCTGCAACCACGGCGGCTCGGACTTCGACAGCGACACCTACACCGCGAGCACCTGCGCCGGCGGCAACGACTGCGACGACTTGAACCCCCGGGTGCACCCGGGCGCCGCCGAGCTCTGCGACGGCATCGACAACGACTGCTCGGCGACCGGCCCGGCCGGCATCGACGATGGCCCCGGGATGCAGTGCGCCTTCGGTTCGCCGCCCCGCGCCTGCACCACCACCTGCGGCACCGCGGGCACCGCTCCGTGTGATGGCGCGTGTCGCCTCGGCACCTGCCGCGCTGCAACGGAGACGTGCAACGGCTGCGATGACGACGGCGACGGACAGATCGACGAGCCCGGCGGCGGCAGCCCGGTGATGTGTCGCTCGGGCGACGTGCAGCCCTGCACCACGACCTGCGGCACGTTGGGCACCCGCACCTGCACCTCCGGGTGCGCGTGGGGCGCGTGTGCGGCAGCCGAGGTCTGCAACAGCTGCGACGACGACGGCGACGGGATGGTGGATGAGGGCTTCACCCTCGGCGGCTCGTGCTCGGTCGGCGTCGGCACCTGCGCGCGCAGCGGCTCGGTGGTCTGCCGCAGCGACGGCACCGGCACCTCTTGCTCGGCGACGCCTGGCGCGGCCGGCACCGAGTCGTGCAACGGGCTGGATGACGACTGCGACGGCGTCGCGGACGAGCCCTTCACCGAGCTTGGCACCGGCTGCAACAGCGGCGTGGGCGCGTGCCGTCGGAGCGGCGTCTTCGTGTGCCGCACGGATGGCGTCACCACGACTTGCTCCGCGACCCCCAGCACCCCGGGTCTCGAGACCTGCAACAGCATCGACGACGACTGTGACGGCGTGGTCGACGACGGCGCGGACGGCGGACCCTGCGACGGCCCCGACGGTGATCTCTGCCTCGAAGGCATCAACCGCTGCACCGGCGGCACGTTGGTCTGTGACGACGGAACGGGCACGATCACCGAGATCTGCAACGGCATCGACAACAACTGCAACGGCACCACCGACGAGGGATGCGCTTGCACCCTCGGGATGAACCGCAGCTGCTACACCGGCCCGATGGGTACCCAGGACGTGGGCCGCTGCCGCGCCGGATCGCAGACCTGCGTGGCGGGCCCCGGCGGCGTCGGCTCGGAGTGGGGCTCGTGCAGCGGCGCGGTGCTTCCCGCGACCGAGACCTGCAACGCGACGGACGACAACTGCAACGGCACCACCGACGAGGGCAACCCCGGCGGCGGCACGGCATGCGATGGCGCCGACGGCGACCTCTGCGCGGAGGGCACGTTCAACTGCACTGGCGGCACCCTGGTGTGCAGCGACGTGACGCCCACCAACGTCGAGACCTGCAACGGCGCGGACGACAACTGCAACGGCTCGGTCGACGAGGGCAACCCCGGCGGCGGCGCGGCGTGTGACGGCATGGATGGCGACCTCTGCAACGAAGGCACGCTGAGCTGCTCGGGCGGCACCCTGGTGTGCAGCGACGTGACGCCGACCAACGTCGAGACGTGCAACAACATCGACGACAACTGCAACGGATCCATCGACGAGGGCAACCCCGGCGGCGGCGCGGCGTGTGACGGCATGGACACGGACCTCTGCCAGGAGGGCACGTTCAACTGCTCGAGTGGCGTGCTCGCGTGCAGCGACGCGACAGGCTCGACGGTCGAGATCTGCGGCAACGGCATCGACGACGACTGCAGCGGCGGCGACGCCATCTGCACCACGCCGCCCAACGACCAATGCGCGGGCGCCATCACCTTGAGCGGCACGGGCGGCACCCGGATGGACACCCTGGTCGGCGCAACGGCACAGACCTCCGATTGCGGCAGTGGCGTCGAGGTCTTCTACCGAGTCACCGTTACGGCGCCCACGCTGGTCTACCTGTCGACCCTCGGCAGCGCGGCCTTCGACACCCGTCTCTCCTACCGCGGCACCAGCTGCGCTGGCACGGCGGTGCAGTGCGTCGATGACAGCTGCGGCGTGCTGCAGACCCAGCTCGTGCAGCTCGTCCCTGCGGGCACCCACTACTTCGCGGTGCACACGTACTCGAGCTTCACCACTCCGGGCGCGTTCGGCCTCAGCTACGGCATCTACGCCGCGGGCGGTGGGACCAACACGCTTGTCCCGCTCGGTGCGGCCGGCTCCACCGCCAACTACTCCAGCGGCGCGGCGACCGGGACCAGCATGATCAGCTCGCCCGGCTGCACGACCTTCGCCACTGGCCCCGAGAACTCGTACTACTGGCTTCAGTGCACGGCCGATAGCCGCACTTACACGGCGAGTACCTGCACCGGGACCACCTACGATTCCGTAGCGTACGTGCGCCTCAACGGCGCGAACATCGGATGCAACGACGACTCCTGCGGCCTTCAGTCGCGGATCACCACCACGGCGGCCGCGGGTGCGGGTGTGGTGCAGGCCTTCATCGACGGATACAACGGTGCGTCGGGCGCGTACACCGCGGCGATCACGTTCTGATCGAGGGCTGACCGCTCGCCCATTCACGCGAGCGGTCAGTCGTCTTTCCGAGGCGGCGGTTCGCTTCGGCGCTGCATCCGATCGCGCAGCGTCGAGCGTGGGACGCCCAAGGCGCGCGCCGCCGCGCTCAGGTTGCCCCGGTGGCGCTCGACCACCACATCCACGTTGCCTTGCGGGGCACCGGGCAGCGAGACCCCGCTCAGGCGCTCGATCACCCGGAGGATGTCGTCGGCATCCACCATCTCCGAGCCGCTCTCCAGCGCGGCCCCGCGGATCACGCTGCGTAGCTCCCGCACGTTGCCAGGCCAAGCGTGCGCCGTGAGCACGTCGTGCCCGGCACGTGAGAGGCTGCGCGGCCCGAGATCCCTGCACGCCTCCTCCATGAAGTGTGCGGCGAGCGCCTCGATGTCCTCGGGCCGCTCCGAGAGCGCCGGGATCTCGATCACCAGCTGGGCAATCCGGTAGTAGAGGTCGAGCCGGAACACCCCTTCACGGGCCCGCTGCCTCAGATCGCGGTGGGTGGCGCAGACCAAACGAATATCCACCGCTTGTGCGCCCTCGCCGCCCACCCGCCGCACTTCGTTCGTCTCGATGACCCGCAAGAGCCGCGCTTGGAGATCGAGCGATAGCTCGCCTATCTCGTCGAGAAACAGGGTGCCGCCACTCGCCTGCTCGAACACCCCGCGATGGATGCTGGCGGCGCCCGTGAACGCGCCCTTCTCGTGTCCGAAGAGCTCGCTCTCCACCAGATCACGCGCCAAGCCTCCCGCGTTGATCGGCACGAAGGGCCCCTGCGCGCGCGGTCCTCGGGTGTGCAGCGCGCGGGCGATCCCCTCCTTGCCTACGCCGCTGTCGCCCAGCACCAGCGCGGGCCACTGCTGATGCGCCATGCGCTCGACCTGATCGAGCACCCGGAGCATCGACGGTGAGGCCGCGACGAATTGATCACCTCGCGCGTCGCCCTTCTTGCCGCGCGCGAGCAGGGAGAGATCGGTGCGCCCCACCCGCACCCGCGAGCCCGGCGCGATGCGCGCCATCATCGTCCGCACCCCATCGACGAACGTGCCGTTGCGGCTCGACAGGTCACGCACGAAGAGCCCGCGCGGCGTGAGCTCGAAGCGGCAGTGCACAGCGCTCACAGCGCGATCGGCCAACACCAGATCCGTCCCGCGTCGCGTGCCCACCGTGAGCGGCGCGTGCCCGAGCGTCGCGCAGCGAGCCTCCGGTCCCTTGCCCACCACCAGCACCACATCCTCGAGCGGCGCATCGAACATCGGGAGCGGCTCGGTCCGCGCGCTCACCACGGCGTCCCGGGTCGGTGCGTCGGCCAATCGGATCAGCGCGTGGTGCCTGCCCAATGGCAGCGATCGGCCAGGCGCGAGCAGCTTGGGCGGCTCCCGCTCCCCGCTGGGACGCACGTCGTGGGCGTACACCGACGCGCCATCGCGCACCAACACGTAGTGGCGCTCGGCCACCGTTGGATCGTGCACCACGATGTCGGCGCCCGCCCCGGAGCCCACCTCCAGCGGCCCATGGCCCAAGGGAAAGAGCCGGAGGGTCTCGTCGCGGTAGGTCAACGCCAGTGCTTCCATCGTGGGGCGCCCCATCGACGCACCCCCGTCGCCGTTTCGGATCCTCCTGCTTTTGACTGCGCGCCCTCGCGAAGACGTGCTTCGAAGGGCGCGCTTTGGAAACCCGCGGCTGCGTGCCAGGCTCGCGCGCCTGTGGTTCGGATCGCATCGCTCGCGCTCGTAGCGCTGACGCTCTCGCTGACGGCGAGCACCGCGCGGGCCCAAGTGCGCGACACGTCGCTGAGCTGGCTGACGATCCACACTCCGCACTTCGACATCCACTACCACGAGCCGTTGGGGCTGATGGCGCGGCGGGTCGCGGCGGTCGCCGAGCGCGCGCACACCTCGCTCGTGGAGGTGCTGGGCAACGCACCGTCCCAGACCGTGCAGATCGTGCTGAGCGACGACTCGGACGCAGCGAACGGATCGGCGACCGCCCTGCCCTACGACGTGATCCGTCTCTATGCGGAGCCCCCCGAGGATCTCACCCCGCTGAGCGAGTACGACGACTGGCTGACGACGCTCGTCAGCCACGAGTACATGCATGTGGTTCACCTCGATCAAGCCACCGGAGTGGCGGCACTGATCAACCTCATCCTCGGTCGCGTCTACATGCCCAACCACGTGAACCCTTCCTGGCTCCTCGAGGGCTACGCGGTGTGGCAGGAGTCGGAGCTCACCTCGGGCGGGCGACTGCGCTCCAGCATGTGGGACATGTACCTGCGGATGGATGCGCTGGAGGATCGCCTCTGGGACCTCGATCAAGTGAGCAGCGGCGCCGATCGCTGGCCCCACGGCAACGCCGCGTATCTCTATGGCAGTCACTTCATCCGCTTCATCGCCGACCGCTACGGGCGCGAAGCGCTGGCGGAGATCACCCACGAGTACGCGGACGCGATTCTGCCCTACGGCATCAACCGCGCGGCGGAGCACGCCACCGGGCACTCGTTCGTGGATCTGTTTCAGGACTTCTTGGAGGAGCGTCGCGAGCACTACGCCGATCAGGCCGCCGCCATCGCCGCGATCGGGGTGCGAGAGGGGCACCGGGTCAGTCGTCATGGGGAGATTGCTAGGGCGCCGCGCTGGGATCGCGATGGTTCGCTGTACTACGTGCAGGGCGACAACCGGTCTCGCTACGAAGTGCACAGCATGGACCCCGAGACCGGCGCCGAGGGCGAGGTCCTCTTGCGGGGCGACAGCGACGCGAGCTTCTCGTTCTCTCCCACGAACGAGGTCTTCTTCTCGCGACGGGACGTGCACCGCGACTATTACTACTTCTCCGATCTCTTCGTGCGCGACCGGGCGACGGGCCATGAGCGGCGCCTGACCGAAGGCGCGCGCGCGCGGGATCCGGATGTCTCCCCCGACGGCCGCTGGGTCACCTACACCATCTCCAGCGCTGCGACCTCGCACCTCATGATCGCGCGCACCGACGACGTCGCCGGGACCCAGCGCTACCTCATTCAATCCGAGCCCTTCGAGCAGATCTTCACGCCGCGTTTCTCTCCCGATGGGCGCACCGTGGTGTTCTCGCGCTGGCGCGCCGGCGGCATGCGGGACGTCGCGCTGATCGACGTGAGCACCGAGCGGGTGCAAGCCATCACCCACGATCGAGCCCAGGACACCGGGCCGACCTTCTCGCCCGATGGCGCGCGGGTCTACTTCTCCTCGGATCGCACCGGCGTCGCGAACCTGTACGCCTATCACCTCGCGTCGGGGACCCTTCGGCAGGTCACCAACGTCGTGAGCGGGGCGTATCAGCCGGCGGTCTCCCCCGACGGCCATTCCGTCGCCTACATCGGATATACGTCCTATGGATTCGATCTCTTCGTGTTGAACGAGGGCCTCGAGGGGTTTCGGGCGGCACCCGCGTACGTCGACAGGCACCCCCCGTCGAGCGAGACCGAACCCATCGTCACCGCGGAGGCCAGCGCCTACGACCCCTGGGCCACCATCCATCCCCGCTCGTACTTCCTCGATCTGGTGCAGGACAGCTTCGGGATGCAGATCGGCGTCAGCGCCGCGGGCGAAGACGTCGCGGGCTTTCACTCGTGGAACCTCAGGGTTGGCGTGGGTCTGGTTCGAGGACAGGTGGACGTCGACTTCGGCTACTCCTGGAACCGGTCGCCGCTCGGCTTCTCGCTCTACCTCAACCGTGCGGTGAACCAGGTAGGTGGGCTGGAGGTCGGCGGGGAGCGACGCACTTGGATTCAGGACGCCATAGGAGGATCGGCCGGGGTATCGTACGCCTTCCCCCGCACCTTCGACGTCGGCTCGGTGCACCTGGCCTACAACGCGACCTATACCTTTGCGGATGAGCCGTTCGGGATCGTGCCCGACCCCAACGTACCTCTGTATGTGTTGCCGGAGCGCGGGTTGTTCGCGGGCCTACGCTTCGGCTGGAACTACTCGAACGTCGAGCGCTACGCCTACGACATCAGCGCGAGCAACGGGCGCTCGCTCGGATTCGAGATCTCGCTCGCGCACCCCTACCTCGGGAGTCAGTACGAGGTAGTCACGGCGACGTGGCAGTTCACCAACTACTTGCCGCTCTTCGATCACCACGTGGTCGCCTTCCGCTACGGCGGCGGGGTGAGCGGCGGCGATCTGGATCGGGTCGGGATCTTCGGAGTCGGCGGCTATCCCGTGGTGGCGCCGCTCGCAGGCTTGGGATCGCCCGTCATCCTCGGCGGCGTCGCGCTGCGAGGCTATGCGCCCAACGATCGGGTGGGCACCCAGTTTCATCTCGCCCAGCTGGAATACCGGCTCCCCATCGTGCGATTCAACCGGGGCGTCGAGACCCTGCCCTTCTATCTGAATCGCCTGTATGCGACCGCGTTCTGCGACTACGGCGACGCCTTCAACCACAGCTTCGATCTCGAGAGCTTCCGCATCGGCGTAGGCGCCGAGGTCTTCCTCGACGTCACCCTGTTCTATCTGATCCCGCTCACCGTCCGCATCGGCTACGCGCACGGCTTCATGGAAGGCGGCATGGAGCAGTTCTACGCGCACTTGGGCCGCAGCTTCTGAGCGCGGCTTGACCCGAGTCCTCGATCCTTCGACGCTGCGGGCATGAGCAAGCCCGAGTCGCCCTACCGCGCGCCGTCTCCTGGGAAACGGCCCGCCACGCGATCCGCGCCTGATGACGATGGGCTCGATGCGTCCGCGTTTCTGAGGAAGCAGGAGCGCAAGCGCGTGATCGAAGGCAAAGGCGACGCGGAGCGGGTCGCACTCGCTACGCGTCAGGAGCGGATGCGCGCGGGCCTGGTGTTCGTTCTCGCCTTGGCGGCGCTCGCGCTCGCCGCACCCGCGCTGTCCGAGCCTCACGTGCGGGTGCGCGGTGTCGCCCGCCTGGTGATCGTGGGCGGCGCGCTGCTGGGCTACGCCGGCTACACGCTGTTCGCGGGAACCGGCGGGAGCGAGTCGGTCGACCGACTTCCGCGGCACGTGATCGCTGGGCAGATCATCGCCGCCGTGATCGGCGGGACACTCGGCGGTTTGGTGCTGTGGCTGCGCTGACGCCCAGACGCGTTGACGGGATGCGCCCGCGGGGCGACAACGTCGCGTGGCCGAGGCAGCGACTCCGTCGAACGACGCACCGAGCAAGGTCCTCGCATGGATCCGCGCGGCCCGGCCTCTGGCACACGGCAACATCGCGCCACCGATCCTCTTTGGGGTCGCGCTCGCGTGCAGCACGACGGGCGTGCTCGACCGAACCGGTCTGGCCCTCGCGCTGATCTTCGGGGTCCTCGATCACTTGGTGATCGTGTTCGGCAACGATCTGGCAGACGAAGAGGGCGATCGCCTCGGTGAGGCCGCCACGCTGGTGTCCGGCGGATCGCGGGTGTTGGTCGATGGGGCTCTCACGCGCGACTCACTTCGCTTCGGCCTGCGGGTCGCGGTCATCGCGCTGCTTCTCTTCTCCGCCATCGCGAGCCTCGTCGCGCCACTCACGTTCGCGCTGGCGCTCGCGGCGATCGCCTTGCTCTGGCTCTACAGCGGCTCCCCCGTGCGGCTCTCGTATCGCGGTGGCGGCGCGCTCTTGCAAGGCCTCGGCGTCGGCGTGGTGCTGCCCTTGGTAGGCTGGACCCTTCAGCAGCCCGACGCGCTGCCACCACCGCTGTGGCTCGCGCCCCCGCTCTTGCTGGCGATGGTGGGCAACGTGCTGACGGCGATCCCCGACGCCGAAGGCGATCAACGCGCGGACAAGCGCAACGTGGCGTCGCGCTACGGCGTGCGGATCGCCGCGTGGGTGAGCGCGCTCGGGAGCGGCCTCGCCATCGCGCTCGGCGCTGCCATCTTCGCGAGCACTCCGACCGAAGCGCAGCTCCTCAGCGGGATACCCCTGCTGTTCCTGGTGCCAAGTCTGTTGCTCCTGCGATCGATCGGAGGCGATCGCGGAATGCGCCTGCGCTTCGTGCTCTTGGGTCTGGGTGCCGGCACCAGCGCGCTCCTGTGCTGGTCCGCGGCGCTGCTGTACTAGACTAGACTAGACTAGACGAAGTGAACCCGATCCAGCAGGTGGCGGACCGCCAGGGGCCGCCGCCAGCCCCGCCAATCTGCACCCACGATCTCGCGTGTTTCTGATCGGCCAGCGGCGG